>Ga0123398_1107705_pt1 | contig 16477 bp, 14 predicted proteins | sample T5LHNO3metaT_FD_89926 | JGI IMG/M metagenome (GOLD analysis project Ga0123398, IMG submission 89926) | Methane-oxidizing artificial microbial communities from Washington, USA to study methane cycling - T5-LHNO3 metaT (Metagenome... | ecosystem: Engineered > Modeled > Simulated communities...
CCGACTTTTCGATCTGCGCCGACCCGCGCGAGACGGCCGACCTCCCGGCGAGGAGGGTCACGCAGTTCTGGGCGGGCAGACAGCCGGTTTGTCGTCAAAGTGAGGGCGTTCTTCGCCAAAGGCGAGCAAGCCCACCCGTCCCTCACATAGAGCGTCGTGGCGGGCGCGGGCGCTCGATGCTAGAATTTTCGCATGAGCACGCCGAAACAAACGCCGCCGCGCATGACGGCCGAAGAGTTTCTCGCCTGAGCGGAGGGGCGTCCGGGTCATTATGAATTGATCGGCGGGGAGGTCGTCGCGCAAGCGTCGGAGCGCGCGAAGCGTTGGGAAATCAAGCTGGCGACCCATGTTGCGCCGCTCAACGCCGTCAAGGCGGGAGGCGCCGGCCGCCATGTCGCGCCGGACGGCGGGACTGTAAGGATCGACGCCTCAACCGCTTATGAGCCGGACGCGATGGTTTATTGCGGACAGAAAGTCGATCCCGACTCCATGGTCGTCGAAAACCCCGTCATCGTCATCGAGGTCCTCTCTCCGACAACGGGACGAAATGACAAGAGCCGCAAGCTCGCTGATTATTTCCGCGTGCCGAACATCGCGCATTATCTGATCGTCGACGCCGACGCGCCTTTGATCATTCACCACCAGCGGCGCGAGGACGGCGACATTCTCAAGACCCCCTCCCTCACCCTCCCCCTTTCAGGGGGAGGGAATTGGCGCCGCTTTGCTCCCTCCCCCTGGAAGGGGGAGGGTTGGGGTGGGGGCCAAGAACTTGGCAACTTGATTGAAGCAAGCCATTAAGTCACCCGCTCACATAAATCTCCGCGCCCTTTTCGATAAATTCCTCCGCCTTCTCCGCCATGCCCTTCTCGCGCTCGGCGATCGCGGCGGCCTCCTTGCGCAGGTCCTGCGTGATCTGCATCGAGCAGAATTTCGGGCCGCACATGGAGCAGAAATGCGCGAGCTTGTGCGCTTCCTTGGGCATGGTCTCGTCGTGATATTCGCGCGCCGTGTCGGGGTCGAGGCCGATCTCGAACTGGTCGCTCCAGCGGAAGTCGAAGCGGGCGCGGCTCATGGCGTCGTCGCGTTCGCGGGCCGCCGGGTGGCCCTTGGCGAGGTCGGCGGCGTGGGCGGCGATGCGGTAGGTGATGACGCCCGTCTTGACGTCGTCGCGGTCCGGCAGGCCGAGATGCTCCTTCGGCGTGACGTAGCAGAGCATCGCCGTGCCGAACCAGCCGATCATCGCGGCGCCTATCCCCGAGGTGATGTGGTCGTAGCCCGGCGCGATGTCGGTGACGAGCGGGCCGAGCGTATAGAAAGGCGCCTCGCCGCAGGCCTTGAGCTGCTTGTCCATATTGGCCTTGATCTTGTGCATCGGCACATGGCCGGGGCCTTCGATCATGACCTGGCAGCCCTTGTCCCAGGCGATCTTGGTCAGTTCGCCCAGCGTCTCCAGCTCAGCAAATTGCGCGGCGTCGTTCGCGTCGGCGTTGGAGCCGGGGCGCAGTCCGTCGCCAAGCGAGAACGAGACGTCGTAGCGGCGCATGATGTCGCAGATTTCGTCGAAGCGCTCATAGAGGAAGCTCTCCTTGTGCTTGGAGAGGCACCAGCGCGCCATGATCGAGCCGCCACGCGACACGATGCCCGTCACGCGGCTCGCCGTCAGCGGCACATAAGCGAGGCGCACGCCGGCATGGATCGTGAAATAATCGACGCCCTGCTCCGCCTGCTCGATCAGCGTGTCCTTGAAGACTTCCCAGTCGAGCTTGAGCGCGTCGCCGCCGACCTTCTCCAGCGCCTGATAGATCGGCACGGTGCCGATCGGCACGCTGGCATTGCGGATGATCCAGTCGCGAATGTTGTGGATGTTTCGGCCGGTCGAGAGGTCCATGACCGTGTCCGCGCCCCAGCGCGAGGCCCAGACCATCTTCTCGACTTCCTCGGCGACGGACGAGGTCACGGCGGAATTGCCGATATTGGCGTTGACCTTCACAAGGAAGTTGCGGCCGATGACGACCGGCTCCAGCTCGGGGTGATTGATATTGGCCGGAATGATGGCGCGGCCGCGCGCGACCTCGTCGCGAACGAATTCCGGCGTGACGAATTCGGGGATCGCGGCGCCGAAGCTCTCGCCGTCGGCGATGCGCGCTCCGGCGCCCTCCAGCGCGCTTTCACGGCAGAGATTCTCGCGATGCGCCACATAGATCATCTCTTCCGTGACGATCCCGGCGCGAGCGAATTCGAGCTGGGTGACGGGCGCGGCGCCCGCCGCTCGGTAGAGTTTGCGCTCGGCCGGGCATGGCGGAACCAGACGGTCGCCTTCCGCGAAGCCATTATCCTCGGGCTTTACCGCGCGGCCTTCATAGGCCTCGAGCCCCGCGCGCGTCGCGAGCCAGGGGCGCGCCGCCGGCAAGCCGGCCGAGAGGTCGGGCGTGAAATTCGCGCAGCCATAGGGGCCGGACGAGTCGTAGACGCGCAGCGGCGGCTCGCCGGATGAGGGATCGAGCGCGATTTCCCGATAGGGGACGCGAATGTCGGGGCGCCCGGCGGGCGTGGAATAAACCTTGCGCGACTTGCCGATGGGGCCGGTGGTGACGCTGAGCGGCGTACGCTTGTCGTGAATGTTCATAGTCGCGCTTCCCTCTGGATCGCGCTCCTTCAAGGGGAGCGGATGTGCTTGCGTCAGCCAGATTCGCAGCGTCGACCCCCACCCCGGCCCTCCCCCTTACAGGGGGAGGGAGCAGAGGCGCCGCCGCCCGTAATCTCCTCCCCCTGCAAGGGGGAGGTTAGGGAGGGGGTCGCCCGAAAAGAACGAACGCCATCCCGCTTAACGCAATTCATTCGGATCACGCCAATGCAGCGCGGGAAGGGGGAGTACGGGCGTCGCCGCCCCTGCTCTGGCATTCCCTCCGCCGGCATGACCCGGATCAGGTTCGACGGGTGCTTCTCAGCCGCGACAAGCGGCGCCCCTCGCCATCGGATGAAAAACTAGTCTCTTGCGCGTTCCCCGGCAAGCGGCTCCCCCGCAATGCGCGCCGCGAGGCCTGGCGCCGCCGGACCGTCACATTTCTTTTTTCGAGCTGTGCTTTGGACCCGGGGCAGAGCGTCACGCTCGCAAGCCAATCATTCACGGAGCGCCCGCCATGAAAAAATTGCTGTTCGTCTTCGCCGTTCTCCCGACCTTCGCCTACGCCGCAGATGACGCCGTCGACTGCGCCAAGAAGGACGGCGCTGTGAAGTGTGAGGTCAAGAAGGACAAGACGGTCGTCGACGCCATTGTCGTGAATGGCGGCGATTGCCCGGTCGCGGACAATGACAAGGTCCTGCATCACGCCTATAACAAGGGCGAGAAATTCACCGTGCCGGCGAAGGGCGACATTTTCCCGCCCGGTTTCGACGATTGCAGCTATGTCCGTATTGTGACGATCAAGACCCGCGACGGCAAGAAGAAGACCTTCAGCACCATGTAACTTGCGGCGAAATCAACCGGCTCCCAGGGGCGCCCCGCGATGGGCGCCCTTTTTCGCCGACGCGCCGGCATTTCTCGTTTTCAGCGAATGCTTTCCCCCGCGCCTCCCCCCGGAGACCCGACCTGGGCTAGACTGATTGTCATCCCGTTCGGCGATACCGGCAGCATGACGCAAATTGATCTCCAGGGCCTCTCCTCCGACGAAGCCGCGCGGCGTCTCGCCGAATACGGCCCCAACGCCTCGCCTGAGCCGCGGCCGATCGGCGTCTTCGCCATCGTTCTGCGCACCCTCAGGGAGCCGATGTTCTTCCTGCTTGCGGCGGCGGCGACGCTCTATCTTTTCGTCGGCGACCTCGGCGAGGGGCTTTTCATGGTGGCGGGCGCGGCCGCGTCCATCTCGCTGGTCGTGCTGCAGGAGTTTCGCAGCGAGCGGGCGCTTCGGGCGCTCCAGAAGCTTGCCGAGCCCATGGCGCATGTCATGCGCGACGGCGAGGAGCTTCGCCTGCCGGCGCGCGACCTCGTTCCTGGCGACATTGTTCTCCTCGGCGAAGGGCAGCGCATCCCGGCCGACGCCGTGCTTCTGACGGGCGACGCCCTCGTCGTCGACGAATCGATCCTGACCGGCGAATCGGCGCCGGTCACGAAGACCCTCGCGGGCGACGGCGGCGATCTCGCTTTTCCCGAGCCGGGCGGCGACTATACGCCTTTCCTCTATGCCGGCTCGATGAATGTGCGCGGCTCGGGCGTCGCGCGGGTCGGCCGCACCGGGCCGCGGACCGCAGTCGGCGGTCTCGGCGCCTCGCTCGCCTCGATCGAGGGCGAGCCGAGCCCGCTGCAGAAGCGCACGGGCGATCTCGTGGCGCGGCTGGGCGTCTTCGCCCTCCTCTTCTGCGCGCTGGTGACGGTGGCCTATGGGCTCGTCCATGGCGACTGGTTCGAGGGCGCCATTGCCGGCGTCACGCTCGCCATCGGCCTGCTGCCGGAAGAATTTCCGATGGTGCTGGCGATCTTTCTCGCGATCGGCGCCTATCGGCTGGCGCGGCGCAACGTGCTGGTGCGCCGCTCCTCGGTCACCGAGACGCTGGGCTCGACCTCGCTCCTGTGCGTCGACAAGACCGGCACGCTCACCCAAAACCGCATGGCGGTGGCGCGGCTCTGTTCCGGCGGCGCCGTCGAGCCCGTCCCGGACGCGCCGGACGCCGAACAGCACAGGCTGATACAGGCGGCGCTGCGGGCCTCGGCGGCCAACCCGGTCGATCCCATGGACCGCGCGGTTCACGCGCTGGCGGAAAGGCTCGAAATTCCGCCGGGCGGAACGGCGACCGAGAGCTTCCCGATCAAGCCGGAGCTCCTTGCCTTCATCCAGTCCTGGCGCGTCGAGAGCGGCGCGCTGAAGGCCGCCAAGGGCGCGCCCGAGGCGATCTTCCGCCTCGCCCATGCGAGCGACGAGTCGCGCGCGCGCTATGCGGCGATCGTCGAGGAAATGGCCCGCGACGGCCTGCGGGTGCTGGCCGTCGCCGAGACCGAGGCCACGCAGGGCGATCTCGAGGCCGCGCCTTACCGACTCCTCGGTCTCCTCGCCTTCGAGGATCCGATCCGCGACGACGTTCCCGACGCCGTGGCGGCGGCGCGCCGCGCCGGAGTCGAGGTGGCGATGATCACCGGCGACTATCCGGCGACTGCGCTCGCCATTGCGCGCGCCGCCGGCATCGACGCGTCGGGCGGCGTTCTCACGGGCGCCGAGATTGCCGATGCGCCGCTCGATGAAGTGGCCGCGAAGATACGGGACGTCCGCGTCTTCGCCCGCGTCATGCCGACGAACAAGCTTGCTTTGGTCGAGGCCTTCAAGGCGGACGGCCATATCGTCGCCATGACCGGCGACGGCGTGAATGACGGCCCCGCCCTCGCGGCCGCCCATATCGGCGTCGCCATGGGCCAGCGCGGCTCGGATGTCGCGCGCGAGGCCGCGCATATCGTGCTGCTCGACGACCGCTTCGCGTCGATCGTCGCGGGCGTGGAGCTCGGCCGGCGCATCTCGTCGAACCTGCGCAAGGCGCTCACTTACGTCACCGCGATCCATATTCCGATCGCCGGCCTCGCGCTCGCGCCCATTCTCATGGGACTGCCGCCAATGCTCCTGCCGGCGCATGTCGTGCTGATGGAGCTGATCATCGACCCCACTTGCTCGCTCGCCTTCGAGGCGGAGCCCGGCGAGAAGGACGCGATGCTCAAGCCCCCGCGTCCCCAGAGCGAGCCGCTCTTCGGAACGCGCGACCTGCTGCTCGGCGTTCTTCAAGGCTTCGTCGTCTTTCTCGCGGCGATCAGCGTCTATGTGCTGGCGCACGGCCTCAGCATCGCCGAGCCGCAGGCGCGCGGTCTCTCCTTCGCGACGCTGATTCTGGGCAATCTCACCCTTGCGCTTTCCGACGCGCTGCCGAAGGGGGTCTCGCCCTTCGCGCGGGAAAACGCGTTTTTCTGGGCGATCGCCGCCGCCGCGCTGTCGATCGTCGGCGCCGGCCTCTACTTTCCGCCTTTGGCCGCCTTGCTGCGCTTCCAGGCGCCGCCGCCGGAGGACCTCGCCATCGCGTCGCTTCTCGCGATCAGCGCGGGCGGGTGGTACGGGCTTTGGCGGCGATTGATCGAACCGATCTAAATGCGGCCGTCGACAGTTCATCCCGCCGGACCGCCAAGATTGCATTTTCACGCCGCCCGCTGCTATGGGCTTCCGCTCGCCGCCCGCGGGCGCAAGGATCGGATGAAACGTGACGGACGAGACGGCGCAGAACCGCAAATCTCTCGCGATCATCGTCTCGAAAGGGACGCTGGACTGGGCCTATCCGCCCTTCATCCTGGCGACGACGGCCGCCGCGATGGATATGGACGCGACGCTCTTTTTTACTTTCTACGGCCTCGGCCTCCTGAAGAAGAAGCTCGACCTCGGAGTCTCGCCGCTCGGCAATCCGGCGATGAAAATGCCGGTCGGCGGCCTGCATCTCGGCATGCCCAATCTCGTCGCCGCGCTGCCGGGCGTCACCGCCGGTGCGACGGCGATGATGAAGAGCATGATCGAGAAGAAAGGCGTCGCGACCATCGAAGAGCTGCGCGACATCGCGCTGGAAAGCGGCGTGAAGCTCGTGGCCTGCCAGATGACCATGGACCTCTTCGAGTTCAAGAAGGAAGACATGATCGACGGCGTCTCCTTTGGCGGCGCGGCGACCTATCTCTCCGAAGCCGTGAAGGCCGACGTCAATCTCTTCATCTGAACGGACGAACATGACCGACAAGACTGTCGACGCCCGCGGCCTCAACTGTCCGATGCCGATTCTGCGCGCCAAAAAGGCGCTGAAGGAAATTCCGGTCGGCGGCGCGCTCGAAGTGCTCGCGACCGATCCCGGCTCCATGTCGGACTTCGACGCCTTCGCGAAGCAGACCGGCGACGAGCTCGTCAGCGCCGAACGCCTGGAGACGCATTTCCGCTACGTGATTATACGTAGGAGCTGACGCTTTACTGAAGCTTGCCGCGTCTGCGCAAACGTAAACTGTTGCAGGAACGTAACAATGTTTCGCTTTTTATGTTGCGAAGATCGGGCGGCCTGCCTGTGACGCCGAGTCTCTGTTACGCTGCGATTTGATTGTTCCGCGTCCGTCCGCCCGCGTTTCAGGAACAAGCCAGGCCGCCTCACCATGCAGAAGATTCTCTCGCGACGGTTCGCGTTCGTCGTTTCCGCCCCGCTCTGGGCCGCTCCCCCGGCGATCGCCGCCGATGGTTATTTCATGATCGGCTACGGCCCAAGACAGAAGGCGCTCGCGGGCGCCGGCGTCGCCGATCAGCGCGACGCCATGGCCATCTCTGCGAATCCCGCCGGCATTGTCGGCCTCGAACGGCAATTCCAGCAAGGCGTGACGATCATCAATGGCGAGCGCGGCTATTACACGGGCGGCGCGCCGCGCATCGTCGCGCCGGGCTATGTCGAGAGCGGCCGGCCGTGGTTCCCGGTGCCGAACGCCGGCTATGTCCAGCCGATCGACGAGGCGTCGGCGTGGAGCGTCGCCGGCTATGCGAATGGCGGCATCAACACTTCCTATGATTGGGGCCACTGGCACGGCCCCAATGGCGGCCCGCTCGGCGGCGGCTTCGCGGGCGTCGATCTGCAGCAGGCTTTCTTCAGCGTGTCCTATGCGCGCCGCTTCGGCACGGGGATCGGCCCCATCACCATCGGCGTCGCGCCGACCGTCGCCGCGCAGATGTTCAATCTGCAAGGCGTCAAGGGATTCGCGCCCTATTCGTCAAATCCATGGGAATTGTCGGACATGGCCTATGACTGGTCCTGGGGCGGCGGTCTGCGCGCAGGCCTGATCTGGGGCGTCACCGACAGGCTGCGTTTCGGCTTCTCCGGCGCGACGCCGATGTGGATGTCGCGCCTCGACAAATATTCCGGCATCGTCGCCGATCATGGGCGCTTCGACATTCCCGCCAGCATGCAGGCCGGCTTCGCCTATGACGTGCTGCCGAATCTGACGGTGATGGTCGACTGGCGGCACATCTTCTATTCGATGCAGCCGGCGCTCGGAAATCCGTCCAATCCGATTACCTTTCGCTCGATGGGCGGCGCCAGCGGCCCCGGCTTCGACTGGACGGATGTCGATGCGGGCGCCATCGGCGCGGAATGGCGCTATTCCCCCTCCCTGACGCTGCGCACGGGCTATCATTACAGCACCAATCCGATCCGCGCGCGTTCGGTCACGGTCAACATTCTGGCCCCGATCCTGAACCGCCACCACGCCGCGGTCGGCGCCAATTACGCCTTCACCAGAAACTCGTCTGTCGACTTCGCCTTCGTCTACGCCTTCAAGAACGCGTTCACGGGCCAGGAATGGATTCCGCAGCAGCCGGGTCTCCCTTTCGGCGCGCTCAATCCGCGCGCGACCATCACCCCCTGGGTGCAGGCCTGGGAATTGACCCTCGGCTATAATTACAAATGGGACGCGGGCGACAATTCGATCATCCCGACGCATTTCTGATACGGTTTCCGCCTTGACGCTTCGCCATGGCTTTCCCCGCGTCATTTGCGAGCGGAGCGAAGAATCCAGGGCGACGATCGCGGCGCTGGATTGCTTCGTCGCATTTCTCGAAGTCGGGTATACCCGACTTCGAGAAATGCTCCTCGCAATGACGGGCGCGCGGCGATGCGGGCGCTTCAACCCACGACGATGTTCGGCGCGGCGCGCTGCCTTGTCGTTTCCAATAGCGTTTTCACCTTGGCGGCGAGGTTGAGATAGACCGCCGCCTGCGGGCTGTCGGGCTCCGCGCCGACGACGGGACGCCCTGAATCCGAGGTCTCGCGGATTTTGATATCGAGCGGCGCCTCGCCAAGGAAGGGCACGCCCATCTTCTCGGCGTCATGGCGCGCGCCGCCATGCGAGAAGATTTCGGAGCGGCCCCCGCAGTGCGGGCAGAGGAAGTAGCTCATATTCTCGACGATGCCGAGGATCGGCGCCTCGACCTTCTGGAACATGGCCACCGCGCGGCGCGCGTCGATGAGCGCGAGATCCTGCGGCGTCGAGACGATCACCGCGCCGGCGATCGGCGTCTGCTGCGCCATTGTGAGCTGCACGTCGCCGGTGCCGGGCGGCATGTCGACGACGAGCGCGTCCAGATCGCCCCAGCGCACGTCGCCCAGCATCTGCGTGAGCGCCTGCGCGACCATCGGGCCGCGCCAGACCATGGGCGTGTCCTCGTCGACCAGAAAGCCCATGGACATGATCTTCACGCCATAGGCCTCGAGCGGAACGAGCTTGCCGTTTTCGACCCTGGGCTTCTCATGCAGGCCGAAAAGGCGCGGCGCCGAGGGGCCGTAAATGTCGGCGTCCAGCAGTCCGACGCGCCAGCCCTGCGCGGCGAGGCCGAGCGCCAGATTCGCCGAGGTCGTCGACTTGCCGACGCCGCCTTTGCCCGAGGCGACGACGATGATGTAGCGGATTTTCTCCAGCGCGGGCGCCATGCCCTTGCGTTGTTGCGGCGGCGCGGCGTGCGAATGGTCATGGCGATGATCGTGCGCTTTCGCCGCGCCGGGCGCGCGCTCGGCGGTGAGCGTCACCACGGCCGACTCGATTCCCGGCATGGCCCTGATCGCCTTCTCGGCATTGGCGCGCGCCATCTCCCAGCCTTCGGGCTTGGCGGGATCGCCGGCGAGCGAGACAAAGGCTTTGGAGCCGGAAAGATTGACGCCGCTCACCGCCCGCGCCAGCGACGCGCCGCCGGGGGCATAGAGATTTTCGAGCGCTTTCAGAATGTCAGCTTCCGTCGCCACGGGACGCTCCTTGCCTGTTTAGAGTAATTCTAGACAAGGATATGCCGCTAAATGCGCCGCGCGTCCATGCGAATATTTGATTTGGTCTGGCTCAAGCCGTCATTGCGAGCTTTTCTCGAAGTCGGGTATACCCGACTTCGCAATACAGCGAAGCAATCCAGGGGCCACGATGTGGCTCCGGATTGCGTCGCTCGCACAGCAATGACAAAGGGGGCTTATGCGAACAACCCCATGGGCTGCTCGATGAGCGCCTTGAACGCCGCCAGCAGCTCGGCGCCGAGCGCTCCGTCGACCGCGCGGTGATCGCAGGAGAGCGTCACGCTCATAATGGTCGCGACGATGGGCTTGCCGTTCTTCACGACCATGCGCGGCTCGCCCTTCCCCACGGCGAGAATGGTCGATTGCGGCGGATTGATCACCGCCGAAAAGCTTCGGATTCCATACATGCCGAGATTGGAGACGGCCGAAACGCCGCCCTCATATTCATGCGGCTTCAGCTTGCGCTCGCGGGCGCGGCCGGCCAGATCCTTGATCTCGTCGGAAATCTCGCGCACCGTCTTCGCCTGCGCGTTGCGGATAATGGGCGTGATGAGCCCGCCGGGAATCGCCACGGCGACGCCGATGTCGGACGCCTTGTGCTTCAGCATCGACTCGGGCGTGAAGGTGACATTGGCGTCGGGCGTGCGCTGAAGCGCGAGCGCGAGCGCCTTCACGATGTAATCATTGACGGAGGTCTTCCACTCGGGCGAGCCGTCGGCGCGCTTGGGCGCGGCGGCGTTGAAATCCTCGCGCAGTTTCAGCAGCGCGTCGATCTCGCAATCGACGTCCAGATAGAAATGCGGGACGGTCTGGATCGACTCGGTGAGGCGGCGGGCGATCGCCTTGCGCATGGAGTCGTGCGGGACCTCCTCATAGGAATCGATCTCGTAGAATTTGCGCGTCGTCTCCGCCGACGGCGCCTCGGCGAGCCGGACGGGCGCCGCCGCCTTCTTCGCGCCGGCGCCGGCAAGCGCGCCTTTCACGTCGCGCTCGATGATGCGGCCATGCGGGCCGGAGCCGGCGAGCGACGCCAGATCGAGCCCCGCCTCCTTCGCGAGACGGCGCGCGAGGGGCGAGGCGAAAATGCGGGCGGCGGGAGCCGCCTGGGCGAGCGCGTTCATGTCAGTTCGCCATCCCGGTTGGAAACAGCGTCAATTTGGATCGCAGATATGTTACATTTTCGAAAAGCGGACGCCACGGCGATTGGAGGCAAGCGTGTCGAACGCACGACTTTACGACGACGATTTTTACGCCTGGGCGAACGAACAGGCGGCTCTTCTGCGCGCCGGCAAGTTTTCGGAAGCCGACATCGAGCATATCGCGGAGGAGATCGAAAGCATGGGCAAGACCGAGAAGCGCGAGCTGATCAGTCGTTTGCGGGTGCTGATGCTTCACTTGCTGAAATGGCGGTTCCAGCCGATGAAGCGGACGCCGAGCTGGGAAGCGTCGATCAAGGTGCAGCGGAGCGACCTTTCCGACCATCTTGAGGACAATCCGAGCCTCAAATCGCTGATTCCCGAAATATTGGAGAAGACGTTCAGAAGCGCCGTCCTGGAAGCGGTCGCCGAGACGGGCCAGCCCCTCAGCGCATTTCCATCCGAATGTCCATGGACCTTCGCGCAAATCATTGCGGACGACTTTTGGCCGGATTGACGACGCTTTTTGAGCCACGGTCCTGCTTTCGTGAAGGAATCGCTAGCTCCGGTAAAGCACGGCCTTCGCCGCCGCGACAACCTCCGCCACGCTGGGCAGCGCGAGCTTTTCGAGATTGGCCGCGTAAGGCATGGGGACGTCCTTGCCGGTCACGCGGGCGACCGGCGCGTCGAGATAGTCGAAAGCCTCCTGCTGAAGCCGCGCCGCGATCTCGGAGGCGACGCCGCATTGCGACCAGCCCTCCTCGATCGCCACGCAACGGCCCGTCTTTTTCACCGATTCGACGACCGTCTCAATGTCCATCGGCCGCAGCGTGCGCAGGTCGATCACCTCGGCTTCGATCCCCTCTTTCGCCAGTTCGCCGGCTGCGCCGAACGCATAGGTCATGCCGATGGAGAAGGAGACGAGCGTGACGTCGGTTCCGGGCCGCACAATGCGCGCCTTGCCGATGGGCAGGACGAAATCTTCGATCGCCGGCACGTCCGACGTCTTGCCGTAGAGAATTTCATTTTCGAGGAAGATGACGGGGTTGTCGTTGCGGATCGCCGCCTTCAGCAGGCCCTTGGCGTCGCTGGCGTTGGACGGCGCGATGACGATGAGCCCCGGCACCTGCGAATACCAGGCGGAATAATCCTGACTGTGCTGCGCGCCGACGCGGGCGGCGGCGCCGTTGGGGCCGCGGAAGACGATGGGGCTGCGGATCTGCCCGCCCGACATATAAAGCGTCTTCGCCGCCGAATTCACGATGTGGTCGATGGCCTGCATCGAGAAATTGAAAGTCATGAATTCGACGATCGGCCGCAGGCCCGCGAAAGCCGCGCCGACGCCGACGCCCGCAAAGCCATATTCGGTGATCGGCGTGTCGCGCACGCGCATGGGCCCGAATTCCTGCAACAGGCCCTGCGTGACCTTATAGGCGCCCTGATATTCGCCGACCTCCTCGCCCAGAATGAAGACGTTGGGGTCGCGACGCATCTCTTCCGCCATGGCGTCGCGCAGCGCTTCGCGCATGGTCATGGGGATCATGGTCGCGCCGGCTGGAACCTCGGGCGCGGCTGTAACGGCTGGCGAGGCGGCGACGCTCACGGGCTTTTGCGCCGGCGCGGCGGCCTCGGCCGCCGCTTCCGTGCGCGCCTCATTGGCTTCGCCCGGCTCGTCCTGCGGAGCCGTCGGCGGCGCGGGCGCTTTCGCGGCGGGCGGCGCCTCGATGTTCGAGACGTCCTCGCCCTCGCCGGCGATCACGGCGATTGGCGTATTGACCGCGACATTCTCCGTGCCGCCGGGGACGAGTATGCGCGCCAGAACGCCTTCGTCGACCGCCTCGACCTCCATGGTCGCCTTGTCGGTCTCGATCTCGGCGATGACGTCGCCGGCCTTGATCTCGTCGCCTTCGCTCTTGAGCCATTTGGAGAGCTTGCCCTGCTCCATGGTGGGCGAGAGCGCGGGCATGAGGACGTTGATGGTCATGGCGCCACCCGCAAATAGACGATGCGCGCCCACTCCTCTCCCCGCTTGCGGGGAGAGGTCGGGTGAGGGGCCGGGGGACTTGTCATCGGCCTATCAAACATCCACGCTCTCTCCGTAACAATCAGTTGGGCCAAACCCCTGGCCCTCACCCTGCCCTTTCCACGTAAAGGGGGAGAGGGCTTTAGGCCAGCACGTCCGTATAAAGCTCGGAAGCGTCTGGCTCTTTATCGTTCATGGCGAAATCCGCGGCGTCGGCGACGATCTTACGAACATTGGCGTCGATCTTCTTCAGTTCGTCCTCGCTCGCCCCGCTCGCCAGCAGGCGCAGACGCACCTGTTCTATGGGATCATGCTCCTCGCGCATCTTCTGCACTTCTTCCTTGGAGCGGTATTTGGCCGGATCCGACATGGAGTGGCCGCGATAGCGATAGGTCTGCACTTCGAGGAGGTACGGCCCCTTGCCCGAGCGGCGCCCTTCCAGCGCCTCCGCCGCCGAGGCGCGCACGGCGCGGACGTCCATCCCGTCGACCTGATGTCCGGGAATGCCGAAGGCGGCGCCGCGCATGGCGAAGTCGGTCTGCGCCGCCGCGCGCGTCAGCGACGTGCCCATGGCGTAGCGATTATTCTCGACGATGAAGAGCGCCGGCAGTTTCCACAGCGCCGCCATGTTGAAGGCCTCATAGACCTGGCCCTGATTGGCCGCGCCCTCGCCGAAGAAGGTGATGGAGACCTTGCCGTCGCCGCGATAGGCGTTGGCGAGGGCGACGCCCGCGCCGATCGGCGCCGGCGCGCCGACGATGCCATGTCCGCCATAGAAGGCTTTCTCATGCGAGAACATGTGCATGGAGCCGCCCTTGCCCTTGGAGTAGCCGCCGCGCTTGCCGGCGAGCTCCGCCATGACGCCCTTGGGCTCCATGCCGCTCGCGAGCATATGGCCGTGATCCCGATAGCTCGTGGTGAACTGGTCGCCCTCGCGCGCCGCCATCTTGACCCCGACGACGACCGCCTCCTGGCCGATATAGAGATGGCAGAAGCCGGCGATGACGCCCATGCCGTAGAGCTGTCCCGCCTTCTCCTCGAAACGGCGGATCAGCAGCATCTCGCGCAGCGCGTGAAGTTCTTCTTCCCGGGTGAAATCTGGAACGGTGTGGGTCGCGCTCGCGCCGTCGCCTGCAGTCGCCATCGGCTGTTCCCGGCCTCCCGCCCGTTATCTGGAGAACGAGCGGGACGATACCAGAGTCGCCGGTCAAAGACGAGTGCGGCCCGTCGCAGGGCCAGGGCGATTGGGTGAATCCCGGGCATGAACGAATCCCTCCCCTTTACGGGGAGGGCAGCCCTGCCAAAGGGCGTCTGGAAGACGCCCGTCTTACAGACGGGCTGTGGCAGGGTCGGGTGGGGTAAAGCTCCCATCAATGTTATGGCGGCGCGAACCCCACCCGGCGGCTAACCGCCCGAGATCGTTCTTCACCCGATTGCCCGTCGCAGGGCGTCGTCCGTTCTTCAGCCTCACCGCGCGTCGAGCTGCGTCTGCAGTTCTTCCGCGAACGCCGTGATCCTCTTCGCGTTCGCGCCGAAGTCATGGCGGCCGTAGCGGGAGGCGGAGCGCAGGTCGATGCGCGTCTGGCCCGGCAGCGGCTTGAGCCGCACGGTGATGTCCTCGTCGAAGCCCATGATCAGCGTCTTGTCGAGGAAGTCGGCGTGTCCTTCCCCCGTGCGGCCGCCCGGCGGACGCTGGTCCACCACGCGCCAGCCGATCGCCTTGGCGGTCTTCAGCACCAGCGCGAAAGCTTCGTCCGCGTCGAGATCGACGACGATCGGCTCCACGTCGGGATAGGCCGGACGCTGCGCCTCGCGCGCCTTTTGCGGCACGCCCTTGGGCTGAAACCCCTTGCGCGCCTCATAGGCGGCGCGCGAAAGCGAGAAATAGGGCGGGTTGGCGATGTCGGTCGAAATGTCGGAGAGCACCGGCAGCCGCACCGCCTCAAAAGCGAGAAAAGCGGGATAGGCGAGCGTCAGGATCGCGATGAAGGCGGCGGCGACCGTCGCCCCCACCCCGCGCCGGCCCGAGCGCCAGATGGCGACGCTGGCCGCGCCGACCAGGAGCAGCGCGATCAGAGCGAGCGCGACCGCTGCGCCGAGGCAGGCGAGCGCCGGGACCGGCTCCATCACGCCGACCCGCGCGAACAGGACGGAAAGCGCCGCCACCGTCGCCCCGAAGACGGCGACGTTGCGGCTCCACAAGGCGGCTTGCGACCAGGGCTCCGGCGGCAGTGTTCGGCGCATGAGGAGAAGCGGCCTCGCATGAGCGCCGCGTCCAGACGGCGGCGTGGCGTCATTTTTCGCCAAACGCCGGCGGAAATGCAACGACGCCGAAAATTGCGCGGAAATGCGGCGAACGCCGCTCCCGTTAGCCGCCCGTTAAGCCAATGCGGCGAAATTGAAGCATCGCGTTCACCCTGCGTTATCAACGAGCGTAAAAGCGTAGAGGCCGGTCATGTCGGACAAATATTCGATCGAGTTCCCCTTGTCGCCATTCGGCGGGCATCCGCAAGACCTTCTCGCGCGGCTTTATCGCGAAATCGGCATTTCCGCGGTCGCCGCCGCGCTCGAAATCTCCCGCCTCCCCGAGAGCGCGGAAGAGGCGAAGGAAGCGCGCCAGCCGGAATGGCTTCCACTGGGCGAGGACCTTGCGGCCTGATACAAGACAATCCTACCGGGCGACCCGACGGGCGCCGCCAGGGATGTCTCGATGATCAGCCGCCGCGCGATTCTGCGCATGCCGGCCGGGCTCGCGCTTGCGGGACTCGGCCTTGGGACCTATTCCGTCGTCGTCGAACCGAACTTTCTGCTCGACGTCACGCGCTATCGCGTGACGCCGGCGGACTGGCCGGCGGGCCTCATCCTGCGGATCGCGATCATCACGGACCTGCACGCCTGCGAACCGTGGATGCCCGTCTCGCGCATCCGCAAGATCGTGCAGGCGACCAACGCGCTCGCGCCCGATCTCGTCGCGCTGCTGGGCGATTTCGCAGCGGGCACTCATCTCGTCGAGGGGCCGGTCCTGCCCGAGCAATGGGCCGAGGCGCTTTCCGGGCTCAAGGCGCCGCTCGGCGTCCACGCCGTGCTCGGCAATCACGACTGGTGGCACGGGCCGCTCGTGAGCGACCCCGGCGACGACGCCGAAAGCGCGCGGCGGGCGTTGAAGCAGATGGGCGCGCGCATCTACGAGAACGACGCCCTGCGCCTGACGAAAGACGGCCAGCCCTTCTGGCTTCTCGGCCTCGGCGACCAGATGGCCACCTATCTGGGCAAGGGAACCGGCTGGCGCGGGCATGACGATCTCGACGCAACATTGAGGCTCGTCTCCGACGAGGCGCCCGCGATCCTCCTTGCGCATGAGCCCTTCATCTTCCACCGCGTGCCGAAGCGCATCGCGCTCACCCTTTGCGGACACACACATGGCGGACAGATCAATCTGCCCTTTTTCGGCCCGGTCGTCGCCGAGCTGCGTTACAAATCCATCTTGCCACCCATCAAAAAA
>Ga0123398_1007046_pt1 | contig 16446 bp, 15 predicted proteins | sample T5LHNO3metaT_FD_89926 | JGI IMG/M metagenome (GOLD analysis project Ga0123398, IMG submission 89926) | Methane-oxidizing artificial microbial communities from Washington, USA to study methane cycling - T5-LHNO3 metaT (Metagenome... | ecosystem: Engineered > Modeled > Simulated communities...
GCCATGTCCTCGATGCGGGCGTCAGCATTCTGCGCTAGCCCGACCGGGAGGCTTCGATCGTTCGAGGGAAGCCTCCCTTCTCCTTTTACCCGTTCGGCGCGATTCGCGCCAAGGGGCGTCGACCTTCAAACGCCGAAGCCCGTGAAAACGTCGTCGTCATTCTCGACACGATGTGCGCGGGGCTGTACGGGTCTCTAGACCAAGATCAGGGCGTCACCCCGTCCCGGACCGCTCCGCCAAAGACCCTCCCTGCCTGACATGGATGGGCCGCGGGGCGGCGCCGGGCGAGGTGACGCGCGTCGCAGGCGCGCCGAAAAGACTGAAAGATAGATGCCCGACCTTCTCCTCGAACTTTTCTCCGAAGAAATTCCCGCGCGCATGCAGCGCCAGGCGGCCGACGCTCTCAAGAAGCTCGTCACGGGCGCCCTTGTCGAGCGCGGCCTGACCTATGAGGGAGCCGCGGCCTACGCCACGCCGCGTCGGCTCGCGCTGCAGGTGGTGGGCCTGCCCGGCCGGCAGCCGGACATGCGCGAGGAGCGCAGGGGGCCGCGCGTCGGCGCGCCGGAGGCGGCGATCGCCGGCTTTCTGAAAAGCGCCGGACTCGCCTCGCTCGACGCGGCGAAAATCGAAAAGGACAAGAAGGGCGCGGAATTCTACGTCGCCGTCATCGAGCGGCCCGGTTCCGAGACGATCCAGGCGCTCGCGGAGATTTTGCCGGGGATCGTCAGGAGCTTCCCCTGGCCGAAATCCATGCGCTGGGGCGCGGCGTCGGAGCGCACGGATTCGCTGCGCTGGGTGCGTCCGCTCCACTCCATCGTCGCGACTTTCGGGCCGGAGACGGAAACGCCCGAAATCGTGCCCTTCGAGGTGGACGGCGTCGTCTCCGGCGGCGTCACGCGCGGCCATCGCTTCCTCGCGCCGGGCGATATCCGCGTGAAGCGCTTCGAGGACTATGCGCTGTCGCTGGAGCGCGCCAAGGTCGTCATCGACCCCGCCCGGCGGCGCGACATCATCCTCCACGACGCCAAGGACCTCGCTTTCGCGCGGGGGCTGGAGCTGGTGGAGGACGCGGGGCTTCTGGAGGAAGTGGCGGGCCTCGTCGAATGGCCCGTGACGCTGATGGGCAGGTTCGACGAAAGCTTCCTTTCCATTCCGCCGGAAGTCATTCGCGCGACGATCCGCGTGAACCAGAAGTGTTTTGTGTTGCGGCAATCGGAGACAGAGGCCCAGCCGCCGAAGCCCGGCCGCCTGACCAACCATTTCATCCTCGTCTCCAATATCGAGGCGACGGATCACGGCAAGACGGTGATCGCCGGCAATGAGCGCGTCATCGCCGCGCGCCTCTCGGACGCGAAATTCTTCTACGAGACGGACCTCAGGACGAAGCTCGAAGACCGTCTGCCCAAGCTCGATCAGATCGTCTTCCATGAGAAGCTCGGCGCGCAGGGCGAACGCGTGAGGCGCATCGCCGCGCTGGCGAAGGAGCTGGCGCCGATCGTCGGCGCCGATCCCGAGAAGGCGACGCGCGCCGCGACGCTCTGCAAGGCCGATCTCGTGACGGAAATGGTCGGCGAATTTCCCGAGCTGCAAGGGCTGATGGGCCGCTATTACGCGACGGCGCAGGGCGAGGACGCTTCCGTCGCCGCCGCCTGCGAGGAGCATTACAAGCCGCAGGGGCCGGGCGACCACATCCCGACCGATCCGGTCTCGATCTCCGTCGCGCTCGCCGACAAGCTGGATACGCTTGTCGGCTTCTGGGCGATCGACGAGAAGCCGACCGGCAGCAAGGACCCCTACGCGCTGCGCAGGGCGGCGCTGGGCGTGATCCGCATCGTGCTGGAGAACGAGTTGCGCCTGCGGCTCGTCCCTGTCATCGACAGCCATTACAACGCTTTCTCGTTCCATTCGAAATCCGTAAAGAAGCTCGACGGCGAGATGGCGGGGACGAGCGCGCTCGACCTCCTCGAATTTTTCATCGACCGGCTGAAGGTCTACTTGCGCGACAAGGGCGCCCGCTACGATCTTATCGACGCGGCGCTCGGCGCCGTGGCGTTCGCCGACTCCGAGGAGGAGCAGATTGCGGGCGCGCCGCTACAGGACGACCTGCTCATGACCACGAAGAAAGTCGAGGCGCTCGACAAATTCCTCGCCACGGACGACGGCAAGAACCTGCTCGCGGGCTTCAAGCGCGCCGTCAATATTCTGAAGGCGGAAGAAAAGAAGGACGGGCCGCGCGCCTACGCCCGCCGCCACGCGCCGAATCTGCGCATCGAGCATGAGGAGCACAAGCTCGCAGCCGCCATCGCCCGCGCGCGCGAGGAGACGGCGGCGAAGCTGGAGAAGGAGGACTTCGCCGGCGCGATGCGCGCGCTCTCCAAGCTGCGCGAGCCGGTGGACGCCTTCTTCGACAAGGTGACGGTCAACGCGGAAAACGCGGACCTGCGCCTGAACCGCCTGCGGCTGCTCGCGGAACTGCGCCGCGTGATGCTGGGCGTCGCGGATTTCGGCAAGGTGGCGGGGGAAGCGGGGACGACCTGACGCCGCGTTACCCCTCTCCCCGCTTGCGGGAGAGGGAAAATCAGGCGCCGTTTCCTGTGAAAGTCCTGGGCGCCGGCGAGATGATCTTCGCCGTCCCGGCCCCGATCTCCAGCACCGAGAGCCCGCGCTCATTGGCGCCGTCCGGCTTGAAGCGGAAGACGCCGTCGGCGCCGTTGAAGCCCGACGGATTGGTCAGCACGCTCTCCGAATAACGCTGCGAGCCCTGCGAGCGGGACAGCGCGATGGCGAGCGACACGGCGTCATAGGCGAGCGTCGCGATGCGCGCCGGATCGGAGCCGAACTTCGCCCTGTAGCGCGTCGCGAAGGCGTTGAAGCCGGCGTTTTCCGGCGCCGTGAACCAGGCGCCCTGCAGGGCCGGCAGATTCAGCGTGCGCGCGTCGTTCCACAGGCCGGTGCCGATGATCTGCACCTTTTTCGAGTCGAGGCCCGCCGCGACGAGCTCTTTCGAGACCGCCGGCATGGCGTCGGCCTGTTCGGGAATGAAGATCGCATCGAACTGGTCGCGCGCGGCGGCGAGGCGCTGCACGGACTCGCCCGCCGCGCCGGGCTTGTAACGCTCGATCAGCGGCACGCGCAGGCCATAGGCGGCCGCGCTCTGCTGGAACTGTCCCAGCGCCAGCGTGCCATAGTCGTTCTCGGGCGCCAGAACGGCGACGGATTTCTTGCCTCTCTGGGACGCGAAGCTCAGGCCGCGGTCGACATGGCCCTCGACGAGGAAGGACAGAAGATATTGTCCGGGCCCCGCCGCCGACGTGTCCGTCGAAAAGGCGATGACCGGCTTGCCCGCCGCGCGCGCGACGCGGCCCGCTTCCTTCACGTCGGTCGCGAAGACCGGGCCGAGAATAATCTCCGCCCCCTCACTGATCGCGGCCTGCGTCGCCGCCGCGGCGCCGGCCGGCGAGGATTTGTCGTCCTTGACGAGAATGGTGACGTCGCTGGAGCCGCTGTCCGCATAGGCGAGCTTGGCGGCGTTGCGCAAAGAGGCGCCCACGGCGGACGGCCCGTTGGGGCCGGTGAGCGGCACGATCAGCGCGACCTTGACGGCGCCGTCGCCGATCGTCTCGCCCGCATCGGCCACGGCGACCTGTCCCGCCGGCGCCGCGGGCCCTCCCGGCGCGCCGATGCGGAGGTCCTTGACGCCCGGAATGCCGGGGCCCGAGCCGGGATTGCAGGCCGCGAGCGCGAACGCCGCCGCGCCCGCGAACAACCCGAGAGCGCGACCGCGCCTCGAGGCGCCGCGAAAGCCCGCTGAAAAATCCATCCTCATAGAACCCCCTGCGCCGGATGATCTCGGCCTCCGCGCGCCTTTTCCCGCGCATAGGGTCCGCCTCCCCGCCCGAAAGTCAATAGATGAGACAATGGGCATAAAATGAGGCCTTGCCGAGACGGTCCAGATCGTTCCATATTCCGAACGATTGGACGACATATCGAACGATAGCGGAGATTCTGCCCATGGCCAGCGTCGACGTCCCTGCCCCCGCCGCGGGCTACACCGCTTTCGGCCTGCGCGCCGAGGCGGAAAAAATCGAACCCGGCCTGCATGTTGTCGCGACGCCGATCGGCAATTTGAAGGATATTTCCTTCCGCGCCCTCTCGACGCTCGCCGCCGCCGACGCGGTAATCGCGGAGGATACGCGCGTCACCAAGAATCTGCTGGCGCATTACGGCATTTCGACGCCGCTCGTCGCCTATCACGAGCACAACGCCAAGGTGATTCGCCCCCATCTCCTGGCGCGGCTCGAGTCCGGCGCGGCGCTGGCGCTGGTCTCGGACGCCGGCACGCCGCTCGTCTCCGACCCCGGCTTCAAGCTGGTGCAGGAGGCGCTGGAGAAGGGGCTGCGCGTCACGTCCGTCCCCGGCCCGTCGGCCGTGCTGGCGTCGCTGGTCGTGGCCGGGCTGCCGACCGACCGCTTCTTCTTCGAGGGCTTCCTGCCGCATAAGAGCGGCCCGCGCCGGGCGCGGCTCGCCGAGCTGGCGCGGGTTCCGGGCACGCTCGTCTTCTTCGAGAGTCCGCGCCGGCTCGCCGAGACGCTCGCCGATTGCGTGGCCGTGCTGGGGCCGCGCAGCGCCGCCATCGCGCGCGAGTTGACCAAGATTTACGAATCCGTCCGGCGCGGACGACTCGACGAATTGTCCGAGGCGCTCGCCTCGGAGGAGCCGCCGAAGGGCGAGATCGTGCTGCTCGTGGCTCCGCCGGAGGAAGGGGCGGCGGAACAGGCCGAGGCCGAGATCGACGCGCGTCTCGCCGAGGCGCTCGGCTCCTACTCCGTGAAGGACGCCGCGAGCGTCGTATCGGCGGCGACGGGCCAGCCGCGCCGGCAGGTCTACGCAAGGGCGCTGCAACTGGCGTCGGAACGCGGGAAGTAGCCCCGTCATCGCGAGCGGAGCGGAGCGATCCAGAGCCACAATAGCTGCCCTGGGATTGCTTCGCTTCGCTCGCAATGACGGTTAAGCTGTAGGCATGAGCGAATCTGACGATGCCCGCCGCGCCGCGCGCGCCTATGGCGTCAAGGCCGAAACCGTCGCGACGCTATGGCTGCGCGCGCGGCTCTATACGATCCTCGACCGCAATTATCGCATCAAGGGCGGCGAGATCGACATCGTCGCGCGGCGCGGACGGACCGTCGTCTTCATCGAAGTGAAGGCGCGCGGCGATCTGGATGACGCGGCCATCGCCATTACCCCGCAAAAGCGGCGCCGCGTCTCCCGCGCCGCCAATCGCTGGGTCGCGACGCACCCATGGGCGATGGGCTATGCGCTGCGCGCCGACGCCATTTTCATGGCGCCGGGGAGATTGCCCCGGCATGTGGAGAACGCGTTCGAATTGGACGTGGGGTAATGATTCATTATCCAAACTCTTTATCAACTCTTACGCTCTAACCCTCACGCGGTGTCGATAAATCTCCTCTCCCTTCCGTCCAGCGCGACGGCCGTCAGCACGCCGCTCTTGAAGGCGTGAGTGTCGAGGTTGATGCGGTTTTCCAGATTCTCCACATGCGCATGCGGCGTGTGCCCATGCACGATCACCTTGCCGAAGGCGCCGCGGTAATTGAGGAATTCATATCGTATCCACATCAGATCGAACGGGTCCTGCCGCTCCAGCGGAACCTGCGGGCGCACGCCGGCGTGGCAAAAGAAATAATCGCCGGACTCCGCCGAGAACTCGGTCTCTTCCAGAAATCGCCTGTGATCCCGCGGGAAGCGCGCGAGAAAAGCCGCATGCACGGCCGCCGCGCCGCCAATGCGCATCTCGTCGCCGGGATCGACGCCGTAGGAGACGAGCGTCATGAGTCCCCCAAAGGCGCTCCACTGATCGAGCATGGCCGGGTCGTCGAGATAGCGCAGCATCGCGTCCTCATGATTGCCGCGCAGCGTGATGATCGGCGTCGGAAAATCGCGACGCGCCAGGCGCTCGATCACGCCGCGAGAATCGCGCCCGCGATCGACGTAGTCGCCGAGGAACACGGTGATCGCCTCGTCGTAATCGCCCTCGCGCAGATCGGTCTCGATGCGCTGCGCCAGCCGCGCCAGCAAATCGGCGCGCCCGTGAATGTCGCCGACAGCGTAGACGCGCAGTCCCTCTGGCGCCGCAGCATGCACGATCAAGCGTCCCGTCATGGTCTTATCCACAATCCTCATCTATCGTCGAGACAGGCGGCGGCGAGCGGCGCAAGGGGGAAGAAAGCAGGGCTGGCGCCATTTGCGCCGGAAGCTGTGGTCCTTCCCACCGGCTGCTCCGCTATCGACAATGCCGCCACAGGGGGAATCTCGCGCGTCGAGGGGAAAATGTTGAAATTTGGAGCGAACCTTCGCCGTCGCCTGCGCGTCGGCCTTTTAGCGCTTGTCGGCGCGGCGATTTTTGCGCTCGCGCCCGCGCGGGCCGAGACGCCGGACGAAACCTACAAGGCGCTGGGCCTCGCCAAGACGGCCTCGCCAAAGGAACTCTATGACGCGCTGGAAAAGCGCTATCATGACGAGGCGCAGGGCGCGGGCAAAGGCTCGCTGTCGAAATATTGGGAGCCGATCCCGATTTCGAAATATCTGAATCCCCACTCATTCTACAAACCCCCGCAGACGATCGACGTCGACGCCACGCGTCAGCAATGCGTCGAATGCCATCAGCAGACCACGCCGGGCTGGACTCATAGCTGGCAGAAGAGCGCGCACGGCAATCTGGACGAGATCCGCAAGTTGCCGGACGGCGACTCGCGCGCATACAAGAAAGCGCTGATCCAGGAGGTCGAGGCGAATCTGCGCTCCATGGGCAAGCTCCAGGCCGGCGAGAACCTCAAGGAAGTCGGCTGCATCGACTGCCATATCGGCGTCGGCAAGGATCACGGCCAGCACAAGGCCGAGCTGAAGATGCCGGACGCCGCCGCCTGCGGCCAGTGCCATGTCCAGCAATTCGCCGAGCGCGAATCCGAGCGCGACACCTTCACCTGGCCGCAGGAGCAATGGAAGCCCGGCCATCCGTCGCACGCGCTCTCCTACAAGGCGAATGTCGAGAACGCCATCTGGGCGGCGATGGAGCAGCGCGAGGTCGCTGAAGGCTGCACCTTCTGCCACACGCCGCAGACAACTTGTAACTCCTGCCATACGCGCCACGAATTCTCGGCGGTCGAGGCCCGCAAGCCGCAGGCCTGCGCGCAGTGCCACAATGGCGTCGACCACAATGAATTCGAGGGCTACATGCTCTCGAAGCACGGCACGGTCTATCAGGCGCGCGGCGATCAGTGGGACTGGAACGCCCGCCTCGCCGACGCGCTCGAAAAAGGCAATATGAACGCGCCGACCTGCCAGTTCTGCCACATGGAATATGAGGGCAAGTTCACGCACAACATGGTGCGCAAGGCGCGCTGGGCCTTCGTGCCCATGCCGAAGATCGCCGAGAACTTGAACCATCCGTGGTTCACGGCGCGCAAGGAGTCGTGGGTGTCGACCTGCTCGAACTGCCACTCCGACAGTTTCGCGCGCGCCTATCTCGACGGCATGGACAAGGGCGTGATCTCGGGCCTCGACATCACCGAGAAATCGCGCAGCGTGCTCGTGAAGCTCTTCAACGACAAGCTGCTGCCAGGGCAGAAGACGAACCGCCCCGCCCCGCCCGCGCCGGAGAAGGACGAGGCCGGCGGCTTCTTCCAGCTCTTCTGGCAGAAGGGCAATAATCCCTCGGCCGTGGAGTATGAATTCGCCGAGATGTGGGAGCACCATCAGATCAAGCACTACAAGGCGCTCGCCCATATGAATCCCGGCGGCTACACCTATTCCGAAGGCTGGTCGCAGCTCATCAAGAGCGCCGCGAAGATCAATGACGAGGACACGCGCCTGCGCGAGGCGGCGGAAATCCGCGCCGAGATCAAGCGCATCTCGGGCCAGAAGCGCGGCGACATCGAGCTCGACTCGCCCCTGCGCCGCGGCGCCGCGGCGGGCCTCGGCGTCCTCGCCTTGCTCGTCGGCGGCGCCTTGCTGCTGATGCGGGATCGGAAGAAGGCGTAAAGCGCTCAACCTCGCGTCATTGCGGGGAGCGTATGGCGAAGTCGGGTAGGCCCGACTTCGAAAAATGCGACGAAGCACTCCAGAGCGCCATCGTGCTCCTGGAGTGCTTCGCTCCGCCCGCAATGACGGAAATGATCGACATGCGAAAAATCATCGGCGCCGGATTCGTCGCCGGCGGCCTCGCCCTCCTCGGCTGGGCGGGCTATTCGACGCTGAAGCCCGCGCCGCCGCATTACGCGCTCGCCATCGCGCCCGCGCCTGGCGAGGAGACGAAGGATGTCGCCGGCCTCGGCCTCGCGCGGGAAGCTTTGCGGCGCATCGAGATCACGAGCCCCGAAGAGCGTCGCCCCATTGCGAGCGGTCTCGTCGCAAAAGACGGCGCAAGTCTCGCGCCGCTGGTCTGGCGCAATGAGGTGACGGAGCCGATCCTTTTTCCGGACGTGTCGGCCGCCGATATCGCGAAAGTTCTGACCGCCGTTCGCGATCATGTCGCCGAAGACGCCGTCATCCTCGCCTGGTGGGACTTGTCGCGCGCCATCCGCGTCGCGGCGAAGCGCAATGCGCCCCTCGACGACAACCGCGCGACGGGTCTGCTCATTCCATCCACATGGACGGAAGCGCGCGACGCCGAGCGCGCGCGCTGGGGCGCCGGCGCGGACGCGTCGTCAAGGGAAAGCTTCGATCAGTTCATCGACGCGCTGCTCTCGGACGAGAAGCGGGGCGCGGACATTCTCGCAAAGCTCGCCGGCGGCAAGCCGGCCTTTGTCGCCGTGCATATTTCCGACGTTTGGAAAGCCGCCGCCGCGCGGCCGGAGCGGCTCTCCATCGCCTATAAGGATTTTCCGTCTCCGGGCGTGTCGCACGGCCTCATCAAGTCTGCGACCCAATGGATGCGCGAGCAGAAGATCGAGGGCGGCTTCGCCGTCGAACCCACCGGCGGCGCGACGCGGCTGCATTATTTCACGCGCAAGAGCGACGGCGACGCGCTGATCGCGAGGCTCCTGCCCTTTTCGACGTCGAATCCGGCGGAACTGGAGCGGTTCGGTCTCGTCTATCAGCACAAGGGCTGGTGGATTTACCGGCTGAAGTAGCGACTATCACTGCGCCGGCGCGCAAGCTCCTTCTCTCCGTTTCCAGGGGAGAGCGTATTTTCACCCCTTCAGCGCGCCTGCGAGCCGCGCAATGCCGTCCTCGATCTCTTTTTCCGTCAGCGCGACGAAGCCGAGCATCAGCAAACGGTCGCCGCCGTCATTCGGATCGAAACGCAGCGCCGATCCCGTCGCCAGCGAGCACACGCCGACGCCCGCCGCCAGGCCCTTGGCCTCGACCTCGGCGGCGCTCGGGAATCCTTCCGGCAGCTTCCAGACGAGATGCATGCCGGCCTGCTCACCGAAGATTTCGCACTCGCCGAAATGCTTGTGCAGCGCGCCGAGCAGCGCGTCGCGGCGCTCGCGATAGAGCTGGCGGATGCGGCGCAGATGACGGCCGAACTCGCCGCTCGCCATGAAATCGGCCATGGCCGCCTGCTCCAGCCAGCTCTGGCCGTTATTCATCAGCATCTTCATGCGGCGGAAGCTGTCGACGAGCCGGCGCGGCGCGACGACATAGCCGAGCCGCAGGCCCGGCCCCATGCATTTCGAGAACGTGCCGAGATAGATGACGCGCTCGTTGCGATCCAGCCCTTTCAGCGCCGTGAGCGGCGAGCCGACGAAACGGAAGTCGCTGTCGTAATCGTCTTCCATGATATAGGCGTCATATTGCGTCGCCCACGACAGAAGCTCGATGCGCCGCTGCAGGCTCATCGTCACGCCGATCGGATATTGGTGCGAGGGCGTCACGTAGGCGACGGCGCCCTTTTCGGGCGGAAGCTGCGTCACGTCGAGACCGTCGCGGTCGATCGGCACGGGATGCAGCTTGGCTCCGAGGCTTTCGAGCACGAAGGCGGCGCCCTGATAGCAGGGCGATTCGACGACGGCGGTCGAACCCGGCGTCACGAGCAGGCGCCCGACGAGATTGAATCCATCCTGGCAGCCGCAGACAATGATGATCTGTTCCGGGTCGCACACGACTCCGCGCGCCGGCGCCAGATGTTTGGCGACCGCTTGGCGCAGCTCCAGCAGGCCGGCGGGATCATTGTAGCTCGTCAGCTTCGGGCCCGCCGATTTCAGCCGCGCCTTTATGTGATGCGACCAGGCCTTGAGCGGAAAGCTGCGCGCGTCCGGCCGGCCGACCCAGAAATCCGCGGCGAGCCGCCGACGTTCGGGATCGGCGAGTCGATGCGTGCGCAATTCGCGCCCAGCTTCGCCGCCGGGCGGCGGCTCGGCGTCGGGCTGCGGCGTCGTCGGCGCGGCGCGGTCGACGGCGGAAGAAAGGAAAGCCGTATCGGGCAGATCAGGCGAGACGAATGTGCCGACATAAGGCTTGGTGCGGATATAGCCCTCGGCGATCAGGCGCTCATAGGCAAGCACCGCCGTGTTGCGCGACACGCCGAGCTGCGCGCTCAATTCGCGGGTCGTCGGCAGCGGATCGTCCCCGCGCAACTGGCCATTGAGGATCATCGTGCGAATCTGGTCGAAGATCTGCGTCTGCAGCGTCGACTTGTCCGACTCCTTCAGAATGATCGACAATTGCGCATGGCCGCTTCGGACCACAGGGGTCGGACGGCCGATTGAGACAATGCTCGTCATTTCACGGTTTCCGCGCAGGCTGATGTCGGCGGCTGCCAGAAACCACGATTAAGACCGTTTTTTGCAACCTCATAGATCCACGTATAGCCGGCAATCTGGCGCCACCGTCTCAGGTAGCGAAGACGAAAGCGCGCGACCAGGGGCGGCGGGCGCGCTTTCGTCAAAAAACTTTTAACTGGCTCCACTCACAGGCGCGGCTCTGGCGCTTTTCCGCGATCAGTTCTTGCGGAAATCTCCCAGTCGCAACGAAAGCAAGAGAAACCGGGAGGACTAAATGCCGCTCGCAAATTCGAAAATCATCCCGGCCGTTTTCTGGGTCGGCTTTCTGGCGCTCGGATTCGCCACCAGCATAGGCGGACCGGCGAAACATCGCGACCATGTCGCCCGCCCGGCCAAGACGTCGCTCGCGCCCAAGGAGCTGGTCGCGCAGACCGAGAAGCCGACGGCGGCGAAGACGGCCGACAGGCCGGCGGCGGCGCAGGACTAAAAGCGTATCGTCGAAGCGGACACGAAGCGGAGAGACCTCCCATGACCGCGCCGGAAGCCTGCATCCTCTTCCTCGCCATGGAGTTCCTCAGCATTCTGACATTGATGCTGATATCTTACGCCTGGATATAGCAAAAGCTTGCGCGTCCGGTCTTGTCGGACGGCGGATGCGCGCCTATCTCGATCAGAAGGCGGCGATTGAGGCGTCGCCGGAAAAAGCGGCCCGAGCGCGGATGTAGCGACGGGCCGTTTTGACGAGGATAGGGTTTCCGAGAATGCCGGCCGGTCTCCTGAAAGTGCTCGCCTTTGGATTCGTTCTCTTCTTCCTCGGCGCCGCCCTGGTCGGCTGGGTTTACGGCTGAGCGGGCCTCACTTTCCCAGCCGCGCGTCGAAAAACCGCGCAATATCCTCGAAAACCTCCCGCGCCTCGGGCATGCCGGGCCCGGCATATTGCGCGTGGCTCATCCCCTCATAGACGTTCAGATCCGCCTCGACGCCGGCGCGGCGCAGGGCCCGATGCACGCGCGCCGCGTTCGATAGAAACAGGTCGCGCGTCCCGGTGGTCAGGATCGTCGGCGGGAAATTTCTGAAATTGCCGTAGACCGGCGAGAGATAGGGGTTTTTCAAGTCGTGGCCGCCGGCGTAAAGCCGGGCCGCGCTCCCGAGCCAGCCGTCCCAGGTGACGAGCATGTTGTCGACATACTCATTGACGAAATAGCTGTCGCCGATCTTGTTGAGATCGGACCAGGGCGTTCCCGCCGACACTGCCGCCGGCAGCGGCAGCCCTTCATCCTTCGCCTTCAGAACCATGGCGAGCGCCAACCCGCCGCCCGCCGACGAGCCGAAGACCGCCATGTTCTTCGGATCAATCGTCTGCGCCAGCGATCGCCAGACCGTGAGCGCGTCGTCGAGCCCCGCCGGGAAGGGAAAATCGGGCGGCATGCGGTAATCGACGGAGATCACGCGATAGCCGCCGATCCCGGCCATCATGATCGCTTCGTTGGTCGCCGCCTCGCCGCCGCCGAAGACATAGCCGCCGCCATGCAGATGCATGAGCATACGGTTCGCGTTCTCCGGCCGCAGATCGCGCGGCGTCACGAGATAGGCCTTGACGCCGGCGATCGTCGTCGGCTCGACCGTGACGTGAAGCTGCTTGCGCAATTCGGCGAGCGGCGCCGTCCATTCCGCCTCGAAGCGCCTGTTGAGCGCCCGCCACTCCTCTGGCGCCCTGGGCGGCGGCGAGAGCGCGCCCGGCGGATAAGGCATGCGAATGAAAGCCTGAAGCGGCTTGCTGACGTCGCCCGGAACGGGAATCACGCGCGGCGGGACGCGGCGCGGGCCAGGCTGCGCATTCGCCGCCGCGGCCGCCCTGGCGTCGGCGGGCGGCCCCGGCGGCTGCGTCTTCGCCCATGCGCCGGACAGGACGGCGGCCAGCGCGGCGCAAAAGAGAATGGCGAAGGGAAATTCGTTCAACCGCGTCCCCAGGTTAATACGTCTCCGTCGCGATCCCGCGCGGCGCGGCGCGCGCCTCGACAGGGGCGGCCTTTGTAGGCTCGCCCTAGATAGTCATCCGGAACCTTGGTCTCAACCGGCGCGCCGTCCGGGGGAGGCCGCTTTTGTCGGAGAGGCCGGTCGCCCCTTTTGGAAATTTCCTGATGCGGCTTCGGCCGGACCTTGCCCTTTCGATTTTGATACTTATTGTCAAGTTCAAGTCGCTCGATTCTCTGCCCATTTTCGAGCGACCAGGCCCGGCGGGTGGGCCCCACCCGCCGGGCCGCCTGTTTCGGCAGTTCGCCGACCGCACTGTTGCCTCCCTGCAACGCCCGCACATAGTCTGCATGGAACGCGGTTCGGATGAACCGCCACGCTTGGCCGAAGCCTATGGAGGGATTACGCTTTTTTTGTTTCAGGGCGGGAATTTGAGGGGAAGCGGCGGCCTGCCTCTCGGCGCAGCGCCCGGGTGGGCCGCCTTTTCTCCGGATTTTCAGGTCGCCCTTGCCGGCCCCGGCGCACAGGCGCATTCTTCCGCCGCGGCTTTGCGCGAGGGGGACTTCGCGATGCATTCCGACCCGAGATTTTGGGCGCTCGTCGTGGCGATCTGGTTCGGCCTTGTCCTCGCCTTCATCAACATCGCCGTGAAAATACACATGCTGATGGATCTGACGAGCCAGGAATAGCTCGATCAGGCGCGGTGATAGGGGTGGCCGGAGAGTATCGTCATGGCGCGATAAATCTGCTCGGCCGCCAATATTCGCACGAGCTGGTGCGGAAGCGTCATGGCGCCGAAGGAATAGATCGCCGTCGCGCGGGCCCGCACGGCGCCGTCCAACCCCTCCGAGCCGCCGATGGCGAACCACATGGCCTTCCGGCCGGCGTCGCGCTCGCGGCCGATGAAGTCGGCGAAAGCGGCGCTGTCCGCCGCCTTTCCGCGTTCGTCGAAAACGACGAGGGCCGCGTCGGCGGGTAGACCGCCAAGGATGTCCTCGCCCTCGCGCGCCATGCGCTCGGCCGGGCTCCTGGCCTTGCTCTCGTCGATTTCCCTGAGGTCGAGCCCTTCGAGCCCGATGCGCCGCAGCGCAGCGATACGCTCGGCGTAGCGCGCATAAATCTCGCGCTCGGGACCAGCCCTCAGCCGGCCCACGCAGATGACGCCGAGTCTCACCTCCGACCGCGCCCCTTCCCCTTCGCTTCGCTGCGCGAAGTAAAGGGACCAGCCTCCGGAAATCTCCCGGAGCCGTCCATCGTCAGACCAGCCGCATCTCCACGGGCCGGTCGCCGCCCCACATTTTCTCGAGGTTGTAGAACTGGCGCACCTCGGGCCGGAAAATGTGGACGATGACGTCGCCGGCGTCGATCAGCACCCAGTCGCACTGAGGCAGGCCCTCGACGCGCGCCGTGACGCCGCGGTCCTTCAAGGCCCGGATCGCCTTGTCGGCGATGGCGCCGACATGCACGGTCGAGCGCCCGGTCGCGATGATCATTTCATCGGCGAGGGCGGTCTTGCCGCGCAGATCAATGGAGATGACGTCCTCGGCCTTGGTCTCGTCCAGCGCACGAAGGACATTTTGCACGATCGAGCCGGACAGCAGCGCATCGGCGCCGATCGTCGGCTGGGAGCGGGTCTCCGCCCCCGGATGAACACTTGTCGACAGCGTTGCAACCCTCATGCTACGCGGCCACTGCACGGGCCGCGACGAGAGGATGAGACTGTTTGTCACGGATTGCAACATGAAAGGGGAGGCGCCCGCCCGCGTCCGCGAAAAAAACCCGGCTTCGCGGCCGGGTCTTTAAGGCAGTTCGGGCTAATCGAGAGGCGGGAGGAACCTCAAAGCCGGAACGTTTTCAGGATAGCCCATTTTGGAAAAAATGCTCGCGCCTTTTTTGTCTTGACCGCCATCAAGAGGTGAATAACCCCGGTTCGGCCGGTCGTTCGACGGCCCGGGACGACAGGCTGCGAAAGGCGCAAGTGGTCCAGTTTCATATATTTGGCGACGGACCGCCGCGATCGTCGGCCTGGTCGTGGCGAGAAAGTCACACACGTCGGAATTGTATTCGAGCGCGTCTCCGGGAGGCCGGAGAGCGATGAATCAGGGAATCAGCACCATTGCTCCGGCCGTCCGCCGCGCCTCGAGCGCGGCATGGACCCCGGCCGCCTCCGCCAGCGGAAAGCTCTGAGGCGATTCGATCGTCAGATAGCCGCGCTTGACGGCGTGAAACATGTCCTCGGCCATATCCTCATAGTCGCGCCGCTTCGCGATATGGGTGAAGAGCGAGGGGCGCGTCGCGAAAAGCGATCCCTTCTGCGCCAGAAGGCCGATGTCGAAGGCTTCGATCGGCCCCGAGGCGGAGCCGAAGCTCACGAACATGCCGAAGGGCGCGAGACAGTCGAGCGAGGCGGGAAAGGTCGCCCGCCCCACCCCGTCATAGACGACGTCGCAAAGCCTTCCCTTGGTGACCTCCTTCACCCGCTCCGCGAAATTCTCGGTGCGGTAGAGAATGGCGTGCTGCGCCCCCGCCTTCTTCGCGATCTCGGCCTTTTCCGGCGAGCCGACGGTGGCGATGACCTTGGCCCCGAGCGCGGTCGCCCATTGGCAGAGCAACTGTCCGACGCCGCCCGCGCCGGCATGAACGAGCACGCGATGGCCCTTCTTCACCCGGAAGGTGCGGCGCAGAAGATATTGCGCGGTAAGGCCCTTGAGCATCAGCACGGCGCCCTGCTCATAGCTCACGGATTTCGGCAGGTGGATGACCGAATCGGCGGCGATGTTGCGCGCCTCGCTATAGCCGCCGAGGGCGCCGACATAGGCGACGCGATCGCCCACCTCGAAGTCCTCGACCCCTTCGCCGACCGCGATGACCTGCCCCGCGCCTTCGTGGCCGGGGATGAAGGGATATTCGGCTGGATAGGCGCCGGTGCGGCGGTAGATGTCGATATAGTTCACGCCAATGGCGCGGTGGCGGATCTGCAGCTCGCCCGGCCCCGGCGCGGGAAGCTCCGCTTCCTCGAGTTGCAGAGCCTCGGGGCCGCCCGGCCGGTGCACGCGGATCGCCTTGACCATCGAAACCTCCACTCGTCGCCGCAAAGACGCACAATCTCTTCGACTGCTTATCACGCCGCGTCGCCTCACGCATAACCTTCGGAGGGGACGCATCCGTGACGTCCGGCCACGGCTCACGGGACTCTTTGACGCAAGCGGACATTCGCGCCGCGCCGACCCTCGCGCCGCGAAGCGCGGGCCGCTATAACGACCGCAAGATCAGGAGTCCCGAAATGACCGAGCAATCCGCGCCGGGCGGCGCGACGATGAAGACCGACATACTCGTGGCCGGCGCCGGCTCGACCGGCCTCGCCGCCGCGCTCGCCTTCGCGCGCTCCGGCCTCAGGACGGCGCTTGTCGGCCGCTTCCCGCCGCCGCTTCCCGGCCGGACGGTCGCGCTGTTCGAGGCCTCCGTCCGCTTCCTCGACGCGCTCGGCGCGCTGGAACGGGTGAAGGCGCTCGCCTGTCCCGTCGAGGCGATCCGCATGATCGACGACACGGACCAGCTCTTTCCCGTTCCGGAGCTGACGCTGCGCGCGAGCGAGGTGGGCCTGCCGGCGCTCGGCGTCAACATCTCCAATGACGAGCTTGTCGGCGTCTTGCTCGATCTCGTGCGCGCCAAGCCGGAAATCGAGCTGATCGAGGCGGACATCGCCGACTACGAGTTGAACGGCGCCGGC
>Ga0123398_1054013_pt1 | contig 16442 bp, 13 predicted proteins | sample T5LHNO3metaT_FD_89926 | JGI IMG/M metagenome (GOLD analysis project Ga0123398, IMG submission 89926) | Methane-oxidizing artificial microbial communities from Washington, USA to study methane cycling - T5-LHNO3 metaT (Metagenome... | ecosystem: Engineered > Modeled > Simulated communities...
ACTGGCTGCTCGTTCATTTGGGGTTGAGAAATTTCCATCGCTATGGGTAAAGCAAGTACAGCCTAAGGAAATTTTGTGATGAACTTGTGATTGCTAAATGAAGATTTCGTGAAATGTAATACAAATGTGTTGCCGGCTTTCTAGCGGCGGTGGTTTCAGACTGTTAGGCCTGAATGTAAGCAATGAAATTCCTGATTAGCAAAGATCTTCAGCTAAGCGTCATACCCGCACGGAAGCGGGTATCCAGTGCCATGGATGGTAAGCTTCGAGTCATCCATGGAGCCTGGATTCCGTCAATCCCTGCCGGAATGACGATCTTTTGGGCGCTAGCTGAAGATTCGTACTAATCAGGATAAAATTTGGGGAATGAGGTGAGCCAGGATTCAGTTGGGGCATCTTGGTTTTCGACTGCTCGAGTTTATAGTTCGAGTGCTGGGCAAAATAACGCCAATGTTGTGGTTCGGAGCTTGGCGGATTGAGTTGTGAAGCAGAATGATTTAGAAAAAAGCTTGGGCATTGGGGTTATTTTCTCCATCGTTCGAGCTCGAAGCTCGGGCATTGGACAAAATTACTCCAATAGTGCGGTATCGAGCTTGGTGGATTGAGTTCTGAACCGGAATGATTGAGAAAATAGCTCGGATGATGGAGGAATTTTTCTCTATTGGTTGAGCTCGGAGCTCGGTCGTTGGACAAAATTACTCCAATGGAGCGGTCCGGAGCTCGATGGATTGAGTTCTGAAGCGGAATGGTCGAGAAAATAGCTTGGGTGATGGTGTTCTGAACTTGAACGATGAACAAAATAACTCCGAAGTTACGGTTCGAAGCTGGATTATTAGGATTCGTGTCGCTATCGCGACGGGTGTTTTGAAGTCGGTTCTCGGACCGACGACCGAGATACTTTCTTTTGCTCCGCCAAAAGAAAGTATCCAAAGAAAAGGCGGCCCGGATGCCGCTTTGATCCTGCGCTCCTCGGGTTCGAACGGGGTTTTCCGAAGGGGCTTCCCAGCCCCTGCGTAAAACGCGATGCATCCCTGCATCGCCCCTAACGGGCTGATCCGTTCAAACCCTCCGGTGCTCGGCGCGGCATACGGGAGAAAACCCCGCCGCGAAGTTTGAAATCCAGCTAATATTTGCGCAGTTTTGTAGGGCGCATTAGCGATAGCGTAATGCGCCGAATGCTTTAAGGCCAACATACGGCGCAATACGGCTGCGCCTATTGACGCCCTACAAATTGCGCCTTAGGGCCTTGCGCGGCTTTTCGCGCAGGTCCGCTCGACTGCCGGGTTATGCCTCGGCTGCGCCACCGTAACAACCGATGAAGTGAGCCTTGCTAACAGCTTCGAGGCAGTACGCGCTGTGGGAATTGAATTTTCTGAGGCGCCATATAACGTCACCGCCAAAATCGAAGAACACGGGTCGGGCTGAACGAAACCAGACAGTTCTTGGTTTCTTCCACGCGAACAAACGGTGTCCGACGTGGGTCTCGTCAATGAAATTCTGAATCCGATGACTTCCGTAGACCTCGACCATGGTAGCGCCCGGCTCGTTCTCGGATATGCGGTGAAAGATAAAGCTTTGCGGTGAGTTTTGCACCGGGCGAACGCACATATCCAATGACTCAGGCAATTCGGGATTAGGTAACATCGCCCCGAATTGAATGTTGGACACAAAGTTCGCTGCATTAACCACCCACGCCATATCTCCGTAAAAACGCTCTCGAGAGATCAGTTCACCATCATTCAGCGGGGAGTTCTGGAATTCCAACACAAAGCCTTCCCGATTCTTTACATCGGCAATGTGTTTTTCACCAGTTAGGCTGTCAAAGTGCACTACCTCCTGAAACTGTTCATTCCAATGCGCCTTCCAATCGCGGTGCCACTGCGTTTCGTTCTCCCACCAGGGGTCGCATGTCTGTTTGATGGAATGCGCCCAGTGCCATACCTTCTGATTCCCGCACTTGGCGATCACGTCATTTCCGCAGAAAAGGCAAACGCCCCTTCCTTTCGGGAAGGCAACGGCTTTTTGTCCATTAACAGCGGAAAACATCACTTGCACTATCTCCGAGAGGCATAACGTAATGTATACGACACTAGATGTCCGATAATCCCGCGCATTTGTCGTATAACTCCAACTGTTTATGTTTAAGTAATTGATTTTATATGTAGGCGTGACTTTAACACCTCAAATGGTGTTGAAAAATACGACACTAGAAGCATGCGGAAATATATCATCCTTGGTACCTTGCTTCTAGGAAATAGAGTATGGAATTCTCTTTGGTTTCGATCAGTCTGTTTTATATCTGTCTGCAATGCGAACTAAGCCGCCAATCCAATAGCTGTCCTATCAGGCCGCTTGGATCGGTTTTTGCTCATCAGTGGAAGGTCAAGTACAAACCGGTTTCCCGGATTATCAGCCGGGTAGGGTGGGCACGTTTTTTGTGCCCACGCGGCATTAAATATACACCGCGAATGGTGGGCAGAAAGAGTTGTCCGCCCTACGTTTTTTGATTTTTCAATAGATTTTGGGAGTGGTTTTTCTCCTCCCATTAAAAAGCAGGGTGAACGCGATAAATATTTTTTTGAATGACACGTGTGTTCTCGAAATGAATGGTAAACGTGTGGGTAAAACAAAATTTCCTGATTTGAGATAAAACGCTGCTAAGCGGTCCACTCCTTCGGATTTGAATCCGCCGTCTTTAACATTAATCAATTTGACTCGAAAACAAGCAACCGCCCAGCTGTTTCCAGCGTGCGGCAAGAAGGGCGGAAAATCTAAAAAGCCGGCGCTTGGTCTTGCAGCGTAAAAATGATCGGCACCAATACCGCGCTGGCTACATTGATTTCCGCTCGTTTGGCCGGCACGAAGCGCCATTGCTTGACTGCTTCGACCGCGGATTCGTCCAGCGATTCGTGGCCACAACTTTGTTCGACGGCAACGCCGACGACCTGGCCTTCCTCGCTGACTTCCACGCGCAAAGTCACTTTGCCCTGCCAGCCTCGGCTTCGGGCGATACTGGGGTACTCCGGCTTGGGATTGTGTTGGTAAGCGGCGTTGAGATACGCCTCGGTATAAGCCGGACTTGGATTGTCGGCGGTTACTTTCTCGGGGATCGACGGCTGAGTGGCATCGTCGATCAGCCGCGGCTGTTGATCAAAAACTTGTTCCTGCATTGAAAAATCGGACGGCGGCGCCTGCGGCGTCACTTTTTTCAACCTGGGTTTGAGTTGCGGCTTTTTAGGTTTGGGTTGGGCAACGCTGGGCGGCGGTGGTTGGGTTCGCTCAAGGCTTGGCTTGATGGCCGGAATCGTGATCGTCGACACCTCCATTTTAATCGGAACGGCCTTTGCCTCCGGCAGGTCGGGGCACAAGAAGCAGCTGACCCCGGCCAAGTGCAGCAACGTAACCGTAACTAACATCAAAAATAGCACGGAGATGTTGACCGAACGTTCTTTATGGCGGGTTGGCTTTAGCAACACCGCATGGCCGACTTCGATGCCAAAGGACGCATCAAGAAAAGATGATGCCGGATTTTGAGCAATAACAAGTCCGATTCGATTAGCTCTAATAAAAGGCACGGTTTTTTAGGACTGGCGGTTAAACATGCGGCGGCTTCCCTGAACTGGCGTCGTTCTTCCAAACAACTAAATTCACCAAATTAAGACAATTTTCAATTAATTATGACAAAAGCCTTGCCGCCAGGAATGCGGCCAATTGCCGCATCGGCGGCTCCGAATATTGCCAGGCTGATTCTGTTTTCGCATCAAGAATGCAAAATTACCAGCCATGGCCCCAACTGAGTCAAACGAATGGCCAAAGATTTTTGCAAGGCGTCCAACATGGCCAAGCTGTCGGTAGGGAACACCCCACTGACGCGCATCTGTTCGATATCCTCACCTTTCAACAGAATCTTGGCTTTTGAATAGCGGTTCAATTCGGCGACCACATCGGCCAGCGTTTGATCGTGGAAAATCAGCTTGCCGCGTTTCCAGGCATTTAACTGATTCAGATTCGCCGCGTGCGGCTTGTCCAGACTACCGCTACCGGCATACAGCAAATGCTGACCTTCTTCGACCCGCATTGGCGCGACATTGGATTTATCGGTCAAGCGCACCGCCACCGCGTGTTCCGTGACACTGACTTCGACAGCACCCGATGCACGCCGTGCTACGTCGAACACCGTCCCTAGGGCCTTGACCGCCGTATCGCCGGCTTCAACCTCAAACGGTCTGTGCGCGTCGGCGGCGACCTTGAATTCGGCTTGCCCCCTCAGCAACACCACCCGGCGTTTGTCTTCCGCCCAGTCCACTGCCAACGCGGTATCGGTATTCAGCAATACGCTACTGCCGTCGGCCAGTTGAATCTGCTTTTGTTCGCCAACCGCTGTCGCATAATCGCTCAGTAACCAATCTTGGAGTATGTCTCGACCAAACAGCACAGCCAACAGCAGCGAAGCCACCAGCGCCAGACCGGACCAAGGGGACCGGCGCCGATTAGCCACCATTTGCCGCACCGAGCCGATTGACTTCGATTGCAAATCGGCGGGCGGCGATCCTTTGACCGCCTGCGCCACCGAACCCCACAGCGCCTCGGCCTCTGCGTAAGCCTGCCGGTGCGCCTGGTCTTGCCGATACCACGCCTCGAATTGGCGACGAGTGGCGTCAGTGACAGCCCCGGAACGCATCTCCACCAACCAGTCTATCGCCTGGTCGGCCAAGCTATCGCCGGAATCGTCTGGGTCGGTATTCATTGAGGCAGGGTGAACAAGAAAAGAGGGGACACACGATATAGCAAGGCCGGCGGAAAATAAACCGTTACCGGCATTAACCCCATTCACGACTGGCGCGGCAATGTTTCAAGGTCTTGGCAATCCGTTTGGCGATAGCCCGCTCGGACACACCCAGACATTCGCCAATTTGCGCGTAGGTCAGACCTTCGACGGCACTTAAATAAAACGCCGTGCGGCACTCTTCCGGCAGCTCGTTCAAGGCCGCATTGACGGCATCCAGATCTTGCCAGATCATCAGGCGTTGTTCGGCATCCGGATCATTGCTGGCGACCGCTTCCAACAGTTCCGCCGACACCTCTTGAGCTGGCGTATAGCGGGCACGCACCGATTCCTTGCGAATATGATCCACCACCAGGTTGCCGGCAATGAAAAAAGCCAGCGCCCGCCTATCCTGGGTGGGCGCGCGTTGCTCGGAAAACAGAATCCGCAAAAAAGTTTCCTGAGCCAGATCCTTGGCGGTATCCGGGCAGTTCAAGCGGCGCAGGAAGAAGCCGATTAAATCGTCCCGGTTTTCCCGAAAGAAGTGATCAATAGTGTCCGGAACTGCGTTCATCTGGGTTTTTAAAAGACTGGGTTAGCAATACAGACGTTTTAAGAAGCAAAATCAGCACCAAGCGCGTTTGTTTCCTCACCGCGTTAAGCCCGCTATCGGCCGGAAATCCCCGCCATTCGGGCTTTGACAGCCGCCTAAGCCGCCGCCAAAAATACAATTTATCAAGAATGAGTAGGATTTGCCCGGACTTTACCATCCATAAAACCGCGCGATATACCGCATATCGTGTGATATGCCGCATTCAGAAAATAAGCCGCGTGCGAACGGGAGGGCCTTGGCTGCGTCTACTATCTATCTCCATCGCGGCGCATGTCCGCAATTTTTCGGGTCCGCTGTTCATGATTTTTGTGCTGAAACGTTGTGAAGAGTAACGCCGGCAATCGGCGCCGCCTTTTACGCATTCAGGAGATTTTATGAGGACACCCACATTCGCGACCATGACCGCGCCTTTTGCCATCACGGCCCTGGCGTTGAGCATTGCCAGCCACACGGTCCACGCAGACACCGCGCAAGATGGCGCCCGAACTTATGCCATTGCCGCCGGCGGCTTGACCGAAGCCCTGACGTCTTTTGCCGACCAGGCCAATCTGAAACTGGTCTTCAACGCCGATTTGACACGCGGCCTGACGGCCCCTGCACTGAATGAGACAGTCACAGTCGAGCAAGGACTGAGCAAATTGCTGAAGGATAGCGGGCTGGGTTATCGCTTGATGGGCAACGATACAGCCATCATCGAAGCTAAACCGGCGGTGAATAGAAGTTCGCCGCAATCGGCTGCCACTATGCCGACGGTAACAGTATTAGGCAAAACCATTTACGAAGCGACCGATCCTTACAACGCGGATTATGTAGTACCCAGCGCCAGCGCCGGCACCAAAATCGATACGCCGGTCATGGAAACGCCGTTGAATGTGCAAAGCGTGTCCAAACAGGTGCTAAAGGATCAGCAGGTCATTACTCTTGATCAGGCTTTGAAAAATGTCAGTGGCGTAACCACTAACAGTTCAGGCGGCCTGGAAGGCGGTTTTTTTGGTGGCACGGGACAATCGATCATCCTGCGTGGTTTTGAATCACAGACCTACTTCCGCAACGGCTTTCGTTTGCAACAAGGTGCATCAAGCCGGGAAATGGCTAATGTCGAATCGGTTGAAGTATTAAAAGGACCGGCAGCGATCCTGTACGGCTTGGTAGAGCCCGGAGGCATGGTCAATGTCGTCACCAAACAGCCATTGGCAACGCCTTACTATGCCGCCAGCCAGCAATTTGGCTCATACGATCATTATCGAACCACATTGGATGCGACTGGCCCACTCAACACCGATAAAAGTTTGCTTTATCGAATGAACCTGTCTTATCAAAACAGTGGCTCGTTTCGCGACTTTGTGGGCAAGGAAGACGTATTCGTAGCGCCAGTCTTGAAATGGCAGATTAGTCCCAAAACCCAAGCCACCTTGGAATTAGAGTATAACCATCAGCATCTTGGCCTTGATACGGCGTTTGTCCCATTATTTGACCGTAAGTTATTCGACATTCCCCGTCGCCGTAATTACAGTGAGTACACGCCAACCACGAGGGAAACGGTCTATGGTGGATTGAATTGGTCGCATCAATTCAACGACGACTGGTCTATTAAACACAGCTTTGCTGTGAATCAGCAAACGATTGATAACCCTCATTTTGTTTATCCTGTCTCCGCTGATAACGCCAGTGTCACCCGACAGCTTTGGGGGGTTGAGAGTCAGTTCAACACCTACTCCACCAATATCGACCTGACAGGCCATTTCGACACCGGCGTGCTCGCACATACCGTATTGTTGGGCGGCGATTATTACCGCTTGGATAATCATCACCACGACGCCACCAGTTTCGCGGACCCAGCAAATTTCATTTGGGACAACTCGTTAGTAGATTTGCTCAGTCCCAACCATCCAGGCACACCCTTTACCCAGCCCTTGCAGTTGATAGGCAATAGTGACAATCGCACCGACCAATTCGGCTTTTATATTCAGGATCAAATCAAATTGCCTTTTGATCTGCACATCATGGGCGGCATCCGTTACCAAAATCTGCATCAACATAATTTGACCGAATTTGGTGATATTTTCGGTGGCGGCACAGACACTTCGGCATCCAGCAATGATGCTGTCACACCTCGCGTCGGGATTTTATGGCAGGCGCAAAACTGGCTGAGTCTTTATGCCAATTATGTTGAGAGTTTCGGTCCCAATACCGCGAACGCCAGACTGGAATCGGGTAAACCGGTGCCGCCGACCAGCGCCGAACAATACGAGGGCGGCATCAAAACCGAGTTTTTCGATGGCCGCCTACGCGCGACGTTCGCCTATTACGATTTAACCAAATCCAATGTTGCTACTGCCAGCCCGACGCTGGCGGCACAGGGTTTGTCGGTAATCACCGGCGCCGTGCGCAGCCGAGGACCGGAGGTGGATGTACAAGGTGAAATTTTGCCCGGTTGGCATGTGATTGCAACCTATGCCCATACCGATGCCCGGATTGCCAAATCCGACGATGAAGGTTATCAAGCGGTCGGCACGCGCTTCTGGAACGTGCCCACTAACACCGGCAGCTTTTGGAATGTTTTTGAGTTTCTGGAGGGCGATCTAAGAAGTTTTAAAGTCGGTGGAGGTGTGACACTGCGTGATGGGCAACGCGCTTGTTGCGATAAACCCGCTCTCACCACTCCCGGTTATGCCACGCTCGATTTATTGGCCGCTTACAGTATCAATTTAGGTAAATCTAAGATCACAGCGCAATTGAATATCAACAATCTATTGGATAAGCACCACTTCACGGGCTTGAATACGATTAGCGATGCGAGTTCGGGAATTGTCGACTTTGGTCAACCTCGCAGTTTTGTAGGCTCAATTAACATTCAATACTAGCTAATCAAATCTACCGGGAGAGTTTTGCAAGGTTTAGAGTTTGAATATCCAAACCTTCCAACCCAGTCGGCAACGGCCTACAAAACCGTCCGCTCCAACAGCCAATATACCGGGTGGGCACGGTTTTTGTGCTTACCCGGCATAAACCTATACCGATAATCGGTTTGCAGAAAAGCGTTGCTCATCCGACGTTTTGTTTTCGCTTGATTTTGGGAGTGGTTTTCTCCCGTTATTCTTTTGGATACTTTTCTTTGGCGGAGCAAAGAAAAGTATCTCGCCTGTCGGTGCGAGAACCGACGTTAGAATAAACCGTCGCGTTAGCGACACAAAATCTTAAGCCGATGGCATCTAGGTAAGCCAGGATTTATCCAGTTTTTAGCCTCGCTTCCGCCGAATCCCCCCCAAACTCACCACCACCCCACTAACAAACATCAATAAAGACGGCGGCAACGGCACCGCAGTGATTTCAACGCCAACGCTGCTATTAATCGCCAGTGCACTTTGATTCAAAAAGATCAAACCCTGATTGAGATCACTCAAATCGCTGGTAATGGCAATATTCAGATTTCCCGCCGTAACAGCTTGAAAATGCAAAACCGCCAGCGAGATCAAGGAACCCACTTCATTGAAACCCAAGCCTGGGAATGCCAAACCAGCAGCGGCCAAGTTCACGCCATCCTGTGTTGAAATATCGGTGAATAACGAGTTGATAGTGCTTCCCAGAAATTGCGCCGCACCCATGCCGCCAAGTTGGGCATTAAAACCAAAGCCCAACACCAATTCGTCTGGACTGGCGTTAGCCAACGGCACGAATGCCACCAATGCAACGTCGAAATAATCGCCAACGTGGGTAAGGCCCGAGGTTTGATTCAATGCCAAAAATGTGGGCTCGCTCGGCGAGATTGGTGATGGGAAATATCCGGTATTTGTAATATTTGTAATAGGTGGAGTCGTAGCTTCAAGTTGAATATTGCCCCCCGGTAAAATAACGATGTCACCCCCTTGAAGCGGTGGCCGTGCAGTTACTTCCAGTCGGGGTCTGGCTATCGACACCGTCCCGCTTATTAGATCCTGATTTTCCGGTACCGAAATACCACTAGCCTGATTCGTACCTGACCAGAACAGACCAACCAGCAAAAGGCATTGACGCCATGTCATATTTTTCATAAAACCTTCTTCAATAAATAAAAATTAATCGGTAATTTATGCGGCGCTTATGGCTTGCTGATAGCCGCGTAGCTATTGAAATAGCCGTACCAAATCCGGTAGTCCGCCATGCTGACGCAACCTGACTTGTCGTAATCCGCTTCCCTGTTAAAGCCAACCTTGCCGCTGCATTTGCCGACCTGAGCTTTGATCAGGCCAGCGTCGTTGTTATCGACATCGCCGTCGTTATCCAGGTCGCCGGGCACGAACAGTTTGATTAACAACGGATCGTGGTCGGATGACCGATAAGCATCGGCCGCGTAGAAACTGCTTACTTGATTCGCCGATTTGAACTCGGTGTTGTAATCCAGGGATCTCGGTTCGTCGGCATTGATATGCCATTCGCCGACGCTTTTGACTTGCGACGCTAGCGAGGCGTTTGCCAGAGCGTGATCCAGATAACCGGCCGCGCCGTCGAACACGTAACTATAAGCCGCCTGATTGCCAATGAAGGTTTCCAGCAGATTTTGATAGCCGGCGTTTTTCAAGGCGCTGATCGGGTCTTCCTGCGCATAGCTGTTTAAGTCACCGATGATCAAGGCATTGCTGGCGCCGTTGTGGGTTGGATCGCTAGCCAACCAACTCGCCAGGGCTTGCGCGGCATCGGTGCGGGTTTGGTTGCAATTGCCTTGGCCGTCGCCAGTATCCGGGTCGTTAACGTCATCGCAAGCCGAACCTTTGGATTTGAGATGGTTAACCGCGATGGTCAGCAGTTTGTTGGAGGCTTTATCCAAGAAGGTTTGCGCAATGGCCGGGCGGTTTTTGGTGTCGAGAAACAAGGGATTGACGGAAGAATCCAAAATCGCCACAGAGCCGGCTGTCGATACCTTTGCGGGTTTATAGATGAGGCCAACCGCGATTTCGTCGGTGCCGATTTTGTTCAAGCCGGGATTGATGAAAGCGTAAGTGCCGGCGCCGGCCAGTTGATTCAAACCGTTCACCAGATCGGCGATGGCGCTGGTGCTGCCGTAACCGTCGTTTTCGATTTCCATCAAACCGATCACGTCAGCATTTAACGCATGGATGGCGGGAATGATTTTGGCGCGCTGACGATTAAACTCCGCGAGCGTATCCGCGCCGCGAGAAGTTGGGAAGCCTACGCCCAGGCCGTTACCGTTAAAGTAGTTCAACACGTTAAAGCTAGCGACTTTCAGAGAACCCAAGCTTGATAAGGTCGGAGCCGGGCTGCGGCTGTTGTCGGCGACAAAGGTCAATGGTTGAGTCGGTTGCAGGCGATACACGCCAAAGTCGTAAGCCAATACACCGGTAGCTCCAACTACCGAGTCGCCGCTGCGCAACGGAGTAGCGGCGCTCAAACCAGTCGGTTGCGGGTAAATTACCGGATCCGGATTTTGTACGTTGATACCGTCGTCTACCAACAGTTGGTTAGCCAAATTTTGTGCGGCGACATCGATAGCGGCCTGGCCGGGTGTGGCTACTTGCGTGGGTGTGAATAAGCGGCCGCCGGACGACAGCAAGAATTCGCCGAAGCGGCCCAGGTTGAAGTTTTCGGTGACGGTCAGGGTTTGCGGCAATTGAATCAGCATGCCTTCCCAGCGCTCGGGATCATTGCCGGCGCTGTCGAAAGGCAGGTTGACTTCAACCGCGGCTGGCAAGGTATTGCCGGAAGAACAGACATCGACCGAGCTGACGGCTTCCATGCGGGTCATAGAGAATGTTTCGGTCACGGTGCCGACGATGTGTACTTTGTCGCCGACATTGACCGGTAAGCTGGATGAGACGAACAATCCTTCCGAGGTGGCAGGGTTCGCATCTGCACCGCTGACTTGTTGCACGAAAAAGCCGTTTAAATTCGTGCTGCCTTGGAAATCGGCGCTAACAACGGCTTCCACATGTTGCACGCTGCCGCTCAAGGGACTAACGCCGCTTGTGCCTTGGATTGCGCTAATTAGCGTTGCGGCTTGGCCGCATTGGGAGACGGGTGGCGGTGGTGGGGTGACGCCGCCGAAGTTCTGGCCGTTGTTGATTGCTGCAAAGGAACTTGTCGATTCCGCGTTCCAGGTAAAGTCTTCGTAACTAGTGCCGCTGCCTTGTAATTGTAGCGATTGGCCGCTGGCTGTAGTGCCGGGTTCCGAAACGCCAATGTCGATGCTGTTCATGCCGGTAGCCGGACCGTCAGCAGCAATGAAAGAACCTTCATAGCTTAAAAATTGTACGACTGTGCTGCCATTGACCAATGCAATTCCGTCTGGTGCGCCATTTTCTATCCCGCTGATAGAAAAGCTTAGAGTGCCAACGCCGTTACCGGATTGGTCGCCGATGGTTCCGCTGAGTGCAGTGGTTTTGTAAACTTTGCGAATGGTGCTGTTCCCGTTGTAAAACACCAACGACCAACCGCTTAAATTAGTACCTGCGGGTCCGACAATCTCCACCGCTTCGCCGGTATCAGCGCCGCCGTTGTCGTAATGTATTTCGTTGATAAACACCGGCGTGGCAGCCTGGGCGTTGCCGAAAAAACTGAGGGCACTCACTGCCGCCAGCAGCGGATAGCTGCGGATATGCTTTGCGATCATGGTCGGATGGTCTCTGTGCTTAAAAATCAGTAAACAGGCCTTGGGCCTGAGCTGACTCGCAGAGAAACGCACTCGTCGGTCTAAGGGGGAAGGCGACGAGCGCGTCATTGGGTAATTTCCCAAAATTCTGCAAGCCCGGTCACATTTTCCGGGATAACAGAGGCGGGAGGGTTAAGATACCGTGACGGTTTAGCGAAGTTTTTGTGACATGTAATACAAACGCCAATCAGACCAGTCGTGCTAAGGGTTTAGCAATTAGCCGGATGACGGTTTAGCCAAGGTGCGGCAATTCTCCGTCATGCTGCTGCGTTAATTGCGGCGTTTCTTGCGCCAGCCAGCGGATCAATTCCAGTCTGCCGTCCTGATGTTCGACTATCGCCGTGCAGCTTTCCACGAAGTCGCCGGTATTGACGTACAAAAAGCCTTCTATTTCCTTGATTTCGGCATGATGGATATGCCCACAGATTACGCCGTCCAGGCCTTCGTTTTTTAGAGTGCGAACAATACTTTCCTCGTAATCGGAAATAAATTGCACCACATTCTTGACTTTGAACTTCACAAACGCCGCTAATGAGAAGTGCGATTGCCTACCGAACAGGCGTCTAAACAGCCGCAGGAAACGGTTGATTTCGATCAGCCAGTCGTAGCCCAAGCTGCCGATCTTTGCCAGCCACTGGTGATGTTTGGCGATAGTGTCGTATTCGTCGCCATGCACGATCAGGAAGCGTTTGCCCTTTGCGGTGGTGTGAATGTCCGAGTTTTTCACGACGATGTCGCCGAACACGTAATCGTCGTAATCGCGGACGTTTTCGTCGTGGTTACCGGGTACGTAGATAATTTGCGTGCCGTGTCTGGCTTTACGCAGGATTTTTTGAATGATGGTGTTGTGGTCGCGCGGCCAATACATTTTTTTGGACAAGGCCCAAAAATCGATGATGTCGCCGACCAGGTACAGTTTTTCGCTGTCGTTATGTTTTAAAAAATCCAGCAGGGCATCGGCCTGGCATTGGGTCGAGCCAATGTGCAGGTCGGAAATCCAGATGGTGCGATAAAAAGAGGTATTCATAAGCAAACGCCAAATATTGGTATCGGACGAAGGCTATTCTTGTCTGCGTTTATGACAACAGCATGACAGAGTCGGCTTGTCGCTTTTTTGCCGGTGAATGTGGGCGACGGATTTTTTTGGGGGCTTTTTGCAGGCTTTAGACTATGGCTGTTAGAAATATGTTTTTTAAAAACAATAGCTAACGAGCCACGTTTCGCGTGTCTGACAGGGTTATGTCACATTCCTGTAATGTACTTGTTCTAAGGTTTGCTTATTACCGAGACCCTGGCTAAACAAGCAAGAGAACTGACGATGACGAAGCAAACAGACACACCCAATAATGTGCATACCTTGCATGCGTATGACACCGATTTGGGGCATATGCACAGTTTGATGCTGGATATGACGGACCTTTTGGTTTATCAGCTGGAGCAGGCGATGCAGGCCCTGGATTACGGCGACGGCGAACTGGCGCAAAAAGTCGTTTCGCGGCATAAAAAGGTCAAACATTTCGAAAGCAAGATTGATGGCGAAGTATTGAACATCATTGCCCGGCATTGTCCGGTGGCAAATGATCTGCGCTATGTATTGTCAACATCGAAAATCGCGGTGGAGCTGGAGAAAATCGGTGTCGAGATTGTCGAGTTCGCCAAGCTGATTACGGTGTTGTTCGACCCGAACACTAGCGACCCCAATCAAAAGCTGCTGACGGACATAGTAAAAATGGGTGGTTTAATCAAGCTGATTTTGGATAAACTGATGGTGGTTTTCGAAAGTCGGGATTCCAAGCAGGCTTACGCCCTGTTGCAATGCGACAGGGATTGCGAGTCGGAATTGCAGGAGGGTATCAAGCATCAACTAACCTTAGTATTGCACGATGCCCGCATGATCCGCCGAGCTCTGGATGTGATGCAAATGATGAAAGCCATGGAGCGTTGCGGAGAGCATTGCCGGAACATCGCCGAGCACGCGATTTTCATGTTGGACGGTATTGATGTGCGGCATGGCGGTCTTGCGATTAAGGAAAGTTGCATTAACAATCCCAGCTGATTAAGCGGACAAGCCGACCGCTTGGCTTTAGAGGCGATCTTTGACAACGAATCCCGTTACCAAAAACACTTATTTGCAAGACGCCGTGGTCGATGAGGTCCTGAGAGAATTGATGGACATTCGCGCGGAAATGATTGCCGAAACCGCGGGGTGTCAACAGCGCATCGATCAAGTGGAGGGCAATAACCGGGATAGCGCCCGTAATATGCTGCATTATCTAGCGCTGCGCCGCCGCGACCTCAGGCCCTTGCAACTAAAACTGGCTGCCCTGGGGCTGTCGTCGTTGGGGCGAGCGGAATCGCATGTATTGGCAACCATCGATGCGGTTTTGGAGGTTTTGCATCGCTTAACCGGACAGGAGTGGGTGCCGCCTAATCAAGAGACGGTAGTGGTGGATTTTGCCGCCGGCGAGCGATTGCTGGTCGACCATACTCATTGCTTGTTGGGGGAGGCTGCAAATGGCCGTGGTGTGCGGATCATGGTGACCATGCCCAGCGAAGCGGCGGAAGACTATTCGCTAATTCACAATCTGCTTGAGCAAGGCATGGATTGTATGCGCATCAATTGCGCCCATGATGACACGGTGGCATGGATGCAAATGATAGCCCATCTGCGACAAGCCGAGCGCGCGCTGGGCAAAACTTGTCGTGTCGTGATGGATCTGGCCGGTCCCAAGTTGCGGACCGGCCCGCTCGATCCGCGATTAGCGGTGCTGCGAATTCGTCCGACGCACGACGACCACGGCCGACTCATCGCGCCGGCGCGCGTCTGGTTAACGGACGTGTCGCAACCCACTGCTCCGCCTTCACCCGCTAATGCCTGTTTGCTATTGCCAGGCGAATGGCTACGCCGTTTATACCTGGGTGAGCAACTGAAATTCACCGATGCCCGCGGCGCGAAACGAAACCTGGCAGTGGTTGACATTACTGAGCAGGGTTATTGGGCGGAGGCGACGCAAAGCGCTTATATCGTTCCCGGCACGGTTTTGAATCACGAGCGTAAGGTGGCTCATGCCGATGATCGCCAAGTGACTATCAATCTGTTACCGCAAGCTGAAAATGCCATTTTGCTAAAACAGGACGATTTGTTGATCTTAACGCGTGACCTGGCGCCCGGTCGGCCGGCAACTTATGACAGTAGCGGCCAGGTGCTGACGCCGGCCATGATCGGTTGCTCCATTCCGGAGATTTTTGACGATGTTCGAGCGGGAGAGCCGATCTGGTTCGATGATGGCAAAATTGGTGGCGTGATCGATAGAGTTGAGTTTGCCCAAGTTCTGGTCAGAATCACCCATGTGCGTGCGCGCGGTGAAAAACTGAGAGGCGATAAGGGGATCAATCTGCCCGAGAGCAGACTAGGGATCAGTGCGTTGACGGCCAAGGATATCGAAGATCTGGGTTTCGTGGTCGAAAACGCTGATGTCGTGGAATTGTCTTTTGCCAATAGCGCGCATGATGTCGAGTTGCTGCATGAGCATATGGCGCGTCTGGGGGATAGACGGCCGGCGATCGTGCTAAAAATTGAAACCAGGCGGGCGTTCGAAAACTTGCCGGCCATGTTGCTGGCTGCTATGCGAGCGCCTTGTTGCGGGGTGATGATTGCTCGTGGCGATTTGGCTGTGGAGTGTGGGTTTGAACGGCTGGCCGAAGTGCAGGAAGAAATATTATGGATCTGCGAAGCTGCCCATGTGCCGGTGATCTGGGCGACGCAGGTTCTGGAAACTCTGGCCAAGGAGGGGATGCCCTCGCGGGCGGAAATTACCGATGCCGCCATGGGCGACCGGGCGGAGTGTGTGATGATCAACAAGGGGCCGCATGTGCTTAGCGCGGTGCGCGTTTTGGACGATATTCTCAGGCGTATGCAGCAGCATCAAGCCAAGAAACGCGCGATGCTTCGCGAACTGCGGCTGGCGCATACGTTGAAGCCCCAACAAGCGTCTATCAACGAGTGTAGCTTGACCGAAATAATTATTTAGCGCAGCTAGGGAGTATGGAAATGAGTCAGATGTTGCAGTTCCCGCTTCAAAATTTTGATGCTTACTGTCAAGATTTACATAAATTGCAGCTTAATCCAGGGTATATCATGTATGCAAACCGGCATGCGGGTAATGATCAACCGGCAGCCCGTTTGATCCCGCCAAATCAACTCGAAGCAGCCTTGGCGCATATCGATGCACCTTCCGACGACACCTTTAAGCAGCTGGTGCGGTTGGGTGTGTTATTGGACACGGAATGGGATCGCAGCACCGAGAATTGGGTGATCGTTTCTTTCGAAGGCTGGGAGGTGTTGCACAAGGCCTTTTGTCGGTTGAACATGAGGGTTGAGAAATCAATGATGGAGTTAATCGGGTAAACCCTACGTTCAC
>Ga0123398_1034010_pt1 | contig 16420 bp, 11 predicted proteins | sample T5LHNO3metaT_FD_89926 | JGI IMG/M metagenome (GOLD analysis project Ga0123398, IMG submission 89926) | Methane-oxidizing artificial microbial communities from Washington, USA to study methane cycling - T5-LHNO3 metaT (Metagenome... | ecosystem: Engineered > Modeled > Simulated communities...
ACCGCGCAACTCCAACAAACATTGCATTGCGGCCCGCCTAGAGTGGCAGCAGCGGTTACAGCGTCTGGCGAATAAAATTGTGACGATGGAACGGTATGCCCATCAGGCGGCGTATGCTCAAGGGCATGGTGATGAGGTACGGTTAGCGCGGCAGGAATCAGGGCTGTTGGATGAGCCAGAGCGACTTTCCGAAGATGAGGATTCAGTGGTTGATGAGACCGACTCGGATAAAGCAGGTGTGCAATGACCGCCAATCCGAATGAAATATGCTTGAGCGTTTCGTTATCCGAACAGGAGACGTGGGATTTGGCGCAATTTCTAAAGCGAACTGGATTTGCTGATTTTCGCAGTCATGCGGTCGATGATGACGAGGCTTATCGAATGCATGCGGCTGCGCTAAAGGTCAGAGGGAACTTGGTTACCATTAGCTATGACCCACGCTAGGAAACAAACCGACGATCCCGTTGAGAAGAAGCTAACCGAAAGTTCGGCTGAGGATTCAAATGAATCCGAATTGTTTAGTTGACAAAATAGTAGAAATGCACAATTATTAGGTTGACGATTTTCAATTCTTGCACAATTTGGAGAGCGAATGCTTCCTCAACCTATACATTACCACTCGGATTTGACTCACGAACGTTTATCCATCGTCGCAGAGTTGTTACTAGATGAACACTACAAAACGCTCGACGATCTTTCTTCTGAAACAGATGATAACTATACCCGCGGCTGTACTGCATTCGGAAGGCAAAAAAACCGGATTAAGCGGTTGGCGTTGGCGAAAACCTATCCTTGGTTACAGATCATTAATAGCGCCAATGATTTGGTCTTCACAATTGGAAGCGTGCCTTGTCGATTCAGTAGTGACGATCCGAACAGCCCAAAGAAAAAAGCCGTTTTAATGGCCAATCGTTATCAAATGTCATTTTTTGATGATGTTGATAGCGACGAGGAACCGTGCCGTTACTGTTTCATCATTGATCAAGGCATCAATGATGATGCTGAGCCTTCAGTTGTTTTTCTCGGATTCGATGCGACTGATGTTGTGAGATGTCAATGGGAGTCTGGCGTGATCAGAACTTTCCATAGCGTTAATACGGTTGCTGTTCCTGAAGCTGTTGAGATAGGCAAACCTGCCGTCAAACCGAAAAAATCAGTCGCAGAATCCGCAGACGAGGCCAATCGGCTATGACCGCTGATTTCCTTGGGCAAAACCTTCGGCTTGCTCGATTGTTTCACGGGCTTTCTTTGCAGGATTTGGCTGATAGAGTCAATAAGTCAAAACAATATCTTAGCCGGTTGGAATCAGGCTTAGAGCCTCCGCATGAAAACCTGGAAACAGCTTTAGCTGAAGCTTTGGACGTGCTACCCCGATTTTTTAGGGAAGTTGATCCGATGCCGATTTCGGACGAGCAATGCCATTTCCGTAAACAGCTGACCACGAAAGTTGCGCTTAAACAGGTCGCCCGTGCTCAGGGCGAGTTGTTTAAGAGATTGGTGTCCGTTCTTGACCAGAATCTAGAATTTCCGAATTACGATTTTCTGCATGAAGAGGTATCAACGCCCGAAGAGATTGAACGCGTTGCTGAAATAAGCCGGTCTCATTGGGGGCTAGGCTTAGGACCAATTGCCAACATGAGCCGCGTTGCTGAGAATGCTGGTGCGGTATTGGTTAAAACGGATGGGTTAGCGGACGAGATCGACGCCATTTCGTTTGCCACTCGGCGGCCGGTTATTACGTTAAATGCTGAAGGGAAATCGGCTTGCCGTACCCGATTTGGAATCGCGCACGAAATTGGACATTTGACCATTCACGTTGGCGTCCAAACGGGGGATAGAGCAACAGAATCCCAAGCCAACCGATTTGCGAGCGCGTTTTTAATGCCTCGCGCGTATTTTATTAAGGAGTGCCAAAAAGCGTTACGCGGCACTCGGCTTAATTGGCAAGCACTGTCCGACATCAAAATGCGTTGGGGGGTCTCAAAAGCGGCAATTCTGTATCGTGGTCGGCAGCTTGGAGTGTTTTCGGAAGAGCAATATCGGTCTGGTGTTATTACATTACGTCGGCACGGGGAAGCGCTTCAGGAGCATGAAGATCGTGATATGGTTCAGGAAAAGCCTGAAGTTATTTTCGACAGCATGAAAGTTTTGGCCGAGCAATGCGGTATGTCCAGAAAAATGATTGCCGATTTGATGTTTGTAAAACCTGAACTTATCGATAAGTTGGTTGGCGTTAAAGCTGATGAGTCTATTCATAATAATATTGTTAGTCTGCAATATCATCGGAGTTTGAATTAGGTTTACAAAAGTGTCTTGATGTCGTTTTTTGACCAGACAATTAAGGTTTGCTTTGCAGTTGACAAGCTTGTATGAGTGGGATTGAACCTGTGTTGTTGAAAGTTGACGACATGCATCCTGGCGGAAGAATGCACGAATCTATAAAAATTCGGCAGTAGCAGCATAAAGCTGTATTTATTGTTATCTATACATGACAATAAAATCATTCTAATGCTAATATTGACTGATGAGAGTCTCAAAAGAAGAACTAATTGCCGTATTGGCCCAATTCAATCCCTGGTGGCGAGGTGAGCCAATTGCGGACTTACCGGATTGGCAGCGGGCTGCTTCGCGCGAGTTAAATCGCTGGATTAATCATCCACCGGTCCATCGCGCCATTTTGCTGTCCGGCGCACGCCAGGTCGGCAAGACCACACTGTTGCAACAACAAATCGACGCGCTATTAAAGCAGACCGTCCCAGCAGCCAACATTCTTTACGCCACTTTTGACCATCCGGTGCTCAAGTTGGCCGGCATCGAAGCTGTGTTGGAAGCCTGGCGCGAGCGCGAGCCGCGCGTCGATGGCCCAGAATACCTGTTTCTCGACGAAGCCCAGTTTATTCGTGATTGGGGTACCTGGGTCAAACACCAGATCGATTTCAACAAGCAGCGCCGCATCGTTTTTACCGGTTCGGCCATGCCTTTGGTGGAAGCCGACCAGGAATCTGGTGTTGGACGTTGGCATACCATTCGGCTGACCACGCTGTCGTTCTACGAATACCTGCAAATCAAACAGCTGCAACTGCCGGCGTTGCCACCCTTAAAAAGCCTGACCGAGCTGTTCGACTGGACGCCCCCGCAATTTTACCGGGCGCAGGAAATCGCCGTGCCTTATGTCGGCCATTTTCACGAGTATCTGATTCGCGGCGGCTTCCCGCAAACCGCCCAAGTGGAAAGCATCACCCAGGCCCAGCGCCTGCTTCGTGAAGACATCATAGACAAGGCCCTCAAGCGCGATATGACCGCACTGTTTGGTGTGCGTCGCATTCTGGATCTTGAACATACCTTTCTGTACCTGTGCATGCACGACGGCGGTTTGCTGAATATCACCGACTTATCCAGCAACCTGGAAGTCAAGCGCCCCACGGCTCAGCATTTCATCGAGCTGTTGGAAGCATGCCACCTGATTTATCGCCTGCCGCCGTTCGGTTACGGCAAAGACGTACTCAAGGGTCGCTTTAAAATCTATTTGGCCGATGCCGCCATCGCGCCCGCTGTTTTACTCAAGGGCAAAAGTATCATCGACGATCCCGCCGCCTTGGGCGTGGCGACCGAAACGGCGGTGTTTAAACACCTATTTGCGCGCTATTATTCCCAGAATGTGCGTTTTACCTACTGGCACGGGAAAAAAGACCGTGAGGTCGATTTGGTAGCGGAAATCGGCGGACAGTTGATTCCCTTCGAAGTGAAGTACCGAGCCCAGCATACCGGCGCACGGGAATTGAAAGGTTTGATCGAACTGTGCGAGCAAAAGAAAATCGCCCGCGGCTATGTTGTCACCAAGTCACTCGATGACTTCGGCTTGATGACCGGTCTGCCACAAACCGGCGAGACTGCCAGCCAAATCATGCGTCTGCCGGCACCATTATTGTGTTACTGGATGGGCGCATCGGAATTGAATCAACCCGAATTTAACGATTAAGCCGGAAAACCGGCGATAGGAAACCATGGACCAAAGCCAACTCAAATGGATTGCAGACTTCATCTGGAACATCGCCGATGACCGTCTGCGCGATGTGTATGTAAGGGGCAAATACCGCGATGTAATTCTGCCGTTCACCGTGCTGCGCCGCCTCGATGCGGTGCTGGAATCCAGCAAAGATGCCGTATTGGAACGCAAAAAATTCCTCGATCAACATAGCGTTGTTGACCAGGAAGGCGCGCTACGCATGGCCGCCGGCCAGGCGTTTTACAACACTTCTGAATTTACCCTGTCGCGTCTGGCGGCCAGCGGCCAAGGCCAAAGATTGCGCGATAACTTCACCGATTATCTCGACGGCTTTTCGCACAACGTCCAGGAAATCCTGGCCAAGTTCAAATTCCGCGACCAGATTCAGACCCTGGTCGATGCCAATGTCTTGGGTTACCTGATTGAAGACTTTCTCAATCCCGACGTCAATCTGTCGCCGCAACCGGTACGGGATGGCGATGGCCGCATCAAACTGCCGGGGCTGGACAACCACGGCATGGGCACCGCCTTCGAGGAATTGATTCGCCGCTTTAACGAAGACAATAACGAAGAAGCCGGCGAACACTGGACGCCGCGCGACGTGGTCAAACTGATGGCCAAATTGTTGTTCGTGCCGATCGCCGACCGTATCGAGTCCGGCACCTATACTTTGTATGACGGCGCTTGTGGTACCGGCGGCATGCTGACCGTGGCCGAAGAAACGCTGCTGGAACTGGCTGCCAGTCACGACAAGGAAGTCTCGATTCATTTATTCGGCCAGGAGATCAACCCGGAAACCTACGCCATCTGCAAAGCCGATTTGCTGCTAAAGGGCGAAGGCGAAGAAGCCGAGAACATCGTCGGCGGCGCCGATAAATCCACCTTGTCGGCCGACCAGTTTCCGGCGCGCGAGTTCGATTTTATGTTGTCCAATCCTCCGTACGGCAAAAGCTGGAAAACCGACCTGGAAAGGATGGGCGGCAAAGCCGGTTTTAGCGACCCGCGCTTTATGGTCACTCACGATGGCGACCCGGAATATAAACTCATCACCCGATCCAGTGACGGCCAGCTGATGTTCCTGGTCAACAAGCTGCAGAAGATGAAGTACAACACCCCGTTGGGTAGCCGTATTGCCCTGGTTCATAACGGTTCGGCGCTATTCACCGGCGACGCCGGCCAGGGCGAAAGCAACATCCGCCGCTGGGCCATCGAAAACGACTGGTTGGAAGCCATCATCGCCTTGCCGCTGAATATTTTTTACAACACCGGCATCGCCACCTACATCTGGGTGCTGACCAACCGCAAGACCGAACACCGTAAAGGCAGAGTGCAATTGATCGATGCCAGCCAATGGTTCCAGCCCTTGCGCCGTAACATGGGCAAGAAAAACTGCGAGCTAAGCGAACCTGACATTGCGCGGATTCTGGAGCATTACCTGCAATCGCCACCGGCGGATGACGATGCGGCAAAAACAACGCCGGAATCCAAGTGGTTCGACAACGCCGATTTCGGCTATTGGAAAATCACCGTCGAGCGGCCGTTACGCCTGAAGAGCCAGCTCAAACGTAGCGCTATCGAAACCCTGCGCTTTGCCTCCGGCGACGAAGCCTTGCGTAGCGAAATATACAGCCGCTGGGGTGAAGCGCTGTACGATCAATTCGCCAAACTACGGCCCGAGATCGAAGCTTGGCTGAAAGGCGACGATAGCGACGAAGAGGCGGATGGCGACCCCGAAGGGGGACGGTACAGGAACGTATCGTCTCAAAAGCGCAAGAAATTGCTCGACCCCGCCACCTGGCTACGCGACAAAGCCCTGGTCGAACTGGCCCGGTTGGCACAACAGGAACTTGGCGAAGGACTGTTCGACGATCATAACCAGTTCCGCACTCGTTTCGATGCGGCCATGAAACAGCTAGACAAGAAACCCAGCGCTTCTGATAAAAAGATCATTTACAAAGCCGTCAGCTGGCGAGACGAAACCTCGCCGCCGGTGATCGCCAAACGCACAAAACTCAAAGCCAATGACTTCTTCGAACCCGGCTACGACGGCGCTTATCTGGAGCAGGACGGCAAAGACCGCTACATGCTGGAATACGAAGCCGACAGCGATTTGCGCGACATTGAACAAGTGCCGCTGAACGAGCCCGGCGGCATCGAAGCTTTTTTTGCGCGCGAAGTATTGCCGCATGCCCCTGACGCCTGGATTGCGATGGACGCCACCAAAATTGGCTATGAAATCTCTTTTGCCCGTTACTTCTACCGGCCCGCGCCGCTGCGAACGCTGGAGCAAATCCGCGCCGATATTCTGGCCTTGGAACAGCAAACCGAAGGCTTGCTGCATAAAATCGTGGGAGTCGGTTGATGGATAAACTATCAGCCTACACGGACTATAAGGATACTTCGTCCAGATGGGTGCCGTGTGTGCCGGCGCATTGGCAGTTGTTACGTGCCAAACATTTCCTCCGAGAAATAGATGACCGTTCGACAACCGGTGAAGAGCAATTATTGTCAATGCGCCAGCATCGAGGACTGGTTCCTCACAACGATGTCTCTAACAAGCTTATCGGTGCGGAACATCTGATCGGCTACAAGCTAACGTATCCTAACGAACTGGTTTTGAACCGAATGCAAGCGGGGAATGCGATGTTCTTTCGTAGTTCGTTATTTGGTCTTGTTAGTCCGGACTACGCGGTGTTCAGGTTAATTCGAGATGACAATCCAGAATTTCTGGGGCACTTGTTTCGATCGGCACCAATGCGAGGTTTATTCCGGTCTGAGTCGAAAGGGCTTGGGACGGGAACCTCTGGTTTCTTGCGGCTTTATTCTGATCGCTTTGCGTCACTCAGTATTCCGATGCCGCCACGTGCCGAGCAGGATCAAATCGTCGCCTATCTGCGGGTGCAAAATGCCCATATCGCCCGCTTCATCAAGGCTAAGCGCGATCTTATCGTTCTGATGGCGGAGCAACGGGGGGGGCTCGCAGAACAGGCGATTTCATCTGCAGAAACCCAATATCTTCGATTTGATCGAGTCGTCACGCTTCTGACGAAGCCAATTACCAGAAATCCTGAGAAGACATATACGCCGATTGGTATGTTTAACCGTGGTCGAGGCATTTTCCACAAGCCGTTAACTGAAGGAAAGCATCTTGGGGATTCTACTTTCTTACGAATCGAAAAAGGTGATCTGATTTTTAGCGGGCAGTTCGCTTGGGAAGGTGCTGTTGCCGTTGCCAATGCTGAAGATGATGGCTGTATCGCCTCCCATCGCTACCCAATTGCCAAGTGCATGCTTGATTCTGTCACGCCGGAGTATCTCTATACATTCTTCTTGAGCAAGGCAGGCGACCTGCTCCTGAACCACCATTCACGAGGCGCAGCGGGACGCAATCGTCCGCTAAACCCTCGCTCATTGTTGAAAGAGAAGATTCCGGTTCCGCCCCTGCATCTGCAACGCGAAGTCACCGATTTCTTCAACGAAGAGCAATCGGTACGTCGTGAGATCGAGAAGGAAATCGCCCTCATCCGCGAGTACCGCGACCGCTTGATTGCCGACGTCGTCACCGGCCAAATCGACGTGCGCGACTGGCTGCCCGGCCCGGACGACGTGGTGGCCGAGGAAGACCTGGCGGCACTGGGCGGCGACGAAGACATCGAACCCAATGGGGAGGACGAGGATGGCGAAGAATAAACCCGCCGGACCCAAACCGGCCGACGCCGCGCTTGCCGTGCAAAACGACCTGTTTACCCTAGTATCGGACTTGATCGAGGAGGCCCGCCAGACCCTGTCGCGTCAGGCGAACAGTGCTACGGTGTTTTTGTTCTGGCGCATTGGGCAGCAGGTCAATAGTGAAATTCTGCACCACCAGCGTGCGGAGTACGGGCAAAAGATTGTGCCGACACTGTCGGCACAATTGAGCGCCAACTACGGGCGTAGCTTCGAGGTACGCAACTTGCGCCGGATGATGCAGTTTGCCGAGCAGTTTCCGGACTTCGGAATTGTGTCGCCGCTGGCGACACAATTGAGCTGGTCACACATCATCGAAGTACTGCCAATTAAAACAGCCGAGGCTCGCCTGTACTATCTCCGCGAGGTGGCTTCCCGCCAGCTCGGTAAACGCGAGCTGCGCCAACTGATCGCCCGCAAGGCATTCGAGCGCAAGGAAATTGCCAATGCGCAACTGTCCGAGACCGGCGCCATCCCGCACGATACCTTTAAAGACCCTTATTTGCTGGATATGCTCGGGTTGCACGATAGCTACCTGGAGGCTGATTTGGAGGCAGCTATCCTGCGCGAGTTGGAACGCTTCATTATGGAATTGGGTGGTGGCTTTAGCTTCGTCGCGCGTCAGAAGCGCATGATCATCGGCGGCGATGACTTTTACCTGGACCTGCTTTTCTTCCACCGACGCTTGAAGCGTTTGGTGGCGGTGGAGCTGAAGATCGGAAAATTTGAGGCTGGGCACAAGGGGCAGATGGATTTGTATCTGGGCTGGCTCAACCGCTATGAACGGCAGGAGGGCGAAAACGCGCCTATCGGCCTGATTCTATGCGCGGAAAAGAGCCGAGAGCAAATTGAGCTGCTGCAACTGGATCAGGACAACATCATGGTGGCCGAATACTGGACGGTGTTCCCAGAGCGGCCAGTATTCGAGCAAAAAATCCATGCCCTGATGCAAAGCGCACGTGAACAGATCGCCCGACGCAAAGAGTTGCTGCCGAGCCGGAAAAAGGGAGACAACGCATGAAGCCCACCGATACCAGCGAAAAAGGTTTGGAAGCCCTGATCGTTAAACATCTCACCGGTCAACCGACACCGGACGTTGCCGCGGATAACGCGGTCCAATCCAGCGTGGGCTATTACAGCCTTGGCGGCTATCAGCAAGGCCTGCCAGCCGATTACAACCGCGACGTGGCGCTGGATGTGGTCAAGTTGCTGGGCTTTTTGCAAGCCACCCAGCCCAAGACCGTCGAAACGCTGGAGTTGGCGCAGGACGGTATCAAACGCAGCCAGTTTCTGCACCGCATTCAGGGCGAGATCGCCAAACGCGGCGTGGTGGATGTGTTGCGTAAGGGCGTCAGCCACGGCCCGGTGCATGTCGATTTGTATAAATTCCTGCCGACGCCGGGTAATGTCAGTTCGGCGGAGAATTTCGCCAAAAACCTGTTCAGCATCACCCGCCAACTGCGTTACAGCAACGATGAAACCGCACGTTCGCTGGATTTGGCGATTTTCATCAACGGCCTGCCGGTGGCAACCTTTGAATTGAAAAACTCGCTGACCAAGCAAACCGTGGCCGACGCCATCATCCAATATCAAACTGACCGCGACCCGCGCGAATTGTTGTTTCAAATGGGCCGCTGCATCGTGCATTTTGCGGTGGACGATAGCGAGGTGGCGTTTTGCACGCATCTGACCGGCAAAACGGCGTGGTTTTTACCCTTCAACCAAGGCTGGAACAGCGGCGCCGGCAATCCGCCCAATCCGGACGGCCTAAAAACCGATTACCTGTGGAAGCGGGTATTGGCCAAGGAATCGCTGGCCAACATCATCGAAAACTTTGCCCAGATCGTCGAAGAGGAAGACGAACGCGGCAAGAAAAAACGCAAGCAGGTGTTCCCGCGCTTCCATCAACTGCGCACGGTGCGGGCCTTGTTGCGTCGTTGCGGAACCGAAGGCGTGGGCCGCCGTTACCTGATCCAGCATTCGGCAGGCAGCGGTAAAAGCAACACCATTGCCTGGTTGGCGCATCAGTTGGTGGAGTTGAAGCAAGCCGACGATGCCAATAGCGCCCAGTTCGATTCGGTGATCGTGATCACCGACCGCCGTGCGCTGGACACGCAAATTGCCAAGACCATCAAGGGCTATGACCATGTCGCCTCGATCTTTGGTCATTCCGATAGCGCCGAGGAGTTGCGCGGCTTTCTGCGTAGGGGCAAGAAAATCATCGTCACCACGGTGCAGAAATTTCCATTTATCTTGGATGAACTGGACGATCTGGGTTCCCGCCGCTTTGCGTTGCTGATCGACGAAGCGCATTCCAGTCAGGGCGGCAAGACTACCGCCAAGATGCACATCGCCTTGTCCGCCGCGCCCGGCGACGACGAGGACGATGAAGAGTCGGTCGAGGATGCGGTGAACAAACTAATCGAATCACGCAAGATGCTGGCTAACGCCAGTTACTTTGCCTTTACCGCGACGCCGAAAAACAAAACCCTGGAGCTGTTCGGCGAGCGGTACCAGGAGGGCGAAGAAGTACATTTCCGCTCGCCCCCGGAATTAACTTACACCACCAAACAGGCGATTCAGGAAGGTTTCATCCTGGATGTCATCAAGAATTACACGCCGGTGGACAGCTTTTACCGGGTCGCCAAGACCGTGGAAGACGACCCGGATTTTGACAAGGTCAAGGCGTTAAAGAAAATCCGCCATTACGTCGAATCGCACGACAAGGCCATTCGCCGCAAGGCCGAAATCATGATCGACCATTTTACGGCGCAAGTGATCGGCAAGCGCAAGATCGGCGGGCAGGCACGGGCCATGGTGGTTTGCAACGGCATCGCGCGGGCCATCGATTATCACCGTGAGATCAGCGATTACTTGCGGGAAATCAAAAGCCCGTACAAGGCCATCGTGGCGTTTTCCGGCGAACATGAGGTAGGCGGCAAGAACCTGACCGAGGCCGATATGAATGGCTTTCCCAGCAAGGAAATTCCGGCCAGGTTGAAACAGGATCCGTACCGGATTTTGATTGTTGCGAATAAATTCGTCACCGGCTTCGACGAACCGTTGCTGCATACGATGTATGTCGATAAACCATTGGCCGGGGTGTTGGCCGTGCAGACCTTATCGCGGTTGAATCGCGCCCATCCGCAGAAACACGACACCTTCGTGCTGGATTTTGCCGACAACGCCGAAGCGGTGAAGGCGGCGTTTCAGGAATATTACCGTGCGACCGTCCAAATCGGCGAAACCGATCCGAACAAGCTGCATGACCTGAAAAACGATCTGGACAGCCATCAGGTGTATGCCTGGCAACAGGTGGAAGACTTGGTAGCGCTGTACGTTAAAGGCGCGGAACGCGACAAGCTGGACCCGATTCTGGATGTTTGCGTCGAAGAGTACAAACAGCAATTGGGTGAAGATGCGCAAGTCGAGTTCAAAGGCAAAGCCAAGGCTTTTGTCCGCAGCTATGGGTTTCTTGGGGCTATTTTGACCTATGGTCACCCGGCTTGGGAAAAACTGGCGATCTTCCTGAATTTCCTGATTCCGAAACTACCGGCACCAAAAGAGGAAGACCTTTCCAAGGGTGTGCTCGACGCCATTGACATGGACAGCTATCGCCCCGAAGTGAAAGCCGCATTGAGTATGGGCATGGAAGATGAGGATGGCAGTGTAGAACCGGCACCGACCAGTGCTGGCGGCGGTGGCAAAATTACCGAAATCGACAAATTGTCCAACATCATCAAAGCCTTTAACGACTTGTTCGGCAATATCGAATGGAAGGATGGCGACAAGATTCGTAAGGTGATTACCGAGGAAATTCCGAATCGGGTTTCTCAAGACAAGGCCTATCAAAATGCCGTGCAGCACTCCGACAAACAGAACGCTCGCCTAGAACATGACAAAGCGTTAAATCGAGTAATTCTCGAACTACTGGCCGATCATACCGAACTGTTCAAACAGTTTAGCGACAATCCGAACTTTAAGCGCTGGTTGACGGACACGGTGTTTGATACGACCTATCATCCTGGTCTAACCCCGCCAAATGTGCCACCACAGCCGGGGATTGGATTGTGAGTGTTTGCATTGGTCAGCGATTGGTTTTACTTCGATAAATTTCGCCAGACAGTGTCTGGCAAATTCGCAGACGGGTCTGCGAAACTAAGACAATAGTGGCCTTGGGGCAGACTTACGCAATATCCCGTTAATGGAATTTATATTCGTTGGAGCATAGAAATGATTATTCAGGAAGCGATCGTCCATCGGTTTGATAAGGACAGACACAAACCGTCGGTAGCCAAAATGCGGGATGAGGTTTTGCCAAATGAAGATAATTTACAAAATTTGGTGGATGGGATTCGTGATGTTTTTAATCGAACCATGACCCGTGGTTATGGGGCCTTCATAATTGGGGATGTTGCTTACCCCTTTCCGGATTTGCTCGATAAATACTTGGCAGACCAACAGGGACTTGGGGTATTTACACTGGGACTGAAAACCTGCTACCAAAAAGCTATCGACGGCGCGTCTCTTGCCACTGGGGGCTATCTATTTTTTGCTCGTTACCAGGAAAATGGCCAGGATTTCATGTTCGTTGTGTCGCTCAAATTAAAGGCTGGTACAGGCATCGACGACACCACACTGACAATTAATAAAACGGTCAATTTCGACATTGATCACCTTCACGAAGCTGCCAGAATTAATATAACGGCGTGGAAGGAAGGAAAAGATAGATACGTGACCTTTATTAAAAAACGACGTAGTGGTGAAGATAGTAAAAGTGCTACGGATTATTTTCGGGATTTTCTTGGCGTTACGGAATTAACCGAATCGGCAGAGCAAACAAAGCTTTTACTCCAGGTAGTCAGGGATTATTGCGAAGAGAAGCAATTTGATGTTGATAAGGCGCGAGAAATACGCCAGAGGGTTCATGCGTACTGTGTCGAATGCACCAAGGAAAAGAAAGGCATTAGTTTGGATGCATTGTCTATGCGGCTCGACGACCAACAGCCTGCTAGCTTCTCTGAATTTGTCACGAGTAAAGAATACCCACTTGGCGATGGCTTTGAACCGAATAGTCGAATATACCGCGGTTTGCGACGCCATCGGATTAAGGATTCAAAGTTGACATTGGATTTCGAAGAGTCGATTCTAGGCTCACGTGTCATCTATGATGACATTGCGGAAACGCTGATTATCAAAGATTTGCCTTTGGAATTTAAACAACGCTTAAAACCGACAGCAACTGAAAACGATGACCCAACTTGATTTGGTTGTAAGACTATGCCGAGAATTGACGGCACCCATCGTGGAGGATGCGCTACTTCATGGTTGCATCGATAGTCTTACGGCTGAAACGCTCACAGTTTTGAAAAGATTAGATGCTGATGGCCATTACATGCTGCCAACAGACTTTGATGAACAGCGAGCGCTTGGTCAGCCATTTAAAGTTAGAGAGGTTGCGTTACCACGTCTACCCGAGATGTTTTTTGCGAGTACTTGGGATGAGTTTTTACAACATCATAACTTTCGTTTTGCTAAGCCGAGGTCATATTTCGTCTTAGAAACAAATTTCTATTCTGTCGATGCCAATCAGGATCAATTTGCCGAAAGATATTCTCAAGTTGTCGATTTAATAAAATTACTGGAGGAGATAGCCGATGTTTCTCAGCCTAGTGCAGGTCGTCTTGCGTTAGTTTTCATGGTCAAGGAGAAATTCGAGTTAATTATCGATTATGGGGCAGCCGATCTAAGAGCGCTTTCTGAGTTAAATTGCCTGCGTAACGAATTTATCGTTGACGATGCTCATACAGAGCAGCGTAAAAGTATTCTCAAGTCTGCGTTGATGGAAATGCTGAAAAATGTACCCGGTGATGAGAGGTTTAAGCATCTACTTACCGTGTTTGACGAACTCAAACGGCGGGCTCGCGATAATTACCAACTTTATGTTGCCGGGTTTTCTTTTGAGAAAGTGCGAGAGGAAGTTCAGGAAAACCGCTTGGAATACACCTTGAAATTGAACAAGGTGTTTGCGGAGATTCAAAATCAGCTATTAGCCGTCCCTGCGGCTCTGCTGTTAGTGGGATCTCAGATGGACGAAAATGCGGGAGATTCTTTAAAAAATTGGGCTCTTTGGTTTGGTGCCCTAATATTTACTGGTTTTATGAATATGCTTTTAAGGAATCAGCGTCATAGCTTGAAAGCGATTAATGATGAAATAAGTGAATTAAAAGATAAATTAACGATTGAACATGCTGCGTTGGCTACTAAATTAATGCCAATGTATGGAGAACTCGACAAACGCTATAAACAACAGAAAAACGCCTTAGTATTTGTGGAAGTTTTGATAGCGGGAGTTTTGCTCTTTTGCACGTTTTTGTTTGGTAGATACTGCAAATTTTGGTAAAAATGCCTATCAAATTAATGTAAGAACAAATCTATTTTTATATTCCTTAGGAAATTATTTAATGAACAAATCCGACCTAATCGACGCCATCGCCAGCCACGCCAATCTAACTAAAGCCGACGCCGGTCGCGCATTGGATGGCATCACTCAATCCATCCAATCCGCACTGAAAGAGGGGGATTCGGTGGCGTTAGTAGGCTTTGGTACCTTTGAAGTGAAAGAGCGTGCCGAACGCGCTGGCCGCAATCCTCAAACCGGCGAGGCCATAACCATTGCCGCCGCCAAATTGCCATCCTTCAAAGCCGGCAAAGGCCTGAAAGACGCGGTTCAATAAGGTTTAGGCCGCTCATTGCGGTCCCATGCCCCAGCCTTCCAGTTCAGACTGCCGTTTGACCGTAGGCACATCCAGATCGGTCATCCGGCCTTGGGTGCGGGTTAAGGTATCTTGGCGCGTGGTCGCGGTCGCTCCGTATTTTTGCGGATTGAGTCGGCTGCCGGTTCCGGTGAGTTGATCGAGATTCAGCATGGATGCTGCATTGGCGGCGGTCGGCAAATGCCCGGTCTGAGCCAGAATCGCCAACCATTCGTCCAGATTGACCTGTGTCCAGTCCACTCGGTCCAAATCACCGACTTTGATGCCGGTACAACTGGGACTTTCCGGCGTGCCAAAATCCATGCCCAGCTGCGGTTTGATTTGTTCGTTGAGAATGCGCGCTAGCGGCGAGTTGTAGCAGCAATAGCTTTCCTTACGCACCCAACACACCCCAGCGACCTTGCTTTCGCAGAAGGTGCCAAGGTCAGTGCAGACTTTCAGTTGTTTCTTGGCGGCGAGTTCGTATTCCGGCTCTTCGCAGGAGTAGACTATCTGGATAATCATGATGATGATCATCACCACGGTATAGGCTGTCATCAAGGTGCTGAGCAGTTCGCCGGCAACAGCGGCGCCACCACCCAACTCGACGCCGCCCGATTGGGCCGCCGGGGTCAAATTGCCCGCTGAATCGAATGCCGCCTGACCACCCGCGCTGAATAACACATTTCCGGCCGCTTCGCCAAAGGTCTGGCCGATCCATTCCGCCACCGATTTCATCAGTTCGCCTTTGAGAGAATCGAGCAAGCCTTGCGAGGCAATGTCGCTGGTACTGAGCATGTCGGTGCCTACCAAGTCGTTCACCGTCGAGGCAAAATCCGCCTGAAAGCTGTTCCAGGCATCGCCAGCCAAGGTGAACGGGGTACGCATGGTTTCCCAAGCGCCTCGTATGGCGGAAGTGCTGTCCATGGCCATGACCGCACTGTCCATCTGACTGGTGGCGATCAGCAAATCAATGTAACGGCCCAGCCCCATTGCGCCAGAGGGTGTTTCGCAGCAATCGACCAGACTCAACGCGCCGCCAACCATTTTGCAACTGGCCGGTTTACCCTGAAATACCTGGCAGGTAGTCGGATCCTTTTGCTGGAGATCGGCATTGGCATAGTCGCAATGCAAGTCCATCGCCATTTGCTGAGCGCTGTTGAGTAAGGCGACCGCCTTGCTGAAGTCCTGGCTCTGGGTGCGGTTCATGGTGATGCAATCTTCGCCCATACACCGAATCGGCCCGGCACATTGCTGTTGGGTGTTGCTTTGAATGCCGGGAATGCCCACCGTTTGCCCACAGTCATAAGTATCGACGCTGTCCCAGCAGGTGCCGGAGGCCAACGCACTGGTACATTGGCTTTTGATGAACGAGCAGCCTTGGGTTTCCAACGACGCGCAGGTTTTGTTGGGTATTCCGTTCGCCGGCGGTTCTAAACAGTGGGTGCCAGCTGAGTCGGTCCAGCATTGGCCGTATTGATTCAAATCGCAGCGTCCTGAGGCTTGAATATTCATGCAAGTATTACGAATCCCGGTCGAACTGGCCACCGGGGCTTGTGCCAAATCCGTGCCGCAAACCATCACCTGCGAAGTTGGATCGACGTAACAACCTGAAGCATTGGCCGGATCGCTCGTGCAACTCAATTGGCTGCCGGCTTGGCAAATGCCATCGGTAATCGCATTGGCCAAGTTTTGGCAATTCGGACCACTCCAACTCCATTGATCCTGGGTGATCAGTTTCGACAAATCGTAGCGTAGTCGAATCCTGGAATAACCCTCACCATTACCACCGACCATGGTTTCCTGTTTAAAGACTTTGTTGCCCGTACTGTTGAAGGCATAGGTGACGTCGCGATTGGGATGGTCGACCCAGCTATTGCTGAGCTCACATGAGCCACCCCAGCCGGTGGAACCGGTATAGATCAGATTCCCG
>Ga0123398_1003459_pt1 | contig 16320 bp, 23 predicted proteins | sample T5LHNO3metaT_FD_89926 | JGI IMG/M metagenome (GOLD analysis project Ga0123398, IMG submission 89926) | Methane-oxidizing artificial microbial communities from Washington, USA to study methane cycling - T5-LHNO3 metaT (Metagenome... | ecosystem: Engineered > Modeled > Simulated communities...
CGTTTTTGCTGATAAGTATCGGCGTCACGCCGCTGCGGCAACTGAGCGGCGCAAGCTGGCTTATCCGGCTTAGACGTATGCTGGGATTGTTTGCCTTTTTCTACGCCTGTCTGCACTTTCTGACTTATCTGGTTTTGGACCAGTTTTTCGATTGGTCGGCAATAGCCAAAGACATCCTGAAACGTCCCTACATTACTGTCGGTTTTACGGCGTTCTTGTTCCTGATTCCTTTGGCCGTAACCTCCACGAATGCTATGCAGCGCCGGCTCGGCGGCAAACATTGGAAACGCTTGCACCGTATGGTTTACCCGATTGCAGTTGCCGGCGTGATGCATTTTGCCTGGCTAGTAAAAAAAGATCTGAGCCGGCCGCTGCTGTTCGGCGGGATACTGGCTTTGTTACTGGCCTTGCGCTGGTTTTATAAAATTAAATCTGCCCGTTTACGTCGTTCGTATTCGTCGATATAGGCTAGGCTTACACGTTTTACGATGTGCAAAGGGATGCTCAGTTGCAAATCATCAGACCGAATGTAATCGATTTCGAAGCTTCCGGGTTTGGCTTCGATAGTTATCCCATCGAAGTAGGCGTGGTATTGGGAAACGGGCAAAAATATTGCGCGCTAATCAAGCCTGCCAGTGACTGGACTTATTGGGACGCGCAGGCCGAACGGGTGCACGGCCTCAGTCGAGAGACCTTAATCAGTTATGGAAAGCCCATCGCTCTGGTAGCCAGCGAATTGAATGATTTTTTAGCCGGTAAAACGGTGTATAGCGACGGCTGGGTGGTCGATAAGCCTTGGTTATCTCGCTTGTTTTTTCGCTGCGGCGTACAACCGGGCTTTTACCTCAGCGCGTTGGAAATGATATTGAAAGAAGCGCAAATGGACATCTGGACCCAAACCAAACGGCAAGTGATTCAGGATATGGCCTTGTTGCGGCATCGGGCCAGTACCGATGCCTTAATCATTCAGGAAACCTATGCCCGTACCCGGCAATTGATTAACAGCGGCTTCACGCCGGCTTGAGGTTGAATTGATTGCCGAAATTCGCCTCTTGGAGCGCAACGAATTTGCCGAAAGTTGATAACTGGTCGTGGCCTTGATAGCCTATGCCGCCGGCCGAAGCTTAGCGGCGTATTTGGCGGAAAACAATTTGAGCCAGGGTTGGCGCCAACCCGATAATTATAATAAACGAGAAAATCGAGAGCTCGCATCATGAAACTGGAAACCCAATTTAGCAATCAGCAACTCAAACGCATCAACGTTCAGGGCATTTTGTATATGTGTTCCTGCCCGTCGCAGGTTGGCGGACAAATCGATAGCTTGCGCAAGCTGTTTGACTATCAGGCCAATTGCTCCGAGCGCAGCGGCAGCGAGGTGCAAACCAGAGTACACCAGCGCATCGCCGATGCTACCCAGAAAGCCCATTTGATCATGGAAGAATGCCTGAAAGATGTGCTGGAGCTGGAAGGCTGGGATCCGGAAACGCTGGAAATGCCGGCCGGCCTGCGGACTTTGCTGGAACAAGAGATAGACAGCGAGTGAGTAAGCGCGGGCATTCCTTGGTCGAGAACATGCGCTGGATTAACGTGAATATCCAGCGTTGATTAGCTTAGCCCATTTGATTTTTCCGCACTGCAAGCGTGCCGGGCTGCATTCGTCATTGCCCGTATTTCTTTTCCAATTCCCGCGATAGGGCTTCGGCTTCCTCATCGGACATATTTTCCAATTCTTGTAGGCTTTTGCCGGTCACTTGTTTTACCGCAGCTGCGCCTTTGCCTTGACTAAGCGCACTGCGAGCTTCCTGAGCCAAGCGAGTGGCGTCTTCCGTGGTTTGTTTGATCTTGGCGTCGTACAGACGATTCACTTCTGCATCCGATTTGCCCTTGGCCGCCGCGCCCAGGTTTTTACGCTTACTGCCCATCATCTCCCGGTTTGCCTTGGCATTGGCTTCGTTAATCAATTTTTGCGCCTCACGTGCCCTGGCTTGTTCGGCGCGCTGGGTAGCTTCGCGCTGCGCTTGTTCTTGAGCTTCCAGTTCCGGGTCCCAATCCGCCGGGGCATTGGTGTTAAAAATAGTCAGTAACATCAGCACGATAACGCGGTTCATAAGAGCTCTCCCGGCGATGCGGTGGAACGGATTTTAGTGCCGTCTCCGCTTAATTATTTTGAGTTAATCCCGTCTTCAAAGGCTTCGAGGACGGTTATTCACTTTAGTAGCCACCGCTTGGGCCTGTCAACCATGCTGACAGGTTTTCGAAGCCTCATTCTAAAAGCTATGCATATGTCGTATTTCAGGCAATCATTGTGTGGTTTTGTTGGGTTTGTTAGTTAGCAGACAGAGGCTAAGCCGCGTTAAACGCTAATAGTCCCACTAATGCAAAGGTTTTAGCGTTGCCCTATGGCCGGCATAGATGTTGCTCTGGCAAGGCGGGGCAACGCTGGTTCTTAGTGTTGTCACCTAAATAATAACAAGCAAAGGTTTTCAACCTTCCGGCGAATTCCGGCCGGCATAGCTGCGGGGGCGGCTTTGAAAACCTGCTATTAAAGCTACTGGATAACAACCATCAGCGCCTAACCTCGCGCGGTGTCGTCAAACCAGTCACTTTGCTTAGCCTTAACGACGACTGGAGTATCCATGATCGAAACCTTTTACGATGTGATGCGCAGGCAAGGCATCACCCGCCGCAGTTTTCTGAAATTTTGCAGTTTAACCGCCGCCTCGCTGGGCCTATCGCCGGCATTCGCGCCGAAAATCGCCCATGCCATGGAAACCAAGCCGCGGATTCCGGTGTTGTGGCTACACGGTCTGGAATGCACCTGCTGTTCAGAATCCTTCATCCGCTCCGGTCACCCCTTAGCGAAAGACGTGATCTTGTCGATGTTGTCGCTGGATTACGACGACACCATCATGGCTGCCGCCGGTCATAACGCCGAAGCCATCGTTACCGAGATCGTCGAGAAATACAAAGGCAATTACATCCTGGCCGTGGAAGGCAATCCGCCGCTGGCCGAGGACGGCATGTATTGCATCATCGGCGGCAAGCCCTTCGTTGATCAGCTGAAATACGCCGCCGAAAGTTGTAAGGCCATCATTTCCTGGGGCTCTTGCGCCTCCTGGGGGTGCGTACAAGCTGCCAAACCCAATCCCACTCGGGCGACGCCGGTACACAAAGTACCCGGTTTGGCTGACAAGCCCATCATCAAAGTCCCAGGTTGCCCACCGATTGCGGAAGTGATGACGGCGGTGGTGGCGTATCTACTAACGTTCGACAAACTGCCGACGCTGGACAAACAAGGCCGGCCGCAAATGTTCTACAGTCAGCGCATCCACGACAAATGCTATAGACGGCCGCATTTCGACGCCGGCCAGTTTGTCGAGCAATGGGATGATGAAGCGGCCCGCCAAGGCCATTGCCTCTACAAAATGGGCTGCAAAGGGCCAACCACATATAACGCCTGCTCCACGGTGAAATGGAACGAAGGCACCTCCTTTCCGATTCAATCCGGCCACGGCTGTATCGGCTGTTCCGAAGACGGTTTCTGGGACAAAGGTAGCTTTTACGATCGCCTCACCGGCATCAATCAATTTGGTATCGAAGCCAACGCCGATGTGGTCGGCGGAACCGCCGCAGCGATTGTCGGGGCCGGTGTTGCCGCGCATGCCGGTTTGACCGCTTTAAACAATGCCAAACAAGCCGGGGATAAACAACCAGGAGCGCAGCAATAATGACAGTCCGAAACACCCCCAACGGTTTTAACTTAAACGATGCCGGTCGCCGCGTCGTGGTCGATCCGGTTACCCGCATCGAAGGCCACATGCGCTGCGAAGTCAACATCGACGACGACAACATCATCCGTAACGCCATCTCCAGCGGCACCATGTGGCGCGGCCTGGAAGTGATTTTGAAGGGCCGCGACCCGCGCGACGCCTGGGCTTTCGTGCAACGCATTTGCGGCGTCTGCACCGGTACCCACGCATTGACCTCGGTGAGGGCGGTCGAAGATGCCTTGAAAATCAAGATCCCGGAAAATGCCAATTCGATCCGCAACATCATGCAGCTCAGCTTGCAAGCGCACGATCACTTGGTGCATTTTTATCATTTGCATGCCTTGGATTGGGTGAATCCGGTCAATGCCTTAAAGGCCGATCCGGTAGCGACTTCGGCTTTGCAGCAACAGATTTCGCCGAGCAATCCCAAGTCTTCGCCGGGCTATTTCCGCGACACCCAAAACCGTCTGAAAAAGTTTGTCGAATCCGGCCAGTTGGGTCCGTTCAAGAACGGCTACTGGACCAATCCGGCCTATTTGCTGCCGCCGGAAGCCGATTTGCTGGCGGTCACCCATTATCTGGAAGCGCTGGACTTTCAGAAAGACATCATGAAAATCCGCACCATCTTCGGCGGCAAAGATCCGCATCCGAACTGGCTGGTCGGCGGCGTGCCGTGTGCGATCAATCTGGACGGCGTCGGCGCGGTCGGCGCTATTAATATGGAGCGGCTGAATCTGGTGTCCTCCATCATCGACCGCACCATCACCTTTATCGATCAGGTTTATATTCCGGATTTACTGGCGATTGCTCAGTTCTACAAAGGCTGGATGTATGGCGGTGGTTTGGCCGGTGCCAGCATGCTGTCTTATGGCGACATCCCGGACAAAGCCAACGACTATTCTGCCGGCAACTTGCTGATGCCGCGCGGCGCGATCATCAACGGCGATTTGACTAAAGTTCATGAAGTGGACTTGACCGATCCAGAGCAAATCAAGGAATACGTGCCCCACTCCTGGTACAAATACCCGGACGAAGCGCTGGGTTTGCATCCTTATGATGGCATCACCGAACCGAACTATAAAATCGGCGCCAAAACCAAGGGCGACCGCACCAATATCCAGGAACTGGACGAAAGTGCCAAATATTCCTGGATCAAAGCCCCACGCTGGCGCGGCCACGCGATGGAGGTTGGTCCTTTAGCCCGTTATGTAATCGGCTATGCGCAAGGCAATAAAGAAATCACCGAGCAAATCAACTTTGTCCTGAAAACCCTGGACGTGCCGGTCAGCGCCTTGTTCTCGACCTTGGGCAGAACCGCCGCGCGTGGTTTGGAAGCGCAATGGGCAGCCGGTAAGATGCGTTATTTCATGGACAAGCTGATCGCCAATCTGAAAACCGGCGATTTAAGCACTGCCAATGTCGAGCGTTGGGACCCGGAAACCTGGCCGAGCAGCGTCAAAGGTGTGGGGTTTACCGAAGCGCCGCGCGGTGCCTTGGGTCATTGGTTGAAAATCGAAGACACCAAAATCGCCAACTACCAATGCGTGGTGCCAACTACCTGGAACGGTTCGCCGCGCGACGAGCAAGGCAATATCGGCGCGTTCGAGGCTTCGCTGATGAACACCAAAGTCGAGGTGCCGGACGAACCGGTGGAAATTTTGCGCACGCTGCATAGTTTCGATCCGTGTCTGGCTTGTTCGACGCATGTGATCAGCCCCGACGGTACCGAATTAACCCGCGTCCAAGTCAGATAAGGAATAGCCATGAAAAATTTGTTTTCGATTCTGTTTCTGCTGGCGCTGGCCGGCAATGCCCAAGCGCACAGCCATCCCGGTATCGATAGCCTAACGCACGCCCTTGAACATATGTTTTTACTGCAAGGCTTGTCTATGCCTTACGCCATGGGTGGAAGCCTATTGCTGCTGGTAATAGCTGCGGCAGCGGTCTGCTGGGCTAGTCGGTGGCGGAGACCGTTATGAGCGCGCCGCTGGCTCCGGTTTATGTTTACGAACTGCCGGTCAGGCTCTGGCATGCCATCAATGCGCTGGCGATCACAGTGTTGGCGGTCAGCGGTTATTTGATCGCATCGCCGCTGCCGTCCCCGGTTGGCGAAGCCAGCGAGCATTATCTGATGGGTTATATCCGTTTCGCGCATTTTGCCGCGGGATATGTATTGCTAATCGGCTTTCTAGGCCGTATTTACTGGGCGTTTGCCGGCAACGAACATGCCCGGCAAATCTTTCTGCCGCCCTTGTTGCAAGCGCATTTCTGGGATGGCGTTTTGCAAGAAGTGTTGTGGTATGCGTTTTTGACCAAGTCACCGCGTCACTACATTGGTCACAACCCGCTGGCAATCTTGGCGATGCATTTTGTGTTGGTCTGGGGCTCTTTGTTCATGATCTTCACCGGTTTTGCCTTGTACGGCGAAGGCGAGGGGCAGGGCAGTTGGCAGTATGCGCTGTTCAGTAGTTGGCTGCTGCCCCTGTTCGGCGATAGCCAAACCGTGCATACCTGGCATCACTTGATGATGTGGTTCATTGTCTGCTTCGTGCTGATTCATATTTACGTCGCGGTGCGTGAAGACAAATTGTCCGGGCAAAGCATGCTGTCCACCATAGTCAACGGTTGGCGCACTTTTAAAGACGACAAGCCGGTGGACGACGCGCATTGAGTATGACTGCCACGCCGCAAATACTGTTACTGGGTATCGGCAACCTTTTGTGGGCTGACGAAGGCTTCGGCGTGCGCGTCATTGAGCATCTGCAAAAGCACTACCGTTTCCCGGATAACGTGCAGGTTGTCGATGGCGGGACGCAGGGCGTGTATCTGATCGAGCATGTGCAGGCGGCGGACGTCTTGGTGGTGTTCGATGCGGTCGATTATGGTCTGCCGCCGGCGACCATGAAACGGGTCGAAAACGACGAGGTACCCAATTTTCTGGGCGCCAAGAAAATGAGTTTGCATCAAACCGGTTTTCAGGAAGTATTGGCGCTGGCGCAAATGCTCGGTCAATATCCCCAACGTTTACTGCTGATCGGCGTGCAGCCGGAGGAACTGGAAGATTATGGCGGCAGCTTGCGGCCAGCCGTCAAGGCACAAATTCAACCGGCTATCGATGTGGCCTTGGCTTATCTACAAGAGTTTGGTGTGAAGGCTGAAGCTGTGGCTGTCCCAGCAGAATTAGCCGACCCGATATTGAATATCCAACGCTACGAACAAGAACGACCTTCGCCCGAACAAGCCTGTCGGCTCGGGGATGAACGCATCGTGTTATCCGCTGCCTTTGAGGTGAAGCCGCCGCCCGCTTCCGACCTGCCTAGTCTGCAAGTGGATGTCGATTACCGGGGTAAATACTGATGTGTATCGGCATCCCCATGCAAGTTATCGAGCTGCGCGGCGATTCTGCACTGTGCGAGTATCGCGGCCAAACCACCCTGATCGATATGATGTTGGTCGGCGAACAAGCCCCCGGCACTTGGTTGTTGGTGTTTTTGGACGCAGCGCGGGAAGTCATCTCCGCCGAAAGAGCCGCACAAATCGCCGATGCCTTAGAAGCCATGCGCTTGGCGATGCAAGGCGAAACCAACTTCGATCATTTATTCGCCGATCTGGTTGACCGCGAACCCGAATTGCCGGAGTTTTTAAGAACATGAGCACGCCCTTGCTGGAACAACTGCAAACCCGCCATGGCCTGCCGCTGCTGAATGCCGACAGTTACGATTTATTCGTGCACGGGCATGACACTGTCGTACTGTTCTTTGCCAACGATCCGCTGATGTTTCCGGAAAGTCATGATGTGGCGGTGATTTTGCCGGAGTTGTTAAAAGCCTTTGCTGGGCGTTTACACGGTGCGCTGATCGATAAATCCATCGAGCGTGAGTTGCAGGCCAGATTTAGATTTACCAGCTGGCCGTCCTTGGTGTTTTTGCGCGGCGGCGAGTATTTGGGCGTGATTACCGGGATCAAGGATTGGGCGGAATACGGGCAGGAGTTTGCACGGATTTTAGCTGCGGAGCCGGGGCAGCCGCCGGGGTTTGATCTTGGGAAGGTTTGTGGGGTTGGGCATGCTTAGTTTTCAAAAAATGTAGGTTGGGTTTACCCGAGGGCATAAAAGCTCGATAGAGCGTAACCCAACATTCGAAGCCAAAAGCCAGTTTTCTGGCTAGCGCGCTTTTTGGTCGAGGATTAAGTTCTCACCGGCTCTTTAACAATTTGGTGTCACTATTGCGCAGTACTCCAACAGTCTTTATGTTGGAGTACAATGCGCATACTAAAGCCATATTCATGGAGACAACATCATGGCAGTCACGAATAGCGCAACAAAGAAAGCCACCAATATCACCTTGTCTGCCGATGTGCTGGCCGAGGCCAAGGCATTGAATATCAATATTTCGCAGGCCTGCGACCGACACCTGCGCGAGTTGGTGCGCGGCGAAAGAGAAAGGCGTTGGCAGCAAGAGCATGCCGAGTTTATCGCAGCCTACAACCAAACGATTGAGCAAGACGGTTTGCCGCTAGACGAATGGCGGTCTTTCTGACATGGCGCGTTTCGATGTTTACCGCAATAGCAGTACAACGTCCGACGACGTACCGTATCTGCTGGATGTGCAAAGCGATGTCTTGAATTCTTTGGACAGCCGAGTCGTCGTACCGCTGCGCCGGCTTGATCGCTTTCCGGCAGTCAAATTACCCATTAATTTGAGCCCGATTGTGGTGGTCGATGGTCTTGAGTGTGTGTTGGAAACGCCGAAATTGGCAGCTGTTCCGGCGCGGATTTTGAAATCACCCGTGATGTCGTTGGAAGCGCAGCGGTTTGAGGTTGGGGCAGCGTTGGATTTTTTGTTTCAGGGGTTTTGATTGATTTGGTGTCGCTATCGCGGTTTATTTTGATGTCGGGTCTCGGCCCGACAGCCGAAATACTTTCTTTTGCGTGGCCAAAAGAAAGTATTCAAAGAAAAGGCCACCCGACATTCCGCCTTAATCCTGCGCTTCTCGCTTTTGGCGAGGGTTTTCGGAAGGGGCTTCCCAGCCCCTCCGAAAACGAGCGGCATCCCTGCCGCTCCCCTGCGGGCTAATCTCGCCAAAAGCTGCGATGCTCGGGGCGGAATAACGGGAACAGTCCACTCCAACGGTTATTGTGCGCAGCAAAGATTTTTTGGTAGGCTGGGTTGGAACGGTAGTGTAAACCCAGCTTTGGCCTATTTTGCTGGGTTTCATGTTGTTTTGCCCAGTCTAGTGAACTCCCACAAACCTATAAGAAGTTGTTGATTATGGAAATTGGAAAACGTCCAATTGATAGCTCATATGCTCAGGCCATTAAACCAATCCGAAATAAAATGCGTCAATTTAATTTTAATGGATTACTTGATGCGATATTACGTTATTTAAATAGACCTATCTCGAATGAGATGGTAGAAGACTTATCTGGTCTTCCTTGGGTAGTAGAGAGGTTGGCAATATGGCTTTTGTCTGACAAGGCTTGTTTTTATGGTGAGAAATCAGCTAATGAAGTAGACGTAAAAATACTTGCAAATTTTGCATGGAATTCTATAGACGATCTGTTCTCAAAAAATCAAAATATTAAGTCAGTAAAGCTATTTGTGAGGCAGATTTTTTTGCCGCAAATGCCATGGCAAACTCATCTAGATCATCATGCTTTTATTTTGCAGATTTATTTAATTAAAAGACTTGAGAAAAATAGCAAGCTCTTATCATTTCTTGATAAAAAAGCTGGCATGCCAATCGATAAGTACTGCGAAATTGGCTTGATGTTTTGGTCTCGCTCAATTAGTGAAACGCCATGGTTCAATTATCACTATTTTAAAGAACTTAAACCATTTTATTCGGAAGATGAGTTATGTATTTTTTTAAGTTCAATAGCTTTGACAGAAGAAAATTTACATATAGCTTTGTCTCAACGGATAATTGAACTTGACGAATGGTATCAGCCGACACCTTTTTATAAGACGCCCTGTATTAGCCATGAAAATGCAGTAATTCCATTTGGAAGGCCTTGTTTAAGAAGGTATTTTGAAAACTTAATGGGAGATTGGCTAGAAAATTAAGATATTAGTCTTCGACAGAGCTATGACGAGATAATTTCTAGATATGTTGACTTTGGCTTTAAAAGAAGCGGAGCGAGTTATCTTAACGAATCTCAAATACAAGAATTAATTGGAAAAGATCTTAAGGTATGCGATTTCATGATAATAGAGCCTAAAGCGTATTTATTATTTGAAGTAAAAAATAAATCGCTAACGAAAGCAATTCCAACTGACTCTGCTCCCGAAACCTTGAAAGCTAAATTGAAAGGCACAATACTTAAAGCTAAGAATCAGCTTGATAGTACAAGAAGTAAATGCGCAGCTCTCTCTGTTTTTAAAAATTCTATCTGCTTTCGAATTATTGTTACAAATGACGATTTGTGGATTGGTGATGTGCAAACGTTAATTGAGGACTATGATGATCCGTTGCCAATATGGATTTTAACCTTAAAAGATATTGATTCTCTTGTGGAATTGGTTGTGCAAGGGGTAGAGACTTTTTGTGGGTTCTTTGAAAAAGTGGTGGAGTTTAACCAATATTCACATCATTCTGTTTTTTCGGCTGGAAAGCTCTTGCAAATGCCGCCGTATACTCAACAAACTCTCCCTAAGCACTTACAAGAGGAGTTGGAGATGAGTGTTGAATTATTGAAACAAAAGTTCCAAGGTGTTAGAACTTAATATTGCATCGCCTGCTTTAATCGAATGAGTGCCAATTATTTTTACAGGTCTCGTATGCTTTCGTGTGCTGCAGCTCCATTTGCTCACATTCATTTCCTTAGATTTTGGGGGGTGGTCCCGTTATTTCGCCCCGAGCATCGCAGCTTTTGGCGAGATTAGCCCGATAGGGGAGCGGCAGGGATGCCGCTCGTTTTCGGAGGGCCAGGGATGGCCCTTCCGAAAACCCTCGCCAAAAGCGACAAATTTGCCTGGAGCAAATTTGAACAGCCGATAGGCTGGCCCGAAGGGCGAAAACCATGGATGGTTTTCGTAAAGCGCAGGATTAAGGCGGAATGTCGGGTGGCCTTTTCTTTGAATACTTTCTTTTGGCCACGCAAAAGAAAGTATTTCGGCTGTCGGGCCGAGACCAGACATCAAAATAAACCGCGATAGCGACACCAAATAAACCAACAACCCAATGCCGGATGCACTTCGCTTATCCAGCCAACAAACTTAATTCAACAAACCACCAAAAAATGACCAGTATATCTCTCCCAATTTTCGGCCAAGGCAGCCAACCCGCCGAGGAAGACGGCGTCGAACTCGACTATCTGGCAATGCCGGAAGAAATGGCCACCTACCGGATGCCGACGATTTCGGTGGACTTGAACGCGGCTGATCTGGCGCAGGCCAAAACCGCGTTGCAGCAGCTTGAGGAGGATTTGGCAACGTTCCCGGCAAACAGCCAAACCATAGATTTGATAAGCCTGGACCAAACCAATCGTCAGTTCGTAGACGAACTGCTCGGCGAAGGCGAGGTCAGCATGCTCTGTAAAGGCGCGCAAACTCTGCGGATTCAGGAATCGGTGCTGGCCGGTGTCTGGCGTTCGCAACGCCTCGACGCGCAAAAGCAGATCGTTACCGATACATTGGAAGTCGGCATCATTCCCCAAGCCATCCTGCAAACCGCATTTGCCGATGCCGCCAAGCATATCGATACTGACATGAGCGCGTTGCCGGAAGGGGTGATGAACGCACCGCCGTTGTTGGCGGAATTGAATGCCAAGATCGCCGAGTATCATCCCGGTGCCGAAGCGCATATCATCAACTTGAGTTTGCTGCCGCAAACCGAGCAGGATTTGGTGTTTTTGGAGCAACGCTTGGGCAAGGGGGCGGTGACGATTTTGTCGCGCGGTTACGGTAACTGCCGGATCGACGCTACCGCCACCCGCAACGTCTGGTGGGTGCGGTATTTTAATTCGCAAGACACGCTGATTCTCAATACCCTGGAAGTTAGCGACGTGCCGAATGTGGCGTGCGCGTCGGCGGAAGACATTGCCGACAGCCACCAGCGTTTGCAGGAAATTTTGCAGGTGTATTTGTGAGCGAAGACTTCTTTGCCGGGGCTTACGGTGGCGATGCCTCGCGCTTGCCTCCCGAGGCCAAGCTGGAATGCAAGATTTGCTGGCATGTCTACGACCCGGCCGAGGGCGATGCCGTTTGGCAAATGCCGCCCGGTACCGCCTTTGCCGACTTGCCTGAGCATTGGAGTTGCCCGCAATGCGGCGCGCCCAAACAAGGCTTTTTGGTGCTGGACGACTAAGTATGCACTGGCAGGACGGTGAGCAGATTCGGCAAATGCTGGACGCTGTGTTTAACGATATCCTGGCCCAACGGATGCGCGAAATGCCGGTGCTGAATCCGGCATTAGCGGTGCGCGCTCTAGGGTTTAACCGCTACAACGCCGATTGGGTGGGGGTGTTGATTACGCCCTGGTTTATGAATCTGTTACTGCTGCCAGTCGAGGATAGCCAATGGCCGGCGCAAGCGCCAGGAAGCAAGTTTGACCAGGCTTTTCCGTACGGCAGTTTCGAATTTGTCGTCGCTGACGAAGGGCAATTGGGGCGCTACGCGCAATGTTCGCTATTTTCGCCGATGTTTCAATTTGCCGATCAGGCGGCGGCCGTGGCGGCTGCAGAAAGTGCATTGCAAGCTTTGCTAGCCGTTCCCGTGCCACGAGCCATCAGCCGCCGCGATTTGTTGCGCGGCAATTTGGTAAGACCTTAAGTGACGCCGGCGGGCGAGATTACTATCGAACTGACGCATCGCGCCGGTCAGGTCGGTGCGGTGAAGATAGACTCAACTCGGCCCGAAGCGGCGCGGGTGTTTCGCGGCAAAACCCCGGAACAGCTGTTGAGTATGGTGCCGCTGCTGTTTTCCCTATGTAGCAATGCCCAGGCTTACGCCGCATTACTGGCTTGTCGCGCCGCGCTGAGCTTGGACGCCGAGCTGGAAGCGGATGCCGCTCGGGAATGCTTGGTGCAACTGGAAACGGTCCGCGAACATGCTTGGCGGATATTGCTGGATTGGCCGGTTTTGCTGGGTCAGCCTGCCGATAAGCTCGCGCTTGCGGCGCTATTGAAATTGGATAGGCAGTTCAAACCGTGTTTATTCAAAGATGGCGAGGCGTTTAAGCTGGATAGCCAGTTGCAGATCGACGGACCGTTTTTGCAGACTTTGCTTGTTGAATTGACCAGCTTAATCGATCAAGCGATTTTTGCTGGAGGCCGCAGCGGGTTTCTGGCGATTTCGGACGAAGTGCATTTGCGCGACTGGTTGGACAGTAATACAGGATTGGCAGCGCAACTATTGAATGCTGTATATCAATGCGATTGGCCGCTGCTGGGGAACAGTCCAGTGTTGGGTTTGCCGGAATTGGATCCGGCCGAACTGAACAGGCAGATGCAAAACACAGATCCTTTGGCCTTCTGTCGGACGCCACAGTGGCAGGGCCGCTGTTTTGAGACGACGCCATTGAGTCGTCAGCAAGCGTCACCCTTGCTCGCGGATTTGCACGGCCGCTACGGGAATGGTTTGCTGCTGCGCTTTGTTGCCGTGTTATTAGAAGTGGCTGCTATCCCGCAGGGCTTAAAACCATCGCTTGGAACGATGTCGGCGTGTGCCGCCGATGGCATTGGTCTGGCACAACTGCAAGCCGCGCGCGGCTTATTGATTCATCGCCTGGCCTTACGTCAGGGCCGGGTGTACGATTACCGCATAGTGGCGCCGACCGAATGGAATTTTCACCCCGATGGCGTGCTGGCCCAAGATTTAAAGTCTTTGCAAGCGGACGATGTCGATGGTTTGCGGCAGCAGGCGGAATGGCTGATAAATGCGGTCGATCCTTGCGTGCAATACCGACTGATTTTGATGCCGGAAAACTGAAATTTACAGAGCAATCATCATGCACGAAATGTCGCTCTGCGAGAGCGTGTTACAGATTATCGAACAACAGGCCAAAGCCCAGCAATTTGCCAAAGTCAAAACCGTGTGGCTAGAGATCGGCGCCTTGTCGGGCGTGGAGCCGGAGGCGATGCAGTTTAGTTTTGAAGTGGTGATGCAAGGTTCTCTGGCCGACCAGGCCCGCTTGGAAATTATCGACGTGCCGGGTGTGGCTTGGTGCATGCCCTGCGGCTGTGAGGTGCTGGTGAGACAGTTATACGACGAATGTCCACACTGCGGCAGTCATCAATTACAGATCGTCGATGGCGATCAAATGCGAATTAAAGAACTGGAGGTAGAGTAATGTGCGGCGTATGCGGCTGCGGCGAGGGCCATACCCACTCGCACGACGAACCACACGATCACGAGCATGCTCATGATCACCACCACAGTCACGAGCATGGACATCACCATCATCACGAACATACTGCAGAACATTCACATGCTCCCGGTCTGACTCAGGCGCGGATGGTGCAGATCGAGCAGGATATTCTGGCCAAAAATAACCGCTACGCCGACGAAAACCGCCACTATTTCAGCGAACGCGGGATGCTGGCTTTGAATCTGGTGTCCAGTCCCGGCTCCGGCAAAACCACGCTGCTGACCGAAACCATTCTGCGATTGAAAGACGAGTTGAGCATCGCGGTGATCGAAGGTGACCAACAAACCGCCCGCGACGCCGACCGCATCCGAGCTACTGGCGTGCCGGCGCTACAAATCAATACCGGCAAGGGCTGTCATCTGGACGCGCATCGGGTCGGTCATGGCCTGGAAAGTTTGAATCTACCCGAGCATAGTTTGTTGTTTATCGAAAACGTCGGCAATTTGGTGTGTCCATCGGCTTTTGACTTGGGCGAAGCGCATAAAGTGGTGATATTGTCGGTCACCGAAGGCGAAGATAAACCGATCAAATACCCGGATATGTTTCACGCCGCCGATTTGATGATCTTAAACAAAACCGATTTGTTGCCTTACCTGGACTTTGATAGCGCCCAATGTATTCAATACGCGAAACAAGTTAACCCGCGCATCAAGGTTTTGTCGCTATCGGCCAAAACCGGCGAAGGCATGGACAACTGGCTAACGTGGCTGCGCGCCGAGATGGCCTTGCAGCGCATCGCGTATGCTTAAGCAACTTTGCCGCCACTTTTAATACTGCTATGTGCCTAGCCCTGCCTGCCCAAATTACCGATATCGATTTTGCGACGCAGATGGCGACGGCGTCGGTAGACGGCGTCAAGGTCGAAGTGTCGCTGGCTTTGGTGGATGACGTGAAAGTCGGTGATTATGTGCTGGTGCATGTGGGTTACGCCCTGAACAAGATCGACGAGGACGAGGCCCTGAAAACCTTGGCATTGTTTGCCGAAGCGGGGCTAACCGCATCATGAAGTACATCGACGAATTCCGTCAGCATGATGTAGCAAAGCAATTGGCGCAGGTCATTGCCCAAACCGTTAATCCTGATCGGCACTACCGGCTAATGGAGTTTTGTGGCGGCCATACCCATGCGATTTTTCGTTATGGCGTACAGGATTTAATGCCCAGCAATGTCGAGTTCATTCACGGTCCCGGTTGCCCGGTGTGTGTGCTGCCGACGGGACGCATCGACAACGCGATGCAGTTGGTGGAACAGCAGGATGTGATTCTCTGCACTTATGCGGATCTGATGCGGGTGCCCGCTTCCGAACGGAAGAGTTTGCTGAAGGCCAAGGCGGCCGGCGGCGATATTCGCATGGTTTATTCTACCCAGGACGCCTTGAAAATCGCCCGGGATAACCCGGACCGGCAAGTGGTGTTTTTTGCGATTGGTTTTGAGACCACTACGCCGCCGACTGCCGTTGCCATTAAACAGGCACAGGCCGAAGGGCTGACTAATTTTTCGGTGTTTTGCAACCATGTACTCACCCCGTCTGCAATGAAGGCCATTCTGGATGCGCCGGAACCTGTGGCTATCGACGCTTTTCTCGGGCCTTCACACGTCAGCAGCGTGATCGGTAGCAAACCCTACGAGACCTTCTCTGAACATTACGCCAAACCCATCGTCATTGCCGGTTTCGAGCCCTTAGACGTGATGCAGTCTTCACTGATGCTGATTCGGCAACTCAACGATGGCCGGCATGAAGTGGAAAACGAATACAGCCGGGCCGTGACGCGCGACGGCAACGTCAAAGCGCAAACCTTGATGGCGGAGGTGTTTGAGCTACGTCCGCAATTTGAATGGCGCGGTCTGGGACTGATTCCGAATAGCGCATTGAAATTACAAGCCGGGTTTGCCAACTTCGACGCCGAACAGCGCTTCGAGATGCCGGCTATCAAAGCCAGCGATGTGAAAGGCTGCGAATGCCCAGCCATCCTGCGCGGCGCGAAAAAACCACAAGATTGCAAATTGCTGGGTACGGTCTGCACCCCGGAAAACCCGATGGGCTCGTGCATGGTATCGTCGGAAGGCGCGTGTGCCGCTTATTGGAGTTATGGCCGGCTGCGGCAAGCTTAGGGGATAAGAAGGTGGACACCGTAAAGTATCCACCTGGATCACACCAGGTTGCACTGGGGTGAGAGGGCAG
>Ga0123398_1078487_pt1 | contig 16284 bp, 15 predicted proteins | sample T5LHNO3metaT_FD_89926 | JGI IMG/M metagenome (GOLD analysis project Ga0123398, IMG submission 89926) | Methane-oxidizing artificial microbial communities from Washington, USA to study methane cycling - T5-LHNO3 metaT (Metagenome... | ecosystem: Engineered > Modeled > Simulated communities...
CGCATTTCCTCGAAGCGGCGGCGTTCTTCGTCCGTTCACGCGCATTCGATCAGGAATGCGCCCTTATTTTTGGTCCGGCGCGATTTGTCGCCGCTCGCTCGAAGCCATGCCAGCGGAAAGCGCACTGGGGACGTGGGCCACTCTACTTCACTTCGAGAGCAGCAAGGAGTGCGCCAATCGCCGCATCCGCCGGGCGCGACAATTCCCTATGCAGAAGAACAAAAATCGGCCCCTTCAACGCCAGCCCGAATGTCGAGAAACAGACGTCAGCGTTGCCTTCACGCCAGACATGTCGCCTTCGATTCATGATTGTCGCATATGCGTCAGCTTGTCGGTGCGCGCAGGATTTTCCGCGCGCCGCCCCAGCCCGCACGGCCCAGGCCACGCCGGCGCGATCTCCGCTGCGATTGTCGTCAGTTCATATGCCATCCATGGCTGACGATGATCGACTCGCCGGTCAGCGCATTCGTCCGGAACGCCGCCAGGGTCAAGGCCACCTCGGCTACGTCGGAGATCATCGTGAACTGCTTGTCGACCGTTTCGCCGAGCATCACGTCCTTTACGACGCGTTCCTCCGAAATGCCGAGGTCATGCGCCTGCTCGGGGATCTGCTTCTCGACGAGCGGCGTCATGACGAAGCCGGGGCAGATCGTATTGGCCCGCACATTATATTTGGCCCCTTCCTTCGCCATCGTGCGCGCCAGGCCGAGTATGCCGTGTTTCGCCGCGACATAAGCCGATTTCAGCGGCGAGGCTTCGTGGCTGTGCACCGACCCCATATAGATGAGCGCGCCCGACTTTTGCGGATACATATATTTAACGCAGGCCTTGGTCGTCAGGAAAGCGCCGTCGAGATGGATCGCCATGATCTTCTTCCAATCGGCGAGCGGGAACTCCTCGATCGGATGCACGATCTGAATGCCGGCGTTGGAGACCAATATGTCGACCGTCCCGAAAGATTTCGCCGCGGCGTCGACCCCGGCGTTGACCTGCTCCTCGTTCGAAACGTCCATGCCCACCGCCATGGCGACGGACTCGCCGCCGATCTCCGCCGCGGCGGCCTTCGCCGCATCGAGGTTCAGATCGGCGATGCAAACCCGACCGCCGGCTTCGGCGAAACGCTTGGCGATCCCGTGTCCGATGCCGCTCGCGGCGCCGGTGACGATTGCGACCTTGCCGTTCAAATCCATGACGGACTCCTTCAGCCGAGATAGTTGTAGACAACCTTGCCGAGACCGAGCGTCAGATCGGCGAGAATATGCGAAGCCGAGATGATTTCGCGCACCGGAAGGTCCGCCACCGGCGCCAGCGCATGGGGGTGAAGATCAAGCGAGGCCGGCCCCGTATAAGCGCTTTTCAACACGACATCTTCGAGACGATAGTCGACGAGTTCGAGAATCTGCGGCGAGCCGTCGACATGCGGAATGATCTTGAGCAGATAGTTCGGCAGGGCCAGGCTCTTGAGGACTTCCGCGTGATCGAGCGGCCGATGCTTGTAGCCCATCACGCCCCGCGCCACACGGCACGATCCATAATCGAGCACGCCGACCAGGGCGTCGCGCTCGACCGCCAACGAAGGCTGCGCGAATTTCTTCGGAAAGCCCCACAGCTCGCGGCCGCCATAGATCGGCGGGCCGTCATTGAGATACATCGCATGCGTATATTGTCCGATCTGGCCGTTGAAACGCACCGGAATGACCTGCCCGGACTCGCAATAGTCGCCAAATCCCGTTGAATCGGGCATGCGAATGAATTCATATTTGACGATCGGCTCGATGATCTCGAGCGGCTCCGGAACGACGCGCTCCAGCGCCTCTCGATCCGTACGATAGGCGACGACCAGATATTCCCGGTTGACGAAACGGTAAGGCCCGGGCGGAAAGGCGGGGCTGGTCAACGGCATGGCGAAGGCATTTTTGCGGACGTCGTCGATTTTCATGATCCCGATCTCCTGTCGTCGCGCTTGTCGAGCTCTTTCGTGCAGTCGAAAACGACGACCTCCTCCTCGGGCCGCGTTCTCGAAAGCCATTCCGGATGGGACAAGGTCGCCGTCACGTCGGCGGCTCCCGCTTTCCAGTGATCCTGCATCGTCGTGCGGGAAAATTCATAGTCCTTCGACGGCGTCTCGTAAGCCGCGCGGCGATGGATCAACTGAACGATCGTCACGCCCGGCACGTCTCCGAAATCGTCGAGCGCCAGCCAATCGGGATCGTCCCGCAGCTCGGGAGGAATTTTGTGCGACAGCCGCTTCAGCGCCGCGCGCAAGTCATGCGCGCGTTTTGACAAGTCGGTGTTCAGTCTCGTTCGACTCGAATAGCGGATGTCCTTCTCTCTCTGCGCCGCGTCGAGCAACGTCGCGGGCGTCGGTCCCCGCGCGCCGAAGAGATCGACCTGGAACACGCACAGATCATCCTTCGGATCGCAATAATCCAGTATGTATTGAAGGGGCGTGTTCGAAACGAGGCCCCCGTCCCAGAAGAACTCCCCATTGATTTCGACCGGCGGAAATCCCGGCGGCAGCGCGCCGCTCGCGAGAATGTGCTCGGGTCCGATCTCTTCTTCGGTATTGTCGAAATATTTGAAATTGCCCGTCTGTATGTTCACGGCGCCGACGCTGAGCCGCGTGCGCTTCGAATTGATCAGGTCGAAGTCGACGATCTCGGATAAGGTCTGACGCAGCGGCTGCGTATCGTAATAGCTGAGCTCCGTCGGCGGATAGGGCCAGGCGAGCGCCGGCGGCGGGACGCGCGGCCGGAAAAAGCCCGGCGCGCCGAACGTCGCCGCGAAATTCGCGCTCGCCTCGGCGAAAATCGTGCCGAAAAACCCGTCCAGCGCGAATGGCGCGGGCGAACCGCTCGTGATCTGCTCCCAGAAGGAGCGCAGACGGAGGACTCTTTTTTCAGGCGGATTGCCGCAAATAATGGCGGCGTTGATGGCGCCGATCGAGATGCCGGCGAACCATTCGGGACAATAGCCGCCCGCCGCAAGCGCCTCGAAGGCTCCCGCCTGATACGCCCCGAGCGCGCCGCCGCCTTGCAGAACAAGCGCGATTTTCTCTTTGTCCGACACGATGAGGCCCTCGTTCGCGGCGGCCGTCGCTATATTCCGGTCAGGAATGATTATGCCCGGAAATATTACAAAAAATACGCCGTCGCCGAAAGCGCGCTTGTCGCTATGCGAGCGCGCGCTCGTCGAGCGCGGCCGACTTGAACAGCGCATACACGTTTGACCCAGGCTTCAGCGAGAGATCTTCCAGGGCTCCCCGCGTAATCGCGGCGAGCAGATAGCTGTTCTCGCCGAGTTCGATTTCGACCGTCGCGAGCCATCCGTTCAGCTTGACGGTCGCGACCTTTCCGGCGAGCACGCTCCGCATGCTGATTTCCTTGGGTTGAGAGAGCGACAAGGCTACGTCGGTCGCCTTTACGATGACGCGCGCGGCGCTGCCGGGCGGACCGGCGGGACCGGCGACCCAAATCGTTCCGGCCGGATGATTCAGCGCGGTGAGGCCATGAAAACTCGGCCTTTCATCGACGCGCGCTTCGAGAACCGAGGAGACGTCGAAGCGATCCACCGCGGGCGCCGCCGCGAGACGGCTGAAGGCCGTCGCGGGATCGCCGACGAATTTCACGCGGCCCGCCTCGATCATCACCACGCAATGGGCGAGGCGCGCCACCTCCTCGACGGCGTGCGAGACATAGACGATAGGGACCTTGAATTCGTCGCGCACGCGCTCGATCAGCGGCATGATTTCGAGCTTGCGCGGCATGTCGAGCGCCGCCAGGGGCTCGTCGAAGAGAAGCAGCTTGGGGCAGGACAGCAAAGCGCGCCCGATCGCGACCCGTTGCCGCTCGCCGCCCGACAGCCGCGCCGGCGGGCGCGAGAGGAGCGGGCCGATTCCGAGCGTTTCGACGACGGCGTTGAAGTCGATCCGGCGCGCGGCGCGCGGCGCGAACCAGCGGCCGTAAAGCAGGTTCTGCCTGACGCTCAAATGTGGAAACAGGTTCGAGTCCTGGAAGACGAGGCCGATGCGCCGGCGCGACACGGGAACGAACACGCCGGCCTCGACATCGACCAAAGGCTCGCCGTCGAGCCGGACGTAACCGGAATCCGGCCGCATCAATCCGGCGATGATGCCGAGCGTGACGGACTTTCCGGAGCCGGATTGCCCGAAAAGCGCCGTCACGCGCTCGGCGTTGCGGAAGGCGACGTCGAGAAAAAAGGCGCCAAACCTAAGCTTGACATTGACCTCGATCATTCTGCATTCCCCAGGCGCTTCTCCGCGCGCCATTGCACGATCTCGGAAGCGACGAGCGCGGAAAGGGCGATGAAAACGGCGACGAGCGTCAGGCGCATCGCGTTTTCATCGCCGCCGGGAACCTGGGTGTAACTGTAGATCGCCGCCGAGATCGTCTGGGTCTCGCCGGGAATGTTCGAGACGAAGGTGATCGTCGCCCCGAATTCACCGAGCGCCTTCGCGAAGGCCAGGATCGCGCCGACGATGACGCCGGGGGTGGCGAGCGGCAGGGTGATCAGGAAGAATGTCCAAAGCCCGTTCGCGCCCAGCGTCTCCGAGGCCAGCTCCAGCCGCTTGTCGATGGATTCGAATGAAAGCCGCATGGCGCGCACCATGAGCGGAAAGCCCATGACGGCGCAAGCGACCGCGGCGCCGGTCCACCGGAAGGAAAAGACGACGCCGATTTCGGCGAGATAGGCGCCGATCAGCCCTTTTCGTCCGAGAAGCAGAAGCAGCATGAAGCCCGTGACGACCGGCGGCAATACGAGCGGGAGATGCACCAGACCGTTGACGAGCGTCTTTCCGGGAAACTGCCAGCGCGCGAGCGCGTAGGCGGTGAAGATCCCGAAAGGCAGGCTCGCGACCGTCGCGACCGTCGCGATCTTCAAGGACAGCCAGACCGCCGTCCATTCGGCGGGCGAAAGATCCATCAAAGCAGGGAGATTGAGATCGAGCATGGAGGGGCGGCCATTGCCTTTCGGCGCACGTTATATACTGACGGAACATAGACGATTTGGCCAGCCCGGATCGAGCGGGCGGCCAAGACGACCTTCCGCTTGCAGCTTTCGAGCCGGAAAGGCGCTCCCGGTCAGGCGCTCTTGCCCGGATCGCGTCCGATCGCGCCGATGAGGTTCGCAAGGTCGATGAATTCATTCGCCTGGCGGCGCAGCTCCGGGGCGACCAACTGGTTTGATGAGATGACGCCCAACCGGACGCCCCTGCGCTGCACGGCCGCGACGAGGGACCGGAAATTTCCTTAGCTGGAGAACATGGCGCCGTCTTCCGGCGACGCTCCAGTGTCCTCAAACGGATCGAGCCGGCCCGGAGAAAAAGTCACGCCCCGCCTTTCGGCGCAATCGCCATCTCCGGAACATCGTATGAGGCGAGCAGCGGCGCAGCGGTGTTGGCGATGATTTCCGCCACGCTGACGCCGGGCGCGCGCTCGCGGAGCGCGAGCCCTTCGTCCGTCGGTTCGATCACCGCGAGTTCGGTGACGACGAGACTGACGCGGCGCGCGGCGGTCGGCGGGAGCGTGAGGGACTCGACGATCTTGGATTGCCCCTTCGCGGCGTGCTGCATGGCGACGATGACGCGCTTCGCGCCGACGACGAGATCCATCGCGCCGCCCATGCCCGGAACCAGCTTGCCCGGAACCATCCAGTTGGCGAGGCGACCGGAGGCGTCGACCTGCAGGCCGCCAAGCACCGTCATGTCGAGATGTCCGCCCCGGATCAGCGCGAAGCTCGTCGCGCTGTCGAAGCTCATGGCGCCCGGAAGCGCGGAGATGAAGCCGCCGCCGGCGTCGGTCAGATGGGGATCCTCCATGCCCTCGGGCGGCGGCGCGCCGAAGCCGATAATGCCATTTTCGCTCTGAAAGGCGACCGAAACGCCCTCGGGAACATAGGAAGCGACGAGGGTTGGCAGGCCGATTCCGAGATTGACCAATGTGCGGTCGCGCAGTTCGAGCGCGACGCGGCGCGCGATGATCTCCTTGGCGTCCATCATTGCGGCCTCCTGACGAGATGACGCACCAGCACGCCCGGCGTGCGCACCGCATCGGGCGGAATCACGCCGACCGGCACGATCTCGTCGGGCTCGGCGATGACGCAATCGGCGGCGAAGGCCATGACCGGATTGAAATTGGCCGCCGTGAGACGGTAGGTCAGATTGCCGTGGTAATCGGCCTCATGCGCGCGCAGCAGCGCGAAATCGGCGCGCAGCGGCTTCTCCAGAAGGAAGCGCTTCCCGTCGACCTCGATCACCTGCTTGCCGTCTTCGACCACGGTCCCGACGCCCGTCGGCGTCAGCACGCCCCCGAGCCCGCAGCCCCCGGCGCGAATGCGTTCGGCGAGCGTTCCCTGCGGAATGAGCTCCACTTCGATCTCGCCGGCGATCATCTTCTTTTGCGTGGTGGGATTGGCGCCGATATGCGAGGCCTTGACGCGCGCCACGCAGCCGGTCTCGATCAGCTTGCCGACGCCGCAGCTCGGCGACGCCGTGTCGTTGCAGATCAGCGTCAGGTCGCGCACGCCGCGCGCTATGAGCGCCTCGATCAGCCTCTCCGGCGTGCCGACGCCCATGAAGCCGCCGAACATGACGCTTGCGCCGTCGGGAATGAGCGCCGCCGCCGCTTCCGGCGAGATCGCCTCTCTCATATCGCCCCCTTTATGCGACGTTGTGCAGGCCGGCGTCGACATAGATGATGTCGCCGGACATGCCTGAAGCGCCGCCGCCGACGAGAAAAGCGACAACGCGGCCGACTTCTCCGATGTCAACCAGACGACGGCCGGGGCTGCGCGCAACCGCCGCTTCGACGAGCTCGTCGAAATGATCAATGCCGCTCGCCGCGCGAGTCTTCAGCGGACCGGGCGAGACCGCGAAGACGCGAACGCCCTTCTCGCCGAGCTCGGCGGAAAGATAGCGCGTCGTCGCTTCGAGCGCCGCCTTCACCGGACCCATGATATTGTAATGATTGACCACCTTGTCCGCGCCATAATAGCTCATCGTCAACAGCGCCCCGCCCTCGGTCATCAACGGCTCCGCCAGCCGCGCGATCTCGATGAAGGAATAGCAGGAAACGCGCATCGCCTGCTGGAAGCCCGCGAGCGAGCAATCGACCACGCGGCCGTGAAGATCCGCGCGCGGCGCGAAGGCGATGGAGTGGATGACAAAGTCCAGCCGCCCCCATTCGTCGCGAATGTGGTCGAACACCGCTTCCAACTCGCCGGAGCGCTCGACATTCATCGGCATGAGGAAGTTGGCCTGGATTTGCTCGGCCAGCGGCCGAACGAAGCGTTCAGCCTTTTCGTCGACATAAGTCATGCCGATATCGGCGCCGAAAGCGCGCAGCTTGGCGGCGCAGCCAAAGGCGATGCTATGTTCATTGGCGACGCCCACGACGAGCCCGCGCTTGCCGCGCAGCATGTCGCCGATGCGCATGGCGGGATCCCAGACTTTCGGCAAAGGATCGACAGGTTTCGCCTCGTCCGTCATCGCCATGGCCTTAGCTCCCGCTGCGACGTCGCTGCTTGTAGAAACGCGCAGTGACGCCTTCGTGAAATCATACGCGATGCGACGTCGCGCCTAAATCCTGAATTTGAGCGCGGCGCTCACGTTCCAGTTGCGCGAGACCACCGGACCGCCGCCGCCCACCGAGGCATCTGCAGGCGCGGAAGGTTCATATCGCTGTCAAGCCATTCCTTCATAGTGTCCGCGCAAGGCGTTCCCCGGCAGGACCGCGTGAAGGATCGACGTTCGAATAGCGGAGCGCGAGGCGGCGGCGATGACACAAGAAAACGCAGTTCGGAACGTGACCTGGGATGAATTGGAGGTCGGCGCGGCGGCGCGCATCGAGCGGAGTTGCACGGTCGACGACCTCGTTCTCTTCGCCCACGCATCCGGAAATGTGAACCCCCTGATGCTGCCCGCGCAAGACGGTGCGGAGATTGTGGAGCCGATGGCGCCGTCCATGTGGATCGGGTCGCTCATCTCAGCTGTTCTTGGCAATATTCTCCCTGGCGCCGGAACGCTCTATCTTTCGCAAAGCCTTCGTTTCGGCCCGCGCGTGCATCCCGGCGACCGGCTCGCCGTCGAGGTGCGGTGCGTCGAGCTGCGCGAAAAGCCCTGCGCCGTGTTCGAGGCGCGGGTGACGAAATCGGACGGCGTCGTGGTTTGCGAGGGTCTGGCGGAAATCGCCGCCCCGTTGCAGACGATTGTTTCGTGCCGGAGCGCGCTTCCGGCGCTCATTCTGGACCATCACGATCACTTCGCCAGGCTGATCGCGCGCGCGGCGGCGCTGGAGCCGCTCCGCACCGCGGTCGTCTGGCCGGACGATCGGAACTCGCTTGCGGGCGCGCTTCTGGCGGCGTCCCATGGCCTGATCGACCCCGTTCTTATCGGTCCCCGCGAGGAGATGATCGACGTCGCGGCGGCGACGGAAGCGACGCTGGACGAAAAATGGATCGTCGACGCGACGAGCCATCGCGAGGCGTGCGAACGCGCGGTCGAACTGACCCGGCGCGGAGAGACGCGCGCGATCATGAAGGGCAATGTCCATTCGGACGAAATCCTCGGCGCGGTCATTAAGAAGGAATCCGGACTTCGCGGCGACCGGCGCATGAGTCATGTCTTCGCGATGGACGCGCCGACGCTCGACCGCCTGCTGTTCATCTCGGACGCGGCCGTGAACATCGCGCCCGATCTTTCCGTCAAGGTGGACATCGTCCAGAACGCGATCGACCTTGCCCGCGCCTGCGGCGTCGAGAAACCCAAGGTCGGCGTGCTGTCGGCGGTCGAAACCGTGAACGTCGCCATCCCCTCGACGCTCGACGCCGCCATTCTCTCGAAGATGGCCGAGCGCGGCCAGATCAAGGGCGGCGTCGTCGACGGACCGCTCGCGATGGACAACGCCGTCGACGCCGGCGCGGCGCGAACGAAAGGGATCGCCTCGCTTGTCGCGGGACAGGCGGACATATTGATCGCGCCGAATATCGAAGCGGGCAATATGCTCGCCAAGGAGCTGACCTTCGTCGCGCGCGCGGAGGCCGCGGGCCTCGTGATCGGCGCGAAAGCGCCGATCATGCTGACGAGCCGCGCCGACAATGAACGCGCCCGCCTCGCCTCGAGCGCGCTGGCGGCCCTTTACGACCATTGGCGGCAAACGGGCGCGGCCGCGCCGGAAGCCGAAAAGCCCCTGGCGCGGGCGGCGGAATAGACGCCATGTCGATATCTGCGACGGCGGCGGACGAAGCGTTCGTTATCGTGCGCGCCGCAATCGACGCTTCCGGCCCTGCTGGGGCGGTCGCCGCTTGAACCTATCGGAGAGACAGATGGAGCCGACTTTCAGCCCTGCGGACTTTCCCGCTCGCTTCGCCGAGTTCCAGACTGTCTCGGGTCTTCAGGCGCAGCATATGCTGACGGCCGGCGGCCGCCACATGGAGCGCATGGGGCGCGTGCATGGCGAGAGAGCGCAAGCGTTCTGGCGCCGCTTCGCCGAGCTTGTCGCGGCGGCGAACGTCACGAACGCGGCGGGCGGTCTGACGGAGAGCGCCGTCGCCTATGCGAGCGACGCCGCCCGCCGCGCCGTCCTCACCATCGACGTCTTGCGGGAGCGCGCCGAAAATGACGCGGCGCATGAAGCCGCCGGCTCCCCGGCCGTGCTGTCCTATGAGTCCGAAGTCGTGATCGACGGGCGCGCGCTGCCGCGTCCGGTGAATTACGTCCTTCTGCGCATCGTCCCGCCGCAAGGCGTGCAGACCTTCGACTGGAAACGGCCCTATCTGATCATCGATCCGCGCGCCGGCCATGGCGCCGGCATTGGCGGCTTCAAGTCGGACAGCCAGGTCGGCGTCGCGCTCCATGACGGCCATCCGGTCTATTTCCTCGTCTTCCGCCCGCATCCCGAGCACGGCCAGACGCTCGCCGACGTCATGCGCGCCGAGGCGGAATTCGTCAGAGAGATCGGCCGGCGCCATCCTCGATCGCCCAGGCCGATCATCGTCGGCAATTGCCAGGGCGGTTGGGCGACCATGGTTCTCGCTTCCGCCAATCCGGAAATCACCGGCCCGCTCGTCATCAACGGGTCGCCGCTCGCCTATTGGTCCGGCCGGCTCGGCGAAAACCCGATGCGCTACAATGGCGGCCTGCTCGGCGGCCTTGCGACGGTCCTCCTGCTCGCCGATCTCGGCCATGGCGTGTTCGACGGCGCGCATCTCGTGTCGAATTTCGAACTGCTCAATCCGAGCCGCAATTTCTTCGGCAAATATTACGACCTTTACGCCGACGTCGACAAAAGCCGCGCGCGCTTTCTCGAATTCGAGCGCTGGTGGGGCGGCTTCCATTACATGACGGAAGCCGAGATCCGCTGGATCGTCGAACAGCTTTTCGTCGGCAACCAGCTCTCGCGCGGCGAGGCCCATATCGAGCGCGGCCGCCGGCTCGATTTCAAGGCCATCCGTTCGCCCATCATCGTCTTCGCGAGCTGGGGCGACAACATCACGCCGCCGCAGCAGGCGCTGAACTGGATCGTCGACACCTACGCCGACGAGCACGAGATCAAGATCTGCGGCCAGCGCGTCGTCTACATGATTCACGACAAGGTGGGCCATCTCGGCATCTTCGTTTCCTCCTCCGTCGCGAAGAAGGAGCACGCCGAGGTCACCTCGACCATGAAGACGATCGAGGCGCTGGCGCCCGGCCTCTACGAAATGAAGATCGAGGAGGAGACGGGCGAGGGTCTCGACAAGCGGTTTCGCGTGAGTTTCGCGGAGCGGCGCATGTCCGACATTCTGGCGATCGACGAAGGCGACCGGGCGGAAGAACCCGATTTCGCCGCCGTCGCGCGCGTATCGCAGTTGAACGCGGACGCATACGACCTTTTGCTGCGTCCCCTGATTCAGTCGCTGGTGACTCCGCAAATAGCGGAATGGATGCGCGAAATGCACCCCGCGCGCGTGCAGCGTCGCGCGTTTTCCGGAAAGAACGCCATGCTCGCCTGGCTTCCCGCCGCCGCCGAACAGGCGCGCGCCGCCAGGAGCGACACGCCGCCCGGCGCTGACAATCCTTTCGTCCTCGCCGAGCGGCTATGGGCGGCCGGCGTCGAGCAGAGCCTTGATTTCTGGCGCGACCTGCGCGACGCCTGCTACGAGACCGCTTTCTTCGCCCTCTATGGCGGTCCTTTCATGCGATGGGCCGGCCGCTTAAACAATTTCACGCGCACGCACAAGGAGCCGGGCGAGCTGCGGCTGATGCCGCAGGCGCAGGCGGCGCTCATGAATGTCGGGCGCGGCGGCTTCCCGGAGGCCGTTATCCGCATGATGCTGCTGCTCAGCGAAGCGCGCGGCTCCGTGCGACGCGATCGTCTCGAGCGCTCGGCCCATATGCTGAGCAGCGACGAGCCCTTCGCCTCGCTGGGCGCGCAGCGGCGCGCCCAGCTCATCCATGAGCAGTCGATCATCGTCGAATTCGAACGCGAAGCGGCGATCGAGACCTTGCCCCAGCTCTTGCCGCAGCCGGCGGATCGCGCGCGGGCCGTCGGCGCGGTGGAATTCGTCGCCGGCTCCATCGAGGAGATGGAGCCGCGCACGATCCACATGCTGCAGCGGATCAGGAAGGTCCTCGGGCTGGCGCCGATCGAGACCAATCTGATGCTCGCCAATCCGTTGAAGGGCGTGGCGGGCGACGAGGAGGAAGAGGCCGCTTAGTAGCCTAGCCATCATTGCGAGCGAAGCGAAGCAATCCAGAGCCTTATTATGACTCTGGATGGCGCCGTCGCTCGCGTTCCTCGCAATGACGGCGGAAAACATGAGCAATAAGGTCGACATTTCGAATGATGCAAACCGATAGAGCGCGCATTCCGCAAAAGTTGACGGACTTCGCGACAAAACCGCGCGATTTGCTCGCGCGTCATATGCAAGCGAGATGCATCCGGACAAGCGGGGAACGAAGTCGCAAAGCTTTCCCTTGCAAAATAAGATGACCGGTCATATTATATGGCGATGAGCAGACGCGACGCAAACGAACTTCGAAAGAAGCTTCTGGATCAGGGAGTCGCCCTCCTGATGGAGCAGGGCTATCACGGCACCGGCCTGCAGGAGCTCGTACAGAGCGTCGGCGTGCCCAAGGGCTCCTTCTACAACTACTTTCCCAGCAAGGAGGCTTTCAGCGCCGAGGTCGTCAAACATTACATCGATCCGTTCATCAAGCAGCTCGACGCCCATCTTCAGCGCAAGGACGCAAGCGCGGACGCCGCCTTGCGGGCCTATTTCGACGAGCTGATCGAAGAGACCGAAAGGCGGGATTTCAAGGGCGGATGCCTGCTCGGCAATCTCATGGGCGAAATCGGCGACACGAGCGACCTCGCTCAATCCTCCCTGCGCGAGGCCGTGCATCGTTATCGCGACAAACTGCGCGACGGAATCGCGCGCGGTCAACGGGAAGGAAGCTTCCGCAAGGACATGGACGCCAGAGACATGGCCGACTTTCTCGTCAATGTCTGGCAGGGCGCGCTTCTGCGCATGAAGATCGAGCGCTCCGTCCGCCCCCTCACGCAATTCCGCGACATGCTGCTGAACGGCTACTTCCGCGCGTGATTTTTTTACGCGAGAGCAAGACGACTGGTCATATTTGAGTCTGCCCTAAATGAAGCCAAGGAGAAGACGCATGCCGAAATTCATCATCGAACGAGAGATTCCCGGCGCCGGCCAATTGTCCGCCGCCGAGCTGAAGGCCGTGTCCCAGAAATCCTGCTCGATCATCCGCAACCTCGGGCCGGACATCCAGTGGGTGGAAAGCTTCGTCACGGACGACAAGATCTATTGCGTCTACATTGCGTCCGACGCCGAGATCATACGCAAGCACGCCGAGCTCGGCGGCTTTCCCGCCAATCGCGTCAGCGAAGTCAGGGCGATCATCGACCCCGCCACCGCATAGGCGGCCGGCGCTCACGAGGGAGGAAAACATGAGAGCTGTCACGATCCGGCGCGTCGCGATGAAGCCGACGGCGCTTGCCCTATGCCTGTCGAGCGCCCTCTTCACGCGCGAGGCGGCCGCCCCCGCCCGCGCGGACGAGACCTGCAACTCGCCCTTCATGACCGGCCTCATCAAGGGCCAGGAGCAATATCTCCATGTCTGGACGCTTGGCGAGAAAGGCGTCGGCGACGAGTCCGACAAGCTGGTGACGATCGACGTCGTTCCGGGTTCGCCGACCTACGGAAAGGTGATCCACGCGATTTCCGTCGGCGGACGGGGCGAGGCGCACCATATGGGCTTTACCGACGACCGCAAATATCTCTGGGCGGGACGTCTCGACGACAGCAAGATTTTCATTTTCGACGTGGGCGACGATCCATCGAAGCCCAAGCTCGTCAAGACGATCGACAATCTCGCCGAAAGCACCGGCTTCGTCGGACCGCACACCTTCTACGCGCTGCCTGGCCGCGTCCTGGTGCAGGCGCTGTCGAACAAGAAGGATCACGGCGGCGTCACGGGGCTCATCACCTATAACAACGCCGGCGATCTCGTCGCGACGACGCCGATGCCCCTCGACAATGGCGGAGACGGTTATGGTTATGACATCGCCATCAACCCCGGAAAGAACCGCATGCTCACATCGAGCTTCACGGGTTGGACCAATTACATGATGGATATGTCCCAACTCATTCAGGACAGCTCCGCCATGAAAAACTTCGGCAATACGATGGTCCTGTGGGATCTGAAGGCGATGAAGCCGGAGAAAGTCTTCCCGGTCCCGGGCGCGCCGCTCGAAATCCGCTGGGCGCTCAAGCCCGGCGCGGATTGGGCGATCACCGCCACCGCGCTGACCTCGAAGCTCTATCTCATCAAGCAGGACGAAAACCAGCAATGGCGGGCGACGCCGGTCGCGGATATTGGCGATCCCGCAAAAATTCCCCTGCCCGTCGATATTTCCATTTCCTCCGACGCGTCCTCCCTTTGGGTGAACACCTTCACGGACGGAACGACGCGGCTCTTCGATCTCTCCAATCCCGAGACGCCCAGACAGGTCTATTCCAAGAAAATCGGCGCGCAGGCGAACATGGTCTCGCAAAGCTGGGACGGAAAGCGCGTTTATTTCACGACCTCGCTTCTCGCCAATTGGGACAAGAAAGGCGCCGACAATGAGCAATTCCTGAAAGGCTATTCATGGGACGGCAAGGAGCTGCGGGAAGATTTCGTCGTCGATTTTCACAAGGAAGGACTCGGCCGCGCGCATCATATGAAGTTCACCGCGCGGGCGCAGAAAGCGGAGCTGCGGTGACCGCGCTTCGCAAAAGGGCGAAGGGGCGACGCGCCCCTTCCGCCATGCTCGGCGCAGCGGCGCTCTTCTGCGTCGCCGCGGCCACGCAAGCGCGTGGCGGCGCGTCGGCCGTCGAGAACCTCCCGGCGCCGGGCGCCTATGTTCTCCAGCGCATCCAGCGCGTTCCCGAGGCGCAATTGCTCGACGCCGACGGAAAGCCCGTCGCCCTTTCCTCCCAGGTCAACGGCGCAGTGACGGCGCTCGGCTTCTTCTATGGCCATTGCGAGGACGCGGCCGGATGTCCCGTCGCATGGTCGACTTTCGAATCCGCAAGAAAGGCGGCGGAATCCGATCCGCTGCTCCGGAACAGATTGCGTCTCGTCTTCGTTAGTCTGGACCCTGAACGCGATACGCCGTCCGTCTTGCGGATATTGGGTTCGGCGGAGCGAAGCGGCGATGCGCCGCCATGGATCTTCCTGACCGGCGCATCCGCAGAGCGACTCGCGCCGCTCCTGCGCGCGATGGGACAGGACGTCGGCTACGAGCTCGACGCCGTGGGCCGGCGCACGGGCGCGATCAATCATATGCTGAAGGTCTTCCTCATTGATCCCGACGGATGGGTTCGCGAGATCTACAGCACGGCCTTTCTCACGCCGGAGAATCTGCTGAACGACGCGCGCACGCTCGCTCTCGCGTTTCGAGACGCGAGCAATGCGCAAAAAGAGCCGTGAAAATGAAAAGGAAAGCGGGGGGCGTCGTTTCGGCCCTCATCGCCGCCTTGATGGCGAGCGCGAATCCCGCGGGAGCGGAGGAATCGACACAGCCGCTCGGCCTGCCGCCGGCGCCCGCCGCGATCGCCGGCTCTCCCGCCATGCGAGAACTGGGCGAGAAGCTGTTTTTCGACCGCGGCCTTTCCGTCAACGGCACGCTGTCCTGCGCCATGTGTCACATTCCGGCGCAGGCATTCGCCTCCAACCAGAGCGCGCTCTCCATCGGGATGGAAGGACGGTCGCTGCGGCGCAATGCGCCATCGCTCTATAATGTCGTCTTCAAGCGGTTTCTCTTTCACGACGGTCGCGAAACCGATCTTGCGGCGCAAGTCTGGGGCCCGTTGCTGGCGCCCGACGAGATGGGCAACGCCGGCATTGGCCCGCTTCTCGAACGGCTGCGCGGGGACCCCGCCTATGGCCCCGCCTTCGACGCCGCTTTTCCCGGCGAAGGGGTGACGATGACGACCCTTGGCCGCGCCGTCGCCGCCTATGAGGCGACGCTCCTGCGCGGCGACAGCCGTTTCGACCGCGCTCTGTTCGGCGGCGAGACGGACGCGCTCACGGCGCAGGAATGGCGGGGCTATGAGATTTTCGTCTCGAAAGGCGGTTGCGGGTCCTGCCACCTCATCGGCGATAGGAGCGCGCTTTTCACCGACCAATACTGGCGCAATACCGGCGTCGCCTTCAGGCGGCGTCCGGCGGCGGAAACGGTCAAGATCGAATTGGCGCCGGGCGTCGTCACGGACGTTCGTCTCGCCGCCATAGGGCTGGATCAGGCGCGTTCGCCCAACGATGTCGGCCGCTTTGAGATCACCGGCGACCCCGCCGACCGCTGGGCCTACACGACGCCCATGCTGCGCGGCGTGAAGGACAGTTGGCCCTATATGCATGACGGCAGCCTGAAAACGCTCGAAGAAGTGGTGGAGTTTTACGATCAGGGCGGCGGGCCGAACCCCGCGCTCGACCAGAGGATCAAGCCCCTTTCCCTCACCGGGGAAGAGAAAGCCGCGCTCGTCGCATTCCTCAGATCGCTATAGCCGAGCCCAATCGTCCGCTTTCATTCGCGCCACGCATGAGCGCGCAAGCGACGTCGCCGATTGGCGCGGCATCCCGGGTTCGGGATAAAAATTAAGCGATTGAACATCCGGCGCCGAGAAAATTGAAGTGGGCGCTCAGATCCATTTGCTTCGTGATTTTCCACACGGCCGAGACGATTGGCGGCGCCGGCTCCTGGTCCAAGGCGACGA
>Ga0123398_1080769_pt1 | contig 16183 bp, 8 predicted proteins | sample T5LHNO3metaT_FD_89926 | JGI IMG/M metagenome (GOLD analysis project Ga0123398, IMG submission 89926) | Methane-oxidizing artificial microbial communities from Washington, USA to study methane cycling - T5-LHNO3 metaT (Metagenome... | ecosystem: Engineered > Modeled > Simulated communities...
ACCTTTGGTTTCTTTATCCAGCTGTTCCAACAAGGCGTTGACGATGGTGGTCAGCAGATACATACCGCCTTCGTAACCCAGAGTCGTCATCCGGTGCAGATGGTGACGATCGAAGATGGGGAAGCCGATACGGATCAACGGTACTTCGAACTCTTCGCCTTTGTAGAAGGTGTCGCGTTGGATAAATTTACCGTAGGAGTTGCCGATCATGAAGTCCGGTTTGTTGGTGAACATCAATGAACGGAAGTGCCACAAATCCTTGCCGATATGAACGGTAGCTGTTTGGCCGTAAGGAGAGGCTTTCAACACTTCTTCAACCGCTTTTTTGTAACGTTTGTTCGCGTGGTTGACTAACACGTCTGTTACCTCGGCGCCCATTTCCAGCAGGAATTTGGTCATACCCAAAGCAAAGTCCGCGTCACCGTACAGGGCAAACTTTTTGCCGTGTAACCAAGCGTGGGAGTCGGTCATCATATCAACATAACGGCCGCGTTCAACTTCCAGAGATTTTGGAATCGGTTTGCCGGTCAGTTCGGAGATTTTCATCAGGAACTGGTCGGTCCACTCCAAGCCCATTGGGATGTTCAGCTTAGGCGCGTCATGTTTCCAACTGGTTTCCAAGAATTTTTTGGTTTTTTCCAATTGCCAAGGTTGCAACAGAATGGTCGTAATCGCATTCGGCGCGTCTTTGACTTCATCAATGGTGGTGCCGCCGGCATACATGTTGAAGTGACCGTCAGCAGGCGTATCCAATACTTCGGTAGGATCGCTCAACAAGGTATGGTCGACGCCCATTTCGTTCAGCATCCGGTGAATTACGCGGAAGTTGCCCAAATAGGTTTCAAAGCCAGGGACTAAGTTGATTTTGTTGTTACTGCCAACTTCGTATTTACCTTCAGGCATCACACCTTTCTCAAGGGTGAAGTAGCGGGCAATGCCTTCGAACATATTGTCCCAACCGGTGGTATGGCTACCAACGAAGCTAGGAGTGTGAGCGAATGGTACAGGGTAGTCTTGATCGACGTGACCTTCTTTTTTGGCGTTGTTGATGAACGCGTTCAAGTCGTCACCGATAACTTCCGCCATACAGGTGGTCGATACCGCGATCATGGTAGGTTTGTACAAGGCTTTCGCGTTTTCCAAACCGGCGAACATATTTTTCTGACCGCCGAATACCGCCGCGTCTTCAGTCATCGAGTCGGACACGCAAGAGATAGGCTCTTTGAAATGACGGTTGAAGTAAGTACGGAAGTAAGCCACGCAACCTTGCGAACCGTGCACATAAGGCATGGTTTTTTCGAAACCCAGTGCGCACAGTACCGCGCCCAAAGGTTGGCAAGCTTTTGCAGGGTTAACAGTAATCGCTTCGCGTTGGAAGTTCAGTTCTTGGTATTCCTTGGTGGTCGTCCATTGGAATACTTCGTCTATCGTGTCTTGCGGATGACGTTCTTCGTACTGTTCGCGTTTGTTGGCCAGACTCTCCTTATATTCGTCGTTTCTGAATAAAGGATAACTTGGTTCTATTTTATCGACATTTTGGCTCATGATAATCTCCTAACGCGCCACTAATCTGTGGTCCGGCGTTGATTGGATTTTGCCGGGAATGAAATCCCGACCGACATTTTGGCACCTGGTAAGGTGGACACAAGCCCACCTTACCGGGAATTAAGGTGGGCTTTCACCCACCTTACGGATTACGCAACCGCTTTAACAGGTTCGCTCTCGGTGGCCTCGGTTTTCCAAGGTGCTTTGAAGCTTTTCCAGCAAGGGTTGTTGATGGTCATGTCCATATCGCGGGCAAAGATCGCAAAACCGTCGTAGCCGTGATAAGGGCCTGAGTAATCCCAGGAGTGCATTTGGCGGAAAGGCACACCCATTTTTTGGAAAATGTATTTTTCCTTGATGCCGGAGCCGACCAAGTCAGGTTGGACTCTTTTTACGAACTCTTCGAATTCGTAGCCTGTGACGTCGTCATACAACAATGTCGCATTGCCCATTTCTTTAATGGTACGGTCGTAGTCGTCGTTGTGACCGAATTCGTAACCGGTACCCACTACTTCCATGCCCAAATCTTCGTACGCGCCGATCACGTGGCGAGGACGCAGACCGCCGATGTATAACATCACGCGTTTGCCTTCCAGGCGGGGTTTGTATTTAGCGATGACTGCATCGTATTCGGCTTTGTAGCGTTCGATCACGCGCTCAGCACCTTCTTTGATGGTGTCATCGAAGTGAGCAGCGATTCTGCGCAAAGACTCGGCGATTTTAGTCGGGCCAAAGAAGTTGTACTCGATCCAAGGGATGTTGTACTTTTCTTCCATATGGCGCGCGATGTAGTTCATCGAACGGTAGCAGTGAATCAGGTTCAGTTTCACTTTTGGGGTTTTTTCGATCTCGGCAATGGTACCGTCGCCGGACCATTGAGCAACCACGCGCAGACCCATTTCTTCCAGCAAAGTACGTGATGCCCAAGCATCGCCGCCGATGTTGTAGTCGCCGATCACGGCTACGTCGTATGGAGTGGTTGGGAAGCTTTCGTCGCCGTCGCGATTTTCCAAAACCCAGTCGCGGATTGCGTCGTTAGCGATATGGTGACCCAAGGATTGAGATACACCACGGAAGCCTTCGCAGCGCACTGGCACGATGGTTTTGTTGTACTCTTTGTTTTTAACTTTAGAAACCGCTTCGATGTCGTCGCCGATCAAACCGATTGGGCACTCAGATTGAATGGAGATACCTTTGTTGAGCGGGAACAAAGTTTCGATTTCGTCGATACATTTGGCCAGTTTTTTGTCACCGCCGAATACGATGTCTTTCTCGGTAAAGTCCGAAGTAAAGTTCATCGTACCGAAGGTGTTGACGCCTGTGGTACCAACGTAATAGTTACGGCGGCCGGCGCGGGAATATTGTCCGCAGCCAACCGGGCCGTGAGAAATATGAATCATGTCCTTAATAGGACCCCAAACCACCCCTTTGGAACCGGCATAAGCACAACCACGGATGGTCATGACTCCCGGCAGGGATTTACGGTTGGACGTAATACATTTATTTGATTTTTCCAAGCTTTGATCGTTGATGGCCAAATGTTTGGCGCGATCAGCTTTGGCTTTTTCGGGATAGACTTCCAGCACTTCTTGAATAAGCGCTTCGGTCTCTTCTCTTGTCATGGCTGCCATGATGAAATCCTCCTGGTAGTCGTGGGTAATCCCCCACAGACCTGTTAGGAACAATGCGAAAGCAAGTTGGGTCGGCTAATAGCCAACCCAACCTACATAGTGATTAAGCTGTGGCTTCTGCTGCTGCGGTTACACCAACAACGCTTTCATCCACTTCTTCCATGACGCCAAATTCCATCAACAGGTCTTCCAGTTCGTCCATAGTGATTGGAGTTGGAATAACCAGGTTTGTGTTGACGATGATTTTGTTCGCCAGGTCGCGGTACTCTTGCGCTTGTTTAGCTTCTGGTTCGTACTCGATAACTGTCATACGACGAATTTCAGCGCGTTGTACAACGTTGTCACGTGGTACGAAGTGGATCATGTGAGTGCCCATTTTTCTGGCCAATTCCATGATCAGTTCGTCTTCACGAGCGGTTTGACGTGAGTTGCAGATCAAGCCGGCTAAACGTACGCCGCCTGAGTTAGCGTATTTCACGATACCTTTAGCGATGTTGTTGGCAGCATACATAGCCATCATCTCGCCTGAGCACACGATGTAAATTTCTTGCGCTTTGTTTTCACGAATTGGCATCGCGAAACCGCCGCATACAACGTCACCCAATACATCGTAGAATACGAAGTCTAGGTCGTCGGTATAAGCGCCTTCTTCTTCCAAGAAGTTGATCGCGGTGATAACACCACGGCCGGCGCAACCTACACCTGGCTCTGGACCGCCGGATTCAACGCATTTGATGTCGCGGTAACCCACTTTCAATACGTCTTCCAGTTCCAAATCTTCTACGCTGCCGGCGTCGGCTGCCATTTGCATGATAGAGTTTTGCGCTTTCGCATGCAGGATCAAACGAGTAGAATCGGCTTTAGGGTCGCAACCGACGATCATTACTTTTTTGCCAAGCTCTGCCAAGCCAGCAACCAGGTTTTGCGTGGTGGTAGATTTACCAATACCACCTTTACCGTAAATAGCACATTGACGTAATTTCGCCATGATCTTCTCCTCTTGAGTAGGTGTTGTTAATAACAACCTGATAAGAGCAATGGCCGTGCCAAAGTTTTGATTCGTTTTAAGTAATTGAAAAATATAGATAAAAAATAATATTTCCGGCTTTTTCGATAGTCGGATTAGCAACATTCTTTGTAAGGCCTGTTATCTAACCAACATAAATCGCGGGGTTTTTGTATTGAGGCGGGGGTTAGGTGCATATCCGCCTCGGATTATGGCTCCGATCTCTCAATGGTTGTCACTCGCGCGCTGAGCTCGTAGAAGCGAGTTGGTTAGCCCTTCGATAGATTCAGTACCCTCAAGCACATTAAGGCGAACGGTATTTATGGGCCGATAACGGGAGTCTGTTGCGTTGCACGGGCGACTTCGGAGAATAATCGGCTACACACTCTATAATTGATGGCAATCTCGGGCGCCGGGCATAAGCAGGCGTGTACCCGGTTTTGTCATAGGACTTGTAAGTGGCGGTTTGCAGCCACATTTTTTAACTGGGAACGGTTACCCATGCGGTATTTCTCATATTTAATAATGATATTTTCTATGTATGTTTTTTAAGAATTGGTGGCCTTTCCGCCGGAAGCTGAAAAATCAGGCAAAGAAGGATGATTCCTTCGACGTCAACCAGCGGATCTACACACCTGTTAGTCAGTTGACAATTGGCATGTATGTCATCGAATTGGACCGGCCTTGGCTGGAGAGCCCGTTTTTGTTTCAAGGATTTGAACTGGAGACCGAAGCCGATATCCGCGCGGTAAAAGACGTTTGCCAGTATGTTTACATCGACGCCACCCGAAAAAGAAAACGCCCTGTCCAAGCGAAAACCACACAAGACAGTTTACTAAGCGAAAGCAATATCGATTTTGGCGCGCCGCCGCCGCCAAAATTAAGCGTTTTCGAGAAAGAATTTGCCCGTGCCGAACACGTTCATAAAGAAGTCGGTCAGTTGGTTTCCAACTTTATGGAACGCATCGCCAATGGCGAAGGCATAGACACCAAGGCCGCCAAAGAAGCGGTCGCGCAATGCGTAAACAGTATTTTGCATTCGCCGGATGCGTTTTTGTGGCTGAATCAGCTAAAGAACAAAGATAAATACACCGCACAACATAGTTTGAACGTTTGCGCCTTAGCGATTGTATTGGGTCGGTACCTGAATTTTTCCGTAGCCAACCTCAACAATGTCGGCTTGTGCGGGATGATGCACGACATGGGTAAAATGTTGGTGCCTTTGGATATTCTGAACAAGCCGGGCAAGTTGGAGCCGGATGAATTATTGATTATGCGCTCGCATGCCGCTTTGGGCTACGAACTGCTGAAATCCAGCGACCAAATGTATCCCGGTGCGATAGACACCGCGTATTCTCATCATGAAACCCTGGACGGCAAGGGCTATCCCCGACAAATCGGCGAGAGAGGTATTTCGCTATTTACCAGAATGGTTACCATCGTTGACATGTACGATGCCATCACCAGCGACAGGGTGTATCAAAAGGGCCGGACTCATCTGGAAGCGACCAATATCCTGGCAAATATGGCCGGCTCTCAACTGGACGAGCGTTTGGTGATCAAATTTATAGAATGTCTCGGCGTTTATCCGCCCGGCAGCATCGTAAAAATGACCAACGGTTACATCGCGATTGTGGTGGAAGTGAACGAATTGCAGAAGCTCCGACCGAAAGTCATCATGTTGCTCGATGCCCAGAAACAGCGGATCCCGGAAAGAATCGTCAATCTTGCGGATATGTTGCTGGACGAACACGGCAAGGTGCTGACTATCAAAGGCATTGTCAAAGCGCAAGATTACGACATCGACATCAAAAAATATTATCAACAGGGCGTATTGCAAAAGGGGTTTGCTAACGACAAATGATGGGGGCAATGGGTGATTTCGACCCGTTGCGGCCTGTCGTCCGAAGTGGTTCAATGGCTGAAATCTGGCCATTACCGGCCATTATTTCTGATCACCGAATGATATATAGCCAATCAGTTATCGCACAAATGAGTCTTAGTTTGGTGGCATACGGAAACTACTTAATTATTAGTTAGAGCACGCCAGCATGACATTCCGCCGTCAAGACCTCGCCAGCCTAGATCTGACCCCACTCGGGGTTGACCGGTACAAGAAAACTGGGAAGAATGCGTAGTAGATTCGTTGCGGGACGCCGTAGTGATCAGGTGCTGGACGCACCATAGCGACTACCCAGATCAGGGATTCTTGCTTTTTCTTCGCAAACGAAAGACCGTTTTCATCTTCTCGCACTCACGGAACCATACACCAGAGCAGCCGGACCTCACGTATTTTGATGCGCGCTGGACAGTTCCAGACGATATTTCAGAACACGAGATTGAGGAACACAATGACGTAATAGCGGAAGCCATTCGATGTCTGTACGGGTTCGACGGGAAATCGACGGATGGAAACGCTCGAGAAATTAGGGTGACGGCCAACCGACCAGTCCCACCCACGTCTCTGACGCTCGAAGCCATTATTTCCAGGATCAATACATTGGTTGAATTATCGTACTCTGCTGATCATCTGAAGGGCCGTAAGAAAGACGAACTCGCCAATAGCAGCACATTTCAGGCGGAGGTCGTGGACCGCTTGCGGAAGGTGATTCTCCAAAATCCCCGATCTCGCGCACTGCTGCTTGACTATCTTTCGAGAAACCACGAAGGCGCATTCACCAAAGAGGCACAACGTGCCGTCGACTGGTGGAAAGCTTCCGAGCATTGAAGATGCGACTTGGGCTATCTCCGTTGGAATACTCTAACCCGAGTATGAACACGAACGCTCAAGCAAACGGTTAAACTAGCAACTTCGGACATAAACCGGCCATTCAAAAATCAACCTCGATGGTCTGCAATTGGCCGTTCGGAGCTCCTTGTCTTAAGCGCTTTAACCTGGTTTGGCTGTCTTGCTAAAAAATCGGCGGCCCCAGGCACTTAATCCATCTAAATACAGATACACCACCGGCGTGGTGTACAACGTCAGCATTTGGCTGACCAATAGGCCGCCGACGATGGAAATCCCCAAGGGCTGGCGCAGTTCTGCGCCGTAACCCGAACCCAAAGCCAAAGGCAGCGCGCCCAGCATCGCCGCCAGCGTGGTCATCATGATCGGCCGGAAACGCAATAGACAGGCTTGGAAAATGGCTTCCTCAGCGCTCAGGCCATGGTGGCGCTCGGCGTCCAGCGCAAAATCGATCATCATGATCGCATTCTTCTTGACGATGCCGATCAGCAAAATCACCCCGATCAAGGCGATGATGCTGAATTCGGTATCGCAGGCCAGCAAGGCCAGTAAGGCACCGACCCCAGCTGAGGGCAACGTGGATAATATGGTCAGCGGATGAATATAGCTTTCGTAGAGTATGCCCAGCACGATGTAAATGCTCAACAGCGCTGCGGCAATCAGCCAGGGTTGGTTACGCAACGATTCCTGAAAAGCCTTGGCCGAACCCTGGAAGCTGCCGCGCACCGCAGCCGGCGTGCCGAGGTCGCGCAGGGTCTGTTCGATTAATTGCGTGGCGACGGACAGCGAGGTGCCAGGCATTAAATTAAACGACACGGTGGCGGCGGCAAACTGGCCTTGATGATTGATGGTCAACGGCGCGTTGCTGGTCTGGAAGCTGGCCAGCGTTGCCAGTGGAATCTGCTTGCCGTTGCTGGAGCTGACGTAAAGTTGTTGCAGGGTGCGCGGGTCTTGCCAGTATTCCGGCGCCAGTTCCATCACCACCCGGTATTGGTTCAGCGGCTTGTAAATCACCGAGACCTGACGTTGGCCGAAAGCATTGTTCAGTGCAGTATCGATGGCCGCCTGACTGACGCCCAAGCTGGAGGCTTTGTCTCTATCGACTGCCAGGGATATTTGCCGGCCCTTGTCTTGCTGATTGGTGTTGACGTCGGTTAGCTCCGGCCGCTTGCGTAGTGCCGCGACAATTTTGGGCGTCCATTCGCGCAGCAGGCTCAAGTCTTCGGATTGCAAGGCAAACTCGTACATTGCCGCCGAGCCGCGGCCGCCGATGCGTAAATCCTGCACCGGCTGTAAAAACAAGCTGGCGCCGGGTTCGTCGGCCAGTTTTTCCCGCAGCCGCTGGCTGATTTCGGCTATCGGTGCGTCGCGCTGCTCGGGTGGCTTGAGTACCGCAAACATCAAACCGGAATTGGTGTTTTGCATGCCGCCGGCAAAGCCGACCACCGCAGTGACGGCGGAGTCTTGCCGTAAAATATCGACAAAATCATGTAACTTGGTCTGCATGGCCTGGAAAGAAATGCTCTGGTCGGCCTGGATGGTGCCGCTGAGCCGGCCGTTGTCTTGTACCGGGAAAAAGCCTTTCGGGACGATGATGTAAAGGTAGATATTCAAGCCGATGCAGGCCAGCAGCACTATCAGCATCAGCTTAGGATGGTGTAGTGCCCAGCTTAAACTGCGGCGATAGCCGTTGTGAAGGCGCTGGAACTGCAATTCAATCCAAGCCGACAACCGATTGGGCCGGCGTTGTGCTTCCGGCTCCAGCCAGCGGGCGCAAAGCATCGGCGTGACGGTCAAGGACACCACCAGCGACACCAGCACTGCTGCCGACAAGGTCACGGCAAACTCCCGAAACAGCCGGCCGACGATGCCGCCCATCAACAATATCGGCGTGAATACTGCGATTAGCGACAAACTCATCGCCAGCACGGTAAAACCAACCTCGCCGGCGCCGCGCAACGCCGCCTGGAATGGCGGCACGCCGTTTTCGATATGCCGGCTGCTGTTTTCCAGTACCACGATGGCGTCATCCACGACAAAACCGGTGGCGATGGTCAAAGCCATCAACGACAAATTGTCCAGGCTGTAATCGCATAAATACATCACCGCGCAGGCGCCGATCAGCGATACCGGCACGGCGATAATCGGGATCAGAGTTGAGCGCAGCCGGCGCAGAAACAGCAATACCACCAGAATCACCAGCACCACCGCGATCAACAGGCTGCGCTCGACTTCATCGACCGAGGCGCGGATGGTTTGCGAACGATCCGAGACAATCGACAATTCCATCGCTGCCGGCAACAGCGCTCGTAATTGCGGCAGCATGGCTTTGACGTGTTCGACGGTGTCGATGATATTGGCGCCGGGCTGTTTATTGATGATCAGCAACACCGCCGGTTGGCCGTTTTTCAGGCCGGTGCTGCGCAGATCTTCCACCGAATCCACTGCCGTACCCAGATCGGCGATGCGCACCGGCGCGCCATTTCGGTAAGCAACGATCAGCGGCAGGTAGTCGGCGGCGTGTTCGGCCTGATCGTTGGCGTGGATTTGCCAATGTCGCTCGCCGCGTTCCAGCGCGCCTTTTGGCCGGTTAGCATTGCTGGCGTTGATGGTCTTGGCGACCTGATCCAGGCCAATACCGTATTGCGCCAATGCGCCGGGATTGAGTTCCACCCGTACCGCCGGTAAGGAACTGCCACCGACATTGACTTGGCCGATGCCGGGTAGCTGGCTGATTTTCTGCGCCAATATCGTCGAGGCGGCGTCGTACATCTGGCCGCGGCTGAGGGCGGTGGAGGTGAGTGCCAGAATCAGAATCGGCGAATCGGCCGGATTGACTTTGCGGTAATTGGGCCGATTGGGCAGATTGCTGGGTAGCAAACTGCTGGCGGCATTGATCGCGGCTTGTACGTCGCGCGCCGCGCCGTCGATGTCGCGATTTAAATCGAACTGTAAGGTAATTCGGGTCGAACCCAGCGAACTGGCCGAGGTCATTTCACTGATGCCGGCGATGCGGCCCAACGCCCGTTCCAGCGGGGTGGCGACCGTGGCGGCCATGGTCTCCGGACTGGCACCGGGCAGGTTGGCGGATACCGAGATGGTCGGGAAATCCACTTGCGGCAGAGGCGCGACCGGCAGTTGCAGAAAGGCGATGATGCCGGCTAGCGCCAGGCCCAGCGTCAGCAGTGTCGTAGCGACCGGGCGGTAGATGAACAGCGCGGAGAGGTTCACAACTGGGCGGGGCCGCTGTCGGCTACTGTCGGTTCGGCAGCGCCGCGCAGGCGGCGGGCAAGCCGGTCCAGGCTCAGGTAGATTACCGGCGTGGTGTATAGCGTCAGCAACTGGCTGACCAACAAGCCGCCGACCATGCTAATCCCCAATGGGTGGCGCAACTCAGAACCGACGCCGCTGCCCAGCATCAAGGGCAGGGCGCCTAGTAAGGCCGCTAGCGTGGTCATCAGAATTGGGCGAAAACGCAGCAGGCAGGCCTGGAAAATCGCCTCGCGCGGGGTCAGGCCTTGTTTGCGCTCGGCGTCCAAGGCAAAGTCTATCATCATGATCGCGTTCTTCTTCACAATGCCGATCAATAGCACGATGCCGATCACCGCGATGATACCCAAATCGTTGCCGGACAGTTGCAAGGCCAGCAGCGCGCCGACCCCGGCCGAAGGCAACGTGGACAGAATGGTGATGGGATGAATATAACTCTCGTAAAGCACACCCAACACGATATATACCGTGACGATGGCGGCCAGGATCAACCAAAGCGTGCCACTCAGCGAGGCGTTAAATGCCAAGGCCGCGCCTTGGTAATCGCTTTGCACGGCCAGCGGCAAACTAAGGTCCTGCTTGGCTTGCTCGATCGCATTGATCGCATCGCCCAAGGCGGCGCCAGGCGCCAGATTGAAGGAAATGGTCGCGGCGGGGAACTGATCCAGGTGGTTGATGGCCAGCGCGGTTTGCCGCTCGGATACGGTCGCCAAGGCCGATAGCGGTACCTGAGTGCCATTGCTGGAGGGAATGCGCAATTGCTGCAAGGCTTCCGGGCCGCTCTGCTGCTTTGGGTCCACTTCCAGCACCACCCGGTATTGATTGGACTGGGTGAAGATGGTCGAGACCAGGCGTTGGCCAAAGGCGTTGTACAAGGCGTTGTCGATGTCGGCGGTGCTGACGCCCAAGCGGCTAGCGCTGGCGCGGTCGATTTCGATATAAACTTGCAGGCCTTGATCCTGTACGTCGCTGGCAGCATCGACGATGCCGGGAACTTGGCGGATGCGTTCGACCAGGCGCTGGGTCCAGCGGTTCAGTTCTGCCAGATCGACGGTCTGCAAGGTAAATTGAAATTGGGTGCGGCTGACTTTGTTTTCCAAGGTCATGTCTTGCACCGGTTGCAGATAAACCGAGATGCCAGAAACCTCGGACAGACGTGGCCGTAAACGTTCTATCACCGCCGTGGCGCTGTCGCGTTGGGCTTGGGGCTTGAGGTTGATCAGGAAACGGCCGCTGTTCAAGGTCGAATTACTGCCGTCCACACCAATGAACGACGATAGGCTGGCGACTGCCGGGTCGGCTAATATCTGTTTGGCCATGGCTTGCTGGCGTTCGGCCATCGCCGCGAAGGAAATGCTGGGCGGTGCCTCGGAGATGCCTTGAATCAGGCCAGTGTCCTGGATGGGGAACAGGCCTTTAGGCATGGCGATGTATAACAACACGGTCAGTGCCAATGTGGCGATGGCGACCAGTAGCGTCAGGCCTTGCCGCTTTAGCACCCATTCCAGGCTGCGGCCATAGCCGGCGATGACTTTACCGATGAAGTAGTCTCGTTTTTCATGGTCGGCCTGAAGCGGCCGCAACATCTTCGCGCACATCATCGGCGTCAGGGTCAGCGAAACTACCGCTGAGATCAGAATCGCCACGGCCAAAGTGATTGCAAACTCGCGGAACAAACGGCCGACCACGTCCCCCATGAACAGCAGCGGAATCATTACCGCCACCAGCGAGACAGTCAAGGAGATGATCGTAAAACCGATCTGCTCCGAGCCTTTCAAGGCAGCCTGCAGGGCCGATTCGCCGCGTTCCAGGTAGCGGGAGATGTTTTCGATGACGACGATGGCGTCGTCCACTACAAAGCCGCTGGCGATGGTCAGCGCCATCAAGGTCAGATTGTTGATGCTGAATCCAGCCAGATGCATCACCGCAAAGGTGCCGACCAGCGACAGCGGTACCGCGACTGCCGGGATCAATGTGGCCGGTAGGTTGCGTAGAAACAGAAAAATCACCATCACCACCAGTGCCACGGCCAGCAACAACTCGAACTGCACATCGTGCACCGAGGCACGGATGGTCACGGTGCGGTCGGTTAATGGCATCACGTTGACCGCACTCGGCAGTGTCGCTCGTAGCTGCGGCAGCAACTTGTTGATGCGGTCCACCACTTCGATGACATTGGCGCCGGGTTGGCGTTGGATGTTGACGATGACGGCGGCGCTGTCGTTGGCCCAGGCCGCCAGCTTGACGTTTTCGGCCGCGTCGATGGCGTCGGCCACTTCCGCAAGGCGCACCGGCGCGCCGTTGCGGTAAGCTACCACCAAGTCGCGGTATTCGGCTGCCGAACGCAGTTGATCGTTGTTGTCGATGATGGCGGAACGCTGTGGGCCGTCGAACATGCCTTTGGGTTGGTTGACATTGGCTGCGGCGATTGCGCTGCGCAGGTCTTCCAGACTCAGGCCATAGGCGGCGAGAGCTTGGTGGTTGGCTTGGATCCTGACCGCCGGCCGCTGGCCGCCGCTGATGCTGACCAAGCCGACGCCGGGCAGTTGGGCAATTTTCTGCGCCAGACGGGTATCGACCAAATCTTGAACTTTGGGCAAGGGCAGGCTGGACGAGGTGACAGCCAGGGTCAAAATCGGCGCGTCGGCCGGGTTGACCTTGTTGTAGATCGGCGGCAGCGGCAGGTCGTTGGGCAGGAAATTGTTGGCGGCATTGATCGCCGCTTGTACGGTTTGTTCGGCGATGTCCAAATCCAGTTCCAGATCGAATTGCAGCGTCACCACCGAGGCGCCGCCGGAGCTGGTCGAGGACATCTGCCGCAGTCCGGGCATTTGCCCGAACTGGCGTTCCAGCGGGGCGGTGATTGCCGAAGTCATCACTTCCGGGCTGGCGCCGGGGTAGAGCGTAGTAACCTGGATGGTCGGGTAATCGACTTGCGGCAATGCGGAAATCGGTAATAAACGGTAAGTCAAAATCCCGGCCAGCAGCAGCGCCACCATCAGCAAGGAGGTGGCGACCGGGCGCAGAATAAAGTGTCGTGAAGGGTTGAAGCCGGTAAGCGGGTTTTGCTCGGCGGACATGTTCAGTTGGCGGGTTTGCCGGGGCTGGGAGCGGCCGGCTTGGTTTTATCGATGACCTTAACTTGGCTGCCTTCGCGCAGCTTGTCGGCGCCGTCGATCACTAGCTTGTCGTTCGGTGCCAGACCTTCCAGGATAGCGACGGTTTCGCCGTCCGCCGGTCCGGTTTTTACCCGCCGTACCGTGATGCTGTTGTCGTCCTTCACCAAATACACGAAGGCGCCGTTGGCGCCGTGCTGGATCGCCGCGCTAGGCGCCAAGGTGGCGGCGCGCAGGGTGTCCAGACGCATTTTGACGTTGACGAACTGGTTGGCGAATAAGGTGCGGTCTTCGTTATCGAACTGGGCTTTTAATTTTAGTGTGCCGGTACTGGCGTCGATCTGATTGTCCACCGCCATTAGTTTGCCGCTGGCCAATTTTTGCTGGCCGGTCCGGTCGTAAGCGTCGATGACTAGCGTGTCGCCGGAGCGCCAGCGCCGCATCACCGCCGGTATCTCGTCTTCCGGCAGGGTGAATACCACCGAGATAGGCTGGACTTGGGTAATCACCGCTAGGCCATTCACATCGCCGGCGCGGACCATGTTGCCCTGATCGACCAGGCGCAGTCCGATGCGGCCGCTGACCGGCGCGGTGATGCGGGCGTAACTGAGTTGCAGCTTGGCGTTGTCGAGTTGGGCGCGGTCGATTTCGACGGTGCCGCGATATTGTTTGACTAGCGCGGCCTGAGTGGCGGTTTGTTGGGCGGCGATGGAGTCTTGCTCCAGCAAGGTTTGGTAGCGGTCTTGGTCTAATTCGGCGTTTTTCAGCAGCGCTTCGTCGCGCAGCAATTGGCCTTCGGCCTGTTGCATGGCCACTTGATAGGGGCGGGGGTCGATTTCGGCGAGCAGTTCGCCCTGTTTAACTGCTTGGCCCTCGTTAAACGCCACCCGGATCAGTTCGCCATCGACGCGTGAGCGCACCGTGACGGTGTGCAGCGGGGTAACCGTGCCCAAGCCGTTCAGGTAAATCGGCAGGTCGCCTTGTCGGGTCAGTGCTATGGCCACGCTGACCGGGGTGTTTTCATAGGGGTTACTGCGTGCATCCTTGTTTTCCTGATTTTGCTGGCCGGCGCGATGCAAATAATAGCCGCCTACCGCAGCAAGCAATGCGAATACTAACGCCCAGCGCCAGCGCGACCTCCGCGGTAATGCGGAAAAATCCTGATCCTTGTTCATAGCCATGCGAATATCAGTAAGTGGAGTCTGGCATCGTGCCAGTTAGCCAAGTCTACCGGCACAACTAAAAAAGGCATCCTGAAGATGCCTTTTTCGGATTGTCGACCGATGTGGCGACGATCAATCGTAGTGGTAATGCTTGCGCAAAGGCTTAACCACTTCCCAATGACTATCCAGGCCCTCGTGGAACATGACCAAGTCGCCCGGTAAAATCCGCACCGGCTCGCCGCCGACTGGGGTGACGATGATTTCGCCTTCCAGTACATAAGCGGTCTCGGTCTCGTCGAAATCGATGGTGAATGTGGAAATTTCTTTTTCCCAGATCGGCCAGCTTGATACGCCCAGCTCCTGTAAACGTTCTTCGCTAGGGTTGTGTTCGACGGTAATTTGGCTCATGGGTTTCCTGTTTGAATGAAGTTGATCGAGCGGCGAATTTTAGCATTGTTGCCGCATTGCAGCTATGAATCGGTGGTTTCGTCCGATAATCGCTTGGGATCGTCCGCGCGGCGCAGCCTATGACGCCGTTCTGTCCCGACAGTGCGGTGACCGGCTTGGTTCTCCAACTTGGGCTCGCTTTGCTGGTAGATTTGAAATTCGGTGACCGAATTTATCGTGGTCTGCGTCGGCTCCTTATTCAGATAATCGTTAAGCCAGACCACCAATAACGCGATTGCCAGGCTGGCAGCGCCGGCGATGCCGGCGTCCTGTCCGTAATCGGGTTTCACCGGCTTATCGGGTAGTGACGCCCAATCCACGACGTCCAATTGCGGATTGCTTTGGCGTTGTTTGACGTCGATTTCCACCAGGCGTTGTTTGGTTTGCTGCAATAATTCCTCCAATTTAACCAATTCTTCCTGCATGGCTTGGTGTTTGGCGAATTGATTGGTGTATTCGGTGGCTTTTTGTTTATGCTCGGCCATTTGTTTTTGAATGGTCAGTACGGTGCGATGTGCTGCGCCGTAGGCGTTTTCCGCTTCTTGCGTCGCATAGCTCGAGCCGGCTTGTTCCTTGCTGGCGATTTTTTCATCCAGCTCGGCCAATTGGGCTTTTAAATTGCGCAAGCTGGGGTGGAATTCGATGTATTCGTCGGTGTATTGGCTTCTTTGCGCTTCCAGGCGTTCGCGCAGGCGTTCGGCTTGCTGGGTTAACACTGCCAGACTTTGCGAATCGGCTTCCGGTACCACGGCTTTGCCTTCTGCGATGGCTGCACGAATGGCGTCCAGTTTGGCCTTGGCTTTCGCTTCTTCTTCCAACGCGGCATTCAAGGAATTATTTAAACCTTGCAAGCGGGCGTGGGCCTCGTTATCGGTGCTCTCCAGGGAGAGAATGTCATGCTGCAAGCGGAACGATTCAATGTCCTGGCGTTTGTCGCGCACTTGTTGTTCGAGGCGAGTCAATTCCGATTTAATCGAGGTACTCGCTTTATCGGTGATTTCGGCGATGTACTCGGCGCGAATTTGTTGGTAGGTCTTGATCCAGGTATTTAAGGCCATTTGCAGAAATTGCGGATGCGAGCCTTCCGCTGCCAATTGCACCAGATTGGTTTCCGCTACCGGTTTTACTTGGAACAGCTCTTTTAGCTGGTTGACACTGGGATGCTCAATATCATTCTGCTGCTTCAGCGTGTCGGCGGTTTTTTCCAATACCGGTTGTCCCAGCAAGACCTGCTTTTGAATGTTGACATGCTCCAGGTC
>Ga0123398_1031395_pt1 | contig 16064 bp, 14 predicted proteins | sample T5LHNO3metaT_FD_89926 | JGI IMG/M metagenome (GOLD analysis project Ga0123398, IMG submission 89926) | Methane-oxidizing artificial microbial communities from Washington, USA to study methane cycling - T5-LHNO3 metaT (Metagenome... | ecosystem: Engineered > Modeled > Simulated communities...
AACGTCAAAGCCTAGTCATATTCGCGTGTTTCGTGATATTTTAATGAGCGCTGGCTATGTCGTGACCGTTCGCAAAACCCGTGGTGACGATATTGACGCTGCATGCGGTCAATTGGCTGGCAAAGTCCTAGATAAAACCAAACGTAGTTTGAAACATATTTCTGTACAGGCGGTGTCTTAATGCAATGGATGTTGGGTAGATTTGTAGCGGCCATGCTGGCTGTAGTGCTCAGTGCCTGTGTATCACAACAATCCACCAACCCCTATAACACCGATTCTGCGCTCACCAATCAAGCGCGTGCGCACACCGAGCTAGGTGCTGCCTACTTACAAGAAAGTAAATTTGAGATTGCCTTAGAAGAATTCAATATTGCACTGCGTAACGACCCAGACTACGCCCTTGCCTACAACGGGCTTGGACTGGTTTACGGGACATTGGGTGAAAATGCCAAAGCTGACGCTGCTTTTCAGAAAGCATTGCAACTTAAACCAAACAGTTCAGAATCGCACAATAATTATGGTAACTTTTTATGCAAAACAAACCGTTATGATGAGTCTATCAATCACTTTTTAAGCGCCGTTAAAAACCCTTTGTACGAAACACCGCATCTCGCTTATGCCAACGCTGGGATTTGTTCCATTCGTAAAAAAGACTATATCAATGCCGAACGTTACTTAACCGCAGCCTTGCAATTGCAACCTTTGTTACACCCAGCTGCCTACCATCTTGCCAACTTGCAATTCAATCGTGGCGATATAAAGGCAGCTAAAGCAACCTTGCAAAACACGTTGATTGCTGCACCGAGTGCAGAAGTACTGTGGTTAGGCATTAAGATTGAACGTGTGTTGGGTGATAAAGACAATGAGGCTAGCTATGCGATTCAGCTCAGAAAACAATACCCCAACTCAGCCGAAACACAATTGCTGTTAAATTCACAACATTAGTACACTCCGGATCATTTACCATGGCGCGAAAAGTACAAAGTAAACCTGAACAAGTGGTTGAGACTACTGAACCAACGCAAGCGGCGACTGTTGAGATCGAATCGCCAGCCCCTCTCATACAAGAGGCCTTGCCTTCCGCTTGTGGAGGTGCGCTGAGGGCTGCCCGTGAAAAACAAAAACTAAGCGTACAGGATATTGCCAGCCAATTACGTTTAGGCGTCAATCAAGTCGAAGCGCTTGAAGCCGATCGCTATGATAAGTTGCCCCAGCCGTCGATTGTGCGTGGCTTTATTCGCAACTATGCTAAAGCGCTTAAAATAGATGCTGCGCCTATAGTGGCGGCTTATAGCGCATTAGTACCAGATATTTCACCACAATCTTTCGCTGTCAAACCGCCAGAGCACCGTTCAGTCATTGGTGAGCATCGCGCTAGCTTTTCTTTCAAGTCGTTCATTGGCTTACTGCTGTGCTTTGCATTAATCGCTGGTCTATTCTATTACTACACGCAAGTAATTAAACCAAACGTGGTATCCGAGATTGCGATTTCAGCTGCAAAACCAAGTGCCGAATCTACGCCAGCAGCGCCTGTTGATGGCAGCGTAGAATTTGCGTTGCCCGCTGCAGAGCGGCAAGACAACACCACACCGATTGAGTTACCAGCACCTGCCGCAGATGCTAATAGTAGCAATAATTTAACCCTGCCCCCTGCCACTGAATTGGCAACCCAACAGGCACCACAAGCGGCCAATACAACAGCAATCCCTACGACAAACAATGCGAGCACTAGCAATAACGCTGCAACCGCAGCAGCCAATGCACTCCAGCCTAAGCCAAATGTGACAACAGCCACTCCACCACCTATCGAACCGACCCCACCGAAAGAGCCTGTCCAAAACACAGCTAAAAGTGCGCAACTGGTCATTGATGCCACAGAAGAAACCTGGGTAAATATAGTGGATGCCAGTGGCAAGCAAATCTACAGCAAAGTGCTGGCTGCAGGCACATCAGATAGCGTTAATATTGCCCCTCCCCTTAGCATTACGGTAGGCAACGCGCATGGCACTTCTATCTCCATGAATGGCCAAGCACTAGATTTATTGGCACACACTAGAGATAGAGTCGCCCGCATCAAAGTGAATTAAGGTGTGATGATGCGTAGAAACACTCGACAAGTAATGGTTGGTCACGTCCCAGTGGGCGGTGGCCTAAACGGGAGCATACCAGCCAGTGTGGTTGTGCAAAGCATGACCAATACTGACACTGCCGATGCAGCCTCCACCATTCAACAAGTATACGAACTATGGCAAGCCGGTTCTGAGGTAGTGCGCATTACCGTGAACTCGCCCGAAGCTGCTGCACAAGTGAGCAATATCCGTCGTGGCGTAGATGCGCTAGGCTGTAACGTGCCACTGGTGGGCGATTTTCACTATAACGGCCACAAGTTATTACAAGCTTATCCGGATTGCGCGCAAGCCTTGGCCAAATATCGTATCAACCCAGGCAATGTGGGCAAAGGCAGTAAGCGTGATGAGCAATTTGCCGCCATGATTGAAGCGGCGATTCAATATAAAAAAGCGGTACGCATTGGGGTTAACTGGGGCAGCTTAGACCAAGCCAAAATGGCACGTATGATGGATGAAAACAGCCAATCTACTTCTCCACTCTCTGCCGATGCTCTGATGCAGGAAGCACTGATTCAATCTGCGTTGGAGAGCGCACAGCAGGCGGTAGATATTGGCTTAGATCCCAATCAAATCATTATTTCTTGCAAGGTCAGCAATGTACAAGATTTAGTGAAAGTCTATACCGATTTAGCCCAGCGCTGCGATTACCCGCTGCATTTAGGCTTAACCGAAGCTGGCATGGGCTCCAAAGGCATTGTGGCTTCTACCGCAGCTTTGGCGTTGCTGTTACAGGCAGGTATTGGCGATACGATTCGTGTCTCACTCACACCAGAGCCTAATGAATCACGCACAAAAGAAGTAGTCGTTGCGCAGGAGATTCTGCAAACCATGGGCATCCGTTCCTTCACACCCTTGGTCACTGCTTGTCCGGGTTGTGGACGCACGACCAGTACCTACTTTCAAGAACTAGCCATGCAAATTCAGAGCTACCTGCGCACGCAAATGCCGGTATGGCGTGCCGCATATCCAGGTGTAGAAAATATGAGCGTCGCCGTGATGGGCTGCGTAGTTAATGGCCCTGGTGAATCAAAACTGGCCAATATCGGTATTAGCTTGCCCGGTACTGGCGAAGTCCCCGTTGCGCCAGTATTTGTCGACGGTGAAAAAACCGTCACCCTTAAAGGCGACCATATCGCACAAGAATTCCAAGCGATTGTGGAAGACTACGTACAAAAAAATTATGTAGAAGGTGGAAAGTTACGCACCACCCTACCCCCTAAAACCATTCCGATTCAAGCAATTTAAGCCTAAGTTTAAGCAATGAGCACCTCTTCCACCTCCAAATTCCAGTCCATCAAAGGCTTTTACGATATCCTTCCTGAGTCCACGCCTCTCTGGTTTAAATTGGAAGATACCGCACGCCAAGTACTCGCCAGCTATGGTTACAACAATATCCGCATGCCACTAGTAGAGCCTACCGAGCTGTTTGTGCGCAGCGTGGGTGAACACACCGACATTGTTGAAAAAGAAATGTATGCATGGGAAGACGCGCTGAATGGCGACAAGCTGACCTTGCGCCCAGAAGGTACCGCTGGTTGCGTGCGCGCTGTGGTCGAGCACAGCTTGACCTACAATGGGCCGCAACGCTTATGGTATATGGGGCCGATGTTCAGACACGAAAACGTGCAGAAAGGCCGCCAACGCCAATTCCATCAAATTGGTGTAGAAGCCTTTGGCTTTGATGGCCCGGATGTGGATGCAGAACAAATCATTCTGCTGGCCAGACTATGGAATGCATTAGGCATTCAAGATGTAGCCTTACAAATCAACAGCATAGGCGATGCAAGTGAACGTGCCGCCTATCGTCAAACATTGATTCAATATTTTGAGCAGCATACAGATTTATTAGATGAAGATGCCAAGCGCCGCTTACATACGAATCCACTACGTATTTTAGATACCAAAAATCCGCGCATGCAAGCCATATGTGAAGCAGCGCCCAAGCTGATGGATTGCTTGGGTGAAGCCTCTAAACAACACTTTGAGCGCCTTTGCCAACTACTGACACAAGCCGGTATAGCCTACACTGTAAACCACCGCTTAGTACGTGGTTTGGACTATTACAACCGCACCGTATTTGAGTGGGTCACCACCAAGCTTGGTGCGCAAGGCACCATTGCCGGTGGTGGACGTTACGATACGTTAGTGGAGCGACTGGGTGGGCAGCCCACCCCTGCTTGCGGCTTTGGCATTGGCTTAGAACGTGTGTTTTTATTGATGCAGGAATATGGCGTGACCGCAAGTAATGCACCAGACATTTACTTAGTGAATGTGGGAGAACATGCTGAAAAACACGCATTTTTAATGGCAGAACAATTACGTAACGATGGTTTACGTGTGGTGTTACATGCAGGCGGCGGTAGCTTTAAATCGCAAATGAAAAAAGCCGACCGAAGCGGCGCACGCTTCGCAGCTATTCTTGGTGATGACGAAGCCTTAGCCGGCGAAATTTCGATTAAGCCACTACTCAATGCAGGTGAGCAAAAACGTTGTAAACTAAACGAAGTACGCGAATTGATTAGCTAGTTGATTGGAGCATCATGACCGAACATAAAAATTTATTTAAAGCAATGACTGTCCTTGGGTTGCTACTTGCCATTGGGATGGCAAGCGCTGCCTTTATTTTGGGCGTACAAGCTAAGCGCGCCGTGTCTGGTCAACAATCTATTACCGTCAAAGGGTTAGCAGAAAAGCCTATTAAAGCCGATAGCGCAGAATGGACGATTACCATTGGCGTTGCGAGCGATACCCAAGCCAATGCGCTCACTGCACTGGCCGATGAATTAAAAGTGGTACAAGCCTTTTTAGATAAACAAGGTCTGACACAGGACACTTGGACCATCGATGTGGAAACCATTGGCCCGCATTACGAAGAGGTCTTTATTAAAGATGTGCCGCGCCAAGTGCAAAAAGGGTTTGATGCCTACCAAAACATACGCATCAATACCAAAGATTTAACAAAAATCACCGCAGCCAATAAGGCTTTCTTGCAATTAAAAGCAGACAATCATCCAGTGAATGCGCAAGCACCTAGTTATCTGGTCAGCAACTTGGAAGCGATTAAAATGTCTTTAATTGCAGATGCCACCAAAAATGCACGCTCACGCGCCACAGAATTTGTGAAGCAAGATGGCGTGAAAGTAGGCGTCATGAAATCCGCCAGTCAGGGTGCGTTTTACATTTTGCCCGTAGGTGGCGCGGATGATAGCGACAACAGCTATGGCGGGGTCTACGACAAATCGACAATTGATAAAACCGCGCGCGTTGTGGTGACCATTGTTTACAATATTGAATAGCCAAATGACTAGCCATGAGTGAAATTCTGCGTATTAGCCAATTAAACGTGACACCCAAAAACGATACGTCACGCCTATTGGTCAACCAAGCGAACTTTTCCTTATCTACTGGCAAAACCACTTGTATCGTCGGTGAATCCGGCAGTGGCAAAAGTCTTACAGCCCTCACTATCATGGGCTTACTCTCTAAGCAGCTACAAGCCAGTGGCAATGTGGTTTTTCAAGGCCAAGACATCACACAGCTTGATGACAAGGCCATGCAAACCATCCGTGGCGCAAAAATCGGCATGATTTTTCAAGAGCCTATGACCTCACTTAACCCAGTGCTGACCGTGGGCTATCAAATTGGTGAGCCATTGACCGCACATTTAAGATTAAAAGGCCAAGCACTTAAATCGCGAGTCGCCGAACTACTCGAACAAGTGGGTATACCTGCCAGCCGAGCCGACAGTTATCCGGATGAGTTATCCGGTGGTCAACGTCAACGCGTGATGATTGCCATGAGCATTGCTTGCGAACCCGCCCTATTGATTGCCGATGAACCCACCACAGCGCTAGATGTGACAGTACAAGCTCAAGTATTGAAATTATTGGATGCGCTTAAAACACGCATGAATATGGCGATGTTATTTATCACCCATGATTTTGGTGTGGTGGCAGACATTGCCGATGATGTGATTGTGATGTTCCGTGGTGAAATTGTAGAGACAGGCACGCGCGATCAGGTGTTAAACCACCCGCAACACCCTTACACCAAAGCGCTACTGGCTTGCGTTCCCGATGCCGAAGGCCTGAAGACGCTTAAACCCATTGATTATGCATGGCTCAGTCAAGAGGCGACCGCATGAGTGACATCATATTAGAGGCCTTAAACCTCAATAAAACGTATACCCAGCGCAGTGGCCGTTTTGGCTTCAACACTACACACATCAAAGCGTTGGATGATGTCAGTATCCAACTAAAACAAGGCACTACCCTCGCCGTGGTCGGTGAATCCGGTAGTGGAAAATCCACTTTGGCACGTTGTCTGTTACAATTGCAACCGTTTGACAGTGGCGATGTAATATTCCAAGGGCAGCATTTAGCCCAACTTCATAAAGAAGATTTGCGCGGTGTGCGCAAACATTTGCAAATGGTGTTTCAAGATCCGTTCGCTTCGCTCAACCCACGCATGCGCGTAGGTGAGATTGTTGGCGAGGGATTGCTGATTCATGGAGTGGGTTCAACGGCGTCACGCATTGCACTAGTGCATCAAATGCTTGAACGTGTTGGGCTAACAGCAGCAGATGCAACGAAATATCCGCATCAATTTTCTGGTGGGCAAAGACAACGCATTGGCATTGCAAGAGCACTGGTGTTGCAACCTAAAGTGGTGATTTGTGATGAACCCGTTTCTGCGCTAGATGTTTCGGTGCAGGCACAAATCTTACTGCTGCTCAAATCGTTGCAAGCAGAAATGGGATTAAGCTATATTTTTATCAGCCACGATTTACGCGTGGTCCGGCATATTGCAAATGACATTGTCGTGATGCACAAAGGCAAAATTGTAGAACAAGGCGCAGTAGAAGATATTTACACATCTCCTCAGCAGCCTTATACACAGCAGTTATTACAGGCAATTCCAGGTCGCAAGGCCGCTTAAACTAAGATAATTAACCAACGATAATGAAACCAGGGCAATTAACATGGCGTATGATTTAGAAGAGCAAGAACAGTTAGATGAATTTAAAGCGTGGTGGAACAAAAACGGCAAGTTAGTCAGTAGCATTGCGTTACTAGTGGTGTTGGCTTACGCAGGCTGGCAAGGTTACCATTACTGGATTCAAAGCAAGGCCACAGGGGCATCTAATCTCTATCAAACCATGCTCACTACGGAACCTACTAAGCTAGAAGAGATTAAAACCCAGGTCAACCAACTTAAATCAGAATACAGTGTAACGCCTTACGCTGGACGCGCCGCTGTGTTTGCTGCAAAAGCGCAGTACGCAGCTAACGATGCAAAAGGCGCTAGCGAGCAATTAACTTGGGCCATCGCACATGCAAAAGAAAGTAGCGTACAAGCCATTGCAGGGCTGCAATTAGCAGGTATTCATTTTGAAAATAAAGAGTATGCCGAAGCTAAAAAAGCACTGAGTGACATCAAAGACCCAGGCTATGCAGGGCTCAAAGACAATATGTTAGGTGATGTTTTACTGGCAGAAGGCAAAACACAAGATGCCAAACAAGCCTTCGAAGTCGCATTAAAAAACTTAGATACACAAGGCAGGTTGTTTCAATTAACCAAGCAAAAACTTGAGTCATTGGGCAGCTAAGTCATTGTATTGTATCGTCCATTGAATAATCGTCTTTAGGAAATTTAGTTTGCACCGTCTATACACCCATCACCTCATCAAAGTCGGCATTATGCTGCTGATGGTTTCATTGACTGCCTGTAGTGCACTGACCGAGTTTCGTGCAGACATGGCAGATAAACTGTTTGGTGAGGAACCCCCTAACCCACCCGCTGAGTTAGAGGACATTAAAACGTCTTATACAGCAAAAGTGGATTGGAAATTTTCGCTGGGTGATACCGCACGTTACGACTATACGCCAGCGCTAGAAACCGGATTTGTCTACGGTACCAACGTGGAAGGCGATGTCATCAAACTGGATGCCACAAAAGGCCAGCAACTATGGAAAACCAATATCGGTGAAACCATTAGCGGCGGTGTGGGCACGGGTGGCGGTTTAGTACTGGTAGGCACCAACAAAGGCCATGTATACGCACTGGATGTCACCGGTAAACCGTTATGGAACTCTAAATTAAGCAGCGAAATTTTAAGTGTGCCTCGTTACTTTGATGGCAAAGTGATCGTTAGAACCGGGGACAATCGTATTTACGGCATTGATGCAGCCGATGGCAGCCGCAAGTGGGTGTATGAACGTACCGCGCCAGCCCTCACGCTCAGAAGCAGTGTAGGGATTGTCGTCGACGGTGGCGCTGTCTACGCTGGTTATGCAGGCGGTAAATTAGCCGCCATTCGTGCAGACAATGGAAAATTGATTTGGGAAGCTACAGTGGCACAACCCAAAGGCGTCACAGAAATTGAACGTATTGCCGACATTACTAGCTTGCCATTTGTGGATGGCCCGCTTTTATTTGCCGTGGCTTACCAAGGCAGAATTGCCGCGATTGATCGCAAAAATGGACAAGTATTATGGAACCGTGATATTTCCAGCTATAACGGTCTCACGGCTGAAGATGGCAAACTGTTTGTCAGCCACACATTAGGTTCTGTTTACTCACTTGATTACGAAAATGGCCGTACATTCTGGCGTCAAGGCAATTTGTCTAATCGCAGACTCACCAAACCCTTGTCAATGGGCGCATTTATTGCCGTAGGCGATCTAGAAGGTTACATTCACTTCTTAAGTCGCGATGAAGGCAACTTCGTCGGGCGCATTAAAATTGACGACAATGCTGTGATGTCACTCGCTGCAGGCAATAGCACCTCTCAACTCCTTGCAGAAACGCGTGGTGGTGGCCTGTATGCCATCACGGTGAAATAATTTATGCTACCTACCATTGTTTTAGTTGGCCGACCTAACGTTGGCAAATCCACCCTATTCAACCGCATGACCAAAAGCCGTGATGCCTTGGTGGCAGACTTGCCCGGCTTGACGCGCGACAGGCACTACGGTCGCGGCATCGGTGCAAGCAAACCCTACTTGGTGATCGATACTGGTGGTTTTGAACCAACAGCAGAAAGCGGCATTTTGAAAGAAATGGCCAAGCAAACCTTGCTCGCCATTGATGAAGCTGATGTCATTATTTTCCTAGTAGATGGTCGTGCAGGCTTAACGCCACAAGAGTTCATCATTGCCGATAAATTGCGCAAAGCGCAGCGGCCTGTACTGTTAGCGGTAAACAAGACCGAGGGCATGAATAAAGCCGTAGTTGCGGCAGACTTTCACGAACTAGGTTTAGGTGACCCGCTCTCCATTTCATCAGCACATGGTGAAGGCGTCAAAGATATTGTTGAGCTGGCACTTGAGCATTTTCCTGAACCAGCCTTCGACGAAGATAAACACGCAGACAAAATCCCTCGCATTGCTATTGTGGGCAGACCTAACGTTGGTAAATCTACCTTAGTCAACGCCTTGCTGGGTGAAGACCGCGTCATTGCATTTGATGAGCCAGGCACCACGCGTGACTCCATTGAAATTGAGATGGAAAAAGACGGTAAGCGTTATTCCATTATTGATACCGCCGGCGTACGCAAACGCGGCCGCGTGTTTGAAGCCATTGAAAAATTCTCTGTTGTGAAAACCATGCAAGCCATTGAAGATGCCAACGTGGCCATTTTAGTGGTTGATGCACAAGAAGGCATTACCGAGCAAGATGCGCACGTTGCCGCCTATATTCTGGATGCTGGCCGTGCCTTAGTGGTCGCTATCAATAAGTGGGATGGCCTTAAAGACGACGAACGCGATTGGATTAAACGCGAAATTGACCGCAAGCTCATATTTTTAGATTTCGCCAAATTTCATTACATCTCGGCATTACGCAAAAAAGGCCTGCCGGAACTCCTAACTTCTGTGGATGGCGCATTTAAAGCGGCCATGGCCAAGCTCCCTACTCCACAACTCACCCGCGTACTTACCGATGCGATTGCGCAACACCAACCACCGATTACCCGTGGTATTCGCCCCAAGTTACGCTACGCACACCAAGGCGGTATGAATCCACCCATTGTGGTGATTCACGGTAACCACGTGGATGGGATTAAAGATAGCTATAAACGCTTTTTGGAAGGCGTTTTCCGCAAAACGTTTCAACTGACCGGAACGCCATTACGTGTGCAATTTAATCAAGGTGAAAATCCATTTGCAGAGCCGGACAAACGTAAATCTGGTGAAGGTATTGTGAGCATGCGCCGCAGAAAAACAGCACAACGCGCCGAATTAAAAGCAAAGAAAGATGCTGAAGATAAAAAGCGTTAAACCCGTCCAGAATCAGAATCTAAGTATTCACCACTTCTAATTTGCGCGTATTAAATTGAATCAAGAATGACTCTACATCAAGCTCCGGAATGGGTCGCGCAAATAAGTAGCCTTGCGCGTAATCGCAGCCAATTTGTTTAAGCAGCGCCAATTGCTCTGGTGTTTCCACCCCTTCTGCCACTACGGCCAAACCCAGTTTATGCGCCATCACTATCATCGCTTCGCACAACGCATAATTCTCTGAAGCTTCGCTTAAGTCCACCAAAAACGACTTGTCAATTTTGATATAGTCGATATCAAACTTGGTCAGATAAGAAAGCGAAGAATACCCTGTACCAAAGTCATCCAACGCTACCTGAATACCGGCATCGCGGTACTCCAATAATGCTTTACTGACGACCTCATTGGCATTCACCAACACCCCTTCAGTAATTTCAATCACTAGTGCATCAGTTAAAGAAAGTGCATTTTTAAGCTTGTAACACCAGTTGTTGCCCCCTGCTTGATGCAGTTGCACTGGCGATACATTGATGCTGACTTGGAAATCCGGATGCACCGTTTTACGCCAGCCCAGCACTGCAGCTAACGCTCGCTGAAACACCATATCCCCAATCTCGACGATCAAACCAGTGTCTTCTGCAATACCAATAAACACACCTGGCTGAATCATGCCTTTGGATGGGTGATTCCAGCGCAATAATGCCTCGCATTTAAGAATCTGGCTGGTTTGCAAATCGACAATCGGTTGATAATAAATTTCAAACTGATTATCTTGCAATGCTAAGCGAATATCACTGGTCAATTGACGTTTAAGCACCACGGACTCTTCCATCGCAGTATTGAAATGGGCGTAGCCGTTGCGACCAGATTTCTTGACCATGTACATCGCCTGGTCGGCATTTTTGACCAATTCATGATAAGAGTGTGAGTCTGTCGGGTACGATGAGATCCCTATGCTAATCGTCACATACACCATTTCATTTTGGATCTGGAACGGCACTTTAAGGGCTTCAATCAAACGTTCGGCCACATCATCCACATCATCATCGGCATTAAACTGATTCACAATCAATACAAACTCATCACCGCCGAACCTAGCCAGAAAATCAGCCTTGCGCAAGCAACCGAGCATTCTTTTAGAGACTTCTTTCAACAGATAATCCCCAGTTTGATGCCCTAAAGTGTCATTGATATCTTTAAAGTTATCGATGTCGATAAACATCACCGATAACGGCAAATTAGACTGATCGCACAGTTTGATTTGTCCATCTAGACAATCTTGGAACAATAAGCGATTAGGCAAGCCAGTAACAGAATCGAAATGCGCAATGGTGCGTAGCTTCTCTGCGTATTTTTTCTGTTCAGTAATGTCTCGAATATAGGCGCAGAACATATGTTTGCCATTTAAAGCATAGGCAGAAACCACCAGCTCTGCCGGAAACTCTTCTTTAGACTTGCGTTTTGCAGTTACTTCAATGCGCTTATTGAGCACCGGGCCATCACCTGTTTTTAAAAAGCGACGCATACCCATCAAATGAGCCTCAATATGTTCTGCAGGAATGATTAATAAATGCAGCTTTTCACCAATGGCCTCATATTCTAGATAGCCAAAAATCTGCTCCGCTTGCGCGCTCCAATGGCTAATCTCACTCTCTGCGTTAATTTCAATCACAGCATCCATCGAAGAGCCTAATAACGCTTTGAATCTGAGCTCGCTGTTTTTGATTTTCTCGGTGGCCATCAAATTGAACTGCACCATCCGGCGTGAGAGCGTCACGCCTATCGCCACTAAAATAGCCGTGAATATGAGCGACATCACATAAAACCAGGTATTGATTTGCCTAGAAATCTCACCCAGCGCATTGGAAAAATCTTCTTCAATCGGAGTGAGTTCAATATTTAAGCGATTAATCTCATCAATCAGCAATTTAATCGCTTTTGTATTTTGGGGAGTGCTATCGACAGTCTGTTTAAGCGCTTCTGCTAGTTTCTGGATTTTCAGAATAATGACATCGCCTTTTTTCCATAACTCCACAGGCTCACGCATCAACAACGTATCGTGTAAATGCACATAGAGCTTGATCAGGCCGCCGATATCTTCCGGATGGTTTTTGCCTTGCAGAAACCCGGTTTTGGCTGCTTCAGTATCGGGAGGAGATTGGTTTAACGAGATTCTGGCCAGATGATCGCCCAGTGGCACGGCAATCGCATAGGTATACAAGTCATAATCAAATGCAGATTTTGATTCAACATAGCGATTCAGATAAAAAACGGCATCCTTCTGCCCTTTTGACCACTCGCTTTCCCCAGTGACATATGCTCTAACCGAGGATTGTGTATATAGACTGAACCGCACAATCACAAGCATTAGGGAAATGATGATGATGAATGGCCAAATAATCTTGAGTAAACTTTTGCTTAACTCACTAATTTTTCATCCCCTTCGGTGCATTGCAACATTATTGATATTTTTTTATATGCTAAACAGGTAGTACATGGAGTTCAATGTAATCGTATTTTAGTAAACCTTATTTGGCAACAAAAAACACACTAAAATTTAATGCATTAACAATATTCATGACATGCATGTGCATGCCAAACAGCCAACACAACACCGATATACATGGGTTGGCAGGCTTAGCATCGTGCTTATCTGCGGAGAATGTGCGCCAATTAAACTGCCAATAGACTTACAAACTGGAGACTTTTAAAATAGCAAAGCATACATTTCAATAAATATGTATTTTTTCATACGCTTAACTGTAAATTTTAGACATGCATATAAAAATCTAAACTATTGAATAAAGATAAAGTGTAATATTTACACTTATCCGTATTCACTTTTGGCCACAATGAAACACATCAACCTAAAACTAGATAGTCAACTATGTTTTGCCCTGTATTCAGCAACCCATGCACTTACGCGCGCTTACCGAGCGGCGCTGGACGAAAAAGGACTCACCTATACCCAATACTTAGTTTTACTGGTACTTTGGGAGTACGACACCATGAGCGTTAGCGCTATTGCGCAAAAATTAGACCTAGATTCCGCCAGTCTAACGCCCATATTAAAAAGACTAGAAACCGCTGGTATTTTGCAAAGATTACGCAATAAATCAGACGAGCGCGTGGTAGAAATCAAACTCACAGAAAAAGGCTACGCATTACAAGACGAAGTCGCAGAAATCCAAAAAGGCGTTGCTTGTAAAACCGGTTTAAGCAATGAAGCGTTTGACCAACTTAAAAAATCACTGCATGATCTTGTTCGAGTAATGAACTCTGAAACCGAAGCTCAATCGGCTGAAGTTGTGTAGGTTGATTAAGATAAGAAAAAACCCGCTTTGGCGGGTTTTTTCTTATTTGACAAAGTTAATACTGATGCTTGATAAATTGATGTTTAATCATTACTGTGTAGCAAAACAACTCTCAAGGAAACTTTTGAATGGATAAATATAATAATTACATTTTAATGGACAATTTCAGAGGCTTTCAAAACACAGTAATTCCGCTAATGAAAATGAATTTTTTTGTAGGTGAGAATAGCTCTGGCAAAAGCTCAGTATTGTCATTAATTAAAATAATTACGGATTTCAACTTTTGGTATAGCTTTGAATTTAAGACTGAGGAAGTAAATCTTGGTCATTCGATTGATATTATCAGCGCGTCTGCAGAAGACAAAAGTTATTTCAGAGTTGGTTGTATAAACAATCTTTCTGCTAAGTCATCAGAAAAAGAGACCAATTTAATAAATATTGGCTTTCTGATGACTTTCTCAAACAAGAATGGGATGCCTGAACCAAAAATCATATCGTTGATATTAAACAAAAACTACATCTTGCATATAAAAATTTTGAATACAATGGCGATGTACTCATTAGAAAATGTTGAAGACATTAGTATTGACTCAAAAGAACAAGCTGAATGTGTGCTCAGTTCACTTATTGATTTTCATAAAAATGGTAAAGGATACAAAACTTTATCCCGTTTAAATAAAGAAAAATTCGATATTAGGTTTGCAATATACAGCGCATATGAGGAACTAGATAAGCAAGATCATAGTATTAATGTACCTTTTTATGATATCTCATCCCCAAATGTAAGACCAATCTGGTTAGCTCCAATACGCTCTAAGCCCAAGAGAACATATGATGAACCAAATTATGACTTTTCACCTGAAGGTGAACATACACCATATTTATTGAGCACAATAATTGGTAGTTCAAAGGGTAATAATTTAAAAAACATCATTGAAAGAACAGCAAATAAATCTGGTCTTTTTAAAAAGCTTGAGTTAAAAAAATATGGCAGAACCAAAAACTCCCCGTTTGAGTTAGATGTAGTTTTAGACAACCACCCACTTAGCATTATGAATGTGGGATATGGGGTGTCTCAATCCCTCCCAATTCTTGCTGAAATTGCGACTAGAGCAAATAAATCATGGTTTATTATTCAGCAGCCCGAGGTTCACCTGCACCCTAAAGCACAAGCTGAAATTGGCGAGTTATTTTATGATGCTGTTAACAAATGGGAGCAAACTATATTAGTCGAAACACACAGCGACTACATGATCGATAGGTACAGATTGAAAAAATCTGAACAATCAAAAAACAGCAATGATGCTAAATCTAGCGAGAGTAACTCTCAAATTCTTTTTTTCCACAGAAAAGAAGGAAAAAACTATGTATATCCAATTGAAATTAATCAAAAAGGTGAAATTGATTCAAATCAACCAAATGAGTACAGAGAGTTTTTCATTCGAGAACAAATGGAACTATTGGGTTTGTAAATATGTGCACAATAATTGATGTAAATGCAATACCAGCCATATTTAACAATAAAGATTTAAGACATGAGGAATTTAGACCCGTTATTGAGTGGATAAATAATAGAAATGGAAAAGTTGTGTATGGTGGCAGTAAATACAAATCTGAGCTCAAAAAACTTGGCAAATACTTACCATTCATAGCCGAACTTAGTCGAAAAGGAAAGGTTGTAATTTACGATGATTTTAAGATAGATACCAAAGAGCAATTAATAGAGGTTGATTTAAGATCAAGAGGTATTCGAGAGAATGACAAAAGATTTAATGATGCTCATTTGGTAGCCATTGTGTCAGTTGCAAAAGTTAAAATTATCACAAGCAATGACATATCATCTATAGGCTTCTTAAGAGATACTAGATACTACGATCACAAAAGCCACAGACCTGTTTTCTACACACGGCGAAGGAACGAGAATTTACTTAAAGACCCTAGGTATTTTAGTTCTTGTTGCAATTAGAAATGGACACACTATTTCTAACCTTGTATCACGTCATAGAAACAGTCTAATCCATAGACAAAAATAACACCGCAAGGTAGTAAAGGCGGGAATCGGCCATCCTGGCCAGCCAGTGCGCCTGCATGCGCACTGTCGTTCACAGGCTCATCGCATGCGATTCGAAACCCCTGCTCACCCCGCATCCCGCGGGTTCGATTCCCCCCAGCGACATAAACAAAAATGGCTACCACAAGGGTAGCCATTTTTGTTTATTGGTGGAGCAGGCGGGAATCGAACCCGCGTCCGCAAGCCCTCCACAGACAGTTCTACATACTTAGCCTTGTTGTTTAATTTAACTTAGCCCCCACCAACAGACAAGCACTGACTAAGCGAGTTA
>Ga0123398_1070037_pt1 | contig 16013 bp, 14 predicted proteins | sample T5LHNO3metaT_FD_89926 | JGI IMG/M metagenome (GOLD analysis project Ga0123398, IMG submission 89926) | Methane-oxidizing artificial microbial communities from Washington, USA to study methane cycling - T5-LHNO3 metaT (Metagenome... | ecosystem: Engineered > Modeled > Simulated communities...
GCAATGACGGCCGCCCGGCGAATGAATCAAACGGAACCGGTATCAGGCGATAACTGCCGTCGGGCGCTTCCACTGCACAGAGCGAGTCGCCTTCGCGGACATTCATTTTCGCGAGCATTTCCTTCGGTATGACGACGCCGACGCGCGTCAGCTTCAGCTTGATCATGCTAAGCTCTGCGTGCTCGCTCAATCCCGCTCCAGCAGCACATGCTTCTTTTTGCCGAGGGACAGTTTCAAGACTCCGTCCTTCTCGAAATCCTTTTCAGAAAGAGTCCCGCGCTCGTCCGTCACCACGACATCGTTCAGCCTGAGCCCGCCCCCCTTGATCTGGCGCCGCGCCTCGCCGGTCGAGGCGACGAGGCCGGCCTTCACGAAAGCCGACAGCACGCCGAGGCCGGCGGCGATTTCGTCCGCCGACACGGAGACCTTCGGCAGGGAAAGGGCGAGCGCGCCTTCCTCGAAAGTGCGGCGGGCGGTCTCGGCCGCTTCCTCGGCCGCCGCGCGGCCATGGACGAGCGCCGTCGCCTCGGTCGCAAGGGTCTTCTTGGCTTCGTTGATCTCGGCGCCTTCCAGCGCCGCGAGGCGGGCGACTTCGTCGAGCGGCAGGAAGGTGAAGAGCTTCAGGAATCGCGCGACGTCGGCGTCTTCCGTATTGCGCCAGTATTGCCAGTAATCGTAGGGCGACAGCATATCGGCGTTGAGCCAGACGGCGCCGGCGGCCGTCTTGCCCATCTTGGCGCCGGAGGCGGTCGTCAATAGCGGCGAGGTCAGCGCATAGAGCTGAGGCGTTCCCATGCGGCGGCCGAGATCGAGCCCCGTGACGATATTGCCCCACTGATCCGAGCCGCCCATCTGCAAAAGCGCGCCGTGGCGGCGGTTGATCTCGACGAAGTCATAGGCCTGCAGGCACATATAGTTGAACTCGATGAAGGAGAGCTCGTGTTCGCGCTCGAGCCGCAGCTTCACCGAATCCATGGTCAGCATGCGGTTGACCGAGAAATGACGGCCGACGTCGCGCAGGAATTCGATGTAATTGAGCGGCGCGAGCCATTCGGCGTTGTCGAGCATCTTCGCATCGGTCGGACCGGGCCCAAAGGTCAGAAACCGTTCGAAGACGCGCTTGATCGAGGCCTTGTTCGAGTCGATCTGCTCGACGGTGAGCAGCTTGCGGCTCTCGTCCTTCCCGGACGGATCGCCGACCCGGGTCGTGCCGCCGCCCATCAACGGCAGGGGCTTGCCGCCCGTGCGTTGCAGCCAGGCGAGCATCATGATCGGCAGGAGCGAGCCGACATGCAGCGAGGGCGCCGTGCAGTCGAAGCCGATATAGGCCGCCAGTCCCCCCGCCGCGGCCCTCTCGTCGAGCCCGGCAAAATCGGAGCACTGATGCACGAAGCCGCGCGCGATCAGCGTGCGGAGAAACTCGGATTTTGGCGTGAAGTCGCTGGCGGAGGTCATGGGGCAGGGTGATAGGGGCAAGGGGGAAGGGGCGCAAGCGCCAACCTTTCCAAAGTGGCGGCGGCGGCGCTTGCGGAACGGTTTCGATGGATGCTATGGATCATAAATCATACTAAACTAGTATGAAAGTGCGGAGCAAAACCGTCATGACCAAGCTTGCCAAATTCCTGCTCGGAGCCGCCGCGGCGCTGTTCTTCGCCGCCGCGGCCCAAGCCCAACAGACGCCTCCCGATTTCAGCAAGGTGGAAATCAAAACGACCCAGCTTGCCGAGAATTTCTACACGCTGGAGGGCCTTGGCGGCACGATCAGCGTGCTGACCGGACCCGAGGGCGTTCTCCTCGTCGACTCGCAATTCGCGCCGCTCACCGACAAGCTCGTCGAGGCGATCAGGAAGATTTCCGACAAGCCGATCCGCTTCCTCGTGAACACGCACGTACATGGCGACCATGTCGGCGGAAACGAGAATTTCGCCAAGCTCGGCGCCGTGATCTTCAGCCGCGACCAGCTCCGCAATCGCCTCGAGCATCCCGCTCCGGCTCCCGACGGGACGCCCCGCCAGCCGGCCGCCGCCCAGGCCTTGCCGGTGGTGACCTATGACAATCAGGTCACGATCCATCTCAATGGCGAGCATGTGCGCCTGCTGCCGATCCGCGCCGCCCACACCGATGGCGACACGCTGGTCTATTTTCCGCAGCATGACATTCTGGCGGTGGGCGACTATTTCCGGTCCACGGGCTACCCGGTCGTCGACCTCAATAATGGCGGCACGCTGAACGGCATTCTGGATGGCCTCGGCGCGACGATCGGCCGGGCGGGCCCCAATACCAAGGTCGTACCCGGCCATGGTCCGGTCACGGATCGCAACGCGCTGATCGCGCAACGCGATCTGATCCTCGCCGTGCGCGACAAGGTCGCTGCCCTCGTCGCCCAGAACAAGACGCTGGAGGAGGTCGTCGCGGCCAAGCCGACGGCCGAGTTCGACGCGAAAACGCCGCAGAGCGCCCAGACCGCCGAGCGATTCATCAAATGGCTCTATTCCGAGGTCAAGGCGGCTCAGAGTATCAAGACGGGCCAGTTGGCGCGTTGACGCCTGCCTGATCCAGTGGCTTGCTTCAATCAAATTGCCAGGTTTTGGACCCCCACCCCGACCCTCCCCCTTTCAGGGGGAGGGAGCAAAACCGCGCTACTTCCCTCCCCTGAAAGGGGGAGGGTTAGGGAGGGGGTCTTCACTTTGATCGAAGCAACTCGTTAGGCCCCGAAGCGACGGCGGCTGGCCAGACCCCGCCCGGGTCTGGTAATAGCGCCCTGCCGACGTCGCTAACCACGGGCCGGGAATGCTTTTTTACGAGCCGCTGTTCCTGTTTCTCTTCGCGCCGGCGGTCTATCTGCTCTATCTCTTTTTCGGCGCCGACCGTCGGCGGCGGGCGATCATTCTGCTTCTCGCGAGCGTCTTCTTTTACGGCTGGAGCGAGCCGGCCTTCATCCTCGTCGTCTTCGCCTCGACCGCGCTCGACCTTTATGTGGCGCGACGGATCGCGGCCTTGTCCCGCATTGGCGACGCGCCGGCCGCCGAAGCAGAGCGCGCCGAGGGCGATATGCTCCTCGCCCCGTCCCCCGTCCACGCCCGGAGCGCCGGGATCGAGGCGCGTCGCTGGCTCGCGCTCGGCGTCGCCGCCAATCTCGCCATCCTCGTCTATTACAAATATACGGGCTTTCTCGCGCTCAATCTCGACGCGCTTCTACGCGCGCTCACTCTGCCGGGCGTTCATATCCCCGAGATCGCCCTGCCGATCGGCGTGAGCTTCGTCGTCTTCGAGAAGATCACCTATCTCGTCGATGTTTATCGCGGCGTGACGGCGCCGGCGCGCGGGCCGCTGCTCTATGCGCTTTATGTCTTTTTCTTCCCCAAGCTTCTCGCGGGGCCGATCATCAAATATCACGACATTGCGGGCCAATTGGAAACCTGCCCGCATGCGCATGTGGACGACTTCCTCGACGGCTTCTCGCGCTTCATGCTCGGCGTCGTGAAGAAGCTGCTCGTCGCCGACGTGATGGCGAGCGGCGCCGACATGATCTTCGCGCGCGATCCCGCGACGCTCGGCTTCGCCGACGCCTGGGCGGGCGTCATCTTTTTCACGCTGCAAATCTATTTCGATTTCTCGGGCTATTCCGACATGGCGATCGGGCTCGCGCGCATGTTCGGCTTCCGCCTGCTTGAAAATTTCAACATGCCCTATATTGCGACGAGCATGACGGATTTCTGGCGGCGCTGGCACATGTCGCTGACGAGCTGGATTCGCGAATATCTCTATTTTCCGCTGGGCGGAAATCGTGTCGGCGAGGCGCGCACCTATTTCAATCTCTGGATCTGCTTCCTGGCCTCGGGCGTGTGGCACGGCGCCGCCTGGACCTATATTTTCTGGGGCGCCTATAACGGCGTCTTCCTCGTGCTCGACAGGCTGTTCCTCCTCGAAAAGCTGAAGCGCCTGCCGGACTGGGTCGCGAATATCGCGACCATGCTCATTGTGATGGCGGGCTGGACGCTGTTTCGCGCGACGTCGCTCCATCAGGCCGGAGCGCTCATTTCCCTGATGGCGCGGCCCTGGGCGGAGGGGAGCGCGCCGGTCTCGGCGCCGACTGAATTTGCCGTGGTCGCATGGATCGCGGCCGGGGTCTGCGTCGCGCAGCGGATTTGCGCGAGCCGCGAGATCGACTGGATTTCGCTCGCGCGCCGTCACGCCTTCGCGGCGAATGGCGCGCTGGCGCTGCTCTTCGTCGCGGCCCTGGCGAAGGGCCTCGCCGACCCCTTCAAGCCCTTCATCTATTTCCGGTTCTGAACATGCGCGCGGCAATCTTCCTTGCGCGGAGCTTCCGCCTGCCGAACCGTCGTTGCGAGCGAAGCGAAGCAATCCAGAGCCACGGCGCGGCCCCTCGCAATGATGGCGGGAGGGCGAAGCTATGAAAAATCTCACTCTCACCCGCCTTCCCATCGTCGCCTGCGTGGGCCTCATCCTCACGCTGTTCCTTGTGAATCTCTGGAACTTCGCTGTCGGTCGCGACTGGCCGAAGCTGCGCATTCGCAGCGCGGAGCCGCTTTTTGGCGTGCCGGGGCCGAAGCCCGTTCCCTGGTCGCTCGACGCCTTTCTCCGCGGCGAGGCGCAGAAAGCTTTTTCGACGTCGCTCGGGCAGACGATGCCGGTCTTTCCCATCGCCGTGCGCGCGAAGAGCCAGTTCCTGTATTCATTATTCAGCGCCTCGGGCGCGCCCGGCGTCATCGTGGGAAAGGACAAGCAGCTCTTCGAGAAGCACTATGTGCGGGAATTCTGCGAGCGCGGCGGCGCGCCAGATCCCGAGGCGGTCGACGCATGGGCGGATCGTGTGCGCGGCGTTCAAAAGGCCGTCGAGGCGAAAGGAAAAGGCTTCGTCTATCTCATCTCGCCATCCAAGGCCGCGCATCTCAGCCGCTTTCTTCCCGCGGATCTCTATTGCGCGTCAGTCGCCAACGGGATGATGGAAAAGCTTGCGTCTTTTCGCGCCACGCTCGACGCGCGCGGCGTCGTTTACGTCGATGGCGCGTCGCTGATGACCGCCGCCGCGCCGGATTATCCGATCGGCCTTTTCCCGCGCGGCGGCACGCATTGGAACTCCCTCGGCTCGGCGATCGCGGCGCGCGCGCTCACGCGCGCGCTCGGCAGGGACGGCGACGCCCCGGCGCTGCCGCCCTATGATTTCGATTGGCGGGAGCGTCGCGAGGAGGCGCGGGGCGTCGATCGCGATCTCCTGAATCTGCTCAATCTCCTCTGGCCCGACGCCAATTATCCGACGGCCGAAATTATTGGCCGAAACGCCGGCGGGTGCGCGGGGACGCCGAAGCTCTTCGCCGTCGGCGGCAGCTTCCTTGTCCAGATCGTGGCAAATCTCGTCGAATCTCCCTGCGGCGCCAATGTGGACTACTGGCATTATGTGCCGACGGCGCCGGAGCCCTTCGGTCGCTTTCTGGTCACGAAGCAGGGCGGCGTCGCGGAATTTCGCGCGCAATCTTCCAAGACCGCCGATGATTTCGCAATGGCGCTCGCGGACGCCCAGATCGTTCTGCTCGAGGAGAACGAGTCCGTCATCGCGAATATGGCGCAGGTCTCCGATCTTCTGGCGGCCGCGTCGAAATAATCAGACGCCGACCGGCTCGTCCCAATAGCCTTCCTCGCGGGCGATGCGCGCATAATGCGCGCGCACCATCGCCGGACTGTAGACGCGCTCCAGCCGGCGCATCGCGAAGTGTCCGCGCGCGAGCGTCTGGAAGTGCTCGGTGAAGGCGAGATTGATCGCCGCGCCGCTGATCGCGCCGACGATCGGCACCGCCTGCGCCGCGAATTTCTGAGATACGACGACGCCGAAGCGGCTCGAGAGCTGGCTGATGAGACGCGCCAGAACGGGCGCGCTTTCCTGCGTCGCGCCGCGCGCCGCGACATAACGGGCCGCGTCGCTCACCGATTTCGCGAGCAGGCCGCGCACGGCGAGATAGCCGCCCTCGAGCGCATTGTCCTCCGCATGGCCGCCGAGGGCGAAGACCTCGAGACAGGCGAGGCCGGTTTCTGGCTGGCGCAAATTCTCGCCCTCGTTGCGGGCGATGTCGGCGATCGAGCGCAGCATGATCGTCGTCGACAGCGGAAGCTCTATGGGGAGGCTCGCAAGGCCGACGGCGCCGCCGATGCCGCCGGCCAGAGCCGCGAGTCGCTTATGGACGCGCGTGGAGTCGCCGCTCGGCGCGCCCTCCAGGCTGGACAAGGCGACGCCGAGCGCCGTCGCCAGCGCCTTTTGCGCCGCGGCCGCGGCCAAGTCCCTGACATGGGGAGGAAGCTGGCTGCTGGCGAGCCCGACCTTTCGTCCGGCCAGGCGGGCGATGCGTCCGGCGAAGCTTTGGCGCTCCAGCGCCGCGACCGCCGACCGGAGCGCCTCCAGATCCGAACCCGAAAGCTGGGGCTCGTATAAAACAGGGAAATGGCTGCTCATTCGCTTGGTCTCCGCCGCCGCGTCCTTGCGCCGCATCGGTTGCGCGGCCGCGAGAGCTTAATTCAAGATCGTTCAGCGAACCCCTGTTTGCAAGGGTTTGCGGAATTGCCGGGGGATCGGGCAGGGCGTCGACGCTCTATGTGCGACGACGCACGCTCGAGCCGGCGCGGCGCGCGTATCCACTGTAGCGATCTCGCCGGATGTCCTATACTGCGCCTTATGCGTAGCAACTGTAGGGTTTGCGATCGCGGATAAGGGGCTTGGAACGCCCGAAGAAAAAGAGGAGGAGTTTCCGAATGTCCATCCGTTTCAAAATGGGACGCATGCTGGGCGGCGCCGCCATTCTGGCGCTCATGGCCCCGGCCGCCGCTTTTGCGGGCGACCGCGTCGGCACGCTGCAGTGCAAGCTGCTCGGCAACGATCTCAGCGTGATCGTCGAGAATCAGCAGATCGACTGCAACTATCGCGACGATGCTGAAGGCGCTGTCCCCGTGCACTACACCGGCACGCTGACCAAGGTCGGCCCGAACGTCACCATCAACGGCCAGGGCGAACTGGCGTGGGGCGTCGTCGCGGCGACCGGCAAGGTCGGCCCAGGGGCGCTGGCCGGCAATTATGTCGGCCCGAACGTCTCGGCCAAGGTCGGCGTCGGCGGCGGCGGCGCGGTTCTCGTCGGCGGCTCGGACAACACCTTCTCGCTGCAGCCTTTCCAGATCGAAGCGGGCTCGGGCCTGGGTTGGAACGCGGGCGTCGAGAGCCTCACGCTCGCTTATGTTCCGCCGCCGCCCCCGCCGCCTCCGCCGCACAAGAAGAAGCACCGCCGTCATTGACGAGAGAAGAGAAGGCGCGGGGCATGGTCCCCGCGCCACGCTCATGACGGCGGATGGAAATCCATCAGCCGGTCGGTGGGAAAATCATAGAGCCTCCCGCTTTCGCGCCATTCCGGCCGAAGCAGCGGGAGGCATTTTTTTGCGAATTCCTCCGGCGCGGGGAGAGTCGTCGGGTCTTCTCCCGGCATGGCCTGGGCGCGCATGCGAGTGCGCGTCCGGCCCGGATTGGCGATCATGACCGTGACGCCGCCGTTCCCGACCTCGGCCGCATAGGTGCGCGCAAGCGTCTCGAGCGCCGCCTTTGAGACCGCATAGGGGCCCCAATAGGGCGTCGCCTTATGGGACGCGCTCGACGTGACGAAGACGACGCGACCGGCGCCGGAGGCGCGCAGCAGCGGATCGAGCGAGCGGATGAGGCGCCAATTGGCCGTGACGTTCACCGCCAGGACGCGATTCCAGTCCTTCACGTCGACATGGGCGAGCGGCGAGAGAACGCCGAGCGCGCCGGCGTTGCCGACAAGGACGTCGAGCTTGCCCCAGCGCTGGAACAGCGCGGCGCCGAGCCGGTCGAGCGCGTCGAAATCGGTGACGTCGCAGGGAACGAGCGTCGCCTGACCGCCGAGCGCGCGAATCTCGTCGTCGAGATCCTCGAGCGCGCCTTGCGTGCGTGCGAGCGCGACGACATGCGCGCCGTCGCGCGCGAGTTCGAGTGCGATGGCGCGGCCAATGCCGCGCGAGGCGCCGGTGACAAGGGCGATGCGGGGGGAAAGAGGCATTTCTTGCTGCCCTATCGCCACTCGATGCGGTTGATATCGACGTTCGATCGGTCGGCGCGGCGGTGGATGATAAGGTGGATTCGCAGCTCCGAGTCGTCGAAGTCATAGAGAAGCACGAACGGCGTGCCGGAGACAGGATAGTGGTAAATTTCGAGCGCTTCGTCGAAGACGCCGACGGCCGGATAGATGGCGAGAACCTCCCGGATCACCTCCGAAATTCGGCGCCTCTTGTCGTCGACGACTTTTGCGCCGAAACGCATCTCGCCAAAGGTCAATTGCTCGTGAAGCGCTGAGAGATAGCTCCACGAAACGCGCACTTTTCTCATGCGCGGACGCGTAGGCCCCGCAGAAAATCGTCGGTCGCTTTTTCGGCGTCGCCGATCGAGAGGCTTCGGCCGGAGGCGAATTCCTCTTTCGCGCGGACCAGCGCGTTAGCTTCATCACTCGAGAGGAGAAGGGGAGACTGCGACTGCGCCGCCGCCTCGGCGATAGTGAGCAATGCAGTCCGTTGCGTCTCGGTGAGAGACGGCCACAATTCCAAAATGCGCGTCGGCTCGGTCATGCGTCTCCCTCCATCTCTCGCCCCGCTCAGCTCGCCTCGGCCAGCAGCGAGAGCTGCGCGCGATTTTCCCCCACGAGGTCCGTCAGCGAGGTCGGATAGTCGCCTGTGAAGCAGTGATCGGTGAACTGCGGGCGCGTATTGTCGCGGCCCGCATAGCCCATCGCGCGGTAGATGCCGTCGACGGAGAGGAAGGCGAGGGAGTCGCAGCCGACATAGGCGCGCATCTCCTCGAGCGAATGCGTCGCGGCCAGAAGATTCTCCTTCAGCGGCGTGTCGATGCCGTAATAGTCGGGATGGGTGATGGGCGGCGAGGAGATGAGGAAATGCACTTCGGTCGCGCCCGCGTCGCGCATCATCTGCACGATCTTCACCGACGTCGTGCCGCGCACGATGGAGTCGTCGATCAGGATGACCCGCTTGCCCTCCACGACGCAGCGATTGGCGCTGTGCTTCATGCGCACGCCGATCTCGCGCACCGACTGGGTCGGCTGGATGAAGGTGCGGCCGACATAATGGTTGCGGATGATGCCGAGCTCGAAGGGAACGCCCGATTGCTGGGAGTAGCCGAGCGCCGCGGGAACGCCGGAATCGGGCACCGGCACGACGACGTCGGCGGCGATGATCTGCTCGCGCGCGAGCTCGCGACCCATCGCCTTGCGCACCTGATAGACCGGGCGGCCATGCACGATGGAGTCGGGGCGCGCGAAATAGATATATTCGAAGATGCAGGGACGCGGCGCCTGCGGCGGGAAGGGCATGATGCTCTCCAGCCCGTCCTTCGAGACGACGACGATCTCGCCATTCTCGACGTCGCGCACGAAGCGCGCGCCGATGATGTCGAGCGCGCAGGTCTCCGAGGCGAGGATGTAGCGGCCGTCGAGCTCGCCCAGGACGAGGGGCCGGATGCCGAGCGGATCGCGCGCGCCGATCAGCAGCTCGTCTGAGAGCACGACGAGCGAGTAGGCGCCTTCGAGCCGGCGCAGCGCCTCGATGAATCGGTCGACGACGCGCACGCGGCGGCTGCGGGCGACAAGGTGGAGAAGCACCTCCGTGTCGGAGGTCGACTGGAAGATGGAGCCTTCCATGATCAATTCGCGGCGCAGCGCCTGGGCGTTCGTCAGATTGCCGTTATGCGCGACGGCGAAACCGCCGGTGTTCAACTCCGCGAAGAGCGGCTGCACATTGCGCAGCATCGTCTCTCCGGTCGTGGCGTAGCGGACATGGCCGATCGCCGCCGCGCCCGGCAGGCGCTTGATCGTGCTTTCCTTGGAGAAGTGGTCGCCGACGAGGCCGAGGCGGCGCTCGCCATGGAAGCGTCCCGCGTCATAGGAGACGATGCCGGCGGCTTCCTGACCGCGATGCTGGAGCGCGTGGAGGCCGAGCGCCGTGATCGCGGCGGCGTCGGGAAGGTCGAGAACGCCGAAGACGCCGCAATATTCGCGCAGGCGGTCGCCGTCGAGATCGTCCGTCATCTCGATCCGGTCGGCAATGGATTGGTCGTTGAGCGTCGACTCGGTCATTCCATCGTCTCCCGTACCGAAGGCGCGCTCCAGATTCCGCGCCGGAAACCTCAACTCTGCCTGTCGGCTCGGACGCCCGCAAGCGCTCCCGCCCTGGCGTCCTTACTGCTTTTCTCCGCCTTCCGCAGGCGCGTCCGATTTCTCCGGCACCGACTCCGCGGGCGGCGTCTCCTCCACGGGCGCGCCGGCCTTCTTGGCCTTGATTTTGGCGACGAGGCTGTCGATGTCGTCCGGCAGCAGCTCGCGCAGCTTGTCTCCGCCGGCCTGCAACAAGGGCTTGGCGCGCGCGTTGCGAACCCAGTCGGGCTGATTGGGGTCCGGCACCAGCCAGCCGTAGAAGACGAAAGCGACGACCGCGAGCAGCACGCCGCGCACCGCGCCGAAGACGAAGCCCAGCGAGCGATCCAGCGCGCCGATCTTCGAATCGAGAATGACGTCCGAGAGCTTCACGGTAATGAGCGACACCAGGATCAGCGCGATGAAGAAAACGGCCGCCACGGCCGCCGCCAGCGCCAATTCGTCCTTGGCGATATAGGGTTTCACATAGGGCAGCGCCACGGGATAGAGGTAATAGGCCGAAAAGGCCGCCGCCACCCAGGAGAGAATCGCCAGCACTTCGCGCGTGAAGCCGCGCAAGAGGGCGAGCATGCCGGAGACCAGAACGATAGTAATCACTGCCAGATCAAGATATGACGGCATCGCAGTCCTCTTCCGTTTCGCCCTGACGCTCGGAAATCTCAAAGAACGCCTTGACGCCGGCGCCAAAAGCATCCAATCGGCGCGCGCCAGTCGCATCATCTCATTCGAAAGCGTCGTCTCGCTCCCGGACCTCGAATAGCGGCGGGGCCACCGCCCCGGCATTTGCGACGGCCCTGCTTCTAGCGCAACTTCGCCGCCTGCGTGAAGCGGAAAGGTTAAATTCAGCCGCGCCCCTTCGCGCGGGGCGCGTTCTGGGCGATGGTCGCGACGAGCTGGGCGACGTCGGCGCAGGGCCGCAACGCCAGTCCCGCGCGACGCTCATCGGCGTTGATCTGCTGACCTTGCGCGAGAACGGCCTGATGAAATCCGAGCTTCGCGGCTTCGCGCAGGCGCATGCCGGCGTGGATCACCGGCCGGATGGCGCCGGAGAGGCCGATCTCGCCGAAAAAGGCTTGGTCCGCCGGCAGCGTCGCGCCGGTCAGCGAGGAGACCACCGCGGCGGCGGCGGCGAGGTCGCCCGCCGGCTCGTCCGCCCGCATGCCGCCCGCGACGTTGAGATAGACGTCATGCATGCCGAGCTTGAGCCCGCCATGCGCCTCCAGCACGGCGAGAATCATCGACAGCCGGTTCTGGTCGAAGCCCACGACCGCGCGTCGCGGCGTGCCGAGCGAAGTGGGCGCGACGAGCGCCTGAATCTCGATCAGCATCGGACGCTGCCCTTCCATGCCGGCAAAGACCGCGGCGCCGGGCGCCGAAACGTCTCGGCCGGCAAGGAAGAGGGCGGAAGGGTTGGCGACCTCGGCGAGCCCAAGGCCGGTCATCTCGAAGACGCCGATCTCGCCCGTCGCGCCGAACCTGTTCTTGGAGGCGCGCAGCATGCGGAAGTGATGCGCCGCGTCGCCCTCGAAGGAGAGAACGGCGTCGACCATGTGCTCGACCACGCGCGGACCGGCGACCTGGCCGTCCTTGGTGACATGGCCGACGAGGATGATCGTCGAGCCGCTGGTTTTGGCGTGGCGCAGCAGCGCCTGCGCGCTCGCCCGCACCTGGGTGACCGTGCCGGGAGCCGCGGGCGCGGCCTCGGCGTGCATGGTCTGAATCGAGTCGATGACGATCAGCGTCGCGCGCTTCCCCGTCGCGCAGGTCGCGAGAATATCCTCCACCTGCGTGGCGGAGGCGAGCTCCACAGGCGCGTCGGCGAGATTGAGCCGGGCGGCGCGCAGGCGCACCTGGGCCACCGCCTCTTCGCCCGAAATGTAGATCACGCGCGCCCCGCGCCGCGCCAGCGCCGCGCAGACCTGGATCAGAAGGGTCGACTTGCCGATGCCGGGCTCGCCGCCGAGCAGCAGCACGGAGCCGGGCACGAAGCCGCCGCCGGCGACGCGGTCGAATTCGTTGATTCCCGTGACGACGCGCGCGGCGGGCTTGTCGGATCCGGCGAGGCCTTCAAGCTCGAACGGCCGGCCGCGGCTTGCGCGCAGCGCCGTCGTTCCGGCGCCGCTTTCCTCGACGATCGTATTCCATTCGCCGCAGGATTCACAGCGCCCCTGCCAGCGCGACGCCGCCGCGCCGCAGTTCTGGCAGACGAAGAGAAGACGGGACTTGGCCATGCGCGGTTGGCGCATGCGGCGTCGACGCTTGTCAAGAGGCGGAGGTCACGACATAGGGCGACCGGGTGAAGAACGATCTCGGGCGGTTAGCCGCCCCATACCTCCCCTTGTACGGGGAGGTCGGCGGTCGCAGGCAAGTTTACGCAGCCTGCGTAAACTTGCCTGCGACCGCCGGGCGGGGTTCGCGCCGCCATAAGGTTGAGGGGCTTTTACCCCACCCGATCCCGCCACAGCCCGTCTGTAAGACGGGCGTCTTCCAGACGCCCTTTGGCAGGGCTGCCCTCCCCGTAAAGGGGAGGGATTCGTTCATGCCCGGGATTCACCCGATCGCTCTGGGTCACGACAGCGTCGGCGTCACGTCAGCGCGCTTTGCCGCTTTCCTCGCGTTTTGTCGTCGCGAGACGCCTTGGCTCGCCTGGGCGCTTTGGCGCGGCGTTTGGGCAGATCGGCCTCGTCCGCGTCGTTGCTCGCAATTGTCCCTTCATTGATCCTGGCGCGCAGGATGTTCGACGGCTTGAAGGTGACGACAAGGCGCGCGGTGATTTTCGCTCCTTCGCCGGTCTTCGGATTTCGGCCCTCGCGCTCGCGCTTTGCGCGAATGAGGAACGCGCCGAAGGACGAAAGCTTTACGTCCTCACGAGAGACGATGGCCTCGAAAATCTCGTCGAGAACCATTTCGACGAATTTCGCGGATTCCGTTCGACCAAGTCCTGACCGCCGGTGAACCGCCTCCGCGAGGTCAGCGCGCGTCATCGTCCTTTGGCTGGCCGCGCCGACGCTTTTCGGCGCGCCGGCCGCCGATGAAAAAACTTCCTCCGGTGTCATTTCCGACCTTGCATATTTTTTGTCAAAACCAGCGCAGCTGTTCGACGCGGCTTATCGGGCGGGCCCCAAGGCTCCCTCCGTTGAACGCAATCGGCAGTCAGTTCATGAACATTGATCAGCCGCCTTTTGGCTCATGCCATCTCACCACGCCTCCGAGACGGGAATAGGTTAACTTTGTCAGAATTTTTCAGAATCTTGGCCGAAAATCAAGCGCTGGCTACAAGAATCAAAGAAATTCGTCGCGCCAGTCTTTTGAGCGAAACAAATTCGCAAATAATTTCGTAGACTTACCATGAGTTTTGTGTCGATTTTCAAGTAAAACTGTCGCCAGCGCTTCGCGCAATATAAGGCTGCGCGCGACAAAGCTGCGCTCGCGCCGCCGCGTCCGCCACGGCGACGCTGAAGGCTTATCCGGCGATCGCCGAGGAGGCTCCTCGATTGGACGCAAGCGACGCTCGGCGCGAGGAAGATCGACCGGCCGCCTTTCGGCTCACGCGGTCTCGCCACGGCCCGAGACGTCAATGACTAAATTTTGTCGGAATTTTTCAGAATTGTGGCTGAAAATCAAGCGGCGCTTACAAGAATCAAGGAAATCTATCGCGCCGAATTCTGGCTGAAAGTAAATTCCTAAATTACTTCTTGGGTTTACCAGCGTATCAACGCCGACCCCCAAGTAAAGCCGCCGCCGACCGCCTCGAGCATCACGAGGTCGCCCTCCTTGATGCGCCCGTCCGCCACGGCGACGGAGAGGGCGAGCGGGACGCTCGCGGCGGACGTGTTTCCATGCAGATGAACCGTCGCGATCACCTTCTCCGGCGCAATGCCGAGCTTCTGGGCCGACATGTCGATGATGCGGCGGTTCGCCTGATGCGGCACGAACCAGTCGAGCTGCTCGGGCGTGATCCCGGCGGCTTTGAAGGCGTCGTCGACGACGTCCGTGACCTTGCCGACCGCGAATTTGAAGACCTCTTTGCCTTCCATGCGAAGATGGCCGACTGTCCTCGTCGCCGAGGGGCCGCCGTCGACATAGAGCTTTTCGCGATGACGGCCGTCCGACCGCAGATGCGTGGTCAGGACGCCGCGCTCGTCCATCGCGCCCGTCGAAGGCCGGGCTTCCAGCACCATCGCGCCGGCGCCGTCGCCAAACAGCACGCAGGTGGTGCGGTCTTCCCAGTCGATGATCCGGGAAAAGGTCTCGGCGCCGATCGCCAGCGCGCGCTTGTGCGAGCCCGAGCGCAGGAATTTGTCCGCCGTCGCGACCGCGTAGACAAAGCCCGAGCAGACCGCCTGAAGATCGAAGGCGGCGCCGTGCGCGATGTCGAGCGCCGCCTGGATCTGGGTGGCGGTGGAGGGAAAGGTCCAGTCGGGCGTCGAGGTGCCGACGATGATGAGGTCTACATCGTCGGGGACGAGGCCCGCCGCCGTGAGGGCGGCGCGGGCGGCCTTTTCCCCCAGCATGGAGGTCGTCTCGCCCTCGGCGGCGATGTGGCGCTCCTTGATGCCGGTGCGCTGGAAGATCCATGCGTCGCTGGTGTCCACGATCCTGGCGAGATCGTCGTTCGTCACCGTCCTGGCGGGAAGATAGGAGCCCACGCCGAGAACGACGGAGCGCAAGGAGGAATTCTGGATCGTCACTGAGCGGCTTCCTGCGGCGGGTTGTTCGGATTGGCGGAGCCGCTTTCGAACTGATGGGCGAGGGCGACCGTGTCGCGAATGCGGTTGAGAAGGTCGCTCCTGGCCATTTCGTAGCCAATTTCGACGGCGCGGGCGAAACCGACGGAATCGGCGCCGCCATGGCTCTTGATGACGACGCCTTCAAGGCCCAGGAAAACGCCCCCATTGATGGACCGCGTGTCCATCTTGCTCTTGAGATCCTCGAAAGCGCCGCGCGCCAGAAGGTAGCCGAGCCTGGCGAGCAGCGAGCCGCTCATCGCCGCCTTCAGATAGGCGGCGATCTGCTTCGCGGTGCCCTCGGCCGTCTTCAGCGTGATGTTGCCGGTGAAGCCCTCCGTGACGACGACGTCCACGGCGCCCATGCCGATCCCGTCGCCCTCCACGAAGCCGACATATTCGAGTCCGGGCAGGTTTGATTCGCGCAGGATGGCGGCGGCCGCTTTCACCTCTTCTACGCCTTTGATCTCCTCCGTGCCGACATTCAGCAGGCCGACGGTGGGGCGTTCGAGTCCGAGGATGATTCGCGCCATGGCCGATCCCATCACCGCGAGATCGACGAGATGGCTGGCGTTCGCGCCGATGGAGGCGCCGACGTCGAGCACGACCGATTGGCCGCGCAGCGTCGGCCAGAGACAGGCGAGGGCCGGGCGATCGACGCGCGCCATGGTGCGCAGGCAGATCTTCGCCATGGCCATCAAGGCGCCGGTGTTGCCGGCGGAGACGGCGGCGGCGGCTTCGCCCTTCTTCGCGGCCTCGATGGCCAGCCACATGGAGGAGACGCGGCGACCATAGCGCAGCGCCTGGCTCGGCTTGTCGTCCATGCGGATGGCGACGTCGGAATGGCGCAGCTCGCTGCGCTCGGCGAGACGGGGAAACCTGCCGAGCTCGGCGCGAATCGCCTTCTCGTCGCCGACGAGGAGGAACCGCATCTCGGGCTGGCGGTCGAGGGCGAGGGCGCAGCCGGGGATCGTCACCGACGGGCCGAAATCGCCGCCCATCGCGTCGACCGCGATCCGAACTATCTGCGCCATTTCCCTTTGCTTCCCCCGAA
>Ga0123398_1044933_pt1 | contig 15941 bp, 30 predicted proteins | sample T5LHNO3metaT_FD_89926 | JGI IMG/M metagenome (GOLD analysis project Ga0123398, IMG submission 89926) | Methane-oxidizing artificial microbial communities from Washington, USA to study methane cycling - T5-LHNO3 metaT (Metagenome... | ecosystem: Engineered > Modeled > Simulated communities...
CTCGTACAACGTAGTGGGCGGTTGCCTTTGGGTAGCGTCTTTTCTGTTTTTAGGATACTATTTTGGTGGATTGCCCGTTATAAAGAATAACTTCACCTATGTGATATTTGCGATTATTCTGCTGTCGCTATTACCGCCTCTCATTGAGATGTTAAGGGGTAAAAGCAAGCAAAAAGAGGCAAGTGAAGGCCTTTGATGGCTAAGATCATTTCAATAAAAAAAATTTCTAGAGCGAATAAGGTGCTCCCCGCATCAAGAAAATTAAAAAAATAATTCGCTAAGTATTTGATAGTTAAAGGAAGTTTTCTATCTTTGCCGTCCCTTTGTGGGATTAGTATGTCTTGAACGAAGCCCTACTGCTTCGATGGACAAAAATAGAAATTAAATAAAATGTCAGGAATCATTGGTAAAAAAGTAGGAATGACCAGCATTTTCGATGCCGAAGGAAAAAATATTCCTTGTACGGTAATCGAAGCTGGCCCGTGCGTGGTAACGCAGATACGCACGGTAGAAAATGACGGTTATACAGCAATCCAGCTGGCTTTCGACGAAAAGAAAGAGAAGAACACGACCGCATCATTGAAAGGGCACTTTGCGAAAGCAAATACAACGCCTAAGCGTAAGTTGGTAGAATTTGAGGTTTTCCCTGAGGAGAAAAATCTTGGAGATGTTGTTACAGTTGATATATTCGCTGAAGGCGATTATATCGATGTAGTAGGTACTTCTAAAGGTAAAGGTTTCCAGGGCGTTGTGAAACGTCACGGCTTCGGTGGTGTAGGTGGCCAAACCCATGGTCAGCACAACCGTATGCGTGCACCGGGTTCATTAGGTGCTTCATCTTGGCCTTCTCGCGTATTCAAGGGTATGCGTATGGCCGGCCGCACAGGTGGCGACCGCGTTAAGGTTCAAAACTTACAAGTGTTGAAAGTGTACCCAGAGAAAAACTTGCTAGTTGTTAGCGGTTCGGTTCCGGGTGCAAAGGGTTCTTACGTAATCGTAGATAAATAAGAAGATGGAAGTACAAGTTTTAAACATTTCAGGTAAAGAAACAGGTGCCAAGGTGCAACTTCCTGAAGCGGTATTCGGTGTAACCCCCAACGATCACGCTATCTATTTAGATGTTAAGCAGTACTTGGCTAATCAACGTCAAGGTACACACAAATCTAAGCAACGTAACGAGATTGCCGGTTCTACCCGCAAATTACACAAACAAAAAGGTACTGGTGGAGCCCGTGCCGGTAGTATTAAGTCACCCTTGTTCAACGGTGGTGGCCGTATCTTTGGTCCTCAACCCCGTGATTACAGCTTCAAATTGAACAAAAAGTTAAAAGCTTTAGCTCGTAAATCTGCTTTAAGTTACAAAGCACAAGAGAACAACATTGTAGTTTTGGATGAAGTGAATTTCGATTCTATCAAAACTAAAAACTATGTGAAGCTTGTGAACGACTTAAACGTAGCGAACGAGAAAACCCTATTGGTTTTACCGGCTTTGAACAAGAATGTTTATTTATCTAGCAGAAACTTGAAAAAAACAAAAGTGATTACTGCAGCTGATATTAATACCTACGACGTATTAAATGCAGGTAAACTTTTGTTGACTACCGAGACTGTTAAAACATTGGAGGAGGCATTTGCCAAGTAACATGGAGATTATTAAGAAACCCGTATTAACAGAAAAAGCGGCACTTTTAACAGAAAAGTTGAATCGCTATACATTTAAGGTGGACCATAGAGCCAATAAGATACAGATCAAAGCTGCAGTTGAACAAATGTTCGGCGTTAATGTGGAGTCTGTAAACACCATGGTTGTTTGCGGAAAGACCAAGAGCCGTTACACAAAAGCAGGGAATATCTCGGGCCGTGCTCCTAAATATAAGAAAGCCATCATTACATTGAAAGATGGTGAAACTATTGACTTTTACAGTACTATATAATTAGAAATGGCAGTTAAAAGATTCAAACCGGTTACTCCAGGTACTCGTTTTCGGGTAGGAGCTGACTATAGCGATGTAACAACTAATGTACCTGAAAAATCATTAGTCGTTAAAATCAAAAAGTCAGGAGGTAGAAATAATACCGGTAAAATGACTATGCGTTATCTCGGTGGGGGACATAAGAAATCATACCGATTGATAGATTTTAAACGCGATAAAAAAGATATCCCCGCAAAAGTAGCCACTATAGAATACGATCCAAACCGTACAGCACGTATTGCTTTGTTGCATTATGTAGATGGCGAAAAACGTTACATTATTGCTCCGGAGGGCTTACAAGTTGGTCAGACAATTGTTGCCGGCGAACAAGTTGCCCCTGAAGTAGGAAATACATTACCATTAAAAAATATTCCGCTAGGTTCGATCATCCACAATATCGAGTTGAATCCGGGACAGGGTGGATCTATTGCGCGCAGTGCCGGAACTTATGCTCAGCTTTCTGCTCGTGATGGTAAATATGCGATCATTAAATTGCCTTCCGGCGAAACCAGGATGATTTTATCAACCTGTGTTGCTACAATCGGGGCGGTTTCGAATGCCGAAAAAGCTAACCAAGTGTTAGGTAAGGCAGGTAGAAAACGCTGGTTGGGCCGCCGTCCGCGTGTTCGTGGTGTAGCTATGAACCCGGTAGATCACCCTATGGGTGGTGGTGAAGGTAGAGCATCCGGAGGTCATCCACGCTCACGTAAGGGCTTGTTAGCAAAAGGCTTCAAGACTCGGTCAAAGAAAAAAACATCGAATCGTTACATCATTGAGAGAAGGAAAAAATAATGGCTCGTTCAATTAAAAAAGGTCCTTATATCGATCATAACTTAGAAAGAAAAGTTCTTTCTATGAATGAAACCAATAAAAAATCAGTTGTTAAAACTTGGTCACGTAGATCTATGATTTCACCTGATTTTGTTGGTCATACCTTCGCAGTTCACAACGGAAATAAATTTATTCCGGTGTATGTAACCGAGAACATGGTTGGCCATAAATTGGGGGAGTTTGCTCCAACTAGAACATTTAGAGGTCACGCTGAAAAGAAAAAATAATAGGCAATGGAAGCAACAAATAACGTAAAGAAGAAAAAATCTGTACTGATAAGAGAAAGAAAAGAGCAGGCACAGAAGGGTGGTGCTTCTACTGCCAAATTATTAAACTGCCCTACGTCTCCACGTAAGATGCGTTTGGTAGTGGATCTTATCAGAGGTGAAAAAGTTGAGAAAGCATTGTATATTCTGAAATATACAAATAAAGAAGCTGCCCTAAGGGTTGAGAAGCTGTTGTTATCAGCGATCAAGAATTGGGAAGCGAACAACGAAGATAAGCGCGTTGAAGATAGTGAACTTTATGTAAAAGAAGTATCTGTTGGAGGCGGCCGTCAATTAAAAAGATTAAGACCTGCACCGCAAGGTCGTGGCTATAGAATCCGCAAGCGTTCTAACCACGTAACCATTGTTGTTGACAGCAAAACTACTGAACCACAAAACTAATTAGGAGAAATGGGACAAAAAGCACATCCAATAGGTAACAGATTAGGAATCATCAAAGGTTGGGATTCTAACTGGTTCGGTGGCAACAACTACTCCGATAAATTAGTTGAAGATGAGAAGATCAGAAAATATCTTTCTGTTCGTATCGCTAAAGGTGGCGTAGCAAAAGTTGTTATCGAGCGTACATTGAAACGTCTTACCGTGACTATCCATACCGCTCGTCCGGGCATCGTTATCGGTAAAGGCGGTCAGGAAGTTGATAAGATAAAAGAAGAGCTTAAGAAGCTTACAAAGAAAGATGTTCAGATCAACATCTTTGAGATTAAACGTCCGGAATTAGATGCTCAATTGGTAGCTGATGGAGTAGCGAAGCAGTTAGAGGCTCGTATCTCTTTCCGTCGCGCCATGAAAACCACAATCGCTTCTACCATGCGTATGGGCGCAGAGGGTATCAAAATCATGTGCTCTGGTCGTTTAGGTGGTGCGGAAATGGCTCGTACCGAGCAATACAAAGAAGGAAGAATTCCTTTGCACACCTTCCGTGCCGACATTGATTATGCATTGGCAGAAGCCCATACTACTTATGGAAAAATAGGTGTTAAAGTATGGATCTGTAAAGGAGAAGTATACGGTAAGCGTGATTTATCTCCGAATGTAGGTCAAGGAAATGTTAAAGGTAGAGGTGAAGGTGCCAGCAACTTTAGCGGTGGAGATCGTAACAGAGGTGGCAACGACCGCAGAAGTGGTGGAAGAAACGATCGCCGTGGCGGACGTGGTGGCAACCGTGGTGGAGCTCCTAAGGGAAAAAACTAATTTAGGTATCATGAATGCTGTCATTAGACAGCTTGTTTAATCATATTAAAGACAATGTTACAGCCAAAAAGAACGAAGTTCAGAAAGATGCAGAAAGGCCGCATGAAGGGTAATGCCGGACGTGGTGCTGAGCTGGCTTTCGGATCTTTCGGTATAAAATCATTAGAACCGGCATGGATTACCAGCCGTCAGATTGAAGCGGCTCGTATTGCGGTAACCCGTTATATGAAACGTGAAGGTCAAGTTTGGATCCGTATCTTCCCCGATAAACCCGTTACAAAGAAACCTGCTGAGGTTCGTATGGGTAAGGGTAAGGGTGCACCCGAGTATTGGGTAGCAGTTGTTCGCCCGGGCCGCATGTTATTTGAGGCAGAAGGGGTTCCTTTGGAAGTGGCGAAAGAAGCTTTGCGCTTAGCTGCTCAGAAGCTTCCGGTACAAACCAAGTTCGTTATACGTAGAGATTACGTAGAAGCATAAATCGTCTAGCCCGCCGTTTGTTGGCGGGCCTGCCGTTACCAGGCCCGTACTAACTGGCTTGAAAAAGCCATAAACAAATTGGTTAAATAGACACAACAACAAATAAGAAGGTGGATAATTCCTGTTAAAAGGTGGATCCATTACTTTAAAACGAATTATTCAAATGAAAAATTCAGAAATTTTAGAATTGTCAAAAGAGGAACTAGTAGCCCGTATCGCAGAAGAAAAGGCTGCCCTCAATAAGTTGAAATTTGCTCATGCTGTTTCTGCTATAGAGAATCCGCTTCGGATTAAAACAGCTAGAAAGTTAATTGCTCGTTTAAATACAGCACTTTCTGCGATTAAAAATGCAGAAGCTAAACAAGCACAGGAAACAGCCGCTGAAGCGCAATAATTTAAGTCGAAAATGGAAAGAAATTTAAGAAAAACAAGGATCGGCTTGGTAGTAAGCAACAAAATGGATAAATCCATTGTAGTGGCTGTTGAACGTAAAGTAAAACACCCTATCTATGGTAAGTTCGTAAAGAAAACTACCAAATTCAAGGCTCATGACGAACAAAACACCTGCGGTATCGGCGATACGGTGTTGATTATGGAAACTCGTCCGCTGAGTAAAACTAAAAATTGGAGATTAGTTGAAATTTTAGAAAGGGCTAAGTAACATGGTACAACAGGAATCAAGACTAACAGTGGCCGACAACAGCGGAGCTAAAGAAGTTTTAGTGATCCGTGTATTGGGCGGTACCGGTAAGCGTTATGCATCATTAGGCGACAAGATCGTTGTAACCGTTAAAAGTGCTATCCCTTCCGGAAACGTAAAGAAAGGAACAGTCTCTAAAGCAGTGGTTGTTAGAACGAAGAAGGAAGTTCGTCGTAAAGACGGTTCCTACATCCGTTTTGATGACAATGCGGCTGTATTGTTAAATAATCAGGATGAACCACGTGGTACACGTATCTTCGGCCCTGTTGCCAGAGAACTTCGTGAAAAACAGTTCATGAAAATTGTATCATTAGCACCGGAGGTTTTATAAAATGGGAAAGATTAAATTAAAAATCCGTAAAGGCGATTTGGTACAGGTTATTGCCGGTGATTCTAAAGGAACACAGGGTAAGGTTTTGGAAGTAATTATCGATAAGAATCGTGCAGTTGTTGAAGGTGCTAATTTAGTATCTAAACATACAAAACCTAATGCAGCCAACCCTAACGGTGGTATTATTAAAAAGGAAGCACCAATTCACATTTCTAACTTGGCATTGATCGACCCTAAGTCGGGTAAAATTACCCGTGTAGGCCGTCAGAAAAATAGCGAAGGAAAGTTAGTTCGTGTGGCTAAAAAATCAGGGGAGGAGATTAAGTAATGACTTACGTACCAAGATTAAAAGCAAAATATAAAGAAGAGATTCGCAGCGCACTGAAAGAGAAGTTTCAGTATAAAAGCGTTATGCAGGTTCCTAAGTTGGTGAAGATTTCAGTTAACCAAGGAGTAGGTGGCGCTACCACCGACAAGAAGTTAATTGAAACGGCTGTCAACGAAATGACCACCATCACAGGACAACAGGCTGTAGCAGCAAAATCGAAAAAGGATATTTCAAACTTTAAATTGCGTAAGGGTATGCCGGTTGGTGTGCACGTAACTTTACGCGATAGCAAAATGTATGAATTCCTGGATCGTCTAATCGCTGTCGCTTTACCACGTATCCGCGACTTTAAAGGTATTAACGATAAAGGGTTTGACGGCCGTGGTAACTATACCCTGGGTGTAACAGAGCAAATTATCTTCCCTGAAATCAATATTGACAAGATCAATAAAATTATGGGTATGGATATTACTTTTGTAACAACGGCAAACACAGACGTTGAAGCGCTGGAATTACTTAAACAGTTCGGTTTACCATTCAAAAATCAAAATACTACTAATGGCTAAAGAAGGAATTAAAGCACGTGAAGTTAAACGTGCCAGATTGGTTGCCAAATACGCTGAGAAGCGTGCTGCTTTAAAAGCAGAAGGTGATTATGCAGCATTAGATAAATTACCAAAAAATGCTTCTCCTGTCCGCTTGCACAACCGTTGCAAATTGACAGGACGTCCTAAGGGGTATATGCGTCAGTTTGGTATTTCACGGGTTACTTTCCGTGAAATGGCCCTAGCTGGTAAGATCCCGGGAGTGAAAAAAGCTTCTTGGTAGTTTTTTTAAGTTATAAGTTATACGTTAGCAAGGCCTTAAAACTTACTACGTACAACTTATAACTTATTACTTATAATACTATTAACCGATAGCAGGTCTGGGGCCATGGGGGCAATGGAAACCACTATCAAATTTTTAACAAATGAATACAGATTCAATAGCAGATTACCTTACACGAGTAAGGAATGCCATTAAGGCCAACCACAGGGTTGTTGAAATTCCTGCATCAAACCTAAAAAAGGAAATCACTAAAGTTCTTTTTGACAAAGGTTACATCGCGAACTACAAGTTTGAGGAGAAAAACGTTCAAGGGTCGATTAAGATTGCCTTGAAATATCATCCGATAACCAAAGTTCCTGCTATTCGCACTTTGACACGTGTGAGTAAACCAGGTTTAAGAAAGTATGCAGGTGTGGAAACTATGCCACGTGTATTAAATGGATTAGGGATTGCCATCTTATCGACTTCAAAAGGAGTCATGACCGATAAGGAAGCAAAGAACCTAAACATTGGTGGTGAAGTTTTATGTTACGTTTATTAATCAGGAGGAAAACACACGATGTCAAGAATTGGAAAAGCACCTATTGCGATCCCTGCCGGTGTTACCGTTACTGTTTCTGAAAAGAACCTGGTAACTGTCAAAGGGCCAAAAGGTGAATTAACACAGCAAGTTGATTCAGCGATCACTGTATCACAAGAGAACGGTAATATTGTAATCAAACGTCCTACAGATAGCAAAAATCACAAGTCATTGCACGGTTTATACAGAGCCTTGATCAATAACATGGTGATTGGTGTTACCGAAGGATACAAAACTACCCAGGAGCTAGTGGGTGTAGGTTACCGCGCAAGTCATCAAGGAAGTACCTTAGACCTAATTTTAGGTTATTCTCACCATATCGTTATGGTATTACCTAAAGAAGTAAAGGTAACTACTACGGCAGAAAAGGGAAAAAACCCGACAATCACGTTAGAATCTATCGATAAGCAATTGATTGGTCAAGTAGCAGCGAAAATCCGTTCGTTACGTGCACCTGAGCCATACAAAGGTAAGGGTATCAAGTTTGCTGGTGAAGTATTAAGAAGAAAAGCAGGTAAATCAGCTAAAAAATAATCATCATGGCAGGAAGTAAATCATCTCGCAGAGAGCGAATTAAAAAAGGGATCAGAAAACACTTATCCGGTTCTGCAGAGCGTCCTCGTCTTTCTGTATATAGAAGCAATAAAGGAATCTATGCACAGGTTATCGATGATGTTACTGGTAAAACCTTAGTTTCCGCATCCTCTTCATCAAAAGATTTCAGTGCAAGTGGCACGAAATCTGAGCAGTCTAAAGCTGTCGGTAAATTAATTGCCGAGAAAGCTAAAGCAGCAGGAATTAACCAAGTAGTTTTTGACCGTAACGGGTATTTATACCACGGCCGCGTTAAGTCGTTGGCCGAAGGTGCTCGTGAAGGCGGTTTAGACTTTTAATTAAAACAGAGAGATGTCAGTAAATAATATTAAACGAGTAAAATCAAGCGAAATCGAACTAAAAGACCGTTTGGTTAGTATTCAACGTGTTGCTAAAGTGACTAAAGGTGGTCGTACGTTTAGTTTCTCGGCTATTGTAGTAGTAGGGGATGAGAACGGTGTAGTAGGTTATGGTTTAGGTAAAGCGAAAGAGGTTACCGAAGCCATCGCCAAAGGTGTTGATGACGCTAAAAAGAACTTGGTCAAAGTTCCTGTAATCAAAGGAACAGTTCCTCATGCGCAATTGGGTAAATATTCCGGTGGTTCCGTTTTGATTAAGCCGGCAGTTCACGGTACAGGAGTACTAGCAGGCGGTGCGATGCGTGCCGTTTTGGAAAGTGCCGGTATCACCGACGTATTGGCAAAATCAACCGGTTCTTCAAACCCTCATAACGTGGTGAAAGCGACAATCGATGCGTTGACAAAAATGCGTGATGCTTATACAGTAGCTCAAAACCGCGGTGTTGATCTAAATAAAGTATTTAATGGATAAGCAAATGGCGAAGATAAAAATCACACAGATTAAAAGCGTAATCGACAGAAGCGAGCGCCAGAAAAGAACCATGCAGGCTCTTGGTTTAACCAAGATCAATAAGTCTGTAGAGGTTGAGGCTACCCCAGCGATTATTGGGATGGTTAGAAAAGTTAACCATTTAGTTGCCGTTGAGAGTTTATAATTTAAAATTATTTTTATAGATTGTCGTCCTTTTCCCTTTTGGTGGAAAGGATGACAATTTTTAGGTAATTTTATCGTTTTAACCGTTCTCCCTGATTAGTGAAAGCGAAGGGAAACATAGAAGTTTGTATTAATCATGAACTTATCAAATTTAAAACCTGCTGCAGGTTCAGTTAAGAGTAGAAAACGTATTGGTCGTGGTACAGGTTCAGGCCGTGGTGGAACATCAACACGTGGACATAAAGGTGCCGGGTCACGTTCCGGAACCAGTACAAAAATCGGGTTTGAAGGTGGGCAGATGCCGCTTCAACGTAGGCTTCCTAAAGTTGGTTTTAAGAATCCTAACCGTGTAGAATATATAGGTATCAACCTAGATGTATTGCAAGGTTTGGCAGAGAAGTATAATTTAACGAGTATTGATTTTGAGTCGCTGAGAGAACACGGCTTGGTATCGAAAAAAGACCTTGTTAAAATACTCGGCCGCGGGGAACTTAAAGCAAAATTAGAAGTTAAAGCACATGCATTCTCTGCTACTGCGCAAAAGCAAATTGAAGCTGCAGGCGGTTCGATCGTAAAACTTTAATTAAATGAAGAAGCTAATCACAACCTTAACCAATATATGGAAGATCGAAGACTTAAGAACGCGTATTTTAAATACGCTTCTATTTCTTTTGATTTACCGTGTAGGTTCTCATATCGTATTACCCGGTGTTAATCCGCAGTCGCTCAGTCAGGAAGCGAAGGATGGTATATTGGGTTTACTTAATATGTTTGCCGGTGGGTCTTTCTCCCGTTCGGCAATATTTGCGTTAGGGGTAATGCCTTACATCTCTGCATCCATCGTGGTGCAGCTCTTAGGTATTGCCGTTCCGTATTTTCAGAAACTACAAAAAGAAGGCGAAAGTGGACGGAAGAAGATGACACAGATAACCCGTTACTTGACCCTTGCTATTACCCTTGTTCAAGCCGTAGCTTATTTAAGGTCGCAGATTAGCCCGGAAGCCAAAACGATGGATGAACCGTTCTTTACGCTTGTTGGTACCTTCATTTTAACCGCAGGAACCATGTTTGTGATGTGGTTAGGGGAGAAGATTACTGATAAAGGTATCGGGAACGGTATTTCTTTGATCATCATGGTGGGTATCATTGCACAATTGCCGAGTGGTATGTTGAGTGAATGGGCTTCACGCATGGATGGTCATGGTGGCTTAATTCCCTTCATTGTTGAGATAGCAGCTTTGTTCTTTGTGGTGGTGTTTACGATCCTTATCGTACAAGGTGTCCGTAAGATCCCGGTACAGTACGCCAAGAAAATTGTTGGTAACAAGCAATACGGGGGGGTACGGCAATACATACCATTAAAAGTGAACTCAGCCGGTGTAATGCCCATCATCTTTGCGCAAGCAATTATGTTTATACCCACTACGTTGGCCCAATTTTTTCCGAATCTTCAATCATCGTTTTTGACTTCATTGAGTAACTTTACTTCCGTAGCGTATAATGTAACGTTTGCGATTTTAATTATTGCCTTTACGTTTTTCTATACAGCTATTATGGTGAACCCTCAGCAGATGTCGGATGACATGAAGAAAAATGGAGGTTTCATTCCTGGGGTAAAACCCGGTTTGGCTACCAGTGGTTATATTGATAGTGTCATATCCAAAATCACATTGCCGGGATCGATTTTCTTAGCAATCATTGCAATATTGCCCGCGATTGCTAGTTTATTAGGCGTTAACAGTCAATTTGCACATTTTTACGGAGGTACTTCTTTACTGATTTTAGTAGGAGTAGTGCTTGATACACTTCAACAGATAGAAAGTCATTTGCTCATGCGCCACTATGACGGTTTGATGAAAACCGGTCGCGTTAAGGGTCGTACTGCTGTAGCAAGTGGTGTAGCAGATCCAACAATATAGAGGCGAGCATGTCGAAATTGATTTATAAGTCAGACGAAGATATCGAACAGATCCGCAAAAGTGCCGATGTACTTTCCAGAACACTGGCGGAAATAGCAAAAGAAATAGAACCGGGAGTAAAAACCATTGACTTGGATAAATTAGCATTTACATTTATTCAGGACCATGGCGGAACTCCCGCTTTTCTCAACTATAACGGATTCCCATATTCGCTTTGTATTTCAGTAAACGACCAGATTGTTCATGGTTTCCCCGGGAGTTATGAATTGAAAGAGGGAGATATCATCAGTGTCGATGGCGGTGTAGTATTGAATGGTTACATCAGTGATTCAGCTTATACGTTTTCCGTAGGAGCCGTATCTGCAGAGGTAGAGCAACTCTTGCGTGTAACGAAGGAGAGTTTGGATAAAGGCGTAGAACAGGCAGTTGTGGGAAAGCGGGTAGGCGATATTTCCTTTGCTGTACAGGAGCATGTGCGTACTTACGGCTATGGAATTGTAAAGGAGTTGGTTGGCCATGGGGTGGGGATCCACCTTCATGAGAAACCGGAAGTGCCAAATTATGGACAGCGCGGCAAGGGAACGAAGTTGGAGCGGGGAATGGTCATCGCGATCGAGCCTATGATCAATTTAGGGAAAGCCGGCGTTCGTTTTTGGGAGGATGGTTGGACCGTCAGTACAATTGATGAAAAACCATCGGCTCATTTTGAGCATACCGTAGCAGTAAGTAAAGGCAAAGCTGATGTTTTAACCACCTTTTCATACATTGAAGAAGTTTTAAACAAAAAAGGTTGATAATCAGCATTTTTATTTTTAACTTTGCATCCCTGTTTGTGCAGGGTTTATAAATACATAATAATCAATAACATATGGCTAAACAAGCCTCTATTGAACAAGACGGCGTCATTAAAGAAGCATTATCGAATGCTATGTTTCGTGTAGAGTTGGAAAATGGACACGAAATTATCGCACATATATCCGGCAAGATGCGGATGCATTACATTAAGATATTGCCGGGGGATAGGGTAAAGTTAGAGATGTCTCCTTACGATTTAACAAAAGGTAGAATAACATATCGGTATAAATAAGGAGAACAGAACAGGCAATTGATGCGCCCTTTGTTCGCTTGTGATCTATAGGTTTTAAACGATTGTTCTCGGTGAACATAATAAATACGGCATCGAAAGAAAGATTCCGTTAACAAAACGAATAATAACGAATAATTATAAGAGATGAAAGTTAGAGCATCTATCAAAAAACGTAGCGCTGATTGTAAAATCATCCGCCGTAAAGGAAAAGTATTTGTAATTAACAAAAAGAATCCTAAGTTTAAACAACGTCAGGGATAACATTTAGAGGTAAATAGGTGTGAGGAAAAAGGCAAAAGGTTTTCTTTATTGCTTAGACCTTAAACCTTAAGCCTTTTAACCGTAATAATAAATATGGCAAGGATAGCAGGTATAGATTTACCAAGAAACAAAAGAGGAGTAATCGGACTTACTTATATCTATGGTATCGGTCTTTCAACCGCAAAGAGCATTTTAGCTGAAGCGGGTATTGATGAGGATACAAAGGTACAGGAATGGACTGATGATCAGTTAACAGCAATTCGTACAATCATCAACGATCGTGTAAAAGTAGAAGGTGCTTTGCGTTCGGAGGTACAGCTAAACATTAAGCGTTTAATGGATATCGGCTGTTACCGTGGTTTACGTCATCGTAAGGGTTTACCACTTCGTGGGCAACGTACAAAGAACAACTCACGTACCCGTAAAGGAAAGCGTAAGACTGTTGCTAACAAGAAAAAAGCTACTAAATAATAATTGATACAATACAATGGCTAAAAGTAAAAAAGTAACCAAGAAGCGTATTGTGGTGATTGAACCTGTTGGTCAGGCTCATATCAATGCAACCTTTAACAATATCATTGTAACACTTACCAACAACCAAGGTCAAACAATTTCTTGGTCGTCTGCCGGTAAAATGGGCTTCAAAGGTTCGAAAAAGAACACCCCTTATGCTGCCTCACAGGCTGCTAGCGATTGTGGTAAAGTTGCGCATGATTTAGGCTTGCGTAAAGTTGAAGTTTTTGTAAAAGGACCAGGTGCCGGACGTGAGTCTGCCATTCGTACTTTACAAACTCAGGGTATTGAGGTGACTTCAATAAAAGATATTACCCCACTTCCGCACAATGGTTGTCGTCCACCAAAAAGGAGAAGAGTTTAATTAACGGATTTTTAAAGCTAAGATTCTCTAGCCTTGGGTTAGATGATACTTTAAAAGAGAAAAAAAATGGCAAGATATACCGGACCTAAGTCCAAAATAGCCCGTAAATTCAGAGAACCGATTTTTGGTCCTGATAAAGCATTAGAGCGTAAAAATTACCCTCCGGGTATGCACGGAGTTTCAAAACGCCGTGGTAAACAGTCTGAATACGCTATTCAGCTGCAAGAAAAACAAAAAGCAAAATATACCTATGGTGTATTAGAGCGTCAGTTCGCTAACCTTTTCGATAAAGCTGCTTCAAAAGAAGGCATTACAGGGGAGAACTTGCTCAAATTCTTAGAGGCTCGTTTAGATAATACGGTCTTTCGTTTAGGTATTGCACCTACACGTGCCGGAGCCCGTCAATTAGTAGGACACAAACATATCACCGTAAACGGTCAGGTAGTCAACATTCCTTCGTACAGCGTACGCCCCGGCGATGTTATCGCTGTTAGAGAGCGTTCTAAAACGTTGGAAGCTGTTGCGAATTCCGTTGCCGGTAGAAAACAAAATAAATATAGCTGGTTAGAATGGGATGCTAACGGACTTACAGGTAAGTTCTTGAATTATCCTAACCGCGATGAGATTCCTGAAAATATCAAGGAACAGCTAATCGTTGAGTTGTATTCTAAATAGTTTATACAGCAAACCAGTATCCGGTTCATTCCGGGTACTTGTTTGCTTGCAATCATTTCAATCAAACAATTAATTAGAAATAAATGGCAATCTTAGCATTTCAGAAACCGGATAAAGTTATTATGCAAAAATCCACGGATTTTGACGGAACGTTTGAATTTCGACCGTTAGAGCCGGGTTTCGGTGTAACCATAGGTAATGCTCTACGCCGTATTTTGTTATCTTCATTAGAAGGTTATGCAATTACTTCTGTTCGTTTCTCCGGTGTCTCACATGAATTTTCTACCATCACTGGGGTAGTAGAGGATGTGACTGAGATTATCCTGAATCTTAAACAGGTACGTTTTAAGAAAACAGGAGAATCAGGAGATTCAGAAAAGATTTTTGTTGTAATCAACGGTCAAGATCAATTTAAAGCTGGAGATATTACCAGTCATTCTAACAACTTTACTGTACTCAATCCTGACTTGGTTATTTGTAATATGGAGAGCTCTGTAACTTTGGAAGTAGAGTTAACCGTAAACAAAGGCCGTGGTTATGTCAATGCTGAAGAGAATAAAGTTGCCGATGCAGCAGTAGGGGTTATCGCAATTGACTCTATCTATACACCGATCAAGAATGTGAAATATACGATCGAGAACTTCCGTGTAGAGCAGAAAACAGATTACGAGAAGCTTTTATTGGATATTTCTACTGATGGTTCAATCCATCCGGAAGATGCATTGAAAGAAGCTGCTAAAATCTTAATTCATCACTTTATGTTATTCTCGGATGAGAACATTCTATTGGAATCTCAAACGAAGGAGGAGACAAAAGAGGTGGATGAGGAAATCTTGCATATGCGTAAGATCTTGAAAACTGAATTGGTTGACTTAGATCTTTCTGTACGTGCATTAAATTGTTTAAAAGCTGCTGACATCCGTAGCTTAGCCGAGTTGGTTTCTTATGATGTAGCTGATATGCTTAAGTTTAGAAACTTCGGTAAAAAATCTCTTACAGAGATTCAAGAACTTGTAAAATCTAAAGGTTTGTCCTTCGGTATGAATTTGTCGAAATACAAACTGGATGAAGAATAAATAGGAATAATTAAGCGACCTGTTGCATAATTCCTCTTGTAAAGTAAAAAGTAAAAGCTTGCCTCCCGTAGGGACGGTAAAAATTAAAAAGGTACGCTTTGTGCCGCATGAAAGATGAGCTGTAATGGTTTTTTAATTTTGGCTTTTGACTTTTGAATTAGACAAGAACGGTATGCACAAAACAAAGAACAATGAGACACGGAAAAAAAATTAATCACTTAGGCCGCACAGCTAGCCATCGTAAGGCCCTATTGTCTAACATGGCCGTATCGCTTATCAAACATAAGCGCATCGTAACTACCTTAGCAAAAGCAAAGGCGCTTCGTACATATGTAGAGCCTTTGATCACTAAATCAAAGAGCGATACTACGCATTCTCGTCGTACTGTATTCAGCTACGTAAAAGACAAAGAAGCAGTAACCATCCTGTTCCGCGAGATTTCCGAGAAAGTGGCTAATCGTCCGGGTGGTTATACACGTATTATCAAGTTGGCAAACCGTCCCGGCGACAATGCAGAAGTAGCATTGATCGAATTGGTCGACTACAACGAAGTATACGCTACCGGTGGTGCGAAGGTTGAGAAGAAATCGACTCGTCGTCGTGGTGCAAAGAAAAAGGCATCGGCAAAGGCTGATGAGCAAGAAGTAGTAGCTACTGCTGAAGAAGCTACTGCACCAGTTGAGGAAGCTCCTGCCGCAGAAGAAACTGCTGAAGAGGCTCCTAAACAGAAAAAAGCAAAGGCAAAAGCTGAACCGGAAGCTTCCGCTGAAGAGGCAAAGGATGCCGAGTAATTGCTTTGTAGCATTTAATCATCGAAAATCCCCTTTTTAGGGGATTTTTTGTTTATCGCATATGCAAGATCAATCGGAAGCTTTTATAAAAAGGCAATTGTATGGAAAATCCCACATC
>Ga0123398_1020974_pt1 | contig 15786 bp, 14 predicted proteins | sample T5LHNO3metaT_FD_89926 | JGI IMG/M metagenome (GOLD analysis project Ga0123398, IMG submission 89926) | Methane-oxidizing artificial microbial communities from Washington, USA to study methane cycling - T5-LHNO3 metaT (Metagenome... | ecosystem: Engineered > Modeled > Simulated communities...
ATGGTAGCCTTGGTGATGATTGCCGACTCGGTACAAAGGCTGCTAATGCCGGAAATCATTCGCTTTGACGAGGCGATTTTAGTAGCGCAAGTGGGTTTGTTGATCAATCTGTTAAGCGCGCTGTTATTACGGGACCATCACGGTCATCACCATGGACACGGGCATAATTCTCACCATGACCATGACCATGACCATGACCATGACCATGACCATGACGAACACGATCATGATCATGATCACAAGGACCACGGTCATCGACCCCAACATCAGGATCACAATCTAAGGGCGGCCTATCTGCATGTAATGGCCGATGCGCTAACTTCGGTATTAGCCATCGTCGCTTTGGTCGCAGGCAAGTATTACGGCTGGGTATGGCTGGACACGGTGATGGGTTTTGTTGGCGCGACAGTGATCTTGGTCTGGGCTTACGGTTTAATCAAAGAAACTAGTCCGGTGTTGCTGGACCAAACCATGAACCCTAAATATACCCTAGCAATACAAGCTGCGCTGGAGGATGACGGCGAATGCCGTGTCAGCGATCTGCATGTTTGGCCCGTTAGTGCGAATCATTATGCGGCAATCGTGGTTTTGGTCACCCAGCAGCCAAAATCGCCCAGTTATTATAAGAATCTATTGGCCAAATTCGCGCAGCTCGACCACATCACCGTGGAGGTCAATCGTTGTAATGGCGAGGATTGCGTTGCAGAATAATCGCGTCGTTGCCGATGAATTCAATTTGGCAGTGGTAATGCGCCGCTAACCAACGAAATGTTGGCCGCGAAAAAAAAGCGATGTGGGTTTGATCGTTTTTGTAATGCCATTTGGCAAAGGCTTCGGCATCGATGACCAATTTGGTCATAATGCCCAGCCAGCCGCCGGGTTTCAATAACTCAAATAGTGCGTCGAATTCGCGTTTTGGCGCACGAAAATGCTCTACCACCTCGGTGCAGACGATAAAGTCGTAGGTTTGGTGCAGGTGCTCAGGAAAGTCCGCATAGAATGGGTCGTAGACACTTATTCGATGACCTTGGGCTTTTAAGAGATTTGCGAGCGCCGGGCCGGGGCCGCAGCCGTAGTCAAGGCCTTCAGAATTGTTAGGCAATCTTTCCAGCAGAGGCTTCGCCAAGCGCGATAGAAATACAATGTAGCCCGGATCGTCGATGGCGTTTTGATGCAGATCATAAATAGCCTTTTCCTGGCTTAGTGAAATATGCTGCGAGCAATCGACATACACCAATAAGCAATTCTGGCAACGTTTGTAATCGCGTTTTGAGTCGCTGTGAAAATGACGGGTATTCGGGCTACTACAAAGTGGGCAGGATAGTGCCGGCATAATTAATTTGGGCTTTTGCTTGACGCGTAGGGGATATACTGTAAAATGCGCCGCTCTCTACTGCGGAGCGGTAGTTCAGTTGGTTAGAATACCGGCCTGTCACGCCGGGGGTCGCGGGTTCGAGCCCCGTCCGCTCCGCCACTTTCTTGTTTTACCCGCGATTTCATTTCATCGCTGAAGTGACATTCATCATGAATATCGGCATACATTTTAGTTTGCGATATTCCTAAACTGTTGCCAGATAATTTTGAATGTAAGCGTCAAGGTCGGATCATTAGCGACTACTCGCTCGTCCAAGATAACCTGATCCACCCAGCAACCTTCGTCGATTTCATCAGTCGCCAGATCAAACGGTCCGTTATGCCGGCAGCGGTAGACCTGAATAAATTCCATACCTAAATCGGTGCTAGGCTCCAGTTTGAATAAGCCTTCCAGGCTATCGACAGATACGCCCAATTCTTCCTGTAATTCACGCGGCGCGGAACAGGCATAGCTTTCGCCGGCGTCGACGTGACCTGCCGCTGAGGTATCCCATAAGCCTTTGTTCAGATCTTTTTTCATCGAGCGCTTTTGCAGAAACAACTGGCCCGCATCGTTGAAAACCAGAATATGCACGGCCCGATGACGCAGTCTGTTGGCGTGAATCACTGATCTGGGTTGTTGGGCAATAACGGCATCGTCTTTATCGACGACATCGAGAAGTTCGTTGTGCATGTAAACTATCGATTCCTGAGGCAAGGTCGTGTATGGTAGCTGTTTTTAGTGCATGCCGCAGAGAACATATGGCAAGAAGAAGCGAACATAGTCAGGAACAAATTAAGGAAATGGTGTTGGTCGCCGCAGAAACCATCGTCATAGAGGACGGATATAGCGCTCTGACGGTGCGTAAAATCGCTATGGAAATTGGCTATACGGTGGGCAGCATTTATATGGTGTTTGCCAATATGAACGATTTGCTGACCCACGTCAAAGGCCGGACACTGGACGAGTTAGCTAAACAATTGCTCCACTGTGTACCGTCCGCCAGCGTCGAGGAAAATATTCTGATCTTGGCGGAAACCTATCTAAATTTTGCCGCCCAGCATTTCAATCGCTGGCGAATGATATTCGATATCCAGAGTGAGGAACCTCAGCCTGACTGGTATCTACAAAAAGTGGAGCAGATGTTTGCCATTGTCGAGGTGTTGTTTATACAGCTTACGCCAGGTAGCTCGTCCGAGCAAAGCCGGCTGGCTGCCAGAACCTTGTGGAGCGGCGTGCATGGGATCTGTATTTTGTCGCTAACCGCCAAACCGCAAGTCAGCGATATTGAAGCATCCAAACTAAGCGTTGATTTGTTAGTGCAAACCTTTATTCAAGGTTGGAAGGCGCTTGCTCCACTTCAGGTAAATGCCAAACCACCAGAAAAGTAGCCGCCAGCAGCAGCAAACCCAGGCCGATAAGCGCGGCAATAGGTGTTACGTGTTCGGCAGCAGCCAGGGTATAGCCGCCGACCGATAATAACATTGCTACGTTCTGGAAAAAATTCTGCATCGCTACCGCGCCGCCGCTGCCTATGCTTTGTTGACCAAGATCCTGAAGTGCCGCGTTGATCGGTACGATAAACATGCCGCCGGCCATACCCATTAAAAACAACACAAAACGCGCCGGCCAAACCGCCTCGGTAAAACTCAGGGCGATGATAAAGATGCTCATAAAATAGGCCGGGATTCGGGCGCGGCGCAAATGTTCCAGCGGAATCAAGTGCGGGACCAGGACCGAACCGGCGATGATGCCGATAGCCAAAAACAGCGTCAGATTGGCTATGTCGCTAGCATTATGCGTCATCAACACCAACGGCGCCCAGGCGATGATGATGATCCGCACGCTGGCAGCGGCCGCCCAGAATAAGGACGCGCCCAGCACCGCGAACCGTGAGCGCGGCATCGCCAGAAAAGTTTTAACTTCCAAGTAGAACAGCCTGACTTTCGAGCCGGATGGTGGCGCTTTACGCAAACCAATCGGCAAGAATAGGGTGGTTGCAGCTGAAATCAAAAACAAGACTATTGTGGCAATCAAGGCCCAAGTGGTGGAATGATCGGCCAGTTTGGCGCCGACCACCATGCCGGTTAATATAGCCAGAATTGTCGAACCTTCTATCCAGCTATTGGCTTTGACCAGGCCGTTGTGGCCCGCCAGTTCCGGCAAAATGCCGTACTTGGCCGGACTATAAAGTGCTGCGCCGACACCGACCACACAATAAGCCAATAGAGGCTCGACGTGAAATAACAACAAGCCGGCACCGCAAGCCTTGATCAGATTGGCGACAATCAACACCCTCGATTTAGCATGGGTGTCGGCAAATCCGCCCACCCAGGGAGCCAAGACCACGAATGCCACCAGAAATACGCTTTGCAATGCCGGCACGTACCAGCTAACCGGATGCGCGTCCTGCATCACCATGGCGATGACAGTAAATAAAATGGCGTTGTCGGCAAATGCGGAAAGGAATTGCGCGACTAGTAGGGGATAGATGTGTTTGCTCATGGCGTTAAAGGGTAGTTAAGTTAGGCAAGACAGACGTGGGCCGCGGTCAATCAGACTCGACGTTGCCGCCTTCCACCAATCGCGCTGCTAACGCGGTAGCCCCTGGATAATCGGTTTTCCCGGTCGCCAATACCGGCAGCTTATCCAGCACAAACACTTTCTTGGGCAGATTGATGGTAGCCACACCGGTCGAGGCTTCGGCCAACTGTTTGGCGCCGGCATCGCGGCGCGTGGTCAGCAATACGAGTTGCTCGCCTTTTTTTGGATCGGGCAAACTGACGACGACATGTTGCGCATCCGGCCAGGCGTTGATGGCTAGCTGTTCGACAGCGGTCAGCGAGACCATTTCCCCGCCGATTTTTGCAAAACGTTTGCTGCGGCCGCGAATATGAATAAAGCCCTCGTCGTCGACATGCACTATATCGCCGGTATCGTACCAGCCTTCGCCATAAGCGGCCGAGCAGGGCGGTACCAATACGCCGGGATTATCCGGCAGTAAATAGCCTTTCATAATGTTCGGGCCGGCGACGTGTAATTTACCGGCATTTTCGATACCTGGCACCGGTTCCAGCTTGTGGAGCATATCCGGCATGAAACGGCCCACGCTGCCCGCTTTGTAGTCCATCGGCGTGTTTACAGAGGTTACCGGCGAGGTTTCGGTAGCGCCGTAGCCTTCCAGAATACGGATGCCGAATTTGTCTAGCCAAGTGGTACGGGTGGTTTCCTGTAATTTTTCCGCACCGGCTACCACGTAACGCAGGGAGAAAAAATCATAAGGATGGGCTTTTTTGGCATACGCGGCCAGAAAGGTGTTGGTGCCGAACATGATGGTCGCACCCACTTCATACGCCATTTCCGGTATTACCGCGTAATGCAGGGGTGAAGGGTAGAAGAAGCTGGTCATGCCGTTCAGCACCGCCATCATGGTGCCAACGCTGAATCCGAAAGAATGGAACATCGGCAAAAAGTTCAGTACCACGTCGCCTGGTCCGAAATCGATGCGCGACCTGATTTGCTTGTGATTGGCTAACATGTTGGCGTGCGATAGAACAACGCCTTTGGGTAAGCCCTCCGAGCCGGACGTAAACAGCACGACCGCTGCGTCGTCGGCGTCATAGTCGTGGCTCTTGTACCAAATTGCCGCGGTTTTAGCCTTTAACCAGCCGAGTAACTTATCCAAACTGGTTAATGATGTCGCCAGATCTTCCAGATAAACCAGTTTGACATGTTGTGCCAATAGGGCCGCTTCATCCCCGAGATGCGCCAGTTCGATGAACTTGCGCGAAGTCAACACCGTGTTGACTTGCCCGGTACAGCAGGCCGCTGCCATGCCATTTGCACCTATGGAATAATTCAACATGGCCGGTACTCGTTTATAAATCTGCAAACCCAGAACCACGTTCAGCGTCTTGCAGCTATTCGGCAGTAACACACCAACATTCTCGCCTGTTTGGGTAATTGCGCTAATCAGTTTTCCAACGATGAGACTACGGGTGATCAATGCGTCGTAGCTTAAAGGTTTACGTTCAAGATCCTCGGCAACGGTGTAGCTACCACCATACAATCTGCGAGCTTCCAGCAATGCCGAAAAGATGGTTTGTTGGTAATGGCTGGTGGCAAACATCATTTCGGTCATGATGTCGGCCAGGATGTGACCGCTATGTTTGCGGCGGGCTTTACCGGTCACATCGCCGTGCGTTTCTATCAGCGTTGGCGGTTGAATGTGAATGGCGATGCGTGGCAGCCAATGTTTGCGCAAGATTCCGCCCATTCTGGAAAAGCGGCTAAATTCGGCACCTTCAATTCGGACAGGCAATATTGTCGCCCCCGACTTGTCGGCAACCATGCCGGTGCCATCATAGATTTTCATTAAGGAACCGGTGACCGTGATGCGGCCTTCCGGAAAAATCACGGTTTTTGTGTCGCTTTGTAAATGATGAATCAACGCTTTTAATGACAGGGGATGCGTCGGGTCCATCGGAAACACTTTGGATAAACGTAAAAACGGTTTCAGCCACCAGCGTTCGGAGATTTGGGTATTGATCGCAAAGGTGATGTCGTCCGGTAAAAATACGCCGAGTAACAATGGATCGAGAAACGAGGTGTGATTGGCGACGATCAACACGCGATTGCCGGCTTTGGAATAATTATCAAGTCCGTGGACTTTCACTCGATAGACTAGCGTCAACAGCCAGCGTAAAACAATTTTTAACATAGTGTTCCTCCCGTAAGCGCATATTAGCAGACAGATTGCGATTTGCCGGGAGGCACTATAACGATAAACTAAACGCTGTTCAATTCAATTTTTTCACTGCCTCCTAAAAACGAAAAAGCCATCCCCCGCGAGATGGCTTTTGAAATTGCTACCGCTTTGTCCGTCAATGGACAAAATCGGTGCGGAAACCGGGCGAACTGCTTTCTAGCCTTTTACTGCCCGTTTTCTGCCAAACCCTAATACGCCTAACAGCCCCGGAACGAACAAGAAGGCAGAGGTAGGCAACGGAACGGCGGCTGGTGCGGTCACGTGGACAGTAGCGCCAATCGTTGTGGTGGCGGGCCCGCTACCGTCGGAGAGGAACAGTAGTTGTGCCGGAGTATATATAGGGTCGGGGATTATACTTAAGGCATTGCCTGCACTGATATTGAGTGCTTTGAATTTGACGGTGCCCAGCAAGGTGGGCGCAGTGATGTTCAATCCAGTTGTCACGCTACCTCCTGACAGCAATTCGGCAAAATGAATTTTCCCCAAAGCTGCGCCCACGCCGGGTGTGATGGTGCTTATCGAGGCGAGTGCTTCGGTATCAGCGCCAAAAATACTGCTGCTAGTCAGCGATTGCGCGAACAGATTGGTGCTGTTGTAGGTCAGGTCGAAATCAAAGCCCGCCAGATCATTAACGCTATTAATATAAATTTTGACATCAAAAAATGAGCCTTTAGCGAACGAGCGGATGTTCGTGTCGTCAGTAAATTTAAGATTAAGTGTGGCCGCTTCAGTTGTCTGGAAAAAGCCGACGAATGCCAGCGCAAGCAGTTTGGTGAGCAAGTGTTTGTTCATGGAGGATTCCTTGGATTTAAGCGCCGGGGTTATCCGCCCCGGCAAAGCTAATCAAAAAAGTGGTTAGGGCGCAGGGTTGACCACGACGCATTGCGGTAAGGTGCAGAGCGAGGCGGCCTTTCTGTAATCGATGAAATTGACGCGCAGATCACGGTTCAAATCGCGCGGATCATTGGCTGGTACGGTTTGACCATATTTCGCTCTAATAGCGTTCAAATCGTTCATGTCGATGTCGTTATCGCTATCAGTATCGCCGGGGCCTGTTACTTTGACGGTAAAGGCTTTGGACGCGCTGGTGTTATCGGCGTCGTTCGCTGAGACGGTAAACTTGAAGGTACCTACCTTGGATGGCACGCCGGATAACAGACCTGTGTCTTGCGCAAGTGTCAAACCATTCGGTAGTGCGCCGGCGCTGACGTTTACCACGTAAGGCGTGTTGCCGCCGCTAACGGTGGGTCGCTCCGGAAACAGTTCGTTGACATTGCCATTTTGTAGCGCATCGACCATTGCGAAGGGCGAGATTGCCACGAATTCCGTCATTTGCGAGCCTTGGTAGGCGCCGACGACTTCCGCAGTCGAGCAATCGAATTCATGAGCGCCGCCGTTGGCATCGGTTACTTCCACTATACCGTTGCCGTGGAGATTATCCGGTCCGACCGTATCGCACATGGCTTCGCCTTTTTCGCCGTCTATGGATGCTGCGGGTCCACCATACGCATAAAATTCGTAACGGCGGGTTACGATTTCTTCGGCGTTGTTGCCCATGCTGTCGCTACCGCCGCGCAACTCCGACTTGGCATTGCTGGCGCCATTCCGCGATTGCAGCAGATACCACTCGGATTCGACTTCGTCCGGTTCTCCGTTAGTCCAGTCCGCCAGGCCGTCGCCGTCGTGATCGTCACTGATCAAATCGGCCAATGGCAAAACCCGGGTTCGATGGGTTTTGGTTTTGATGACCTTGACCCAACTTGGTTCGCCAAATTCTTTCACCACGCGTTGTGAGACAACCGGAGCCGGTATGGTTGCCACGACTTGAGCGGGGAAGTTGGTGGTTGGCGGGGTGTAGTCGAATACAGGAGTATTCAACTGTAGAGCTGGACCAACGATCAGTTTGCCGCTGCCATCCTTGACCAGCCAGTTGTATTTGACTGCGCTATAGGGCGTGGTGCTGGTGTAGGCAAAGTGGACTCCAAAATGTTCGCAACCAACATTTTTGCTTAAGTCGTAACAATAGAGGGTGCTGCCTAGCGGGTACGGATTGGTGTACGCTCCGTCTTTTTCATAACGCACAAAAGTTTTTGGATGCGCGGGGTCGCTGAGGTCCTCCCGTACTTTGCCATAACCATAATGATTGCCTGGGTAGGTGCTGACCACGTCCTTGCTGTAGGTATCGTCCAGCTCGATTTCTATGCCGTAGACGGGGCCTCCTGTGTGATTGAGTGCATCGAAGTTGCCCAGTCCGCCCCTGATGTCGCTCGCTTCGGCAGTAGAACCGAGCGCCAACAATGGCAATAAGAATGTCATTTTTTTCATTGTGTGTTCCCTGTAGGTTTTTGGTGTGTAAACTGACCTTAACTAGCAATGAAACTTGGCGGCGAGCGAATCGACAACTTCACGATTTTAGTAGGCCGTCAATAAAGCCTGCCCGAATTTGAAGCTGTAAGTAGTTTTGCCGCAAGGCATGTAGTGAGTTGCCTAATTCGGAAAGCAGATTTCAGACTGTCAGGCAACTTAAAGTCGGGAATTTATAACAGCGGAAAATGAATTTAAAATTAAAACTGCGTCAATTATCACGTTTCTATTGTCATTCCTTTGACTTTTTTCCGGTGAGCATAGCTTTAACTAGGCTCTCTCGGTGGAATCTGCTGGAGATAATGACACCGGCTATATGCAGGGCAATCAATACCAGCATAAAGTTCGTTGCACCTTCATGAATTTCCTCCCAAAATTCTTCATCTTGGCTTTCCATCTCTGCTTTTCCATCGTCGTCGTCGTCGTCTTCCGCATGGGCAGCGCTGATCAAAGTTATCGTCGCGGGATCACCAGCCAGAGGACCGCGGCCTTCTTCTATCGCATATACTTTTAAGCCGCTGACAGTCACAACCAGCAGCGTAGAGAGCAATGCCATGACCATCCAGCCGCCCAAAGGATTGTGGCCGACATAATGTTTCGCGGAACCTGCGCGCAGTTCGCGTATATAGCGGTAAACATTCCCGGGAGAACGGACAAAATCGCTAAAGCGGGCATGGCGGCTGCCGATTATTCCCCACAGAATGCGGAAGATAATCAGACCCAAAACCGTGTAGCCGGCGTAAATATGCCAAGCGTTTTCTTCTTCGCTGGTGAAATAGGCGACAGTAAAGGCAATTACCAACGACCAGTGAAAAATACGGATAAAAATGTCCCAGACCGCTACGGTGTTTTCGTTATTCATGTTGTTTACCTCGGCATGCTTAGTTGCGGATATAGCTAGTGTAAGAAACCGAGATAAATCCAATCTTAAAAGTTCGGGGTTAAAATAGTTTTCTCCGAGTAACTCTTTGATACCAACCTTTGTTATGACTCAACTATGCGACTATTGCTGGTAGAAGATGATCCAGGCCTGTCCCGATCCTTAAAAGCCGACCTGGAAAGAGCCGGGTTTGCGGTCGATTTGGCCATGGATGGCGAAAGCGGCGAGTTTTTAGGCATGACTGAATCCTACGATATCGTCATCCTGGATTTAGGCTTGCCGAAAATGCCCGGACTAGAAGTACTGCGACGTTGGCGGCAGGCGGGCAATCATGTGCCGGTCATTGTGCTGACTGCGAGGGATGCCTGGCATGAAAAAGTCGACGGCTTTAAAGTGGGTGCTGACGACTATTTAGGCAAACCGTTTCATATCGAGGAGTTACAGGCACGCATCCAAGCCTTGTTAAAGCGCATGCACGGGATGATGCAGCCGCAACTGTGTGGTTGCGGTGTGACCTTGGACGAAGACAGACAAACGGTCAGTGTGGATGGCGCTGAGCATGCCGAGTTGACGGCAATCGAGTTTCGTTTGCTGCGCTATTTCATGCTGCATCCCGGTAAGCTGCTCACCAAAAGCCATTTACTTGAGCACGTGTACGAAAGCGATGGCGACCCCGCCAGCAACGTTATCGAAGTGTATATCAATCGGTTACGGCGTAAATTGGGTAAGGATTTGATCGCTACTCGGCGTGGGCAAGGCTATATCTTCGGTGAGAAGCCGTGATTTCATTACGCCAGCGTCTCAACCGCGGCTTGATCATTATCCTGAGTATGGTGTTTGCCGGACACTGGTTGGCAGCAGATTGGGTGATTCGCTCCGTGGCGGAAAAACAAATGCTGACCCGCTTGCAACACGATGGCGACTCGTTGCTCGATACATTGAAACGCAATGCCGAAGGCGAACTGATCTTCGATAGCTCGCATGCAGGCACCGTTTACGGTCAGGCGTATTCCGGCCACTATTTCGTGATCCAGATTGACGGAAAAGCCTATTATTCAAAATCGCTGCAAGATGGGGTTTTGCCTTTCGCCACGGAGCCTGTCAATACCGCCAGGCAATTCCATTTTCCCGATGGGCCGCATCATCAACCTTTGCTGGTCTTGAGTCGAGGTTTCGAGCGGTTTGGTCATGCAATCACGATTAGTATTGCCGAGGATTTGAGCGATATTGGTCACGATATAGATCATATCCGGCTCGCCTATCTGGTACTGACGGCCATGGTACTGCTGACTGCAATCGCCCTCCAAAGTAACGATGTGCGCAGATCGCTGAAACCGTTGCAGGCCGCGCGGGATGAATTGGCGGAGATTGCCTATGGCCGTCAGTCACAGATCCAAGCCAGAGTGCCGGCGGAAATCAAACCTTTGGTTGCGGAAGTCAATCGCTTGCTAGTGCTGGTTGAGAGGCGCTTGCATCAATCGCGCACGGCGATTGGCAATTTGGCTCACGCGTTAAAAACGCCTTTGGCGATGCTGTTTCGCTTGGCTGAAAATTCGCAACTGGATGATCATCCGGAGCTGCGCAATCAGTTGCAACAGCAAACTCAAGCGATACATGAGCGCATCGAGCGAGAATTAAAACGCGCCCGTATCTCCGGTAATCTGCAAACTGCCAGTGTGTTTAATTCGCAGCAAGAACTCACGGCCTTAGTCATGCTTTTGCAAAACGTTTATGCTGAGAAAAATCTAACGATCAAAGTAAATGCCCCCGATCAACTAATCAATTTTGATCGGGAAGACATGCTGGAACTGACCGGTAATTTGCTGGACAACGCCTGCAAATGGGCTGATAAGCAGGTCGTAGTCTCAGTTGAACATGAGGACGGCATTACCATCCGTGTCGAAGACGATGGTCCCGGTTGTTCGTTGCAGGATATGCAGCAATTAAGTAAGCGGGGTTTACGGCTGGACGAAGCAGTGCAGGGACATGGGCTAGGCTTGGCGATTGTGCGTGACATCGCCGTATTTTATGGCGGTACTCTGGAGATCATGCGTTCCAAGCAGCTAGGTGGTTTGCATGTGAGTGTGCAATTCCCAAGGTGGATAGCTGCAGCATCGGTATAATTCCCGCTTCTTTTGCATTTACCGTTTGATTGCTTATGACCACCGTTAACACCGAAAAACTTTCCAGCGCCCGTTTTGCCGAAGCCACCGATGCTTTTGTCGAAGAATTTACCGCTTCAGTCAATTTTGACCGGCGCATGGCCCGGCAAGATATTCAAGGCTCTCTGGCGCACGCGGCCATGCTGTGCAAAATAGGTATTCTGACTGAGCAGGAGCTCGCCGACATTCGCAGCGGATTGATGCAAATCGGCGGCGAGATCGAACGCGGCGAGTTCGTCTGGTCGATCAAGCAGGAAGATGTGCACATGAACATCGAAGCGCGTTTGACCGATTTGATCGGCATTGCCGGCAAAAAACTGCATACCGGCCGTTCGCGTAATGACCAGGTCGCAACTGACATTCGCTTATATTTGCGCAGCGAAATTGAAACGATATTGACGCAGTTGCAACGCCTGCAAATCGCTTTATTGGATGTGGCGGAGCGCGAGGCCGACACCATCATGCCGGGTTTTACCCATTTGCAAGTCGCGCAGCCCGTGACATTCGGCCATCATCTGATGGCGTGGTTCGAAATGCTGTGCCGGGATAAGGAGCGTCTGCAAGATTGCTGTAAACGCTTGAATGTGATGCCGTTGGGCGCCGCAGCATTGGCCGGTACCAGTTATCCTATCGACCGTTTTATGACCGCCGAACTATTGGGATTTTCCCGGCCGTCGAATAACTCCTTGGATTCGGTTAGCGACCGCGATTTTGCGATTGAGTTTGCGGCGGCCGGCAGTTTAATCATGATGCATCTGTCGCGGTTTTCCGAAGAATTGGTGTTGTGGGCCAGCGCGCAATTCAATTTTATCGACATTCCCGATGCGTTTTGCACCGGCTCCTCGATCATGCCGCAAAAGAAAAACCCCGACGTACCAGAACTGGTGCGCGGTAAATCCGGCCGGGTCACCGGGCATTTGATGTCCTTATTGATGCTGATGAAAAGCCAGCCCTTGGCGTACAACAAAGATAATCAGGAAGACAAGGAACCCTTGTTCGATACCGCCGACACCTTAATCAATTGTCTGCGGGCCTTTGCCGATATGATGCCGCGCATTCAAGCCAAACGCGAAAATATGTATAACGCGGCGAAAAGAGGCTTTGCTACCGCTACGGACTTGGCTGATTATTTGGTTCGCAAAGGTATGCCATTTCGCGATGCCCACGAAGTTGTAGGCCAAGCTGTGCGCCTGGGACTACAAACGGATCGGGATCTGTCAGAATTAGCGCTCACGGAGTTGCAGGGCTTTTCCGCCACCATTACAGCTGACGTTTTCGACATTCTTAAACTGGAAGGTTCGGTCGCTGCCCGCAATCATATCGGCGGCACCGCACCTGAGGCGGTTCGTCAGGCAATATGTGAAGCAAGACAACAAATACCCCACTAAATCCTGGAAATTGGCTTTTTAACTGCTACCCTTCGAGCATCGATTAATTCGGAGGGTGGCATGCCCCAATACTTTTCCCGACTGCTTGCTGGAACACCGCTTGACGAGTTCCCGCAAGAAACCGACTTTTGGCACGACCGGGAACTCAGCTTGTTTAGCTGCCCCAACGCCGATGCCGATCAAGCATTGACCGCCATAGTTTTCAAAATTAGTAGAAACCCGAAAGATCTGCTGGCGCATCTACGACGGATTTATATTTGTTACGACCGGCACCTGTCCGAGCAACTCTACGCGGCGCTGTTAGATTTAGTGATTATTTTGAATGGGAAAGGGGCTTCGATTAGTCGCCGTATGATACAAGCTAGTCAGGCGCGACTGTCTGTTCAGCAATGTCTGGATTTGCTCAAAACAAACGGGCAGACGCCGCCAGGTAATCGATATTCTTTGTTCAGCAAAGGTCTGTTGGGTCGCCGCGAACTGGTCATGTCTAAGCAGCAAACAGAAACCGAGCATGATTATCTGGCGCTAGCCAATGACTTTATCGAATACAGCCAGCTTGAGCAGGCCATGGATGTGTTGGAAACCGGCATCACCCTTCAGCATGATCGTCCGGATTTACAACTGGCTTTGTTAGAGCTTTATAAATCCACAAAAAACCGCGAGCGCTTTCAAATCAATCGGCAACGCTTTAGCGACTCTGCCATTGTCCTAGATGCTGAATGGCGGGAATTGGCAAATTACTTTGAAGGACAGGCATCATGAGCAAGCCGAATAAAACGCCATTTCGAATAGCTCTGCATGGCATGGATAGCCGCACCTGTAAAACCATGGAAATGTATTTGAAGGGGCCATGCCGAGGGGTTGCCGTCGTGGTTGACGATGCCGAAGCCGACATCGATATGATCGACGCGGATCACCCTAAAGCCCGGGATATTTTGGATGCCAGAAAAGCCGCCGCGCCGGGCCGCCCGATCATCTTATTGTCGTTACAAAACCTGCAACTGGATAACACTTATTTCATCAAGAAGCCGGTGAATGTCGAACAAATAACGGCGGTGCTCGACAAAATCAAGGCGGTTGCCGAAGCTTGCAAATCTGTTACCGAACGTACGAAAATTGCGCAGGTAGCACCAAAGATACCTGATGTGCCGGAACCGCCCAAAGACGAGACGCCGAAAAAAATGACTATGGATGTCTATGTCAATAAGGCTAAGGCACCAAACTCAGGTGATTCCGCTGAACACCATAAAGCCAGCAAACATCAATCGGCGATGCAGTTGAACGAAGGCGGCTTCACCGCGTTTTTGGGCACACTGAGCGATATCGATTTCGACGACGAGGTGCAGTTGTTAACAGCCTGTTACGACCCCAGGCAGTATTTTTTGGGCTACGTGATGTCGGCCTATAAAACCGCTAATTTGCAGTCGCGCGTCTTGCAACTTTGCTCGATTTGGAAACCTTTGACGATTTTTCCGGAAAACCAGGAAATCTGGGTAGATGCCGACGATAAACAAACCCGCGCATTTGCCGGGATGCCATTGGGTAAAGGCTCCGTCGGCAAAATGATTTTGACGGCAGTCGATTCTACAACCGCTATTCAGCGCGCCGAAGACAAGTTTCAAGATATGGGCGCTTTTGTCTGGAAATTGGCGATCTGGACATCCAAGGGACGCTTCCCGATAGGCCTGGATATTCAACGGCCGGTCTACTTGGAAAGATGGCCGAATTTTACCCGGCTGGTCATCACGCCGGATGCTTTGCGCATTGCCGCATTGTTGGTTCAGGCACCGAGAACGCCGCTGGAAGTCGCTGGTCTGTTACATGTCAAACCGCAGTATGTGTTTGTGTTTATTAGTGCGTGTCATGCCATAGGCATATTGAAACAGAGCGAACGTCAAGTTGATGCGGTGATTGCCGTGGAACCAACCAAGAAGCCTAAAAATGAAGGTTTATTAAGCAAAATTCTCAACAAATTGCGCGGCGCTTAGCAAACGATAAGGAATCTCGATGAGTCAATACAAAATTATTTTCACGGGCCCAGTAGGTGCCGGCAAAACGACTGCAATTAATGCCATCAGTGATGTCCCGCCGGTCAAAACCGATGCGGCCGCCAGTGATATGACAAAAAACCGTAAAGCATCCACAACGGTGGCTATGGACTACGGTGTGATGAATTTGGCGGGCGGCGAAAAAATTCACTTGTACGGCACTCCCGGCCAGGAGCGATTCGATTTCATGTGGGATATTTTAACCAACGGAGGCATCGGCTTAATTTTACTGCTGGACAACACGCGCGCGGACCCTTTTCAGGACATGCGTTTTTTCCTGGACGCATTCGGTAAGTTTATCAACGATACCAGCGTAGCGATTGGGGTGACACAAATGGATTTGAGTAGTACGCCCTCAATAGAAGACTACCATGTGCAATTGCAGGGAGTTGGCTTGAAACCGCCGGTTTTTGCGGTGGATGCCCGGGAAAAGAATGACGTCTCTTTGTTGGTACAAGCCCTGTTATATTCCCTCGATCCTGGTTTGGCGGGCTAATCACGATGGAAAGATTTGATCTGATTAATGGGCTGTATCTCTATCCCACCCCCGCTGGTGCTTATTACGCCATATCGTCGCCGGAAACCGATAAACCTCGGCGGTTTTTAATCCACTTGCTGCAACAGGAACATACTCCGGCACTCAATATCGCGCAGTTGCAAACATTGATGGAAATCGATGACGAGGACAAGGCCTTGCAATTGCTGTTGTATTGCCAAAAACTGGGCTGGGTGCAAGGCGTGGATACACCTTTGCAGGCGCCACACTCAGCGCTAGAGGAGATTTTGCCTGATTTGTTGGGAAAGATTTCCGAGAGCGGCAAA
>Ga0123398_1009263_pt1 | contig 15785 bp, 14 predicted proteins | sample T5LHNO3metaT_FD_89926 | JGI IMG/M metagenome (GOLD analysis project Ga0123398, IMG submission 89926) | Methane-oxidizing artificial microbial communities from Washington, USA to study methane cycling - T5-LHNO3 metaT (Metagenome... | ecosystem: Engineered > Modeled > Simulated communities...
AAGTCCGTTGCGTCTACCAGTTTCGCCACGCCCGCGAGCATGGGCGACCATGCGCGAATCCTTATAGGGCGCGCACGGCGAAGGCGACAAGCGGAATCAGCCGCGCCGCGTCGCGCGTCCCTGCGGCTTGCGGATCGGCGCCTGGAAAGTGAGCCCCGTGTCCCAGGGAAAATAGATCCAGGTGTCCTGCGAGACCTCGGTGACGAAAGTGTCGACCATGGGCAGGCCCTGCGGCTTGGCGTAGACCGTGGCGAAATGGGCCTTGGGCAGCATCTCACGCACGACCTTCGCCGTCGCGCCGGTGTCGACGAGGTCGTCGATGATGAGCACCTCCTCGCTGGGCCGCAAAAGGATCGTGTCGGTCAGGGGTTTCAGCACCTCGATCGTGTCGCGCTCCGTCTCCTCGTGATAGCTCGCCACGCAGACCGTCTCGATCACGCGGATGCCGAGCTCGCGCGCAACGATGCCCGCCGGCACCAGGCCGCCGCGCGTCACGGCGACGATGGCCGAGAAGCCGCCGATCGTCGCGAGGCGCCAAGCGAGCGCGCGGGCGTCGCGGTGGAACAGGTCCCAGGAGACCGGAAAGGTTTTATCGGGGCCGCTCAGCATCTCGTCCTCGCTGTCGCTTCTCATGACGCCCGCGCGGACAATTCCGCGAGGAGCGCGCGCACCGCCTCCCCCGCCGCGGCGATGCGCGCCGCGTCGCGGCTGCGCAGAACGATCTGATTGCGAATGCCGGCGGAGGAAAAATGCGGATAGGAGCCGATGCTCACGCCTTCATGAGCGCGGGCGATCTCTTCGAGCTTCTCCGCATAGCTTCCTTCCGGAATCGCGCCCGCCTCGATCGTCTCAACCAGAATGCGCGCGCCCGATCTGAGTTGCGGGCCCACCGTGTCCATCATCGACTGCATGATGAGGGGAACGCCCGCCATGACGATCACATTGCCGATCCAGAAGCCGGGCGCCTGGGAGGCGCCGTTGCGCACGAGCTCGGCGCCCTCGGGGATGCGCGCCATGCGCCGGCGGGCGGGGTTGAGCTCCGCCTCGGTGAAGCGCTCGCGCAGCATGGCGATGGCGCGGGGGTCCTCGCCGATCCCCACGCCAAAGGCCCGGGCGACGGCGTCCGCGGTGATGTCGTCATGCGTCGGGCCGATGCCGCCCGTGGTGAAAACATAAGTGTAGCGGGCGCGCAGGGCGTTGAGCGCCGCGACGATTTCGTCCTCGTCATCCGGCACGACGCGCGCCTCGCGCAGATCCACGCCGATCTCGGCGAGGTAATTGGCGATGTAGCGCGTGTTGACGTCCTGCGTGCGCCCCGACAGAATTTCGTCGCCGATGACGAGAACCGCCGCGGTCGCCGGCCCTTCGCCCGTTCCGGGTTCTTGCATTGCCCGCCTCCCTGAGGCCCGATTATGGCGACCCCGGCCCGGAACGCCAAGCCTTGCCCGGAGGATCCTTGCCCGGAGGATCGCCTTGCCTGGCGTGGTCCCGGCCCGGCGTCGCGCCCTCACGCTCCGCTCGCGGCCCTTTCCCGACCAGCGCGCGCCCCGACGAAGGCCGGCTCCGCGCGATCGACCAGGCCGGCGAGCCCATGGAGCAGCAGGAGCGCCGTCCCGACGTAAAGAACGTCCAGAAGCGGGGAGGCCAGGCTCGATTCGGAAAGGATCTGGCCCAGAGCGCTGATCAGGCTGCCTGCACAAAAAACAGGCAAAGGATTGCGCCCCAGAAGGGCAAAGAAGTCGAAGAGCGCCGTATCCCTGACGGTCCTGTTCAATTTGGAGAAATAGACCACATAGGCGAGCGCGGCGAAATCGACGATGCGCGCGACGCCCAATTCGCTCTTGTTCCAGTCCAGATAGCGCCCGGCCTCGTCGACGAGGCCGGGCGCGAGGCCAAAGGCGTTCGAGACCACGAGCCCCGATAAAATCGTCAAGACCAGCGAAAGCCGCAAGAGACCGCGCCGAAAGGGCACGCCGTCTTCGCGAAGCGCCCCGCCGCAGAATATGCCGAGGGCGAACATGAACTGCCAGGCGAAAGGATTGAAATACCAGCCGCCCGGCTCCGGCCAGGAGGGGAGATTGATCCCCGCGAACCGCGCGCCCCCATAGACGGCCGCCGAGGCCGCCAGCATCGCGAAACGTCCGCGGAGCGCGACGGCGGCGAGAAGCAGCGGCGCCGCCGACATGAGCACGATATAGAGCGGCAGAATATTGAAATAGGCGACCTGATGGCTCAACGCCAGAATGCCGACGACGCCCTTGACGGGGTCGAGGAAGGGCGTCGCGCGCCCAGATTCGGCGCCGAGAAGATCATAGGGCGTAAAATCGTTGGCGAACCAGAAAAGCGCGAGCGCCACGGCCGTCAGGCCGAGATGGGCCCCATAGAGCTTCGCCGCGCGCCGCGCGAGGGCGAGAATCCCCGCCGAGCCGCGCCTGAATTTCTCGCCATAGGCGAGATAGACCGAGACGCCCGACAGGAAGACGAACAGCTCCGCCGAATCGGAAAAGTTGAAATTCCGCAGGGTGAAGGCGCCGAGGACATTGCCGGGGATGTGATTGACGAGGATGGCGACCTGCGCCACGCCGCGCCAGAAGTCGATGGAATCGATGCGTTTTTTCTGCACGGTCGGCGTTTGCTCGATTTTTCGTGAGAGGCCCTTTCGGGCGCCCTTGGCTACCGCGATTCTCATCATACAAATCTTGCGCCGGCGCGGCGAGGCGGCCATTGGCCACTCCCTTCGCCGTCCTTGCTTTGGCCGCGCAAATCACTACCTTGTCAACCATCCCGAGATTCCAGCAAGCAGACGAGCGCGTATGACCTTCATCGAGTCCCACCTCGCCCCCGCCGCCCGCAAGAGCGGCCAGATCAAGCTGCACGGGCCGCAGGACTTCGAGGGCATGCGCAAGGCCGGCCGCCTCACCGCCGAGGCGCTCGACATGCTCGTTCCGCATGTGAAGCCGGGCGTGACCACGCAGCAGCTCGACGACCTCGTCTTCGACTTCGCCATCGCCAACGGCGCCTATCCGGCGCCGCTCGACTATCGCGGCTACCGCAAGTCGATCTGCACCTCGATCAATCATGTCGTCTGCCACGGCGTGCCGGACAACAAGCCGCTGCGCGACGGCGACATCGTCAATATCGACGTCACCTTCATCCTCGACGGCTGGCACGGCGACGCGAGCCGCATGTTCGCCGTGGGCGACGCGCCGAGAAAGGCCCGGCGCCTCATCGACGTGACCTATGAATCGCTCCTGCGCGGCATCGCCGCCGTGAAGCCGGGCGCCACCACGGGCGACATCGGCGCGGCAATCCAGCAATACGCCGAAAGCGAGCGCTGCTCGGTGGTGCGCGATTTCTGCGGGCACGGCCTTGGCCGCGTCTTCCACGACGAGCCCAACATTCTCCATTACGGCGTGAAAGGACAGGGCGTGGAGCTTCGCCCCGGCATGTTCTTCACCATCGAGCCGATGATCAATCTGGGACGGCCGCAGGTCAAAATTCTTTCGGACGGATGGACGGCGGTGACGCGCGACCGCTCGCTCTCGGCGCAATTCGAGCATTCGATCGGCGTCACCGAAACGGGCGTCGAGATTTTCACGCTTTCGCCCAAAGGTCTGGACAACCCGTCGGGCGCCGCCAGCGCGACCGCATGACGCCGCCGAGGGGCGACGCGAAGCCGCTCTCGCGCGACGCCGCCGCGTCGGGCATGGAAGAGGCGCAGACACCGCATTATCACGGCCATCGCCAGCGCCTGCGCGAACGTTTCATGGAAGCGGGCGAGGTTGCGCTCGCGGATTACGAATTGATGGAGCTGCTGCTCTTTCGCGCCCTCCCCCGGCGCGACGTGAAGCCGCTCGCCAAGGCGCTCATCGAGCGTTTCGGCTCCTTCGCCGAAGCCGTCGCGGCGCGGCCGGAGCGCCTGCGCGAAATCGCGGGACTCGGCGAAGCGGCCATCGTCGAACTCAAGGTCACGGAGGCGGCGGCGCGCCGCCTCGCCCGCGGCGCGCTGGAGAAGCGCCAGGTGCTTTCCTCCTTTTCCGCGGTGACGGATTATTGCCGCACCGCCATGGCCTACGCCGCGCGCGAGGAATTTCGCATCCTCTTCCTCGACAAGCGCAACGCGCTCATCGCCGACGAGGTGCAAGGCGTCGGCACGGTCGACCATACGCCGGTCTATCCGCGCGAGGTGGTGCGCCGCGCGCTGGAGCTTGGCGCAAGCGCGCTGATTCTCGCGCATAACCATCCTTCCGGCGATCCCACGCCCTCCACGGCGGACATACGGATGACGAGGGAGATCATCGCCATCGCGCAGCCCTTCGGCATCTCCGTGCACGACCATCTCATCGTCGGCCGCGACGGACAATCGAGCTTCAAGGGGCTGAAGCTGATATGAGGATTGAACCCATTGAACCCGTCATTGCTTCGCTTCGCTCGCAATGGCGGAAGGGAACCGCTTGACCTCGTTCTTCATCACGCCCCTCATCATCGCCACCGCCCTTTTCATGGAGCAGCTCGACGGCACGGTGCTCGCCACCGCTCTGCCGGCCATGGCGGCGGACCTCCATGAAGACCCGATCGCGCTCAAACTCGCGCTGACCTCCTATCTCCTCTCTCTCGCCGTCTTCATTCCGCTCTCCGGCTGGGCCGCCGATACATTCGGCGCAAGGCGCGTGTTCCGCGCCGCCATCGCCGTCTTCACGACCGGCTCCATCCTGTGCGGCTTTTCGAGCTCGCTTGCCGCCATCGTCGCGGCGCGGGTGGCGCAGGGGCTCGGCGGCGCGATGATGGTGCCTGTGGGGCGGCTCGTCCTGCTGCGCACGGCGCCGCGTCACGAACTCGTCAGCGCCATGGCGTGGCTGACCATCCCTGCGCTCTTCGGCCCGCTCATCGGCCCGCCGCTCGGCGGTTTCCTCGCGACCTATTTCGACTGGCGCTATATTTTCTGGATCAATGTGCCGATCGGCCTGCTCGGCGCGGCGCTGACGACGCGCTTCATCCCCGATCTCTACGAAGAGAATGTGCGTCCGCTCGACGTCACGGGCGCGGCGCTTTCGGGCGTCGGCCTCTCCTTCCTGGTCTTCGGCTTCACGATCCTCGGCCGCGGCTTCGCGCCGGCGCCGGTCGTCGCGCTGATCATCGGCGTCGGCGCCGCCGCGCTTCTCGCCTATTCCGTCCATGCGCGGCGCGCTGAATACCCCATTATCGACCTCGCTTTGCTGCGCATCCCGACTTTTCGCGCGGCCATCTATGGCGGCTTCCTGTTTCGCATCGGCCTCGGCGCCGTGCCCTTTCTGCTGCCGCTCCTGCTGCAAGTCGGCTTCAATCTCAGCGCCTATGAATCGGGACTCCTCACCTTTGTCGCGGCGGCGGGCGCCATGGTGATGAAGACGACGGCGCAGCCGATCCTGAAGCGCTTCGGCTTCCGCCGCGTCCTCATCGCCAATGCGCTGATCTCCTCCGCCTTCCTCCTCGCCAACGCCTTTTTCACGCAGGCGACGCCGCATTGGACCATCATGGCCGTGCTGCTCGTCGGCGGCTTCTTCCGCTCGCTGGAGTTCACCGCGCTCAACGCCATCTGCTATGCCGATATCCCGAGCGAATCGATGAGCAATGCGACGAGCTTCGCCGCCGTCGGCCAGCAATTGTCGCTCTCGACCGGAGTCGCCATCGGCGCCGCCGCGCTTGAGGCCGTGCGCGCGCTGCATGGCGGCGGGGCGCTTCGGGCGGAGGATTTCGCGCCCGCTTTCTATGTCGTCGCTTTTCTCTCGACGCTCTCTATCTCGACCTTCGTCCGTCTTGCGCCGAACGCCGGCGACGAGCTGACCGGGCGCGACGCGACGACGCTTCCGGACTGAAGCCGTTCACGCCGGCGGATTGTCCCGGCGTCCGCGAAAACCCGTCGCCAGCACGTAAAGCTCCGCCGAGTCCGCGCGGCTCGCGGCGGGCTTCACATGGCGAACGGCGGCGAAATCGCGCTTCAGGCGCGCGAGCAACTGTCCCTCCGTGCCGCCCTGCAGCACTTTCGCAACGAAGAAGCCGCCGGGCGCCAGCACGTCCTTCGCGAAATCGGCGGCGAGCTCGGCGAGCGCGACGATGCGCAGATGATCGGTCTGCTTGTGGCCCGTGGCGTTCGCCGCCATGTCGGACATCACGCCGTCGGCCTCGCCGCCGAGCATGGCCTTGATGACGTCCGGCGCGTCGTCGTCGTTGAAGTCCTTCACAGCGAACGTCACGCCGGCGATCGGCTCCATGTCGAGAAGATCGACGCCGACGACCTTGCCTTTCCCGTCTTTCGCCTTCACGCGGTCGGCGGCCGCCTGCGACCAGCCGCCGGGCGCGGCGCCGAGATCGACGATGCGGCCGCCCGGCTTGAAGAGATGAAAGCGCTCGTCCATCTCGATGAGCTTGTAGGCGGCGCGCGAGCGATAGCCCTCGCGCTTGGCGCGCGCGACATAAGGGTCGTTGAGCTGGCGCTCGAGCCAGAGCGTGGAGGAGAGCGAGCGCTTGCGCGCGGTCTTCACCCGCGTCTTGAGCGAGCGCCCGCCCTCGCGGCCCGAGCCTGCCTTGCCTTCCGCCATCCCCATTGCGCTCCGACTGTCATTATCCCGCGCTTTTACCATGGGCGGCCGACGTCCGCCCCGGATTCCGATCGGGAACGACCTTTCTAGTCTAGACGAGCGCCTTGTCGCGCGGGGCGAAGAGCCCGTCGGCGCCCGCCTCCATCACGATCTGGCGGTCGTGATAATCGTGCAGCGTCGAGCGATGGCCGATGGATACGATGGTCGTCTTCGGCAGGCGCTCGCGCAGCATCGCATAGATCTCGCCTTCGAGTTTTTCATCGAGGGCGGAAGTCGCCTCGTCGAGGAACAGCCAGTCGGGCCTGGCGAGCAGCGCGCGGGCGATGGCGACGCGCTGCTGTTCGCCGCCGGAAAGGCGCTGGCCCCAATTATTGTCCTCTTCCAGCCGCTCGACGAAAGGCGCAAGCCGCGCGGCGCGCATCGCCTCCTCGATGTCGGCGCGGGGGAAGTCGTCCGCATTGCCCGGATAGACGACGGCCTGGGCGAGCGTTCCCATCGGAATATAGGGGCGTTGCGGGGCGAGCATGACGCTCGCCTCGCGCGGCAGGACGATGTCGCCCATCACATGCGGCCAGATGCCGGCGACGGCGCGGAACAGCGTGGATTTGCCCGAGCCCGACGGACCCGTCAGCAGCGCCAACCGGCCCGGCTCAAACACCAGATCCTCCACACGGACGATACGGCGGCCGTCCGGCAGCGCGAGGATGACGTCGCGCAGCCTCAGCTCGCTCGCGGCGCCGCGCGAGACCGCGTGAATTTGCCGCTGTTGCGCCTGCGCGGCGTCGATGGCGCGATCGAAGGAGCTCAAACGGTCGAGCACGGCTTTGAAGCTTGCGAGGAAGGTGTAGTAATTGATGAAGAAGGTGAGCGCGCCTTCCACCCGCCCGAAGGCGCTCGCCGTCTGCGTCATCACGCCGAGCTGGATTTTCCCGGCGAAATAAAAGGGCGCGGTGATGAGATAGGGGATGATCGGCGAGATCTGGCCATAGGCCGCGGTGAAGCCCATCAGCTCCTTACGCTTGCGGACGATCGCCAGATAATTGGCGAAGACGCGCTGGAAACGCCGCAGCAGCGAGCCCTGTTCTTCTTCCTCGCCGGAGAGCAGCGCGATCTGCTCGCTATATTCGCGCAGGCGCGCCAGCGAGAAGCGGAAATCGGCCTCGCGCCGCTGCTGCTCGAAGAACAGCTTCGTCAGCGACCGGCCGATCAGATGGGTCAGGATCGTTCCGAGCGAGGCGTAGATCAGCGCGACCCAGAACAGAAAGCCGGGGATATAGATATTCGTGCCCGGCAGCGCGTAATTGCCCGAAAGCTCCCACAGCACGAAAGAGAAGGAGACGAGCGAGCTCAGCGTGGAGATCAGCAGGATCGAATAGGAGTAGATGCCGTAGCCTTCCTCGCCGCCGTCGATGAAACGGTTGACGTCCTCCGCGATGCGCTGGTCGGGATTGTCGGCGTCGCCGCCCACGAGCGCCATCCCGTAATGCGTGTGCGATCCGAGCCAGCGCCGCACATAATGCTCGGTGAGCCAGCGCCGCCAGCGGATGATGAGCATCGACTTCAACACATATTCGATCACCGCCGAAGCGACGTAAATAAAGGCCCAGGGCGTGAAGACATAGAGAAGCTGGCGCCAGAACTCGCCGGCGTTCTTCTCCTGAATGGCGTTGAACCAGTCGCGGTTGAAGAAGGAGAGGCGCACGGAAATGCCGACCTGGCCCTGATTGATGAGAACCAGAACCACGATCATGGCGGCGGCGATGGCGCTTTCGCGGGCCGCGAAGCGTGGGAAAGGCCAGACGCGGCCTTCGCCGCGGTCCGTCGCGTTGAAATAGAGGTCCGCGATCCGCGTCATCTCCCGCACGACCGGGATGCGCGAGACGACGTAGACGACGATGGAGAAGACGGCCACCGTGACCGACATGCTTTCGGGCGGCGCGAAGCCCTCTAACGCCCGCGGCCATAGTCCTTCCGCCTGCATCAACCGCGCGAGGCCGAAAACGATCGTCTCCGTCGAGAAGATCGACGCGAAAATCTTCATGAAGCTCGACATGCCGACGCCGCGCCAGGTGGCGTAAGCGCAAAGCGCCGAGGCGACGGCGAGGATGAACAGGTCGGTATCCGCCTTGTGCGCGCCGACCAGCGCGGCAAGGACGGCGAAGGCGGCGACGGCCGCGCTCAATTTCCGCATATTTGACCCTTTGAAGGATGGCGTCGCCCGCAAACGGGAGCGCTTGGCGCCAAGGCGCTCCCCTCACCTTTGCACGGCCGGCGCTTGCTTCTCAATCATCCTCTATCGGGATGACGGCGTCGCCGTTCACATGCGCGACAAGCACGGGAGACGCCTTGAAAGTGAGGACGCGGCGCGGCGTAATTGTGGCCTCCACGCCGGTTTTCGGGTTGCGGCCGACGCGCTCGCGCTTGGAGCGGACGTTGAAGGTTCCGAAGGAGCGGAGCTTGACCGCCTCGCCGCGCAGCAAGGCCTCGCTGATTTCGTCGAAAGTGGCGTCGAGAATCTTGCGGGCCTCCGCGCGCGACAGGGTCGGGCAGCAGCTATAAACCGCCTCCCGCAGAGCGGCGCGCGTCAAAGTGTTTCCTGGCGCGATCTTTCTTACCATGCGGGAAAAACACAGGCGTGAATGTCTGTCGTGCTGCTGCTGCTGATCGGCATGGACACGCTGTTCCCCAGACGCTCGAGTAACGCGACAAAACTGATTATTGGCCGCAAGCAAAACAGCTTACGGCGCTCATAGTACGCATAAATCATAGAGATGCAAGGCCATGGCGCCGCTTCGCGGCAGGAACCGGCATGCGGCGCCGCAGCATCAAAACGGTTACGTCTCCGGTCACACGGCGAGTCTCACTTTATGCTGCGCGACGGGGATCATGGCGCGCACTTTCCGGATGCGGTCGACGTCCACATAGGACGACACCAGCCCCGGCCCGTCCGACGCCTTGGCGACGACATGGCCCCAAGGATCGGCGATCAGCGAATTGCCATAGGTGAAACGGGTTTCATGCCCGGCCTTGTGGGCGCCGGTCTGGGCCGGCGCGCAGAGATAGGCCTGCATTTCGATGGCGCGCGCGCGGCACAGAACTTCCCAGTGATCCTTGCCGGTGACGAGGGTGAAGGCCGCCGGCAGCGCGACGACGTCAGCGCCCTTTTCGGCGAGCGCCTGGAACAGATAGGAGAAGCGCAGATCATAGCAGATGGCGCAACCGACGACGACGCCGTCGCAATCATAGGTCACGACCTCGTCGCCCGGCTTGAAGGCGGCGCTCTCATGATATTTGGCGCCGTCGGGCGCCGTGATGTCGAACATGTGGATCTTGCGGTAGCGCGCAACTTCCCTGCCGTCGCGGTTGAAGGCGACGCTGGTGTTGTGGAGGCGCTCCTCGCCCGGAATCTTCTCCAGGATCGAGCCCGCATGGATGAAGACCTTGTGCTCGCGGGCCAGCGCGCTGCACATCTCATAGGCCGGGCCGCCCGGCAGCTCTTCCGCCGCCGCCATTTTCTCGGCGCGCGAGCCGCCGATGAAGTCGAAAACCTCGGGCAGGCAGATCCAGTCCGGCTTTTCCTGGGAGACGGCCCGCTCGATCAGGGCTTTGGCGTTGGCGAGATTGACGGCCTTGTCGCCAATCGAATTCATCTGGACCAGTGTGACCTTCATATCCGCTCTGCTGTTTCATGAGGCGCGCGGGCGCGTGGACGGCTTTTCACGGACGTCACTTTATACGGCGGCGACGGGCGGCGTATAGCGCAATCGTCGCCATAAGCCGGCGAGAGCGCATTTCGCATGGTCGAGTGCGCCTTCGCCTTTCGTCTGGCGTGACTCTCTGTCGTTCGCGTGAGTCCAGGCGAATGGGGGACGCTACCGTCGCGCGCCCATGCGCAGGGCGGCGAGGCAGAAGTCGATCATCTGCTCGCTCGTGGGCTCCGGACGCTCGGCGCAGTCGATCATCAGCCGCGGGTGGAAGAAACGGATGAGCGCCGTGTGGACGAGCTTCGCCGCCAGCCCGGCGTCGCCCTTCGCGAATTCGCCGCTCTCCATGCCGTCGGCGATGACGCTCTGGACGATGGCGTCGATCCGATCGACATGCTCGTCGATCGTCGGCCAGCGCTGATCGAGCGCCGCCTCCACCATATCGTGCATTTTGCGGTCGGCGAGATAGCGGTCGGCGTTCATCGCCTCGTTGCAGAGCACGAGCGCGCGCAGGCGTTCGGAAGCCGCGCCGGGCCCGGCGGCGACCCTCCGGATCGCCGTTTCGACCTCGCCCATCAATTGGCGGGCGACCGCGACATGAATCTCGGCCTTCGAGCCGAAGAAGCGGTAGACATTGGCGGGCGACATGCGCAGCTCGCGCGCGATGTCGGCCACCGTCGTCTTCTGGAAGCCGATCTCGCGGAAGAGGCGCTCCGCGGCGGCGACGATCCGGGCGCGCTGCTCCGACTCGCGCGCATTCGCGCTTTCGGCGACGGCGCTCACTCCGCGGCCTCCCCCGCAAGGCCGGACGCGAGCTCGACGCCCCGCGACGCGGCGGCCGGCATGCCCTCATTGAGATGCCGGCGGAACCAGGTCGCATAGAGCGCGGGCAGGAAGAGCACGGTGAGGAAGGTCGCGACGAACAGGCCGCCCATGATGGTGAGCGCCATCGGGCCCCAGAAGGCGGAGCGCGACAGCGGCATCATGGCGAGAATGGCGGCGAGCGCCGTGAGCGCCACCGGCCGCACGCGGCGCACCGTCGCGCCGATGATCGCGTCCCGGTAGCTGTCGCCCGCCTCGAGATCCTGCCGCACCTGATCGACGAGAATGATCGAATTGCGCATATCCATGCCCGAAAGCGCGATGAGGCCCAGAAGGGCGACGAAGCCGAAAGGCGCGTGCGCGACATTGAGCGCAAGAGAGGCGCCGATCAATCCCAGCGGCGCGCTCATCATGACGAGGCCGACGCGCGTGAAATCCTGAAGCTGGAACATCACGATCGTCAGCATGACGAGGCCGACGACGGGGAAGACGGCGAAGATCGAATTATTGCCCTTCGCCGATTCCTCGATGGCGCCGCCCATCTCGATACGATAGCCGGGCGGCAATTGTTCCCGAATTTCCGCGAGCTTCGGCCAGAGCCGCGTCGAGACGTCGGGCGCCTGCACGCCGTCCTTGACGCCCGACCGGACGGTGATCGTCATGTCCCGGTTGCGGCGCCAGAAGATCGGCTCCTCATGCTCATAGGAAATCTTGGCGACCTGGGACACGGTCACCGGCTTGCCGTCGCGCGAATAGACGACGATGTCGCCCAGACGTCCCAGATCGCCGCGCTCGCCGGGAATGGCGCGGGCGACGACGTCGATCTGGTCGATCCCGTCGCGCAGCGTGGCGACGGTGACGCCGGAGATGACCATGCGCAGCCGGTTCGACACGTCCTGCGGCGTCACGCCGAGAAGGCGCGCGCGATCCTGATCGAGGACGAGGCGCACGCTCGGCGTCAGCTCGTTCCAGGAGAGGTGCGGGTCGTCGACGCCGTCGTCGGTCGCCATCACGTCGCGCAGCTGATAGGCGATGGCCCGCACTTTCTGCGGATCGTCGCCGATCACGCGAAACTGTACGGCGAAGCCGGTCGGCGGCCCGTAGCTGAAGCGATCGACGCGGGCGCGCGCCTGCGGCACGGCGCCCTGGGCGATCGCGGCCTCGAGCTTCTTCTTGAGACGCTCGCGCGCCGCGATATCCTTGGAGACGATGACGATCTCGGAATAGGCCTCGTTCGGCAATTGCGGATTGAGCCCCAGCCAGAAGCGCGGCGGCCCCTGCCCCACATAGGTCGTGTAGAAGGCCGCGTCGGGATCGTCTCTGATCAGGGCTTCCGCCTGCTTCGCGGCCTCGAGCGAGGCGCTGATCGAGGATCCTTCCGGAAGCCGCAACTGGAAAAAGAGCTCGAGCCGCTCGGCGTAAGGGAAAAACTGCTTCTGGACGACGATCATGCCGAGAATGGCGAATGCGAAGACGCCGACCGTCGATCCGATGACGAGCAGACGGTTGTCGACCGCCCAGGCGATCACCGTCCGCAGGCGCGTATAGAAAGGCGTCCGATAGATTTCCTCCGGATCGTGATGCGGGCGCAGCTTGCCGAAGTCGGGAAGGAGCTTCACGCCCAGAAAAGGCGTGAACATCACCGCGACAAACCATGACGCGATGAGGGCGATCAGCAGGACCCAGAACATGGAGCCCGTATATTCGCCGACGGCCGAGTTCGCGAAGCCGACGGGGAGGAAGCCGGCGGCCGTGATCAGCGTGCCGGTGAGCATGGGAAAAGCGGTCGAATCCCAGGCGAAGGTCGCCGCCTTGAAGCGGCTATAGCCCTGCTCCATCTTCACCATCATCATCTCGACCGCGATGATCGCGTCGTCGACGAGCAGGCCGAGGGCGATGATAAGGGCGCCGAGCGAGATGCGCTGTAGGTCGATCCCCATCAGATTCATGAAAATGAAGACGAAGGCGAGAACGAGCGGGACGGACAGGGCGACGACGATTCCCGTGCGAAAGCCCAGCGAAACGAAGCTGACGCCGAGCACGATGACGAGCGCCTCGATGAAAGAGCGGGTGAATTCGCCGACCGCTTCCTCGACGACCTTCGGCTGATCGGCGATCTGGTCGATGTCGACGCCGATGGGCGTCTTGGCGCGGATTTCCTCGACCGCCGCGCTGACGGATTTTCCGAAATTGAAGACATTGCCGCCCTTCGCCATCACCACGCCGACGACGATGGCGGGCCGGCCCTTGTAGCGGACGAGGAAGGATGGAGGGTCCTCGAAGCTGGCATAGACATTGGCGATGTCGCCGAGCCGGATGACCTTGCCATTCGCGGGCACGGGAATCGCGGCGACGGCGTCGGCGCCCTTCAATTCCTCCGTGACCTGGATGCGGACGCGATTGGAGGAGGTTTCGAAAACGCCCGCGTCATTGACGGCGTTCTGCTTGGCGAGCGAGTCGAAGATAGCCTGCGGCTCCACGCCGAGATTGGCGATCTTCGCCTCGCTGAACTCGACATAGACGCGGCGCATCTGGTCGCCATAGACGTCGACCTTCATGACCTCCGGCGTCTCGACCAGTCGCTGGCGCAAAGCCTCGACGACCTTGTCGAGGAGATTGTAGTCCGCGCCGTCGCCTGTGACGGCGTAGAGCGCCGCGTCGACGTCGCCATATTCGTCATTGACGGCCGGCCCGCGCACGCCCGCGGGAAGATCGCCCTTGATGTCGTCGAGCTTCTTGCGGAGCTGATAGAAAAGCTGCGGAATTTCTCTCGGCGGCGTGTTGTCCTTGAACGTGACCTGCATCGCCAGGAAGCCCGGCTTGGTGTAGGTCTCGATCTTGTCGAGATAGGGCAGCGTCTGGAGCTTCTTCTCGTAGAGGTCGGCGACCTGATCGCGCATCTCGCTCGCGGTCGCGCCCGGCCAGACCGCGGTGACGTTCGCCACCTTGATGGTGAAGGAGGGATCTTCCGCGCGTCCCAGCCGCAGATAGGACCAGCCCCCCGCGACGCCGATGGCGAGCATCAGGAACAGCATCAGCGCCGGCCGCGACACCGCCCATGTGGAAAGATTGAATCCCATGGCCGGCGCCCTATTCCGCACGAAACGCGGCATGCGGGGCCGCGCCCGCTTCCGGTGACAACATCATTCAATGCTCCTTAGCCCCACAGGAGGCGCGGACCAAGCAATCACCCTTTTGTCATCACGCGCACCTTGCGCCCCGCCTCGAGCTTGTGGACGCCGAGGACAACGATCTGGTCGCCGGCCGAAAGACCGCCGGAGACGAGCGCCGAATCCGACTCGTAGCGGACGAGCCTGACCGGCGTGAGCTGGAGCCGACTGTCGGCGTCGACCTTCCAGACGGCGGGCCCGTCGCCCTGATTATAGAGGGCGGAGAGCGGAACGCTCATCAGAGGCTCGGCGCCTGGCGCGGCGATGCTCAATGTCGCGCTCATGCCGAGCGCGACCGCCGGACCAGGATCGAGGATCGAATAGCGCGCCGCGAAAGTGCGGGTCGCGGGATCGGCGGAGGGGCTCAGCTCCCGCAGCTTGGCCCGGTAGGTTTTCGTTTTATCGGACCAGAGCGTCAATGTCGCGGCGCCCTTGTCGGCGAGCGGCGTGAAATCCTCGGGCAGCGCCACCGCCGCCTCCAGCTCGCCGGAGTGAGCGAGGCGGATCGCCGTCTGGCCCGCGGCCACGACCTGGCCAGGCTCGACGAGGGTCTGGGTGACGACGCCGTCGCCGTCCGCCCGAAGCGTCGCATAGTCCAGCGAGTTGCGCGCCATGTCGAGCGCGCGCTCGGCCCGTTGCTGGCGCCCGCGCGCCTCCTGGGCGGCGGCCCTGATGCGATCGAGCGCGGCGTCGGTCGTCCAGCCGTTCTTGCGCAGCGCCAGCGCCCGCTTTTCGTCGCCCTGGGCCTGCGCCAGCGCCATCCTCGCGGCGGCGAACTCCGCTTCCGCCTGCTCCTTCTGGAGCTTGAGGTCGTTCTCGTCGAGCGCCGCGAGCGGCGCGCCGGCTTTCACTTTCTCGCCCGTCTGGACGAGGCGCTTCACCACCTTGCCGGCGACGCGGAAGCCCAAATCCGATTCGACGCGGGGCCGGATGGTCGCCACGAAGTCGCGCGGCTGGGACTGCGCCGCGAGCCGCGCCCGAGAGACGAGCACCGGCCGGTCGAGCGGCGCGTCGCTCGTCTGATCCTGCTGCTTCTTGCCGCAGCCGGCGAGCAAAAGCGCGGCCATGACGGCGCATGTCAGGAGGACGGAATTGACGGGATTGGAAACCTTGGTCATCTGGCCCGCTTGGCGCCTTGCGCCCGCTACGGGCGCGACGTGTGACGATTTTCAATATTTATCACTCGTCATCCACGGTCAAGTCCGGGACTCGAATCACTATCAGAATTCTATCAGAAGCCGTGCGGCGAAATATTACGGCGCTTGTCGCAAATGAATCCTTCTTCTATATGCGGCCTGCCCTTGCGACCGGCAGGGGCGAACACAATCTGGGGAACAGAAAGCGCTCCGGGATCGCGCGGCGGGCTCATGGCGAGCCGCCGTCCCTGTGCGTCGGAGGGACCGCTTCGGGGTCCGAATTTCGCGAGCGAAAGGAAAAACACATGGCCAAGATTATCGGCATCGACCTAGGCACGACCAATTCCTGCGTGGCCGTTATGGAGGGGTCGAGCC
>Ga0123398_1000961_pt1 | contig 15635 bp, 16 predicted proteins | sample T5LHNO3metaT_FD_89926 | JGI IMG/M metagenome (GOLD analysis project Ga0123398, IMG submission 89926) | Methane-oxidizing artificial microbial communities from Washington, USA to study methane cycling - T5-LHNO3 metaT (Metagenome... | ecosystem: Engineered > Modeled > Simulated communities...
AAAAAAGCCACGGTGATTAAACAATTGGGCGAACCGCTGGAAATCACCGATGAAGAAAAACAGGAAGTCTATCTTTACCACTTTCGGCTGGACGCCAAAGATATCGAAGAAGGTTACGAGGATAGGGCTTTGAGCGAAGTCAGGCTGATGTTCGATAAAACCACGTCTGAATTGATCAAAATGTCCGGACGGTTTGCCGGTTTGAAAATATCGATAAACTACAGGAATTTTCAGGAAGAAGACGATAAAAAAGTGGCGGGCATGTGAGCTAGAACGGCAGGCATAAAAAAGCCCACATAAAGTGGGCTTCGTCCGGTCTTATTTTTTATATTGATTGGACGCCTACCGTTGAACAGTAGGTTAATTTCTTGCGTTTATTGTTGTTGTTATACCGGATTAACGGTCGCCTATCCCCCCCCTCATTTAACGATCAGGATTCTTTCGAATCGTCTGCGCTTCGCTGAAAGTGGGCGAATTCTATTGGATTAAAATGCCCTTGTCTACAAAAAAGTGTGACAATTTGTCGCACATTGATTTTGTGGGCATTGTGCCTGGTTTTTCTTCGAGAAATATACTCGCACCAAAGACCCGAACAGCTTAGATTCTTGGAATAACCAGAACGTATTGGCATGGGCGAATGTCCGAATCGTCTGATTTTCGTAGTTTGATAGGGCTAAACGATTGTCAGGCAAGAGATTTTAACGCGTGTCGCTCGCCTTGACTAAGTTGGATCGCAAGGTAACTTCTCCCGAGTGGTGCTGGTGATGTTCAGGTTTAGGTCGGGAGATAGCTAAATTTGACTTATTAGTGCCACTGCGAACAAATGACGGTATTTATACTTTGCTGTAGGCCTTACTAAGAGCCGTTTTAAATACCAGTACTGGCACTAGCCCTCAGCGCTGCGTCCAGCCAGAAGGCGTTTCTACAAATTGTCCTGGTGCCGCTTGCCCTATAACTTTCTGCGCAGTCAGTCGGCCCACTTCCTCTACTGGAACGCCGTTTTTAGCAGCTATGCGCTGGTACTCGGTCAGGCGTTGGGCATTAATGCTCTTGACCAGTTCTTGTATCTCGGCGGACGCATCGGCTTTCACCAGACCCAGGAAACCGTTCATTTGTTCGCCCACCAAGCCAGCCGATTTTGCCTGGGCCAGATCGGCTGCATTAACCGGCAGGGCGACCAGACATAAGCCTAAAAATAGTGACGGTAAAATTGATAGCAAATTTTTGTTGTTCATCATTAGCTCCTTTAAAACAAGCCTTTCTGGCTGGAAAGCAATTCGTCTACGTCTTTTTCCACTTTCAAGCGGATTTCGTGTTCGATCTTTACATTCATATTAATTTCAATCGGTTTGTCCGGTGCTTCCAGTCTGACTGAAGGCGAACACCCCGTCAGGTAGATGCTGCCGCACAAGATGGCAGCGCTACTTACTGCTTTCCAGTTCATTGACTCCTCCGATCCGCCGGCGGCGGTTTGGGTGATTGATCCCCTGTTGGGGTGTTCGGCGATTTTTCCAGATTAGCCGGTTTGGCGATGGCCTGTTCCAGAATGGTTCGTTCCAAATCGCCGGCTAAAATCCCTTTTTGCAACAACTCGGGCAGTTGACCGCTGATATTCAAGTTAAAGGCTAGCGGATGGCCGGATAATACTTCCGGGTTACTGCCTTCCAGGCGTAAGCCCAGATGATAGTCGCCGTTCGGGCGATAATTTACCTTGGCTTGCAGACTCCGATAAACCAGGTTTTTAAGAGCCTTAAAGGCGATATTCTGACTATCGGCTGGTCCGGCATAGCGTAACACACCCGGCTGCGTGCCGCTGAGGCTGCCGTCTTGCAAGTCTATGGCCCCCGCGGATAGCCGCAACGGTAGTTCACCGTCTATCGTGCCGGTGCCGGAAATATTCGGGTAATGCAGGCTCATTAAAAGTTGCGACAGATCGACGTCGTGCAGTCGTAGGGTCAACAGAATCGGCGTTTGCTCCAAGCGTATCGTGCCCGGCATCAATTCCATCGTGCCGCCGAATAGTGCCAGGCTGGCCTGATTTAGGGTCAGTGCCTGATCGAGATAGCGGGCTTTGACATTAAGGTTGCGCGCTATCAAATCTTTACCCAATCCCAGCGTCGGCACTTCGGCAGACAAGTCTACGGCCTGACTCGCCAACTCCGGAATGTTCAGTTCGACCTTAGCGTTCTCGATTTTTGCCAGACCGGCTGCCATGGCCAAATCGGTAATAGTCAATTGTGCCGTCCCGGAAGCATCTTGATTGCTCGGCTTTTGCAGTTGCAGGTTTCCCAGCACTGCGCCGCCGGTAACTGTCCCGCTAGCTGCCATGGCCGGTAACCAGGGTTTGATTAAATCGAATGCCTCGCTGGCGGGCATGTCCAGGCGGCCGATCGCATCGATAGTCTGCTTGTTTGTCATCGCTATATCGACAGCAACTAGAGGCTGCTTATTGCGTTTCAGCATGGCTTCAGCCTGCAGACTGGCGAAGTTGTCCGTTGTTTTGGCGTTTACGCTTAGCTGCGCAGCACTTAGCAAAGGGCTTAACTTCGATACATCATAGGTCTGGGTTTTTACCCGCAAAGTTTGCGGTATCAGTAAGCTGCTGCCAAACCACTCGATAAGCCCCAGTGCGCCAGCATGCAGACTGATTTGCTTGGCGGGGCGATCCAGTTGTTGGGCTTCCAGTGCGAATATATTGCCACTTGGTAGCCGATCGACGCTGAGTTTGGCTGCGCTAAAACCCGGATCGATATGCAGATGAAGGGATTGTCGGGCATCCTGAAATTTTGCGTCGATGGCATCGGCCGCACCGCGTTTAATCTCAGCTTGACCGGCGAAGCTGCTCAGTCCCCAGGGTGTGTCGATGTCAATTTCCAGTTTCGCGATGCTCAATCGGTCCAGCGGTAAACTGATAGGGGCGTTTTCCGTGGTTTTAGTTGCGGGTGGGTCGGCAGGGTTATAGTTAGTTTTCAACTCGGCGTGGCCGATGCTGACGCTGTTGAGTATGCGCTTTTCCAGATCGTAATCGGTGGCGACCTCCTGCATCGCGACTGTTAAGTCGCCAGCCGGCGTTGCCACGCCGAAGCTGATTTCAGCCAGCTTGGCTTGCTTATAGTCAAACGACAGTCCCGATAGCGAAGGTGAGCTAAGTACGGTGTGTTTCAGGGCCTGTTGCAGTATTAGCTCAAGTAAAACCGCGCGTTGCCACCAGACGGCCAGGCACAACAGCGCAATTACCAGGAGCGCAACGCCGACTGTTCTGAGCCATGAACCGCGCTGTTTCAAATTTTTTGCGGCGGGCGGCAAGGTCACAACCTACCTATCGGTAGCATTGCCAACAGGTGGACGATAATGTTGAGGTTAGGACGATAGCGGCGCAAATCGATAACCCTCAGCCCAATAGCTCGATAAAGGCATCGACTTGCTCCGCTTCCGTCGCAAAACTGGTGACCAAGCGTACCAACACTTCCTGGTCATCTACTAGACCAGGGTTCGCCCGTGGTGGATTCCAGGGATAAAACACCGCGCCTTGTTGTTGCAAACGTTCCGCATGCCCTTGATCTAATACAGCAAACACTTCATTGGCTTCTGCATGCCAGGCCAGTCGGGCGTGTTTCGAGTTAATAATACCGTCTTGCAAACGTGCCGCCATCGCATTGGCGTGGCGCGCCAGTTCCAGCCAAAGCCCCTCGTCTAAATAAGCCTCGAACTGACAGGCGATAAACCGGCTTTTAGACATCAGTTGCGCAGCGCGCTTGCGGATAAAAGGCAAATCTTTTGCCTGTGCCGGATTCATAAACACCAAGGCTTCCGCACACCAGCAACCGTTTTTGGTGGCACCGAAAGAGACGATGTCTACCCCTAGTTTCCAGCTCATTTCCGCAGGCGTTAACTCTAGCGAGACCAGTGCATTGGCAAAACGCGCGCCGTCCATATGCAGCGGTAAACCGTAAGTTTGGGCAATGTCGGCGATAGCGGCAATCTCATCAGGTTGATAAAGCGTACCGATTTCGGTCGCTTGGGTGATGGAAATGGCCATGGGTTGGCCGGCATGCACAAAATTGGGCGGGAAACGTTCGATTTCCGCTTTTAGATTGTCGGGGGCGATTTTGCCATGGTTGCCGTCCACCGGCGCCAGCCGCGCGCCATGGGTAAAAAACTCCGGTGCGCCGCATTCGTCTTCTAACATATGCGCTTCGCGGTGACAAAAGGATACGCCGCCCGGACGGTTGACGGCAGCCAGTGCCAGCGAGTTGGCGGCCGTGCCGGTGCTGACGAAATAGACCGCGACTTCCCGTTCGAATAGCTCGTTAAACTGTCGCTCGATTTGGCGATCCAGAGCGCTGGCGCCGTAGGGTGCCGAAAATCCCGCCGAAGCGGCCAACAGGCGTTGGGAAATGGCCGGGTGCGCGCCAGCCCAATTATCGGATGCAAAATTCATGGTCGGTATCATGGCGGTGATGTTTAATGTGTTGGCGATGCGACGGTATGAACTATACCAACGATACCGCAATCCGACACGTAAGCCTGGCTTTCGTTCGGCGTATTCCCGGAAAATAGCGATTCTTTAGGCACTTACCATCCCTATGCAAAATACCATACACGACCTCGTGCTTAAGGCCTCCGGCGCCAATGATGCATTTCAACTTGAGACTATTCAAAGCCTATGGAGCGGCTACGGTTATATTTTTCGCTACGGTTTAAGCGGCGGCGACAGCGCTAGCGTGATAGTCAAACACGTAAAACTGTCGGCACAAAGTCTGCAAACGCCCGGTTCCAATGAAGATTTGTCGCATCGACGCAAAGTACGCTCTTATCAGATTGAGACAGTCTGGTATCAAACTTGGGCGAAGCATTGCGACGCCGATTGCCGTGTGCCGGCTTATTTGGCATTCGAGACCTTTGGCGAGGATATCGTGATGGTCTTGGAAGACCTGCACCCGGTGGGATTTCCACAACGCCGTTCTAGGGCCGGCGAACAGGAATTACGTACTTGCCTCGCATGGCTGGCAAATTTTCATGCCACGTTTATCGGCGAAAAGCCCAAGGGTTTGTGGCCCACCGGCACCTATTGGCATCTGCAAACCCGGCCCAACGAATTGGAGGCATTGCAGGATATTGCTTTGAAAAATGCCGCGTCGGCGATAGATCAAAAGCTGCGTGATACCCCTTATCAAACCTTCGTCCACGGCGATGCCAAATTGGCTAATTTCTGTTTTTCGGCGGACGGCAGCCGGGTAGCGGCGGTGGATTTTCAGTATGTTGGCGGCGGATGCGGGATCAAGGATGTCGCGTATTTCATAGATAGCTGCTTAGGGCAGGACGAGTGCCAGCGTCGGGAGACTGAATTGCTGGATATTTATTTTCAAGCCTTGCAACAAGCGTTGCGGCGCAAACAGAAACCCGTAGATGCCGATGCCGTGGAGCAAGATTGGCGGGCCTTGTATCCGCTGGCTTGGACCGATTTTCACCGCTTCTTAAAAGGCTGGAACCCCGGCTATTGGTCCCCCAACAGCTATAGCGAGCGGCTGGCGCGGCAAGTCATCGCGCAATTATAAAACTACAAGGAGAACCGATGCGCTTGTCGACGGACGATCTGTATTTACTTGGCCAATCCGCTATTTCTGCGGCGATGCAGGCCGGAGCATTGATTGCCAGGCATGCGCAACGCGCAGTCGCGGTCAATACCAAAGACGGCGGCACCAGCCTGGCGGCTCAGGTAGTGACGGAAATCGATCACCTAAGTCAGGACAGTATTTTGCAAACCTTGCGGCCGACCTGCGTCAGATACGATTTGGCCTTATTGTCGGAAGAAAGTCCCGACGACGGCGCGCGGCTGCAAAAGGATTATTTTTGGTGTATCGATCCTTTGGATGGCACCTTGCCGTTTATCGAAGGTGTGCCGGGTTACTCGGTGTCCATTGCCTTGGTGTCGCGCGCCGGACAAGCATTGATCGGTGTGGTTTACGATCCGTTGACTCGCACGCTTTATCGCTCGATTAAAGATCAGGGCGCCTGGCAAAACCAACAGCCTTTTAAGCCGGCAACGCCAGCCCAAACTCTGACCTTCATCACCGATAAAAGCTTTGCTCAGGACCCGTTGTATCATGCTACGCAGCCCGAACTGGAACGCATCGCCGTTGAGTTGGGCTATGCCGGCGCCAAGCTGCGTCTGCAAGGCGGCGCGGCTTTGAATGCCTGCCAAGCGCTGACGCAGGCTCCGGCGTGTTATTTCAAATTCCCCAAACCGGATAAGGGCGGCGGCAGCGTTTGGGATTACGCCGCCACAGCCTGTTTGTTCCAGGAAGCCGGCGCGCCGGTTAGCGATATACACGGCAAACCGCTGGTGTTAAATCCGGATGGCTCGACATTTTTGAATCATTGCGGCGTGTTATATGGCTCCAACCCAGCTATCGTGCAGAGTATGATGCAGCTGTATCGGCAGCTGCACCCTGGGTAGCTGTTTCTACCGCCGCTTCAAGGTGTTGACTTGGTATTTCTCAGCAGGGAAAAAAGTTCTGTAGGTGACGTTTATAAAACCGATTTTTGGAGCGCGCGTTCAGAAAGGCGGCGAACAGGTGTTCAGGAACGTGGCAAAAATCTTGGGCTTGCTTATCTTTGAAACACACCCGCATTTTGTGGGTTTGTTCGTCGTAGCCGATCACTTCGATAGTGTTGGATTTCACTGACTGCATTTGCATAGTAGCCTCCCGGAATGTCATGCTAAAACTGTGTCGGTGAGGCATGGCTAAATACGAATAGTTCAATCGGCAATTACTGATCAAGATTGCGGTAAACACCTCAGCAAACCGCGTAAGCTTCCCTAATTCTTTCAATCACTCGTTTGGAGACGTAACGATGCAAACTGTTTTAATCACCGGTGCCAATCGCGGCTTGGGTTTGGAATTTTGCAGGCAATATGCTGCGGCCGATTATAAAGTCATCGCAGCCTGCCGTAACCCGGGCAAGGCCGAACAATTGGCCGCACTTGCCCAACAATATCCGCACATTCAAATCGAGACGCTGGATGTAGCGGATTTCAATCAAATCGATGCGCTGGCAAGCAAACTATCCGACTGCAAAATCGATGTGTTGCTGAACAATGCCGGCGTATACGGCGACCAAGCCGGTCGCGGTTTTGGGCAACTTGACTACCAAATCTGGGCGAGCGTGCTGGCGGTCAATGTGATGGCGCCACTCAAATTGGCCGAAGCCTTCTTGCCGCAGGTGCAACGCAGCGACAAACGTTTGATCGTGACCTTGAGCAGCTTGATGGGCAGCATGACCGACAACACCAGCGGCGGCAGCATCTTGTATCGCTCCAGCAAGGCCGGTTTGAATGCGGCTTTGAAAAGCCTGTCCATCGATTTGCGGTCGGCAGCGGTTGGTGTGTTGATTCTGCATCCGGGCTGGGTCAGAACCGATATGGGTGGGCCGAACGGCTTGATTGATGCTGAAGAAAGCGTGTCCGGCATGCGTAAAGTGATCGACAATTTCAGTTTGGCCGATACCGGCCGGTTTGTTAAGTATGACGGCTCCGCCTTGCCCTGGTAGAGCATACCCGTTTTAAATTTGTCACATCCCTAAATCATCCTGCCTGTCCTCTACGCACTGCTCGCCCGGCCTGAGCAGCGCGCTTCACGGCTAATCTGATCCGTTGTTGGTGTCATTAGGTAGCGATTCGAAACTTTATTGCTTGCGTAAAAATTTCGATTCGCTATTATTAGCTCGCCGCCGGCAAGATATCGATCTATACCGGTTGCTTTAGTGCGACGCCCAAGAATCGCATCGATTAATCGCAAAGACTCAAGAGGAGGGGTTTATGCAGACTCCCAATAAATTACTGCTGGAAAACAAAGCCTGGGCGGAAGCCATGACCGGCAAACAGCCGAAGTACTTCGTCAATATGGCCAAGGAGCAACATCCGGAGTTTTTATGGATAGGCTGTTCGGATAGCCGCGTGCCGGTCGACACCATTGTCCACGCCCAACCCGGCGAAATATTCGTGCATCGCAATATTGCCAATCAAGTCATCACTACCGATTTCAACGGTTTAAGCGTGTTGCAGTACGCGGTTAACGCCTTAAAGGTTAAGCATGTGATTGTCTGCGGTCATTACGGCTGTGGCGGCGTGGAAGCGGCATTGCGCCAACAACGCGGTGATTTGGCTATTGCCAACAAATGGTTGACGCACATCAAGGAAGTGTATCGTTTGCACCAAGACGAACTGGACAATTTGCAGCCCGAACGCAAACTCAACAAATTGATCGAATGGAATGTCATTGAACAAGTGCAACGTCTGGCCCAGCTTTCTATCGTGCAATCGGCCTGGATGTCCGGTCAAAAAGTCAGTTTGCGCGGCTGGGTATACGGTTTGCACGATGGTTTGCTGAATGAATTGATACACATCGACGCCACGTCGCCGATTCACAACATCTACCAATACGCCCATTAAGGCTCCCAGTTACCCGCACGGAGACCGTCTATGAAAATGCAGTTTAATGATTACCTGAAATATTTTCGTCAGGATTTTTCGGCCAGCATCGTGGTGTTTCTGGTGGCCTTGCCCTTGTGTCTGGGTGTCGCGTTGGCGTCCGGCGCACCTTTATTCGCCGGGGTTATCGCCGGCATGATCGGTGGTATCGTCGTGTCGTGGTGTAGCGGGTCGCAGCTCAGCGTCTCCGGCCCCGCGGCGGGCCTGACGGTCATCGTCTTCAACGCCATCGAAACCTTGGGCAATTACAAGGCTTTTTTGTTGAGCCTGATGTTTGCCGGGATTTTCCAAATCCTGTTCGGTTTCGTTCGGGCCGGGGCGATTGCGGCGTTTTTCCCTACCGCGGTGATCAAAGGTATGTTGGCGGCTATCGGCATGATCCTGATCATCAAGCAAACCCCGCACGCGACAGGTTACGATGAAGGCTACGCGGCGGATGAGAGTTATATGCCGGATACCGCCGGCTCCAGTTTCATCGAGTTTACGCAATCCTTGCACGGTATTTCGCCCGGCGCGACCCTGGTGGCTTGCGTAGCCTTGTTGATTCTAATTTTTTGGGAAAGCGCTTTCATCAAACAATTTAATGCCTTACGGATGATTCCGGGGCCGCTATTGGCGGTGATTTGGGGAGTATCTTTCAATGCCTGGGCCTTGGCGGCGGCGCCGGAATGGTCTATCGGCGTCAAGTATCTGGTATCTTTGCCGGAACTGGGTTCCACCGGTAATTTTGTTAACCAGTTGCGCTTGCCGGATTTCAGCTATCTCGGCAATCCCAAGATTTATAGCATCGCGCTGACTCTGGCCATCATCGCCAGCCTGGAGACCCTGCTAAGCGTCGAAGCGGTGGACAAGCTCGACCCGCATAAACGCGTTTCGCCGACCAATCGCGAATTGAAAGCCCAGGGCCTGGGCAACCTGCTCAGTGGTTTGATGGGCGGCTTGCCGATCACGGCCGTGATTGTGCGCAGCTCGGCCAACATCAATGCGGGCGGCCAAACCCGGGTATCCAGTTTTTTCCATGGGGTGCTGTTATTGATCAGCGTATTGTTTTTCGCGCATTTTCTGAACATGATCCCATTAGCCTGTCTGGCGGCGATTTTGCTGCAAACCGGTTACAAGCTGGCGAAGCCGGCCATGTTTGTGGAGTTTTACCAAAAAGGTCTGAATCAATTTGTGCCGTTTGCGATCACCGTGTTCGCGATTTTATTTACCGACTTGTTGGAAGGTATCGCGATAGGCATGGTGTGCGGTATTTTTTTCGTATTGCGGGCCAATTTCCATGCGGCTATCACCTTAACCCAACATGGGCCCAACTACTTGCTGAGGCTGCACAAGGACGTGTCTTTTTTAAATAAAGCCTTGCTTCGTAATTATCTCGGCAGTATCGCCGATGATAGTGAATTGATCGTTGATGGTGGCAAAGCCTTGTTTATCGATCACGACATTCTGGAAACGCTAAGCGATTTCCTGCAAGCGGCACCGGATCGGAATATCCAAGTGGAGTTACAAGGTTTTGCTCTGGAATCTCGATTGCTTGAGCAGGATGCCGTCTTCATACCCCGCTTGGCTGCAGCCGGACATTAGCTGGAAACACGCCTGTTAGGATCAGGCAAACGCATGGCTTTGCATCAATCCAGCAAGATGCAAAGCCATAGGCAGATCCGATGCCTTGCGAACTATTTAATGACTCGCTGTTTTCTTTGCGTGATGCCGGCCATTCCTAGGGCTGAAGCAAACAGCCAGACGGCTCCCGGCAACGGGACCACGGAAGCGGCTATCTGATAGGTGTAACCCGCTTTTATGTTATCTACCGCCGCGAAGCCGACAATCGTTATCGATTGATTGCTCAATGTTCCGGACCAAAAAGACGGGTTTGGATTGGGATTGGTCGTGCAGGAACTGCCCGGAAGGCTCGAGCAAACATCCGGGACGATCAAGGTTTGAAATGCCGTGTCACTGGTCATGCCACTAAAAAAGCTCGGAAAGTCGAAGCTATGGGTTGCGCCGTTCAGCGTGACATGGGCATTGGTAAACAATAGTTTGTTGGTAATTTGACCGCTTGCCGGCGTTGCAGAAGGGCTCGCCGTACTTTGATAGCGTTCGACGTCAAATGAACCGGCTATGCTGAACGGCCCAAAGTTCTCACTTGGCTCTGAGCCATCTGCGCCGATTACGATAAAAGAGGGGGTGTAGGTAGCAAAGCTTTCCGCTGAGTTAATAACGTAATGAGTAGTTGCGGTCTTGACAAAGTCGGAGCCGGCAACCACGGTCGCCTGGGCAGAGCCAATCGCCATCATCCCGCCTAACAGAGCGATGCCGCGTGAAATAGCCAAAAATCTAAACATGAATTTTCCTTGAATTGTTGAAATGACAGGCTTCCTAACCATGCGTTAGGCCACGCGGATTCTATAGACACGGGTAATTTCAGTCAAACAAATAAGCTATGCGGCCAGGCGGCTTTGCGGTTTACCCAGTTGCCTATAACGTTTCATGCAAAGGCTTTTAAATGCGTTTCCAAAAAATCGATAAACACCCGGGTTTTGGTCGGCATCAAACGTCGGCCGGGGAACACCAGCCAAGCCGTGGTTTGCGGCAAGCACCATTCCGGCAGCACGCGCACCAGTTCCTGGTTCGGCACGGAAGTGTTGGCGTAAGAGTCCGGCGCGGCGACGATGCCTTGGTCCTGCATGGCCAGTTTGACCAATAATTCCGGCGAGTTGGCTTTAATGCGTACCGGCGGCATGCCCAGCCATTGTTGTTCGCCCCTCGTCAAACGCCAGGCCGGCGCTTCCCGATTGCCGGCTAGCAGGCTGAGGGCATCGTGTGCTAATAATTCTTCAGGATGCTTAGGTGTGCCGCGTTTATGCAAATAGGCTTGGGACGCATACAAACCCCAGGTTTGCAGGTTCAGGCGCTTGGCCGTTAAGGTGGCGTCGTCAGGCAGATCGCCCATCCGAATCGCCAAATCAATACTCTCGCTAAGCAAATCCACCCGCCGCGCGGATAGATCGATTTCTAAGGCAATGGCCGGGTAGGTATCGCTGAATTTGGCCAGCAAGGGCGCCAGAAACAGATTGGCAAAGTCGTTAGGCATCGAGATGCGCAGCACACCGCTAGGCTGGATTTGCCGGTGTTGCGCCAAGGCCATCGCCGCTTCGATTTCTTCGCCCACTTGCCGGCCATGTTGCAGCAAGCGCAAGCCAAATTCGGTTAGATTCAGTTGCCGGGTGGTGCGTTGCAGCAGACGTTCGCCCAGCTGTTTTTCCAGATTGCTGATACGTCGCGACAGGGTAGATTTGGGCAAGCCCAGCAATTCGCCGGCTTTAGAAAAACTGCCGGCATCGGCAATTTTGGCGAATAGCCACAGGTCGTTAGGTTCTATCTGCATTATTGTTCCTCCAGTGGAACAATGTTATCCATTTTCCGGTCTTCTGCCCAATATTATCCAGGCGTATAGTCAACCCAACTTCAACACCTTTGGGAGACTTAAATGAACATTCTGCAAATTAACTCCAGCATCCGCGCCGAAAACGCGTATTCCAGCCGCCTGGCCGACAATTTGGTTGCCGGTTTACGCCAGCAAGCACCGGGTGCGCAATTGACCGTGCGCGACTTGGCGAAAACTCCGCATCCATTGCTCGATGAAGCGGCTTTGATTGCGTTGAGCACGCCCGCCGGACAGCGTAGCCCTGTACAAGCACAACGGGTAGCGCTGGACGACGCGTTAATTGCCGAAATTCAACAAGCCGACATCGTGGTGTTGACTGCGCCGATGTATAACTTCGGCATTCCGGCACAATTGAAAGCCTGGATAGACGCTATCGCCCGCGCCAGAGTGACGTTTCAATACACTGAAAACGGCGTGGAAGGCTTGCTGAAAAACAAACAGGTGTATGTCATCCAAACCGCCGGCGGCAAACACAGCGGCACCGAGACGGATAGTCAAAGTGCTTATTTACGCACCGTCCTGGGATTTTTGGGTATGACCGATGTCACCTTTGTTTATGCGGAAAATTTGGCGAAGGGCGACGCCGCCGAGCAACTTGCCCTGCAAGCCGCCGCCAGCCAAATCGCCGCGTTGGCAGCCTGATCGTTAACCTGATTATGGGAGATTAGTGATGAACACAGAAACAGTTAAAACCGATGTGGTTCAGCATTCGCGCGCTATCGAACAACTGGTGGTGGGGCACGCGACTTCGGACGGCGCCGGCGTGAAATTGACCAGGGTGTTGGGTCAGGCTTTACAGCAACGTCTCGATCCGTTTTTGATGCTGGATGCCTTCGGCAGCGATAAACCTAACGATTACATCGCCGGCTTTCCGAACCATCCGCATCGGGGTTTCGAGACTTTGACCTATTTGATTGCCGGGCGGATGCGGCATAGCGACAATGCCGGTCATCAAGGCTTGTTGGAAACCGGCGGCATTCAATGGATGACCGCCGGGCGCGGGATTATTCACTCGGAAATGCCCGAGCAAAAAGACGGCTTGCTGGAAGGCTTTCAGTTGTGGATCAATCTGCCTGCCGCCGAGAAGATGCAGTCGGCGGGTTACAAAGACGTGCAAAGCGAGCAGATTCCGGAATTTGTCACGGCTGACGGCGTCAAGGTGCGGGTGATAGCCGGCAGTAGCCATGGCGCAGCGGGGGCGATTCAACGGCCTGATACCGAACCGCTGTTTCTGGATGTGCATATACCGGCTGGCGCTAGTTTCAGTCAGTCTCTGCCCGTTGGCCATAACGCTTTTTTCTATGTGTATCACGGCGAAGTGGCTGTGGCCGAGCGGGCGGTTTCCGCGCAACGCATGGGCGTTTTGAACAACGATACGGTGGCGGATGGGGTGATCTTGCAAGCCAAGCAAGACAGCCGCTTGATATTGGTGGCTGGCGCGCCGCTACGCGAGCCTATCGTGCAACACGGGCCGTTTGTGATGAATACCCGCGAGCAGATTGAGCAAGCCATAGACGATTACCAGGCCGGTCGCTTTAACGCAGCCGCTTAGTAGCTTACAGAAGATTTTCATGGGAGTAGAGACGATGAATTCGGCCAAGCCTGACAACCGCAACTTGCCAAGGATGCCGGCCTTATTCATCGGTCACGGCAGCCCGTTGAATGCGATTGAAGAGAGCGAATTCAGTCGAGCTTGGGCGGCGCTGGGACAAAGCCTGCCCAGGCCCAAGGCCATTTTATCTGTCTCCGCACACTGGCAAACCAAGGGTACTTGGATTACCGCGATGCCGCAGCCCCGGACCATCCACGACTTTTACGGCTTTCCGCAAGCCTTATTCGATTTTGCCTATCCGGCGCCGGGCAGTCCGGATTTGGCTACAAAAATTCAGTCTGAGATGCCAGACGTCCAACTCGATCAGAACTGGGGCTTGGATCATGGCACCTGGTCGATTTTGTGCCATCTGTATCCAGACGCAGATATTCCAGTGTTGCAACTCAGTCTGGATAGCAATAAGTTGCCGGAAGAACACTATCAACTGGGCAAAGCCTTGCGCTGGCTGCGCGATGAAGGTGTTTTGATCGTCGGCAGCGGCAACATCGTGCATAACTTGCAGGCAGCGATTTGGCGGGATACTGCCCATGACTGGGCCGTAACGTTTGCCGAACGGGTTAAACAGCTGCTTATCGATGGCGATCACCGCGCTGTAATCAAATACCGCGAGTTAAGCGATGCAACTTTGGCTATTCCTACGGACGAGCATTTTCTGCCCTTGCTGTACCTCCTGGGTTTGCAAGACGAGGGCGATAAGCTGAGTTTTTTAACCGACAAAACCACGCTGGGCGCCATAGCCATGTTATCTGTCCAATTAGGTTAATCGGGCGAAACGATGTTTCTGCTTAGCCTGTTCGCCGTCAGTGTTGGTGTGCCGCCGCATTCGAGCATAAAATTGCCGGCTTAACCATCCTCTGCATCTGCCCACCGCTATGTCCAAGCACCAACTTCACCGCCAATCATCTGCAAGCAAACCCGCTAGTAGCGTGGCAATTTCTGGAAATGAAGATCGGGAATACGCGGTTAGCTGGCCCGATTACGAGTTACTGGATGCCGGTGACGGTAAAAAACTGGAGCGCTGGGGCGAGGTGATAACCATCCGTCCGGAGATTCAAGCGCAGTCCAAGCCGGGTTGGTCATGGCTAGAATGGCAGGACAGGGCGCATTGGGAGTTTGTAGAGCTATCATCCACCCAAGGTAGCTGGAAAAGTCTGAAGCCGAATTCACCGGACCACTGGCAAATTGCCTATGAGCAATTGCAGTTTGGCTTGAAACTCACCAAATTTAAACATGTCGGCTTATTTCCGGAGCAGCAGGCTAACTGGAAGTTTATCGCTGAACATTTGCAGCCAGGGCAAAAAATGTTGAATCTGTTTGCTTATACCGGCGCGGCCTCGTTGGTGGCGCGGGCGAATGGCGCGGAGGTGGTGCATGTGGATTCAGTCAAGCAGATGTTGGATTGGGCCAACGACAACATGGCGCGCAGCGGGCTGACCGACATTAAATGGGTACTGGAAGATGCCTTGAAATTTGCCAAGCGCGAATTGAAACGCGGTAACCATTACGACGGCATCATCATGGACCCGCCGGCCTGGGGTTTGGGGGCCAAGGGCGAAAAATGGAAACTGGAAAATCAGCTGGCCGAGTTGATCGAAACGGCGCGCGGCTTGATGAATCCCGGCGGGTTTCTAATTCTGAATACTTACTCGCCGAAAGTGGAATTGGCGGATTTGGCCAACACCGCCGCCCCATGCTTTGCTAAAAACCAAATCGAAATAAAACAGCTCTGGATGCAGAGCAAAACCGGCAAGGCCTTGTTTTACGGGAATTTGTTGCGGGCGATAGCTTAATCCGTAAATGGATTGAGGACCCGAGTGCCGGTGCCGGCAAAGTCACCAACATGCCGGGTGACAACGGTAAGATCGTAAATTAACGCCGTAGCAGCGATCAATTTATCCAAGGGGTGTTGAGGATTTGGTACGCGCATTTTCCCCCAAACCAGCGCAATCTCGGTGTCCATAGGCAAGACATGATGGCGATATTCCTGCATAAGCTGGTTTAGCCAGTTCTCGAGTAACTTGCCTTGGCTAAAATCGCCGCGGTGATAAATCAGATCCACGCCGCGCCGCAATTCACCGACG
>Ga0123398_1048674_pt1 | contig 15599 bp, 16 predicted proteins | sample T5LHNO3metaT_FD_89926 | JGI IMG/M metagenome (GOLD analysis project Ga0123398, IMG submission 89926) | Methane-oxidizing artificial microbial communities from Washington, USA to study methane cycling - T5-LHNO3 metaT (Metagenome... | ecosystem: Engineered > Modeled > Simulated communities...
GCAACTCACAGTACATCACTACGAATAGTCGTGTGTCATTCAATAAATCAGGTTGATTCATCCTTCAAAACGATTAGAGATTACAGAGGAAATTTATGTCACCACCACTAGATCATCAATTAACGGACTGGCGTAGCCATGCATTAAAGCTAGAAAACGAAGTTAAAAATGTCATCGTAGGCCAAGATAAAGCGATTCGGCTCATGAATATCGCCATTTTTGCACGCGGGCATGTATTGCTTGATGGTGGTGTGGGCGTAGGTAAAACGACATTACTGCAATCCATTGCGCGTGGCATTGGTGGGGCCTATGAGCGTATTGAAGGTACGGTCGATTTAATGCCCAACGACTTGATTTACCATACTTTTCTGGGGCCAGATGGTCGCCCACAAATTGATGAGGGCCCACTGTTGCGCGCTGGCGAAAAATTATCGGTGTTCTTTTTTAATGAGATTAATCGTGCTCGGCCACAAGTGCATGCGCTGATGTTACGGGTCATGGCAGAACGCCATCTCAGTGCTTTCAAAAAAGAATATCGCATGCCGCACATGATTGTGTTTGCTGACCGTAACCAAGTAGAAAAAAATGAGACATTTGAAATTCCTTCAGCTGCGCGCGATCGTTTTATGATGGAAATTCCGATTGAAATTCCAACGGATCGTGACTTAAAGAAATCTCTGATTTTCAATACTAAATTCCAACATGCAGAAAAACTGACTCAGCAAGTTGAAAGTGGGATTCTACAATTTGATCAACTGAATACTTTCTCTGACCTGTTACAAAACCACATCAAATCAAGTGATGTATTGGAAGAGTATGCCCTAGATTTATGGGATGCAACTCAACATCCTGAGAAGTTCGGCGTGACAATGGAAAGTGTCGATGTTTTACGCGTTATTCAAAACGGCGCAAGTCCACGTGGTATGGGTATGCTGCTTAAAGCCGCACGCGTAAATGCTTGGTTAAATGGACGTGACAGTCTGTTTCCAGAAGATATCCATGCAGTATTCCATGAAGTGATTTCGCACAGGTTGGTATTTAACTCCATGTATGAAAACCGTAGAACCGCTCTGGCAAGGGAGCTCACGGCCAATATTATGAGTACCGTAGCTGTGCCTAGCACTACTTTTAGCAAAGCGGCTTAAGCCATTCTGGTAAAAATAGGGTAATCAAATGAGCTTATCAATACGTAATGCAGCAGACCCAACTTATGCCAAACCTTTTGAATATGTAGTCTCCTGGAAATCCACAAGCATACAGTTGGGGAACCATCGCGGCACTCAGCGCGGTCTAGGTTTGGAGTATCGCGGCAACGTTAACTTGGTGGATTACCCCGATGCAAGGCGTATGGATATCAGGCAAACGCTACGAGATCCTTTTGAGCAAGTGCAGGTACGGCAGTTTAATCAAGAGAGCACCACGCCGATCTATGCTGTTTGTGATTTATCTAGTTCCATGCAATTTAAGGGGCGCCAACGCAAGCTGGATAAAGCGATTGAGGTTTCGACAGCAGTTGCAACCTCGGCCTATCAAACGGGCGACTTATTCAGTTTTATTGGTTACAACACCCATGTGCTTGAAGATTTCACGCTTCCGTTAAGCCGTAACTTGCATCAATCAAAAGAAGCAATTGCGCAGTTGCATCACTATCAAACAATGCGCGTTGGGGTAGAGGGTTTGAACGATGTGCCTAATTTTATCGGACAAAGCCGAGGCTTGGTGTTTTGGATATCAGATTTTCACATGCCACTGAGTTTGATTGAGAAAACACTGACTGCTATGTCCGCACATCAGGTGATACCAATCGTGCTGTGGGACGATGAAGAGTATAAAAAATTACCCAAGTTTGGCTTTGGCACCATGATAGACCCAGAAACTGGCCTGAACCGTACGTTGTTTTTTAGAGCAGAAGTCAGAGCGAAATTTATTTCAGTATTCAATGCACGTAGACACGCGCTGGAGGCTTTGTTTTTGAAATTTGATAGCCCAGCGCTTTTTATGCACGGTGATTACAAGCCAGAAACCATGACCCATTATTTTGAACAAAATATGAACCTATGAAATATAACCTGATGAAAAAATTGATGGCAACCATTCGCAATACAGCGCATTTCCCAGCGTGTCTATTAGCCGCAAGCTTGGTATTTAATGTATCTGTAGTCAGTGCAGAAAATAGCGTATCAGAACCAAAAATACGTTTGCTAAGCAATCCAAGCAAAAATTATAGTGTGCATATTGGTGATCAATTAAACCGAAAAATTGTGTTTGATGTGCCAGCGCCTTACCAACTGGTCAGTACTGCTTTACCCAAAAAAGGCACTAAAGATAAAGGGATTGAGTTGGTCGCAATCACGATAGAAACTGAACAACAAAAAACTAGCACCACCTACACCGTTGATCTCAGTTATCAATCTTTTATCAACGCCAACTCACCAACAGTCATGCAATTGCCAGCAGAGAAATTCACGTTTACAGGTGCAGAGAAAAGTATGGCAATAGCGCTACCAGCTTGGGGTTTTTGGTACTCGCCGTTAGTTACTGGCGGCATTGAAACCGCTATTAAGAATATGCAGCCAGAGTTTAGGCCTCCACTTGTCGATATCAGCACACATCAAACTCGTCTCACTATATTTGCTGGCATGTTGATCATCAGCTTACTCACGTTGCTGTATATAAATGCCGATGGTCAGTGGTTACCATTCATGGGAGGCGCCTTTGCAAAAGCGCATAGACAATTAAAGCGCTTATCCAGAACATCCGCTGTGAAAACGACAGAAGATGAGAAACAGGCATTGGTTTATATCCACCAAGCCTTTAATCAGCACTATGGTGCAAATATTTTTGCACGTGATATAGAGCGGTTCATCACGTTACGTCCAAGTTTTAGGAAAATGAAAAATGACATTGAGCAGTTTTTTAATGACTCCAATCAATCCTTATACGCAGTAGAAACACGCGATAGTGCAAAAACCATCACAAATCTAGTGCTGTTAAGTAAGCAACTGCGTGATTGTGAGCGAGGCATTTAATGGAAATTCTTAACCCTTGGGCTTTTGCGCTCTTACCCATTGCTCTGCTGCCGTTTTGGCTTAAAGGCCATCAAGGTAAGATGTACACGTGGCTGGAGATGCTGCCTGAAGATTTGCTTTCAGACAGGCTAAATCTAGCAGTGAAAGTCATTACCGCCTTGCTTCTGGTGACCATTGTCATTGCCTTGGCATCACCTCGTGGCCATGATGAAAAAATACAGCGCACAGGCAAAGGTGCGCAAACAGTCATGGTGATCGACCGCAGTGTGAGTATGGACCACCCTTTTGCTGGAGACTCCTCAGGCAATGCAGCGGAAATAAAATCTGACGCTGCACGTCGCATCATCACGCAGTTTATTGATTCTCGCCCAGTGGACATGATGGGGGTCGTTGGGTTTACAAACTCTGCGCTGTATGGCATAAAAATCACTACCAATCGTGATGCAATTCATGCCGCTATTCTCGCGGCTACTAGTCCATCGCTTAACCAAACCAATATCGGTGCAGGGTTGACTGAGGCCGTAGGCTTGTTCGATAAAATTCAAAGCTCTGGTTCTAGGGCCATTATTTTGCTCTCAGATGGCGCAGGCAAGCTGAGTCCGCGCGTTAAATTTTTATTAAGCGAGCGTTTGAAAAGCCGTGGTTTAAGTATCTATTGGATTATGTTGCGTGAGCCAGGAGAGCCCAGCATTTTCACAAAAGAAGAATATGAGGAGACGCGCGTACCCAACTCTATCGTGTTACACAAATACTTTCAGTCATTAGGTCTTAAGTACAAAGCTTACGAGGCAGATAACCCTGAAACCTTGCAATCGGCCATTAGCGATATTGATGCGCGTGAGAAAAAAGCCATTAAATACAATGAAACAATCGCGGGCTATGACTATTCAAGGCTGTTCATCATCATAGCGTTTGTATTGGGTTTATTTATTGTAGCAATCAAAAACTTGAGGGTGTATGCATGACGAATAGAATAAATCGTAAGAATCAGCTGCTAGGTTTGGTATTGTTGGCAGGGTTATTAGGCACTGCCTATGAATGCTATCAAATCAATAAAATAGGTAAAGTGAACCGTGCATTACTTTCTGGGGACGTGGTAAATGATGAAAGTTACCCATTTCATAAAAAATTCTCAGATGCCTACCAGCAAGGAAAAAACGGTCACTTTAAACATGCTATACAGGGGTTTGGTCAGTTGCTTGCACCACCTAAAATGCAGCAAGAAGACACATTTGCCATCAATCAAAATCTAAAGTCACAGATTCATTTCAATATAGCCAACAATCTATTTCGCTCTGGTTTACAGCGGTTAGTGACAGCAGAAGGTGAAATTCAAGAAGAGGCAAAATTTGATTATATGCAGGCAAAAGCCTCTTATGAGCAAGCGTTAAAGCTAAACCCTAATGCACAGGAGGCCAAATTTAACTTAAGTTTATTGCTCTCCGTCATTCCGGGAAATATAAAAACAGTCGCTCAAGATCCATCCGGTATGGAGATTAGTAATTTGCCACAAGGTTTGCCATGAAAAAACTTGTTTCCACGTTAAAAGAAAATTATGAAACAGCGCTGTTGGTGTTGGCTTTACTGTTCTTGTTGCTTGCGCTCATTAAACCGCAGATACAACTGAAGCAAGCCGTACATAACTACTTGTTAGTTGCCGATATATCGCAAAGCATGAATGCAGAAGATATGAAGGTCAATGATCAGCTAGTCAGCCGTCTGGCCTACACACAACACCTCATGAAAGAGGTTGTGAAAAGCTCACCTTGTGGTACTTATGTCAGTGTTGGTGTATTTGCTGCTGAAAATGTGGCCTTGCTATTTATGCCGTTAGAAGTATGTGCGAATTTCGATATCATTACCGACGCTATAGAGCATCTGGAATGGCGCATGGCGTGGAGTGGCAATAGCCGCATGACTTTTGGGGTAAAGGCAGCTGAGGCTACCTTTGAGTATCTAAATATCCCGGCACAAATGCTCTTTTTTACAGATGGCGACGAAGCCCCTAAAGCCAACGGTATTAATCGGCTGGATATTAGCAATGTGCGTATTGGTCAGCATGTTATTTTTGTGGGGGTAGGTGGCCATGAACCAGTGCCGATTAAACGCTTTAACGCCAATAACAAATTTGTAGGGTATTGGGGTACAGATGCCGCGGCTGAAAGTGCTGGTGGGGGCATTATGTATAACGATGCAAGTAAAGATGATCCGGACCCGCCCGTTGCTTATGCAGAGTTTGATCGCTTTCTATCAAAACTAGATGTAGAACATTTGAAAGATATGGCGAGTGAAATCAAAGGTCAATATATAGAAGCAACAGATAAACCAGAGTTTTATGCATTTGTTCAATCACAAACGCCCGCTGCAAAATTTGTAACGGCGTATTCTGTGCGTTGGATATTTTTATTGTTAGCTGCATTGCTGGTCATTGCTACTTATGTACCGTATTTACTCTCACATCACTTTGGTCGGCGCTAACCATCTATCAAAAGTTGGAGACCTGATCACTGACTAGATATCCCAAAATAACTAGATATCCCGGAATAAAAAGATGCATTCTATAGCGATTGGTAACTAGGTTTTCTAACTTAATTGAATTGAAAACTGGCTAAGATTTATATCACCAAGGGCTTGGCCTGACGGTATTGCAGATCATCAAGCGTGACATCCATACCACCCACACGGATACCTAGCAGACTGAGCAGTGGGTCTAGCAACACCCGGCCTATCTCTGACAATAGCGGCCTAACAAGCGTAGAAACAACATTATTAATCAGCCCTAGATTCAATACACTCAAGACAGTCACATTCACCGCGCTAGGCTGCCCCAATGCGTTTTCCAGGCTGCTGCCAACCGGGCTGGCAACTGACTGTGTTTGTGGCAACTGATCTTCCACCGGGTGTGCGACGGAATACTCAAGCGTTTGTGGCGTGGGTGGCTGAATAGGCAGGTTCAATCCAATCTCTGCAATAGGTATATTTAACAATGTTGAAATTGTCGCCTTTCCACCAGCATTATTGGTGAGTGTGAGTGCAGCAATGCCAGGGCTAGCCTCTATTTCGACATCCGTTTCGCTACCATTTTGCTGAATGGAGCGCAGCCCGGCGGAGCCTTGTGCAACCTCTGCATTCAGCGCAAGGTCAATACGCGCAAGCAATGGAATGCTGACTAGCACACCGACGCGCGTTCTGATTTGTGCTGTCCGCGCGATGGTGCATAAATTGCCATTACCCGCTGCAGGGCCGACCGTGAGTTGCGGTGGTTCAATGACGGTCACTTGTGCATTAATACTGGTGATGGAGGGCAGGTTAATCCCCAACGGTAGGTTTATGGCATTGGTGCCATTGGCAATCATTGCTGTCGTAGTAATCAGTGATAACGCATTGAGACCTACCGTGGCAGCGGCACTGGTATCAGGCGTGGTCACGGCAAGTACATCCCCTAGTGTTAGCGTCGCATTTTTTACGGCCACAGCTGCAATACTTTGCATCGCTGACACTGCTTGTACATCAGCCGCACCACTTTGCCCTGCTGCGTTGGCAAACAGTTCGAGCAAGTCTGCAACTTGCATATTGGCATCTAATAAATCCTCTAAGGTACCAACCTGCCCAGAAACAGCCAGCATGTCTTGCAATGTGATTTGGGTGCCTGCGATTCCGCGATAGCTCAGCACATCCAAGTTGAGCGGCCCACCCAGCATGCCACCTAACAGTCCATTCAATAGCACGGATTGTTGACTGCTAAGACTCACAGTAAAACTACCCACACCAAAAGCTGCCCATGGTGCATCTGCTACTGACACCGCCTCGGCACGCAAGGTGACTGTGCCACCCATCAGTCCGCCGGCAATCAGGCTGCTGGGCACCTCTGTTGTTGTTCTAACGTAAACGGCTTCACTGCTGCCATCAGCGGTAAACTGCCGTATGCCTTGTACTGTATCGAGCCTGCCTAGCAAGACTTGATTGGGGTTGGCAGAAAGTTGCCCACCAAAGCCATTATTGCTGGCCGCTAGCTGCGCCATTTGGATGACATTTTGCAGGTTGGCGTTACAGCCAAGATGGCGTGAAGCATGGATGGCAGCCATGTCCGCGATGGATTGCAGATGCCTTTGTTGCATCCAGAGGCGTCCACTGTCTACTACTAAGGCAGTTAACAGCAATACCGTCAGCAAAACCAATATCCCCGCGAGCCCAATAGCGCCGCGCTGATACTGGTACTTAGCGGCTGATCGGCGTCTCATGCTCGTAAAACTCCGGAATCGGTTTTTCAAAGCTCTTGAGGTAGCGTTTATGTACTTTATCCATCACCTCACCCGAGATTGGCTGTGCTTGGGGTGAGGCGGATTTTCCTGAGCGTTGTAGATCCAACCATTGTTGCGTGGACGATGGCGCATGCGCTTCTATCGATGGCGTTAGCGTTGTCTGCACATCGTCTGCCATGGCGTTGTTCATACTGAACAATCCACTCAGCATGAGCATAATGATTCGTTTCATGATGACCTCCGTGCCGTTTAGGGCATTGCTTCGTTGTTTTCTTGCGCTAGTTTTTTCAATTGTTGCATTGCTTCCGAGGCGACCCCGAACTGCTTGGCAAACGCCTCAGCCTTGGCAGTGTCTCCCTGTTGGTAAAGCAGCATCACTAGATTATTGGCAGCCTGTCGATAATCCGGCGCAAGTTCCACAGCAGTAAGAAACTCATGCAAAGCAGCTGTGGATTCGCCAGATTGCATCAGCACATACCCATAATCATTGCGGATGGTATGTTCGGTTGGCAGGGCATTGCTGGCGGCCTTGAGATGGCGAAGCGCCTCCTGTTGATTACCGGTTTCGCTGGCAATCAACCCCAGACCACGGTACGCATATCCGGATACGCAGCTATTCACCAACTGCGCATAAATGGTCTGTGCCTGTAACGCACGCCCGGTTTGGCGTAAAGCATCTGCACGCAGTAGTTCTGCGTGTTCATTTTTGATGTTGGCTGCATCAAGGTGTGCAATGGCGGCATGTGGCTTGCCTTCTGTTAGCATCTGTCGAATCAGCGCAAGCCTGGTCGCTTCTTCCGTAGAGATTTCTGCACATGCCTTACCAGTGCTGCCTTTTGTCTGCTGCACGGATGTTGTCTTATTATCGGCTGCCATTGCATGTGGCAAGCCATACGTCAATGCCCATGCGAGCGCCATCCATAGTGTGATCATTTTCATAAGCCACTCACTCCTTTTAATGCTTTGGCCAAGCCCATAAATCCGGGGCCTGCCAGAAATATCATCAGCGCCGGGAACAAGAATAGAATCATGACAACCGTCATTTTGGCAGATAGCTTGCTGACATATTCACGCAACTCCGATACTTGGCGTTGCTCCACCAATGTCGTATATTCTGCTAAAGAGTCTCGGATGTTACCGCCATAACGCGTGACCTGTTTAAGCATTGCAATCGTGTCATTCAGCTCAGGCACCTCCAGTGGTGCGGCCATCTCAACCAATGCATCTGCTCTGTCCTGACCAGTTTGTATGCGTTTGATGACCAGATGTAACTCATCCGCGAGATTCGGAATTAGATCTTTTCCCTGTTGCTCAATCACCAACAATATATGCTCCATCGATAGACCTGCTTCAAATAACATACGCAGTAGATGCAGAAATGGAATGACTTCTTTGCGAATAGCATCACGCCGTTTTTGCGCTTGCCAACGTAGCAAGCGACGAATGGCTACGAACGTGGCTGCGAACACAAACAGAAAATGAAACAGTACATTCACCCAAGTGTCCTGATTCAAGACGGCATAAAACATTGCAATGACGCCAAGCGCGACAGGCAGTACCCATGCCATCAGTAGGAATATTAACCTTGCCTTTGCGCCATGCCACCCGGCTTGCACCAGTAAGCGATGTATTTCCGCCATTTCACTTCGGGACGCTTTTTCTAAGACATCATGCAGCGCTTCTTCAAGGTCTAGCGGCCCGAGGTGCGAGATGTGTATCCCTTCTTGCTGCAAGGCTTCCCGAAAACGGCGCTGAATATGCTTTGGATGGCTGTTCTGTTGCGTGCTGTATAGCAAGAGTCCTGCTGCCAGCAGCATGAGCGTTATGGTGATCCACCACAAAAGGCTCATCTTCAAACGCTCCGCAACATCCGCCAAAGAAAGAATGCACCGCAACCTTGCAGTGCCAGCGCGGTAATCATCATGGTTTTGCCTGTCTCGTCATGTAGCAGCATGTTCAAATAACTAGGGTTCATCACCATGATATAAGCCGCAATTGCAATCGGCGTTAACCCAAGCACCCATGCTGATATTCTGGTTTCTCCTGTCATGGCTGCCAGTTCTCGACGCGCCAGTTCCTGCTGGCGCACCATTTTTACCACGCTATCTAACATGTCACGCGGGCTACTGCCGTAGTTGTTGCTGATACGCATGGCCAGCGCAATCAGGTTAAGCTCACGCAGGCTATGTAGTTTGGCAGCCTCGGTGAGATTTTCCACCATGTCGGCTCCTAAGTCTGCTGCCCGAATCACGCGATCCAACACATAGCGTAGCGGAGGCGGTGTTTCGTCCGAGGCAAAACGAATGGCATTTTCTAAGCTGCGACCGGTACTGAGGCTACGTAATATCTGATCAATAAACAGGGGGACTTGGGCAATGATTTGCATCTGACGGCGATGCAAGCGGCTGTATGGCAGCAAAAATCCAAAAATAAATATCGCCATGCCAGAAAACAGGACAGCACCAATCACACCATAAACAAGCCAGCCCACTATGCCAATAGAAACAAATGCAAGCGAGATGGTAATGACATGTTTTTTTTGTAATTCAAATCCAGCATAGATAGAGGCGCGCACTTTCAATCGATGCCAGTGACTCTGACGAATGCCCGGTGCTACACCTGATACAGTAGCACCTAGAGGTAGCACCTCCATGAAATGGCGCATCATACGTTCTCGCAGGCGCCTTTCCTTAATGCGACTATGTACGCCAATGGACAGTAGCAACATCACTGCTGCTATCAAAATCAATGATACTGCCATCGTATTCATAGCAGCCCTCTGATGGGTAAGTCCTGCAATTTTTGATTGCATGGGCGAACCCCAGGGTGTGCAAAACGCCCTGTCGTTGCGTCATAGGCATATAGCTCATTGAGTACAAAATGGCCATCGCGCACACCCACAACCTCAGTAATCGAAATGACTTTGCGCTGCCCATTGGGCATGCGGGAAATTTGCACGACTAGCTCAATCGCAGCTGCAATCATTTTGCGCAAGGTGCTTTCTGTACCTTGAAATTTGGCTAATCCAGCCAGCATTTCAAAGCGTAGCATGGCATCTTCGGGGCTGTTTGCATGCACCGTACTCATACAACCGTCGTGCCCAGTATTCATTGCCTGAAGCACATCCATCACTTCTTCGCCACGCACCTCGCCCAATATGATACGGTCGGGTCGCATGCGCAAAGAGTTTTTTACCAGATCGCGCGCAGTAATTTCGCCACTGTCATCTATATTGGGTGGTCTAGTTTCAAGCCGCACCACATGGTCATGTTCCAGTTGCAGTTCAGCCGCATCCTCGATAGTTACAATACGCTCAGTATGCGGAATGAAACGGCTCAATACATTCAATAGTGTTGTTTTACCTGCACCCGTACCGCCACTCACAATGAGATTACAGCGACGATTCACTGCAGCTGTCAGAAAAGCCAGCATGTCATTGTCAAGCGTGCCGTACTGCAATAAATCGCCAGAAAGCAAGGGCTGCTTGCTGAATTTACGAATAGATAAACATGGGCCATCTAACGCCAAGGGAGGAATAATGGCATTCACACGGCTACCATCTGGCAAGCGCGCATCCACCATGGGGCTAGCTTCATCTATACGGCGCCCCAAATGGGCAAGAATACGTCGGATAACGCGCAAGACATGCTCATCATCAATAAATCGGAGCGTGGTGGTTTCAAGCCGTCCATCCCGCTCTATAAAGATCTTTCTAGGACCGTTCACCAAGATGTCATTAATGCGATCATCCCTGATCAAGCTTTCCAGTGGGCCATAGCCTGCCAGCTCATCTACCACATCTTCTACAAGGTTTTCTAGATCGTAGCCACTGATCGGTAGATGCCGTTCTGCAATATACGCAATCACCTTTTCTCTTACATAAGCCGCTATTTCACCGCGCGCCAGATCAAGCAGCCCAACATGGTCGCGCTCAATTTCTGCAATCAAGTGCTGATGTAGTTGAAATTTGAGCTCTTGATAGTCCTGTGCTTCTTTCAGGCCATAATCAACACCCTTTAGCAGAAAATTCATCATAAGCCTTAATGCATTTCACTCGTGTGAGTGACTGCGGAAATCAATTTGTGAAGTAGGCCGTGTTTTTTCTCTGTATGCGAGGTAGGGGCATCCAGCAGTTTTTCTGCCAATTTGCGCACACTTAAGCTATAGGGATCATTGGGCGATAGATCAAACATGCTCTCGCCAGAGTTCATGGTGGCCAAGCGCGCCATACCGGAGGATGACAGGGTAGTAAGCAATGGCAGACCAAACGATTGTGCAATACTCTCAGCGTCTGGCGGCATTTTGGATAAGTAATGATCCACCACTACGCCTGCGTTATTCAATAGCACTTTTTCTTCACGCAGATGCTTGATAAGGTGCATATTTTGGCGGCAACTGGGTACGCTTTGCTCAACAAGTAAAATGACTTGATCCACATTGCCCAATAACAGCAGTAGGAAATCAGAACCAGCCATACCGCCAAGATTTACGATGATTCTGGAAAAATGTCGGCGCAAACTGCGTAAAAGCACATAGACATCGGCTGCGGTAAATTGTGCGCCCGTCCATGGGTCTTCTGGCATGGAGAGCACGGTTAAGCCACTTTTGTGTTTACCAAAGCCGTTTTGAATAAGCGTGGAATCGATTCTTCGCAAGCTACGAATAGCATCAATAAAACTGTAAGAAGCAGTTAAGCCAAGGTATAACATGGCATCGCCATGTGGTATGCCTAGGTCTAGCAGAAGTGTAGGTTCTGTCTCTTGCACAGCTAAGGCAAGGTGTAGCGCAAGCATGGGGGAGTCGCTACCTGGTCGTGCGCTAATCACCGCAGTAATCTTACCTCCCTGATCTGCTTGCGTTGCATGCAGGGCAGCATCACGTGGAATCAAGCGTTTGACCACAGCGGACACTTCGCTTACTCGCGTGCCGATTTTGATAAAGTCACGCGCACCCAAACGCATCACGGTGAGTAGCAAATTCTGATCAAAAGAGTCAGCAACAATAATCACCGGCAGAAAAGGCTTGGCTGCAATAATGCCTTCTATCAGCAATGTTTCTTGTCGGTAGTCCAGCGGGTTAAGCTGCACAAAAATGGTAGAGGCACCAATGGCATCCGAGAGTTGTACCACGCGCTCTATGGAAGGTGCGTCAGCGGGAATCACCTCGCCCTCATCCTTGAGCGATTGGCTTAACCATTGCATGCATTCCTGCGTACTTGTAATGGCAATAAAGCAGTTGCGTTCACGTTCGCTCATCTTTATTACCTCGAAAAACCCGTGGCAGGGGTTCCAGTATCTGGCTTAATGCCTTTTTGAAAGAATAAATCACTAAAGCTAGGGTTGTATTCACGCAGATTTCCACCCGGCAATGCAGGCATCGCTGCGTCTTTGGCAATTGGCTTCACGAGATGAGGTGTCACAATCATCAGCAATTCCTTATCCTCACGATCGAATCGGGTAGAGCGGAAAAAAGCACCGATGATAGGCAAGTTACCTAATCCCGGAAACTTATCTACGTTCTGCAATGTGTTGCGACTGACCAGCCCACTGATGACAAAGCTTTCGCCATCGCCAAGCGAGACACTGGTGTCGGTTCTACGTACACGCAGGCCCGGCACGGCAACACCGCCGCTTTGCACCGCATTAGAAAAGTCTATTTCACTGACTTCAGGCGACACTTTAAGGAAAATTCTGTTGGTATCTAGCACCGTGGGGGTCAGCATCAGGCGCACACCATATTCTTTGTAACGAATCGTGACGGTGCTGTCACCACCGGCGCCTGCGCGAATCGGTACCGGAAATTCACCACCGGCCAAGAAGCTAGCACTTTGGCCAGAAAAAGCAGTGAGACTTGGTTCTGCCAATGTGTACGCAAACCCGTTTGCCTCCAGTATGCTCAACGTGCCGAGTAATCCTCGGCTTGCATTGCCTGCTACAAAATTAAATGCACTCGCATTAGGTAAAAATCCTGAAGCACTATCTAAGATAAATCCACCACCCTCGCTATGTACACCGCTAAGATTGCCTGGAGACCCAATACCAAGCGTTGTATTTCGACTATTTTTTCCCAAGAAAAAGCCAGCGCGCATCATATTTTGGCGGCTGACCTCCACCACTTTGATATCAATCTGCACTTGATTGTCAAAGCTGCTCAAGGTCGCATCCATAGGGACTGTGCTCGCTTTATCAATGGCTTGGCGCGCTAGGGCGTGGTCTTCCAAAGACTCGGCCTCACCAGAAATGGCCGCCTGATTGCCAGCCGGTAGCAATTTGATTGCTTTTGAAAACTGCAGGCGCTGCTTTTCAAGTGCAGTATTGAGGCTGACCGCCACCTTTATTTGCCTGGCAGGCGCTGCCGTTTTTTCACTCTCCCAGATTGAAATCTCGGTCACGCCCACTTGCTTGCCTGTAATCATGATATTGCGTGATGTCAGCATGGTGATGCCTACAATATCTGGACTTCCCACTGCAACGCGCTTAACTGGTTTGGCATGTACATAAACATGCTGGTCACCAGTCACCAGCTGTAGTTCATCCGCATCTTCGGCCTGCGCATCGAGCGCAAAACTGCCTATGCAGGTAAACAGTATTAACCAAACATATTTCATATTCGACATGTTGAGCCCTTGGTTTTCTTGTTGTTATCTTGCCACGTTGACGACTTCTACTTGTTCGCCGCGATGCACAATGACGCGCGCGCGTTTAGTTGCCGATGTGGTTGTTTTCTTTTTCACCACAGGCACTGTGGCGGGTGACAACGTGGTATTGGCTGGGGTTGAATGCTGAATGCTTGATGAATGAGAGATATCTCCCAGACGAATAAACTGACTATCTGATGAGACATGAGCGTTAGCGTTAGGCAATGATTCACCGCGCAGCGCCAAACGCAACACGCCAGTGCTTTCAGCCAGCATCAGTGTCGAAATGTGCTGCTCCGCTACCGCCAAGATGGCAGAACGGCTGTCTTTTTCTTTATTACTGTCAGCGCGGCTATTGCTGGTGCCCAGTTTGTTTGGGGCAGATGGCATCAACTCATTCTCTTGGCTGGGTTCCGTTTCTGTTGTTAGCGCGCCGTAGGCAAGCACTTTCACATTGGTGAGCACAACTTGGGCTGAACTGATATCACCAGTCTCGCGATCAGCACGCAAATACAGCAGTACATCCACATGGTCTCCTGGCTTGATAAACCCGCCGACCCCAATCACTTCATTTACCTTAATCGCTACTGCACGTTCATGGGGTGCAAGTGCCTGTCCCAGCAAACTGTAAGTAGGAAAATGCGATGTTTTGATTGGGGTGCCTTTTGTCACAGCCACAGATGTGACTTTTCCAACGAGATGTTGTGTGTCGCTAAAGGTCCGCTTATCTGGTTGTTGTGTAGTGACGCGCTCTAAATCTTCCGTAGTCAGTACATGGCCAGCCGGAATATCATTTCGCGCGACAACTTGTGAAAAAGTAGGCACCACAACTTTTAATGTGTCCACAGGCTTTTTGTTGCTTATCTGATAGCCTAAATAGGCAGTCACAATGGCAGCAATCAACATCAATACTGCTAATACACGTAGAAATGTACTGTTCATGATGGCTCCGCTCTTTGATATTCTTCTTATTTATTTTTCTAAAGCTCAATCACTGCTGTGCCCGTCAAATCGGTAGGCACCTTGGGGATTTGCCCAATGATAGGTAATGTCAGCATCGGTATCAGTGGATCGTTCGCATAACCGCTGTAAACAACGCGTACCGTGAGTTGATTACCATTCATGGCCAGTTGTACTTGGCTGTTACCGGCGCCAAGCACTTTACTTTTTGGTTTGGCAGGCAACCAGTTCAGCGAACTGCCAACCACACTGCGCACCCTTGGATCTACGCCATTGCTAAGGTAGGTCACATTACTGGCATACGCTAGGCGGTCTACAGCAATCGCAGCACGTGCACCTTCTTCAGCCGCATGGATAAATGCAGATTGCATCAGCATCACAACCGCATAATTCACCATGGCATAGAACAAGCCAAAGAACAGAAGGAATAGCATCACAAACTCAATCGCTACCGCGCCTTGTTGTGACCGTGAAAGCGGTTGACGATCAGTCGGCTTCACTGGCGTGATCATGTCGCCATCCCTATTGCGCACAGTAGTCCGGCACTTAGGGCTGCACCAAAAGGAATCCATCTTTTTGGCTTGTATTGCTGTGTGTTAAATCGGGTGAAGAGGAGGTGAGCAACGCTTAATAGCATGGCTAAGATAGATGCAATCACAAAGGCAAACAGCGTTAGATACCAGCCCCCGATAAGTGCAATGGCCAGTATTA
>Ga0123398_1043007_pt1 | contig 15549 bp, 16 predicted proteins | sample T5LHNO3metaT_FD_89926 | JGI IMG/M metagenome (GOLD analysis project Ga0123398, IMG submission 89926) | Methane-oxidizing artificial microbial communities from Washington, USA to study methane cycling - T5-LHNO3 metaT (Metagenome... | ecosystem: Engineered > Modeled > Simulated communities...
CTTGCCCTTCTGCGCCCTGCCGTCGACTTCCTCCGCCGAGGCGCTGTCGACTTTCGTCTCGACCTTGAAGCGATAGTCGGATGCGTCGAGCGCCTCGAAGGTCGCCGAGCGCATGTCGGAAACTTTCGTCGAGCCCTCCGCCGGCTGAAGCTCCGTGATCTGGCGGAAATTCTGGACATAGCCGTCGCAGGACGCAGCGAAATCGAAGACGATCCGCCCGCGCGCCTGGGCCGGGGCTTTCGCGCCTGTCGCCTTGTCGAGCGTGAGCTCGTAAATGGCGCGGTGGGAGGCGAGCGGCGGCGCTTCGGCTTTGGCCGGGGAGAATGGAGCGAAGCCTGCGGCCAGAGCGGCGGCGAGGAGCGCGCGCATATAAGTCATGAGACGATTTCACCCGGAAGAAGAGGCGCCGCCATTGCGTCGCGGGAAGGCTGAAATTAGGGTCGGCGCTGCACCGGGGCAATTGTTTTCTGGGCCGAGGGAGAGCTGTCATGTCCACTTCCACGAATGACGCGCCGGCGGCGCGGCTCGCGGCGCTCGGGCTCGTTCTGCCGCCCGCGGCCGCGCCTGTCGCGAATTACGTTCCCTATGTCCGCACCGGGAATCTGCTTTTCGTCTCCGGCCAGCTTCCGATGGGCGCCGGCGGCGTCGATCCCGCGCACAAGGGCAAGCTCGGCGCGGCCGTGTCTTTGGAGGACGGCCAGGCGGCCGCGCGGCAGGCGGCGCTGAACGTGCTCGCGCAGGCGCAGGCCGCTATCGGCGATCTCGCCTTGCTCAAGGCCGTGCGCATTGGCGGTTATGTGAATTGTGCGCCGAATTTCGGGCCTGTTCCGCAGGTGGTGAACGGCGCCTCCGATCTCTTCGCCGCCGTGCTCGGCGAGAATGGCAAGCATGCGCGCTTCGCGGTGGGCGTCGCACAGCTTCCGCTCGACGCCGCCGTCGAGGTGGAGGGCATTTTCGAGATTCTCGCTTGAGCGCCCACGCGCTCGATTGGCTGATCGCCCGGCCGATCGCGCATCGCGGTTTGCATGACGAGTCTCGCGGCGTGATCGAGAACTCGATCGGGGCCGCGCTCGCGGCGGTCAGCGCCGGCTACGCCATCGAATGCGACGTGCAGACGGCGCGCGACGGCGGCCTCGTCGTCTTCCACGACGATACGCTGGAGCGTCTGACCGACGCTTCGGGGAGAGTGGCCGACGTCGACTCAACCGCGCTGTCGGCGCTCGCGCTCAAAGGCGCGAGCGAGACGATTCCAACCTTCGAGGCTTTTCTGGGGGCGATCGACGGGCGCGCGCCGCTCGTCGTCGAGCTCAAGAGCAGTTTCGACGGCGATCTCTCCACGGCGGCGCGCGTGGCGGAAATCCTCTCCCGCTATCGCGGCCCCGTCGTGATCGAGAGCTTCGATCCGGCGCCCATCGCCTTTTTGCGCGGGCAGGCCAAAGCGCTCGGCGTCGCGCATATCCCGCTCGGCATTGTCGGCGAGGCTTCCTACGACGGCGCGGACTGGATCATGCTGTCGCCAAGCCAGCGCAGGGACATGACCCATTTCCTGCATTATCCGCAAACGCGCCCGGATTTCCTGTCCTGGAACGTCGCCGATCTGCCGCACGCCGTTCCCTTTCTGTTGCGGGAAGGCCTGTATCTGCCCGTCACAGTCTGGACCGTGCGCGGCGCCGCGCAGGCGAACGCCGCCCTGACATGGTCGGATCAGATCGTCTTCGAGGGTTTCGCCCCGGCATTGTAAGTCCGGGATTCTCTATGCGGCGGCGAGAAAGGCCCCGCCGCCGCAATGAATTTGGATTTACGCCGGCGCGAGGGCGACGTTCACCGGCGTCGCCATGCCCTTCACATTCTTCAGTTCGACATGGATGTTGTTGTCGCTCGCGGCTTTGATGAAATCCTCGAGCGTCTCCATGATGTCCTGGTCGATGAAGGTCGCGCGCGTTCCGTCGATGACGAGGAAGCTGTCCTCCTCGATATCCGCCAGCATGCTGCGCAACGGCGCCTTGTTGAGGAAGGACACGTCTTTCTGCAGGCGCAGCAGATAGTTTTTGCCGTCGCGCGTGAGCGTGAAGGCGGAATGATAATTGGCGTGGAGCACGAAGAAGAGGCCTACCGCCATGCCGATCGCCATGCCCTTCAGAAGGTCGGACACGAGGATCGCGGCGATGGTGACGGCGAAGGGGGCGAACTGATTGAAGCCCTTCGCATATTGCTCCATGATCAACTTCGGCTTGGCGAGCTTGTAGCCCGTGAGCAGCAGCACCGCCGCCAGGCAGGCGAGCGGAATCGTGTTGAGCACGGCGGAGAGGAACATGACGCTGAGCAGCAGCAGCCAGCCATGCACGATGCAGGCGACCTTCGTATGCGCGCCGGCGTTGATGCTCGCCGAGCTGCGGACGATGACCGCCGTGATCGGCAGGCCGCCGATCATGCCGCTGATGAAATTGCCCACCCCCTGCGCCTTGAGCTCCTGATTGGTCGGCGCCGTTCGCTTGAGGGGATCGAGCTTGTCCACGGCTTCGAGGCTGAGCAGCGTCTCGAGACTGCCGATCAGCGCGAGCGTCGCGCCGATGACATAGATTTGGGGGTCGGTCAGCGAAGCGAGGCTCGGGAAATGGATTTCGCCGAGGAACTGCAGCGGCCCGGAGATCGCCGGCAGCGTGACGAGATGCTGGGGCGCGATGGCCAGCCAGGGCGCGACCGCCTGAGCGACCGCATTGAAGACGATGCCGAAGATAACCGCGACGAGCGGCCCCGGCACAAGGGACAGGACCCGGCTCTCCTTGATTATCTTCGAGTCCCAGAAAAGCAGGATCGCGATCGAGATGACCGATATGATCGTCGCGCCGGGAGAAATCGAGTTCAAGGACGACCAGACAAGGGAGAAGTTCGTGTGGCTGTCGTCCTCGAGGAAGGAGAGGTCGCTGTCCGCGTCGGCGTCATAACCGACGGCGTGCGGCAATTGCTTCATGATGAGAATGAGGCCGATCGCCGCGAGCATGCCCTTGATGACGGCCGACGGGAAATAGGCGCCGATGACGCCGGCGCGCAAATAGCCCATCGCGATCTGAACGAGGCCCGAAATCGCGACGGCGAGCAGCATGCCGTCGAGGCCGAGCTTCTCCACGGCGCCGGCGACGATCACGGTAAGGCCGGCCGCCGGGCCGGAAACGCTGAGTTGCGATCCGCTGACGACGGACACGACGAGTCCGCCGACGATGCCGGCGATGACGCCCGAGAAAGGCGGCGCGCCGGAGGCGACGGCGATGCCGAGGCAAAGCGGCAGCGCGACGAGGAATACGACGACGCCCGCGGGGATGTCGTGATTGAGATAGCGCAGATAGTAGTCGAAATGCTTGCGAAGCACGGCTGAAGTCTCCTGTTCAGTCGCCCGTTTTTTCGAGTTTGAGGTCGATCGCTTAAGACGTCATTCGGTCCACCTGTAGATTTCGTCGACCTCGCTGTCCGGCCCCAGCGAGATGAGTTGTTTCAGGAGCCCGTCGTCGAGCGCATAGACCCAGCCATGCACCATGGGGCGCTGGTCTGATTTCCAGGCGCCCTGGACGATCGACGTATAGGAAAGATTGTTGACCGCCTCGATGATGTTGAGCTCGACGAGCCGGTTCGCCTTGTCGTCGAAGGAATTGATCGCGTCGAGCTCCTCGCGGTGAAGGCGGTAGACGTCCTTCACATGCGTCAGCCACTCGTTCACCAGCGTATATTCGGACCGCTGATGCGAGAGCGCCGCTTTCACGCCGCCGCAATTATAGTGGCCGCAGACGATGATGTGCTTCACCTGCAGGACCTGCACGGCGTATTGAATGACGCTGAGGCTGTTGATGTCCGTCGCGATCACCTGATTGGCGATGTTGCGATGCGCGAAGATGAGGCCGGGCTCCGCATTGACGATGATGTCGGCGGGCACCCGGCTGTCCGAGCAGCCGATCCAAAGGAACTCCGGCTGCTGGCCGCGCGCCAGACGCTCGAAATAGTCGGGTTCCCTCTGCTTGACTTCCTCCGCCCAGGCCTTGTTCTCCAAGAGGAGCTTTTCATGTGAACGCATTTGTTGCCCGTTCTGTCCATCCTTTGGCCGAGCCAAGAGAACCTCCGCATTCTCCTCCGCGGCCGCGCCAAGCGTTCTGCAAGCAGTTTGTGAAGCTTCGCTAACGCTTTTACGCTTGCGGGACAGTCTAGACAGCCGTGGCGACCCATACAAGGCGCGCAACGCCCAAGCCATAGCGCCACTGCATCTTTCTTTTGTGACGCCAGCGGCCTGGATGAACGTCGCAAAAAGCGTCACGGCCCGGCGCCGGAGAGTTCGCGCCAAACGTGTGGCAGGGTTGCGATAATATCATCCGCGATCAGGCCGGGCCCGAACAGCTCCGCCGCGCGCGCATGCATCCATGCGGCGCAGGAGGCCGCGAGAAAGCTCTCCATCCGTTGCGCGAGAAGCCCCGCGACGATTCCCGTCAGGACGTCGCCCGAGCCGGCGGTCGCAAGCCAGGGGCTCGCCCAGGCGAGGATCGAGGCGCGGCCGTCGGGCGCGGCGACCACCGTATCCGGCCCCTTGTAGAGCACGACGGCGCCGCTCACCCGCGCGGCGTCGCGCGCCTTGTCCAGCTTGGAGCGCAGCGCAAGGTCGCTGTTGCACTCGGCGAAGAGCCGCGCGAACTCGCCGGCATGCGGCGTCATCACCACGGGACCCGGCGCGGCGCGCGTCGCGCGCCACAGCCGAAAGGGATCGCTCTCGAAGCTCGTCAGCGCATCCGCGTCGAGAACGGCCGCGCGGCGATAGGCCTGCGGCGTCAGGGCGACCTCGGCCTGCCGGCAGCTTTCCTCGGAGACGCCGAGGCCGGGCCCGATCGCCACGGCGTTCTTGCGCTCGTCGGCGAGCACGGCGGCGAGGCCGTCGGCGCCATCGGCCGGCCGCACCATCACGGAGGTGAGCGCGCTGGCGTTGACGGCCAGCGCGTCGCTCGGGCTCGCAAGCGTCACGAGCCCCGCGCCCGCGCGCAAGGCCGCCGCCGCCGAAAGCCGCGCGGCGCCGGTAAAAGACGCGCCGCCCGAAACGACCAGCGCGTGACCGCGCGTATATTTGTGCCCCTCGACCTTCGGACGCGGCAAGGCGGAGAGCCACAGATCCGGCGCGTTGACAAAGGTTTTCACCTCTATCGATTCGAGCGTCGCCGAACGGATGCCGATATGGGCGCAGATGAGCTTGCCGCAGCGCGCGCGGCCGGGAAGCAGAAGATGCCCCGTCTTCACGCGGAAGAATGTGACGGTCTCGTCGGCCTCGACCGCCGCGCCCCGAATGGCGCCCGTCGTGCCGTCGACGCCGCTCGGAATATCCACGCTGACGACGTTCTGCCTGGTTTCGCGGCGCCATTGGTTGAGACGGTTGACGAGAGTCTGCGCCGCCGGATCGAGGTCGCGCGCGAGGCCCGTCCCGAAAAGGGCGTCGATCACGAGATCGACGCCGGCGAAGTCGCATTCATGCGCGGGAATGAGCGGTCCCGTCCAGCTCGCCGCCGCCCGCGCCGCGTCGCCGCGAAGCTGATCGGGCGGCACGAGCGAGGCGACGCGCACCTTGTAGCGCTGGGCCTTGAGGAGCCGCGCCGCGACATAGCCGTCGCCGCCATTGTTTCCCGGCCCGCAAAGCACCAGAACGCGCCGCCCGCTCATCCGCTGCAAAATATGGCCGGTGACGCGGGCGAGCGCCGCCGCCGCGCTCTCCATCAGCTCCATGCCCGGCACGCCGCTCTCGATCGTGAGGCGATCGGCGCGGGCCATCTGATCGGTGGTCAGGACTTCGAGCGGAAAGGGACTTAACGGCATGGGCGCGATGGTGGCCGAAGGCGGCGGCTTGCGCAATGGGCGGCGCCCATCGATTAGCGTCCACGCATGTTTATTTGGCGCCGCATTCCGTCGCGCCTTTGTTTCGGTTATGCATTTGCTGATGTTGACCGCCATCCTCCTCGCCTATGACGCGCCGGGGCAGGCGTTGCGCCGCGACGCCGTCGCGCGCAGCCTCGCCTCGCTCGTAGACGCCTGCGTGCAAGGGCTCGTCGCCGACGCCGTGCTCGTGGGCGCGCCGGGGCGCGGGCTGGAACATGTCGCGGACGAAGCGGGCTGCGCGCTCGTCGAGGCGCAAGGCAAGGAGGAAGGGCTGGCGCGGGCGCTCGACATCGCGCGCCACGAGGAAGCGCTGCTGCTGCTCGCCGGACACGCCGTCGAGCGCGGCTTCGTCGACGAGGTGAATGACGCCTTCGCCTATGGCGCCGGCGGCCGGTCCCTGGTGCTGCGCGCGGCGCCGGCCTCCTTCGTCACGCGCCTTGCGCCGAGCCTCGCCGAGCCGGTGGGAATCATCGCGCGCAAGAGCGCGTTTCGAGAGGCGGCCACCGCGAATTTGCGGCGGCTCTCGCGCCGGCTGCGCTGCTCCGAACTGAGGAGCGGCGCGCGCCGGACTTTTTAGATCGACGATCGCCCGATCACTGATTGAAGGTGTTGCAGTCGTCGATGCGTCCGCTCTTCAGGCCGCGCAGCAGCCACTCCGTGCGCTGCGCCGAGGAGCCGTGAGTGAAGCTGTCGGGCACCACATAGCCGCGCTGCGCCTTCTGGAGACGATCGTCGCCGATCGCCTGCGCCGACGCCACGGCCTTCTCGATATCGCCCTCCTCCAGGAAGCGGCTGCGGGCGTTGCCGTTATTGGCCCAGACGCCGGCGAGGCAATCGGCCATCAGCTCGACGCGGACCGACAGGGCGTTGGCCTCGGCGCGGCTGCCGGCGCGGGCCTGGGCGCGCTGCACCTTCGGCAGGACGCCGAGCAGATTCTCGATGTGATGGCCCATCTCATGCGAGATCACGTAGGCATAGGCGAAATCGCCGCCGCCCCCGAAGCGCTGCTTCATGTCGCGGAAGAAGGAGGTGTCGAGATAGATGCGCTGGTCGATCGGGCAATAGAACGGCCCCATGGCCGACTGCGCCGCCCCGCAGCGCGACTCCGTGACGCCGTCGAAAAGCACGAGGCGCGGGGCGCGGAACGCGATTCCCTTCTGCTCCGGCAGGACCGCCGACCAGACGTCCTCGTTCGAGCCGAGCACCTTGGAGACGAAAAGCCCCATCTGGTCTGTCGGCTTCGCGGTCTCCTGCGGCCGCTCCTGGCGGACGACCTGCCCCCCGCCGCCCATCTTGCTGAGCATCTCCGCGCCGCCGATGAGCAGGGCGGGATTGATGCCGAGCGCCCACCCGATGACGCCGAGAACGACCATCGTTCCAAGGCCGATGCCGCCGCCGCCGATGCTCGGGCCGCCGCCGAACATGCCCCCGCCCTCTTCGCCGCGACGGTCCTCGACGTTTTCTGATGTCTGCAGATCTTCCCACTTCATTTGGCTGGCTCCGCTCGCCGCAGCTCATTTGTCCGCGCTATTTAATCGACCTTCGCCGCCAAGGGTAGGCGCCTCCGCGCCCGCTTTCTCCCCCGCCGTGGTCGAACAGACGACAAAGCGCCATCTTTCGCGAGGTTAACAAATGTATTACAAGCTTTGCCGTTTTGGCCCCTGACGGGGCTGACAGGATCATGGGGCTGACAACATGTTTGTGACCAATAAAGTTTTTTTCTCCATCCCGGCGCTCGCCTTCGCGCTTGCCGCCGCCGCGCCGGCGCGGGCGCAGGATTCGATCTATGAGCCGCTCGTCGACCGCGACGCCAGGGGTTTCAAGGAAAAGAAATACGCGAAGGACCTCGCTTTCTGCCGCGACCGCGCGGCCCCGCAGGAGAGCGCGGCGCGGACCGGGCAGGCGCAGGCGGCTGCCGGCGCGCAGCAGGCGACGGCCGGCGCGGCCCTTTCGGCGGCGGCGAACGTCGCGCGCTATGCGCCCGTCGCCGGCCTCGGCGCGGCGACCGGCCTCTTCACGGGAACGGGCGCCGCCGACGTGGCGGGCTCCGCCATCGGCGCGAGCGGCGCGGCGCAAGGCGCGCAGGGCGCGGCGGCGGCCGACGCGGCCGCGCAGGACTATGTTCTGGTGGTCAATCGCTGCCTGGAGCGCCGGGGCTACGTACTGCTGCGCTGACGAGAAGCCCGGACATCCAGTGCGCTACGGCGCGCCCCATTCCTGCGGCCATTCCTGCCGCAGCCGGCCGCCGAGGCGGACGGGCGCGACCATCGCGGCGAGCCCGTCATGGCCCACCTCGACCGCCACGCCGCACAGCGTCGCCTCGCCATTCGCCGGCTCATAACGGGAGCCCGGCGTCTTGCGGATGAAGCGGCGCAGCGGCTCCTCCTTCTCCATGCCGATAATGGAGTCGTAGTCGCCGGTCATGCCGGCGTCGGTGAGATAGGCCGTGCCGCCGGGCAGGATCTGCGCGTCGGCGGTCGGCACATGGGTATGCGTTCCGACGACGAGCGAGGCGCGGCCGTCGACGAAATGGCCCATGGCCATTTTCTCGCTCGACGTCTCGGCGTGCATGTCGACGACGATGGCGTCGCAGCCGACGCCCAGCGGGCAGGCGCCCAGCTCCCGCTCCATCGCCGCGAAAGGATCGTCGATCGCGTCCATGAAGACGCGGCCCATGGGATTGACGACGAGCACTTGCTGGCCCCGCGCGGCGACGAAGAGATTCGCCCCCTTGCCCGGCGTGCCCGGCGGATAGTTGATCGGCCGCAGCAGGCGCGGCTGGCGCTCGATGAAGACGAGCGTCTCGCGCTGGTCGAAGGCGTGATTGCCGAGCGTGACGCAATCCACGCCCGCATTGGCCATTTCCTCGCAGATCGCCTCGGTGATGCCGAAGCCCCCGGCGGAATTCTCGCCGTTGCAGACCACGAAATCGAGCGCCCATTTTTCGCGCAGGCGCGGGACGTAGCGGGTCACCGCCGCGCGGCCGGAGCGGCCGAGCACGTCGCCGATGAAGAGAATGCGCAGGGGTTGCGCGGTTTGCGAGGCGGTGGACATGGCCTTCAATAGCCCGCTCCTCGCGCAAGATCAAAACCCGATCGTCCGGAAGGCCCGGAATCCGATTGCGGAAACGCCCCGCCTTTCATAGGTGAGGGCGTCTGATGTAACCTGTCCGTGAAACGAGCCTCCCGAAAAATGCCCGACGCCGCCGCCAGCTCCCTCGCCCCGACGCCGACCCGCGCGCCGGCGCGGCCCTACGTCGTCTTCGAGGATGGGCGCGAGGACGGCCGGGCGCTGCTTTTCGACGAGCCGGAAGAAATCATCGTCGCCCGCGAGGCGAGCGAGGCCAGGGGCGCCTTCGCCCGCATGGAGGCGGCGACGAAGCGCGGGCTCTATCTCGCGGGCTACGCCTCCTACGAACTCGGTTATGCGCTGGAGCCCAAATTCCGGACGCAGACCACGCCGCGCTCGCGCACGCCGCTCCTGCTCTTTGGCGCCTTCAAGGCCCCGAAGCCTTGGACGCTCCCGCCGGCGGAAGGCCCGGCGCCCAATATTCCGCTGACGCCCGCCTGGACGGAAAGCGAATACGCCGAGCGCTTCCGGGCCTGCCGGGACTACATCTTCGCGGGCGACGTCTACCAGATCAATCTCACCTTCCCGCTTTACGGCCGCTATGCGGGCGACCCGCTCGCGCTCTATCGCGGGCTGCGCAAGCGTCAGCCGGTCGCCTATGGCGGCGTCGTGGCGCTTGGCGAGGAGACCGTCGTGTCGCTCTCGCCGGAAGTGTTCTTCGAGGCGCATGGGCGTCATATCCGCGCCCGGCCGATGAAGGGCACGGCGCAGCGCGGCTTCATGCCGACCGAGGACATGGCCCGCGCGCAATATCTCGTCGAGGACGAGAAGTCGCGCGCCGAGAACCTCATGATCGTCGACCTGCTGCGCAACGACCTCTCGCGGCTCGCGGAGGTGGGCTCGGTGAAGGTCACCGACCTCTTCACCGTCGAGACCTATCCGACTCTGCACCAGATGACCTCGGGCATCGAGGCCCGGCTCAGGGACGACGTGACGCTCGCGGATTTGTTCACGGGCCTCTTCCCCTGCGGCTCGGTGACGGGCGCGCCGAAAATCCGCGCCATGGAGATCATCCGCGATCTCGAATGCGCGGCGCGAGGCGTCTATTGCGGCTCGCTCGGCCTCATCGCGCCGGACGGCGACATCCGCTTCAACGTCGCGATCCGCACGCTGACGCTCTTTCCCGACGACGAACTCGTCTGCAATGTCGGCTCGGCGGTCGTCGCCGATTCGCGCGCCGCCCAAGAGTATGAGGAATGTCTGATCAAGGCCCGCTTCCTGACCGGGACGCCGACTTCGGACTGATCGAAACCCTGCTCTGGACGCGCGAGGAAGGCTATGCGCTGCTCCCCGAGCATCTCGCGCGCCTCGCCGCGTCAAGCGCGGCGCTGGGGTTTCGTCACGGCGAAGAGAAAGTGAAGGCGGCGCTCAAAGCCGCAATATCTCCTTTTGCCGGCGACGACGCGGCGACGAGATTGCGCGTGCGTCTCGTCCTTTCGAGGGACGGCGCCGTCGAGACCTCCGTCACGCCTATCGACCCCATCCCGCCCGAAACCGTCTGGCGCGTCGCGCTGGCGGCGCGGCGTTTCGATTCCGCCGATCTCCTGCTGCGGCACAAGACAACGCGGCGCGCCCTTTATGAGGAGGAACTCGCGCGGGCCGCGCAAAGCCGCGGCGCCGACGAAACGCTGTTTCTTAACGAACGCGACGAAGTCTGCGAGAGCGCGCGCTGCAACCTCTTCGCGCCGTCCGGCGGCGTTCTCCTCACCCCGGCGCTTTCCTGCGGCCTTCTCCCCGGAACGCTGCGCGCCGCCCTGCTCGCCCAAGGCCGCGCGCGGGAAGCCGTATTGCGGCTGGGCGACCTGCCTTGCGAATTCTATCTCGGGAACTCTGTGCGCGGCCTCGTGCGCGCGACGCTGCTGTCATAAACGCGCTTTAACCACATCGGCGGGATGAACCGGTTCGCAAAAAATTTACCGCGCAGCTTAACCGGACGCTTAACGTCAAGCGGCCAAAGCTGGGGCCGATACGGTTTCCGCCTGATCGTTTCGCGACAATGCTCGCGGCGTCATTGCAAGCCGAAAGGCGAAGCAATCTAGAAGCAGTGATGTGGCTCAGGATTGCTTCGCTTCGCTCGCAACGACGGGGCGCGCGAACGACTCGAACGGTACTGGTATTGAAACCGCGGCGCGTGAGATTCCGACATGCACGCCTTGACCCAGATGATCACGGCCCATCCCATCGCCTCCGCCTGGATCGCGCTCGCGATCGGAACCTGGGTTCTGGTCTATGCGCGAACCGGCGGCGCGCGGCGGCGAACGGCCGCGCGCTCGCGTCAGGTCTGGCCGGGCTTGAGCCGGTAGAAGACGTGCCGGCCGATCATGTCCATGCGGGTCAGCGCGCGCGCCCAGCGCGGCTTGACATAGGTCGCATGGTAATGGGTGGAGCGGCCGACATCGGTGATGTAAGTGCGGCCGTCCATCACTTCCCTGGCGATGCGCGCCGCCGTCGCCCATGATTCCGGCTCCGTGATGCGCAGCGATTTTCCCTCGCAGGCGAAGGAGAACTGGCAGGCCTTGTAGTGATGCCGGTTCTGGTAGACGACGCCGCAGATCGTCGCCGGATAGAGGCCGCTCTGCACGCGATTGAGGACGACCTGGGCGACGGCCGCCTGCCCCGCCTCCGGCTCGCTGCGCGATTCGAAATAGACCGCTTCCGCCAGGCAGCGGCTTTCGCGATCCATATTGTCCCTGTCGATCAGGGAGGCGTAGTCGGGCCGCGCGGACTTTGACGGCGCGCCGAGCGCGAGCGTCGCTTGCGGGAAGGCCGAAACCTCGACCGGCAAGGCGTCCGGCTGCGCCGGCGTCGTGGAGCCCAGCGCGACGGCGCGGGAGACCGCCGGGGTCGCGCCATGCAGCGCGCGTTCGGCGAGCGCCTGACTCGTCCGCGAAGGCTCGCTTGCCGGCGGCGTGGCGCGCGAGGCGGTCTGGGACGGCGAGGACGCCGCCGTCGATTTCTGCGTCTGCGTGGAGGTCATCGCCTCGGCGCGCGCCGCTTCCGCTTCATAGATCGCATCGTCGCCCGGCGCGGAGGCGCGCGGCGCGAGCGCGACGCTGGTTCGCGCGGCGTTCCTTCCCTCGATGCGGAAGGTCAGCCGCGCCGGCTCGGCGAGTCCGAGGGAAGCCGGATCAATGACGCGGGTCTCGAAGCTCGGCCGCATGGCGACGATCGGATCGCCCTTATGCGTGCGGTCGACCTCCGGGAAATGCTTCACGTCGGGCTTGAGATCGACATGCGGCTCGCGCTCGTCGGGAATCGACCGCAGATCGTCCGGCGCGCCGACCATCAGGCGCGCGCTCTGCACCAGCGCGCGGCTCTGCCCGGAAAGGCCCAACTCGCCCGAGGCGATCTCGCCGAAGGACGCAAGCTGCAAAGTCGCGGGAGTAGCGGCGGCGCGGGCGCGCGCGGTGAGCGGGGCGACGTTCCAGTCGCCGGCGGCGTCCTGTCCGGCGCTCGCCGTGAAGGAGACCAGAGCGCCGAAGCCCAGCGCCCAGGGCGCCGTCACGCTGACGACCCAGGGGATGATGACGCCAAAAACCCAACGCGCTTTCGACTGACGACGCATAAGCCTGCCCAGATCCGACGCCGACTCGCCGGGGGCAGGCCGACGCCGGCGCCCGACTGCGAAAATTTTCTGATCTTGATTATCAGCGCATTAGGCTTGCGGAACTGTTGCCGCCGCGCCGCCGCCGGCGTGCCAGAATGAGGCGCCCGCTCCGGTTGCGCGCGCCCGCACGGCGACTCCCGCGAACCTGACGTTCAGTTATTCGCGAGACAATGCGCTGCTGACCGGGGGGATGACGATGGCGCGAAGCTTCATGCAAAATCTGATGCGCGACCTCGAAGCGCCGATTGAGACGCGCGGCTTCGGGACGGGATGGTTCGCGGGCTTTTTCGGCCTGCTCTTCGCAAGCGCGGCGCTCTGCTTCGTCGTCGCGACGCGCTGGCCGGGCCTCTTCTCGACGCCCGAACTCGTCGCGATCGAAAGCGTTTTCGCCTTCCGGATCGCGCTCCATTTGCTGCTGATCGCGGGCTATGCGCTGGCCCTGCTGTCGCTCCTGCTGCGGCCCCGCAAGGCGATCGGCTTCGCGGCGCTCTGCGTCGCCCTGGCGGCGAGCCTCCTCGCGAGCTTCGACACGTCAGACGCGCGCGCGGGCGTCTTCTTCGGCGTCGATTTCTTCGCCGTCAATCTCATGGCGACGGGGCTGATGTTCGCGCCGCTGGAGCGGCTGTTTCCGCATAAGCGCGAGCAGCGGCTGTTCCGCAGCGAATGGCGCGAGGATCTCTTCTATTTCCTCGTCAGCTCGATGATGGTGCAGCTTCTGACCTTCCTCGCGCTCGCGCCCTCGCAGGCGGTCAACGCCTCGACCGGCGCGCTCGCCGAGTTTCGCGCCGCCATCGGCTCTCAGCCCTTCGCGCTCCAGCTCGTCGAGGCGATGTTCCTCACTGATCTCGCGCAATATTGGTTCCACCGCGCCTTTCACCGCATCCCTTTCCTGTGGGGCTTCCATGCGGTGCATCACTCGGCGCCCTCAATGGACTGGCTCGCCGGGGCGCGGATGCATTTCATCGAGATCGCCCTGTTGCGCGGCGTGACGTCTCTGCCCTTGCTGACTCTCGGCTTCACGCCGGAAGTCATGCAGACCTATATCGGGCTCGTCTATGTCTACTCCTCGCTCGTGCACGCCAATCTGAAGGGCGATTTCAACCTTCTCGGCCAGTTCCTGGTGACGCCGCGCTTCCATCATTGGCATCACGGGCTGGAGGAGGAGGCGGTGGACGTGAATTTCGCGATCCACTTCCCTTGGCTCGACCGGCTTTTCGGCACCTATCACTTTCCACCGTCGCGCTGGCCCAAAGCCTATGGGGTGACGGAGAGAGTGCCCGAGGGGTACGGCGCGCAGTTCATGTATCCGTTCAGGCGTCGTGGGTGACGGTTGCCACCTCCTCTCCCCGTTTCAGGGGGCTAAAGGAGTCACACATCTCCAGGAGGCGGTCATGGCCGGGCTTGTCCCGGCCATGACGGCGTTGGTGACTTTCGAGATGTGTGCATGCGGTAGGCTTGCGGGGAGAGGGAGATCTCACTCCCCCATCACATGCAGCGCGATCTCGCGGCGATGCGGCCGCCTTCGATGCTCGACGAGATAGACCCCCTGCCAGGTCCCGAGCGCCAGCGCGCCGCCGATGATCGGAATGGAAAGCTGCGTCTGCGTCAGCGCCGCGCGGATATGCGCCGGCATGTCGTCGGGGCCTTCCGTGTCGTGGGCATAGCCCGCCCCCTCCGGCGCAAGTCGGGCGAAGACCGCTTCGAGGTCGCGCAACACCGTCGGGTCGGCGTTCTCCTGGATGAGGAGCGAGGCCGAAGTGTGCCGGCAAAAGACGGTCAGGAGCCCCTCGCCCATCCGCTGGCCGCGCACGAAATCCGCGAGCGCGGCCGTGAATTCATGGAAGCCGCGTCCGCCGGTCTCGATCCTGAGAATTCTGGTCGCCTGTCGCATGGCGCGACATGTGCGCAGGCGCGCGGGAAAGTCCAGCGGCGGGCGCTTGTCTTCGCCGCGCGCAAAGGCTAAGCGCGAGCTTGAATCCGGGGGGGCGCAATGTCCGAGCTGATCAATGCGGTGACGAACTGGGCGACCTCGGACGCCGGCGGCCACGCGGGGACGATCGCGCTGACCGCGCTGGCTTGGGCGGAGGCCGCGACCGTCGTCGGCGCGGCCTATATGAAGCGCATGATTCCGCTGCGCATCACCGCCATGGCGTGCAACGTTCTCGGCGTGACCTACGGTCTCCTCGCCGGCGCGCCGCCGACGATCGCCAAGCATGCGATCAACCTGCCGCTCAATTTCTCGCGCCTGCGCGAGATGCGCCGCCTGATCGACAGCGTGCGCGAGGCCAATGGCGGCGACCTCAACATCGAATGGCTGAAGCCGTTCATGCATCCCGAAAGCGTGCGGGCCGCCGATTTCGTATTCAGGAAAGGCGACGTGGCCGAGGAAGCCTATCTCGTCGTCGAGGGCGAGGTCGAGATCGTCGAGCGCGGCGTGACGCTGGGGCCCGGCGCGCTTTTCGGCGAGATGGCGCTCTTCACCAAGGCCGGCAAGCGCACGGCCACAGCCAGATGCGCAACCGACGTGCGGCTGCTCGCCATCACCTATGAGCAGTTCGAGCAGCTCTATTTCCAGAATCCGGAATTCGGCCTCTACCTCGTGAGGCTGATCGTACGGCGTTTCGAAGCGAACCATATCGAGGAAGAGCTGGAAAGCTCGTGACTTCATGGCGGCGCCGGAGCGCGCCGGTCGCTCCGCCTACCTTAAGCTAATGTTTTTGCTAACTTTTAACTACTGCTGCGCTTGTCCTGACCGATGGTCTTCTTAATTTTTCGATCAGCGCCCGCCGTTACGTTCGACGGCGTGAACATACACGTCCGGCGCGGCGGACGCGTCATCGTCAAGGAGGATCGCTATGGCGTTGGCAGTTCACAACGGCTCTGAAATCGGCAGGATCCTGCTTTGGATCGCGGCTTTC
>Ga0123398_1031283_pt1 | contig 15483 bp, 24 predicted proteins | sample T5LHNO3metaT_FD_89926 | JGI IMG/M metagenome (GOLD analysis project Ga0123398, IMG submission 89926) | Methane-oxidizing artificial microbial communities from Washington, USA to study methane cycling - T5-LHNO3 metaT (Metagenome... | ecosystem: Engineered > Modeled > Simulated communities...
CCGAGATAGAGAACGAGAAACAGCGGACGGCCGTGCGCAAGCTGCGTGGTCAGCCACTGGAACCATTCCGGTCCCTTGCCCGCGTTGAACTGCGCGATCGTGGTCGGCAGCAGCAGCAGCGACGATGCGAAGATCGGCGGGATAACGCCCGCAGTGTTGAGCTTGAGCGGCAGATGCGAGGACTGGCCCTCGAACATCTTGTTGCCGACCTGACGCTTTGGATACTGGATCAGCAGGCGGCGCTGCGCGCGCTCGACGAACACGATCAGCATGATGACAGCAATGGCCATGATGATGATCGCGAGGATGAGCACTGTCGACAGCGCGCCCTGGCGGCCGAGTTCGAGGGTGCCCGCGATCGCCGACGGCAGTTCGGCCACGATGCCGGCCATGATGATCAGCGAAATGCCGTTACCGATACCGCGCGAGGTGATCTGCTCGCCGAGCCACATCAGGAACATGGTGCCGCCAACCAGCGTGATCGTGGTGGAGAGCCGGAAGAACAGGCCGGGTTCGGCGACGACATTGCCCGCGCCTTCGAGGCCGACGGCAATGCCGTAAGCCTGGAACATCGCCAGCACGACGGTGAGATAGCGGGTGTACTGGTTGATGACCTTGCGGCCCGACTCGCCCTCCTTCTTGAGGGCTTCGAGCTGCGGCGACACGGTGGTCAGCAACTGAAGAATGATCGATGCCGAGATGTACGGCATGATGTTGAGCGCGAAGATCGCCATGCGGTTGATGCCGCCGCCGGCGAACATGTTGAACATGCCGAGAATACCGCCGGCCTGCGACTTGAAGATCTGGCTCCAGATATTCGGGTCGATGCCCGGCAACGGCACGTAGGTGCCCAGCCGATAAACAAGCAGCGCACCCAGTGTAAACCAGATGCGCTTCTTGAGCTCGTCAGCCTTTGCAAATGCCGAGAAGTTGAGGTTTGCCGCAAGTTGTTCCGCTGCAGAGGCCATTTTCGATCCCGGTTCCTTAAACGCGTCAGGCCGGGCTTATTCCCGGCCCTCCCCGCCTTCCTTTGAGACTTCAAAGAGGTAAAGGCGAGGATGCCTGGCACAAGGCCGGGCGTGACGGAATTTTACGAGGCCTTCCTGTTCGGCTTCTTGGCAGCAGCCTTCTGCGCAGCGGCGTCTTTCGCCGGTGCCAGGATCTTCACCGAACCGCCGGCCTTCTCGACTGCCGCAATGGCAGACTTGGTGGCGCCATGCACTTCGACGGTCAGCTTGGCCTTGAGTTCGCCGCGGCCCAGGAGACGCACGCCGTCCTTCGAACGGCGCAGGATACCGGACTTCACCAGCGATTCCGCATTCACGGTCGCACCGGCATCGAGCTTCTTGGCATCGATGGCTTCCTGCAGACGGTCGAGATTAACTTCCGTCAGGTCGAGCGCGAAGATGTTGTTGAAGCCGCGCTTCGGCAGACGGCGATGCAATGGCATCTGGCCGCCTTCAAAGCCCTTGATGCGTACGCCCGAACGCGCGGTCTGGCCCTTGCCGCCACGACCTGCCTGCTTGCCCTTGCCGGAGCCAATGCCACGGCCAACGCGCATGCGCTTCTTGCGCGAGCCGCTGTTGTCGGCGATCTCATTGAGCTTCATCGCTTGCTTCCTTACTTCTCGTCGACAACGCGAACGAGGTGCTTGACCCTGTCGATCATGCCGCGAACCGCAGGCGAATCCTGCAACTCGGAGACACGGCCGATCTTGTTGAGACGCAGGCCGATCAGGGTCGCGCGCTGCGCGGCCTGACGGCGGATCGGGCTACCCGTCTGCTCGACCTTGATGGTTTTCGTTGCGGCCTTGGCCATGGTCTTAACTCCAAAACGTCTTTTCAGACTGGCATGATCTTATCGGAAAACCGGAAAACCGCTTTTCCGGATCACGCCCCAATTACTCCGCGACAGCTTCCGCATCGCCGCCGACACGGCGGGACTGCAACGTGGAAACCTTGATGTTGCGGCGGTTGGCAACCGAACGCGGCGAATCCTGATGCTTCAGCGCGTCGAAAGTTGCGCGAACCATGTTGTAAGGATTCGACGAGCCGATCGACTTCGCCACCACGTCCTGGATACCCAGGGTTTCGAAAACGGCGCGCATCGGGCCGCCCGCGATGATGCCGGTACCGGCAGGAGCGGCGCGCAGATAAACGCGACCGGCGCCATGACGGCCAGCAATATCGTGATGCAGCGTGCGGCCTTCGCGCAGAGCAACGCGCGTCAGGTTACGCTTGGCCGACTCGGTGGCCTTGCGGATCGCTTCCGGCACTTCGCGCGCCTTGCCGTGGCCGAAACCGACCCGGCCCTTCTGATCGCCGATGACGACCAGAGCCGCGAAGCCGAAGCGCTTGCCGCCCTTGACGACCTTCGCCACACGATTGATGTGGACGAGCTTGTCGACGAACTCGCTGTCGCGCTCTTCCCGATCCCGACCGCCCCGTTCGCGTCCACCGCGTTCGCGTTCAGCTGCCATTGTCTTATCCAATCCTTGAGGAGCCCAGTGCCCCTGCCCTTGTGTTCAAAAAATCAGAAGCTCAAGCCGCTCTCGCGCGCGGCATCGCCGAGCGCCTTGACGCGGCCGTGATAGAGATAGCCGCCACGGTCGAACACGACTTCCTTGACGCCGTTCTTCACGGCGCGTTCGGCGAGCAGTTTGCCCACGGCCTTCGCCGCGTCGATGTCCGCGCCGGTCTTGCCGGTGTCGCGCATGGCCTTCTCCAGCGACGAAGCGGAGGCGAGCGTCTCGCCCTTCACGTCGTCGATGACCTGAGCATAGATGTGCTTCGACGAACGGAACACCGACAGGCGCGGACGTCCATTCGCGGTCCGGCGCAGCGCGAGACGAACGCGCTGCTTGCGCCGGGCATTCGTGACCTTGAGTTTCGACATGACCGGCTCCGTTACTTCTTCTTGCCTTCCTTGCGGAAGATGAATTCATCGGCGTACTTCACGCCCTTGCCCTTGTACGGCTCCGGCGGACGGTAGCTGCGGATCTCGGCCGCGACCTGGCCGACGCGCTGGCTGTCGTTGCCGGCAATGGTGATTTCGGTCGGCTTCGGCACGGTGATCTGGATCCCTTCCGGAATCGCGTAGATCACGTCGTGGCTGTAGCCGAGCGCGAGCTGCAGGTTCTTGCCCTGAAGCGCGGCGCGATAACCGACGCCGGTGATTTCCAGCTTCTTCTCGAAGCCCTTGGTGACGCCTTCGACCAGATTCGCGATCTGAGCGCGAGCGGTGCCGTAAAGCGAACGCGCGCGCTTGGTCTCGAAGCGCGGCGCAACAGTGATCGCACCGTCCTTCATTTCGACCGAAACATCGTCATGCACGACAAACTGAAGCGCGCCCTTCGGGCCCTTCATCTTGACGGTCTGGCCTTCAACATTCGCGGTGACGCCGGAGGCGATCGCGACGGGCCTTTTGCCTACGCGTGACATTGATCTTCCTTCCTTAGAACACCGTGAAGAGAACTTCGCCGCCCACGTTCGCGTCACGCGCGTCGTGGTCAGCCATGATTCCCTTCGGCGTCGACAGAACCGAGATGCCAAGACCGTTGCGGACGCGCGGCAGGTTCTTCACCGACGCGTAGACCCGGCGGCCCGGCTTCGACACGCGCTCGATCTCCTTGATGACCGGCTCGCCGTCGAAATACTTCAGTTCGATTTCCAGCTCGTTGTGGCCGCTGGCATGCTCGACCGCTGCATAGCCGCGGATGTACCCCTCGGACTTCAGCACTTCGAGAACATTGGCGCGCATCTTCGAGCCCGGGGTCGAAACCTTGGACTTGTTGCGCATCTGCGCGTTGCGGATGCGGGTGATGAGATCGCTGATCGGATCGTGCGTTGACATGTCTCCGCCTCCCCTTACCAGCTCGACTTCACGAGACCCGGAATCAGGCCCTTCGACCCGAATTCACGGAGCGCGATGCGGCTCATCTTGTTCTTGCGATACACCGCGCGCGAACGGCCACTGACTTCGCAGCGGTTGCGGATGCGGGTCGCCGACGAGTTGCGCGGCATTTCGGCGAGCTTGATCGTCGCCGCGAAACGCTCTTCCATCGGCTTCTGCTTGTCGGCGATGATCGCCTTCAGGCGGGCGCGCTTGGCAGCAGCGTTCTTCGTCATCTTCTGACGCCGGTTATTCTTTTCGACAGAACTCTTCTTAGCCATCGAGTAGTCTCCATACCTTTCCGCGTTTGAGACGCTGACTAATTCAGCGGCTCACTGCCGGAACGGAAAATTGAATGCGTTCAGCAACGCCCGCGCCTCGTCGTCCGTGGCAGCGGTGGTGCAGATCGTGATGTCCATGCCCCAGGTCTCGCCCGACTTGTCGTAGTCGATTTCCGGGAACACGATGTGCTCCTTGAGGCCGAGCGAATAGTTGCCCATGCCGTCGAAGCTCTTCGGATTGAGGCCGCGGAAGTCGCGGACGCGAGGCAGCGCGATGTTCACAAGACGATCGATGAAGTCGTACATCTTGGACTTGCGCAGCGTCACCTTGGCGCCGATGGCCTGGCCTTCACGCAGCTTGAAGGTCGCGATCGCCTTGCGGGAATGCGTGACGACCGGCTTCTGGCCTGCGATCAGCGCGAGATCGGCAGCAGCCAGTTCGACCTTCTTGCGGTCGTTGACGGCTTCGCCGATGCCCATGTTGAGCACGACCTTCTCGAGAACCGGAACCTGCAGAGCGTTGGTGTAACCGAACTGCTCGACCAGCTTGCCGCGGATCTCTTTGTCAAACTGCGCACGCAGGCGCGGAACGTATGCGGTCTCAGCCATTGATCTCTGCTCCCGAGCGCTTCTCAACGCGCACCTTGGTGCCGTCCTTCTGGACCTTGAAGCCGACGCGGGTCGGCTTGCCGTCCTTACCGACGAGCGCAATGTTCGACAGGTGGATCGGCGACTCCTTGGTGATGATGCCGCCTTCCTGGGTCTGGCTCTGCTTCTGGTGACGCTTCACCAGGTTGACGCCACGCACCAGCGCCTTGCTCTCGGTGGGACGCACCTCGAACACTTCGCCAGTCCGGCCCTTATCGCGGCCCGACAGAACGATGACCTTGTCACCCTTGCGAATCTTGGCAGCCATTACAGCACCTCCGGCGCAAGCGAGATGATCTTCATGTGGTTCTTGGCGCGCAGTTCGCGCGGCACGGGCCCGAAAATACGGGTTCCGACCGGCTCTGACTGGTTGTTGATCAGCACGGCCGCGTTGCGGTCGAAACGGATAACAGAACCGTCGGCACGGCGGATGTCCTTGGCGACACGAACGACGACCGCCTTCATGACGTCGCCCTTCTTCACCTTACCGCGTGGAATGGCTTCCTTGATCGAGACGACGATGATGTCGCCCACCGTTGCATAGCGGCGCTTGGAACCTCCAAGAACCTTGATGCACATGACACGGCGCGCGCCGGAATTATCGGCCACGTCGAGGTTGGTCTGCATCTGAATCATTGATGCACCTCGTCCTCTTTCTGATGCGCTATTTGCGCTTAAGCTGTTTTCTTTGCGTCGCTCTGAACAACCGTCCAGCGCTTCAACTTCGAGAGTGGTTTGCTTTCTTCGATCCAGACCGTGTCGCCCGCCTTGAACTGGTTGTTCTCGTCGTGCGCATGGTAGTTCTTGGACCGGCGAATGGTCTTCTTGTAGATCGGATGGGTGAAGCGGCGGTCGACACGCACGACAACGGTCTTGTCCTGCTTGTCGCTGACGACGACGCCCTGGAGAGTACGCTTCGGCATCTTTCGCCCCTTACTTCTTTTTGCCGTCGCGCTTCTGCGCGGCAACAGTCTTGATACGTGCGATATCGCGGCGAGCTTCACGCAGACGCGAGGTGTTCTCGAGCTGCCCGGTGGCGCGCTGGAAGCGCAGATTGAACCGCTCCTTCTTCAGATTGAGGACGGCTTCGTCCATCTGATCGGGGCTCATCGCGCGAATGTCTTCGATCTTGAGTTCGGCCATGGTCCTTACTCCGCAATGCGCGCAACGAAGCGCGTCTTGATCGGCAGCTTGGCGGCGGCGAGCTCCAGAGCTTCCTTAGCGATCTGATGCGTCACGCCGTCGATCTCGAACATGATGCGGCCCGGCTTCACGCGCGCCACCCACAATTCAGGCGCACCCTTGCCCGAGCCCATGCGGACTTCGGCAGGCTTCTTCGACACAGGCACATCCGGAAACACGCGGATCCAGACGCGGCCGGCACGCTTCATATGGCGGGTCAGCGCGCGGCGAGCCGCTTCGATCTGGCGCGCGGTGATGCGCTCCGGCGCCATCGCCTTTAGGCCGAACTGGCCGAAAGACAACGTCGCGCCCGACGAGGCGACGCCGTGGATACGGCCCTTATGCGCCTTTCGGAACTTTGTCTTCTTTGGTTGCATCATGGCTTACGCCCTCAAACCTTCTTCGAATTTCAATCAGGCCGCATCGCGACGGGACGGACGCCCGCTGTCGCCTTCGGCCATACGCTTGTCCTGGGCCATCGGATCGTGCTCGAGGATTTCACCCTTGAAGATCCAGACCTTGACGCCGCAGGTGCCGAACGTGGTGAACGCGGTGGCAACACCGTAGTCCACGTCAGCGCGCAGCGTATGCAGCGGCACGCGGCCCTCGCGATACCATTCCATGCGTGCGATTTCAGCGCCGCCAAGACGGCCCGAGCAGTTGATACGAATGCCTTCCGCACCCAGACGCATCGCCGACTGAACGGCGCGCTTCATGGCGCGGCGGAACGCAACACGGCGCTCGAGCTGCTGCGCGATCGACTCTGCAACGAGGGTCGCATCGAGTTCCGGCTTGCGGATTTCGATGATGTTGATCACCACGTCGGAGTCGGTGATCTCCGAAACCTTCTTCTTCAGCTTGTCGATGTCAGCGCCCTTCTTGCCGATCACGACACCCGGACGCGCCGAGTGGATCGACACGCGGCACTTCTTGTGCGGGCGCTCGATCACGATGCGCGCGACAGCGGCCTGCTTCAGTTCCTTCATCAGCACTTCGCGGATACGGATGTCCTCGTGGAGGAGCTTCGCATACTCGTTCTTGCCGGCGAACCAACGGGAATCCCAAGTCCGGTTAATGCCCAGACGCAGCCCGATTGGATTGATCTTCTGACCCATCGTCTTCTCCCGCCCTTAGGCGCTCGCCTCGGCCTCGACCTGACGAACGACGATCGTCAGCTGCGAGAACGGCTTAAATACACGACCCGAACGGCCACGGCCGCGCGGTGCGAAACGCTTCATCACGATGCCGTTGCCAACATGAGCCTCGGCGACGACGAGCGCGTCGACATCGAGATCATGGTTGTTTTCGGCGTTCGCGATCGCGGACTCCAGGCACTTCTTAACGTCGCCGGCAATCCGCTTGCGCGAGAACTGCAGGTCGGCGAGCGCAGACGATGCCTTCTTGCCGCGGATCAACTGCGCAACAAGGTTCAGCTTCTGCGGCGAGACGCGAAGCATGCGGGCTACCGCCTTGGCCTCGTTGTCCGGGAGAACCCGTTCGCGCTTTGGTTTGCTCATGACTAAGTCCTCAAGCCCTTACTTCTTGGCTTTCTTGTCGCCCGAATGGCCGTGGAAGGTACGCGTCGGCGAGAATTCACCGAACTTGTGACCAACCATTTCCTCGTTCACTGCGACCGGAACATGCTTCTGACCGTTGTAGACGCCGAAGGTGAGTCCCACGAACTGCGGGAGGATCGTCGAGCGGCGGCTCCAGATCTTGATAACGTCGTGACGGCCGGACGAACGCGCGGCATCTGCCTTCTTGAGCAGAGAGCCTTCAACGAACGGGCCTTTCCAGACTGAACGAACCATGTCCGGCGATCCTTACTTCTTCCGCTTGTGGCGGCTGATGAGAATGAACTTGTTGGTCGACTTGTTGGTGCGGGTCTTCTTGCCCTTGGTCGGCTTGCCCCACGGAGTAACCGGGTGACGGCCGCCCGAGGTGCGGCCTTCACCGCCGCCGTGCGGATGGTCGACCGGGTTCATGACGACGCCGCGGTTGTGCGGGCGACGGCCCATCCAACGCTTGCGGCCAGCCTTGCCGATCGAGATGTTCATGTGATCCGGGTTGGACACCGCACCGATGGTCGCTGTGCAGCGGCCGTGAACCAGACGCTGTTCGCCCGAGTTCAGACGAACGATCACGAAGTCATGGTCGCGGCCGACGATCTGGGCGTAGGTGCCCGCGGAACGAGCGATCTGGCCGCCCTTCCCGATCTTCAGCTCGACGTTGTGCACGATCGTACCAACCGGCATGTTGCCCAGCGGCATGACATTGCCCGGCTTCACGTCGACATAGCTGCCGGCGACAACGGTGTCGCCCACGGCCAAACGCTGCGGCGCGAGGATGTAGGCCTGGGTGCCGTCTTCGTACTTGATCAGCGCAATGAAGGCGGTGCGGTTCGGATCGTACTCAAGACGTTCGACCTTGGCCGGAACATCGACCTTGGTGCGCTTGAAATCGACGATGCGGTAAGCCTGCTTATGGCCGCCGCCGCGGAAGCGCACGGTGATCCGGCCCGTGTTGCCACGGCCGCCCTTCGAGTGCTTGCCTTCGGTCAGAGTCTTGACCGGCTTGCCCTTGTAGAGCGCCGAACGATCGACCATCACCAGCTGGCGCTGGCCTGGCGTCGTGGGGTTGAATGTTTTCAATGCCATCGTCGTTCGCCTTACAGCCCGGTGGTCACGTCGATGCGGTGGCCCTCTTCAAGGGTCACGACAGCGCGCTTGGTGTCCGACTGAGAACCGAACTGGCCGCGGAAGACTTTCATCTTACCCTTGCGAACCAGCGTGTTGACGCTCTTCACCTTGACGTCGAACAGCTTCTCAATCGCGTCCTTGATCTGCGGCTTGGTCGCCTTGGCAGCAACCTTGAACACAACCTTGTTGTGCTCCGAAGCCACGGTCGCCTTTTCGGTGATCACCGGGGCGACAATGATGTCGTAATGACGCGCATCATGAGTGGTCATTTGAAGCGCGCCTCCAACGCATCGAGAGCGGCCTTGGTCAGAACGAGCTTCTGACGGCGCAGGATGTCATAGACGTTGATGCCCTGAATCGGCAGCACGTCGATGTGCGGAATGTTGCGCGCAGCCTGCGCGAAACCGGTGTTCACTTCGGCACCGTCGATGATCAGCGCGTTGGTGATTTCCAGGCCCGAGAAGTGGCCGAGCAGCGCCTTGGTCTTGGCGTCCTTCAGATCGATATTCTCGACCACGATCAGACCGCCGTCCTGAGCCTTCGCCGACAGGGCGTGCTTCAGGCCGAGCGCGCGGACCTTCTTCGGCAAGTCGTGCGCATGGGAGCGAACGACCGGACCGAAAGCACGTCCACCGCCACGGAACTGCGGAACGCGAGCCGAGCCGTGACGAGCACCGCCGGTGCCCTTTTGCTTGTACATCTTCTTGCCGGTGCGCCAGACTTCCGCACGGCCCTTGGCCTTGTGCGTGCCGGCCTGACGCTTGGCGAGCTGCCAGTTCACGACGCGCTGGATCAGATCCTTGCGCGGCTCGAGACCGAAGATCGCGTCCGACAGCTGAACCGAGCCAGCCGACTTGCCTTCAAGGGTTGTGACCTTCAATTCCATCACGCACCCTCCCCAGCCGGAGCCGCTTCAGGAGCAGCGTCGGTTTCGCCAGCCAGCTTGAACTTGCCGGGCTTCGGCGCATCCTTCGGCAATGCTTTCTTCACCGCATCGCGCACGGTGATCCAGCCACCCTTGGAGCCTGGAACGGCGCCTTCGATGAGCAGCAGGCCACGCGCAACGTCCGTCTGAACGACGCGCAGGTTCAGCGTGGTGACGCGATCGACGCCCATGTGACCAGGCATCTTCTTGTTCTTGAAGGTCTTGCCCGGATCCTGACGGCCGCCGGTCGAACCGATCGAGCGGTGCGAAACCGAGACGCCGTGAGTTGCGCGCAGACCGCCGAAATTCCAGCGCTTCATGCCGCCGGCGAAGCCCTTACCGACCGAGGTGCCGGAGACGTCGACGAACTGACCGACGACGAAGTGATCCGCCTGGATCTCCGCACCGACCGGGATCAGCGAGTCTTCCGACACGCGGAATTCCGCGACCTTGCGCTTCGGCTCGACCTTGGCGACGGCGAACTGGCCGCGCTCAGCCTTCGGCAGATAGACGCTCTTGCGCGAGCCCGAACCGAGCTGCAGCGCGACATATCCATTCTTCTCGGTCGTGCGATGGCCAACAACCTGGCAATTGCCCAACTTGAGCACGGTCACAGGGATATGTTCACCGGTCTCAGTAAAGACCCGTGTCATCCCGACCTTTTGTGCGATCACTCCGGAGCGCATCGGCGTGCTTCCTGTTCTTTCTGTCCCGAGGGACTAACTAACTTATCTTGTGAGCACGACCCGGTCCGAAAACCGGTGCCCACTTACGGGGTCATGCTCAGAGCTTGATCTCGACGTCGACACCAGCGGCGAGGTCGAGCTTCATCAGCGCGTCCACGGTCTGAGGGGTCGGATCGACGATATCGAGAAGGCGCTTATGGGTGCGCATCTCGAACTGCTCGCGGCTCTTCTTGTCGACGTGCGGCGAACGGTTGACGGTGAACTTCTCGATGCGGGTCGGCAGCGGAATGGGTCCGCGAACCTGGGCACCGGTGCGTTTTGCCGTGTTCACGATCTCGCGGGTCGACGTATCGAGAATCCGATGGTCGAACGCCTTGAGACGGATGCGAATATTCTGGCCGTTCATTGCCGCTTCTTTCTTTAGTGAGTGGTGAGTAGCGAGTAGCGAATATCCCTACTCGCCACTCCCCAATCGCTATTGGCTCTTATTCGATGATGCTGGAGACGACGCCCGAACCGACGGTGCGGCCGCCTTCACGGATCGCGAAGCGGAGCTTCTCTTCCATCGCGATCGGCACGATCAGGTGCACTTCCATCGCAATGTTGTCGCCCGGCATCACCATTTCCGTGCCTTCCGGCAGGTGCACAACACCGGTCACGTCGGTGGTGCGGAAGTAGAACTGCGGACGGTAGTTGGTGAAGAATGGCGTATGACGGCCACCCTCTTCCTTGGTGAGGATGTAAGCCTCAGCCTTGAACTTGGTGTGCGGCTTGACCGAACCCGGCTTGCAGAGAATCTGGCCGCGCTCGACTTCCTCGCGCTTGGTGCCGCGGAGAAGCGCACCGATGTTGTCGCCAGCCTGGCCCTGATCGAGCAGCTTGCGGAACATTTCAACGCCGGTGACGATGGTCTTCTGGGTGTCCTTCAGACCAACGATTTCGATTTCTTCGCCAACCTTGATGATGCCGCGCTCGACGCGGCCGGTCACGACGGTGCCGCGGCCGGAGATCGAGAACACGTCTTCCACCGGCATCAGGAACGGCTGGTCAACCGGGCGGGCCGGCTGCGGAATGAACTCGTCAACAGCCTTCATGAGTTCGAGAACGGCGTCGTGGCCGAGCTTCGGCTCCTTGTTTTCGAGCGCGCAGAGCGCCGAACCACGGATGATCGGAATGTCGTCGCCCGGGAAGTTGTACTTCGAGAGCAGTTCACGAACTTCCATCTCGACGAGTTCGAGCAGTTCCGGATCGTCGACCATGTCGCACTTGTTCAGGAACACGACGATCGCAGGAACGCCGACCTGACGGGCGAGCAGGATGTGTTCACGGGTCTGCGGCATCGGGCCGTCAGCAGCGGACACGACGAGGATCGCGCCGTCCATCTGCGCAGCGCCGGTGATCATGTTCTTCACATAGTCGGCGTGGCCGGGGCAGTCGACGTGCGCGTAGTGGCGGTTCGGGGTCTCATACTCGACGTGAGCGGTCGAGATGGTGATGCCTCGCGCCTTCTCTTCCGGCGCCTTGTCGATCTGGTCGTAAGCGGTGAACGTCGCGCCGCCGGCTTCAGCGAGAACCTTGGTGATCGCCGCGGTCAGCGACGTCTTGCCATGGTCGACGTGACCGATGGTGCCGATGTTACAGTGCGGTTTGGTACGTTCAAATTTAGCTTTAGCCATGACGTTCTCCGTTCAACTTTGACTCGCGTCAAAGAAATCAAGCAAACTTTTTCTGGACTTCTGCCGACACGTTGGCCGGCGCTTCAGCGTAGTGATCGAATTGCATCGTGAAGGTCGCGCGGCCCTGGCTCATCGAGCGCAGGTTGTTCACGTAACCGAACATGTTCATGAGCGGCACCATCGCGTTGACGACGTTGGCGTTGCCGCGCATGTCCTGACCCTGGATCTGGCCACGGCGAGAGTTGAGATCGCCGATCACCGAACCCGTATAGTCCTCAGGCGTCACAACCTCGACCTTCATGATTGGCTCGAGGAGGACCGACTTGCCCTTCTGCAGCGCTTCACGGAATGCAGCACGCGAAGCGATTTCGAAGGCGAGAGCCGACGAGTCGACGTCGTGGTACTTGCCGTCCACGAGGGCGACCTTGACGTCCACCACCGGGAAGCCGGCGACAACGCCCGACCCCATAACGCTGTTGAGACCCTTTTCGACGCCGGGGATGTATTCCTTCGGAACCGCACCACCGACAATCTTGGATTCGAACACGAAGCCGGCACCCGGCTCGTTGGGCTCGACCACAAGCGAGACTTCAGCGAACTGGCCGGTACCGCCGGTCTGCTTCTTGTGGGTGTACTTGACCTCGGCCGGCTTGGTGATCTTCTCGCGGAATGCAACCTGCGGCGCGCCGATGTTGGCGTCGACCTTGTAGGTGCGGCGGAGAATGTCGACCTTGATGTCGAGATGAAGTTCGCCCATGCCCTTGAGAATGGTCTGGCCGGACTCGTGGTCGGTCGACACGCGGAACGAAGGATCTTCGTTCGCGAGCTTCGCCAAAGCAACGCCCAGCTTCTCCTGATCGGCTTTCGACTTCGGCTCGATCGCGATTTCAATGACCGGATCCGGGAATTCCATCTTTTCAAGGATGACCGGATGATCGGGATCGCACAGCGTGTCACCGGTGCGAGCTTCCTTGAGGCCGGCCAGCGCGACGATGTCGCCGGCGTAGGCTTCCTTGATGTCTTCGCGGTTGTTCGCATGCATCAACAGCATACGGCCGATACGCTCTTTCTTGTCACGGGTCGAATTGATGACGCCGGTGCCGCTGACGAGAACGCCCGAATAGATGCGGCAGAAAGTGATCGTGCCAACGAATGGATCGTCCATGATCTTGAACGCGAGCAGAGCCAGCGGCTCCTTGTCGTCAGCCTTGCGCACGACCTCGTTGCCGTCGTCGTCGATGCCCTTGATCGCAGGCACGTCGAGCGGCGACGGAAGATAAGCGACAACTGCGTCGAGCAGCGGCTGGACACCCTTGTTCTTGAACGCCGTACCGCAGAGAACCGGATAGAAAGCACCGGTGAGCACGGCCTTGCGGATCAAGCGCTTCAGGGTCGCCTCGTCCGGCTCGGTGCCGTCGAGATAGGCAGCCATGGCATCGTCGTCGAGTTCGACGGCGGCTTCGACCAGCTTCTCGCGATATTCCTTCGCCTTGTCGGCGAGGTCAGCCGGAATCGGCTCGACGTCGTACATCGATCCAAGCGAGTCCTGATTGTAGACCAGCGCCTGCATCCGAACGAGGTCGATCATGCCCTTGAAGTTATTCTCGGCACCGATCGGCAGCTGGATCGCAACCGGCTTCGCGCCGAGACGATCAATGATGTCCTGCAGGCACTTGTAGAAGTCAGCGCCGGTCTTATCCATCTTGTTGGCGAAGACGATGCGCGGAACGCGATACTTGTCGCCCTGGCGCCAAACGGTCTCGGTCTGCGGCTCGACGCCCTGGTTGGAGTCGAGAACGCAAACGGCGCCGTCAAGCACGCGCAGCGAACGCTCGACTTCAATGGTGAAGTCGACGTGGCCGGGGGTGTCGATGATGTTCAGACGCTTGCCTTCCCAGAACGCGGTCGTAGCAGCCGACGTAATGGTGATGCCGCGCTCCTGCTCCTGCGTCATCCAGTCCATCGTCGCGGCACCTTCGTGCACTTCGCCGATTTTGTGGCTCTTGCCGGTATAATAGAGGATGCGCTCGGTCGTCGTCGTTTTACCGGCGTCGATGTGCGCCATGATACCGAAATTACGGTAATCCTCGATGGCATGTTGGCGGGGCATGGGCTGTCCTTAATGTCCGTTCGTTTCGCCGTTACCAGCGATAGTGCGAGAAGGCACGGTTGGCTTCCGCCATCTTGTGCACGTCTTCACGCTTCTTGACTGCGTTGCCACGATTGTTCGATGCGTCGAGAAGCTCAGCGGAGAGCCGCTCGGTCATCGTCTTTTCGTTGCGGCCACGGGCAGCCGTGATGAGCCAGCGAATGCCCAGCGCCTGACGGCGCACGGAACGAACTTCGACCGGCACCTGATAGGTGGCGCCACCGACGCGGCGCGAGCGCACTTCGATGGTCGGCATGACGTTTTCCAGCGCCTGCTCGAACACGGTGAGCGGGCCCTGCTTGGTCTTCTGCTCGATCAGGTCGAAAGCACCATAAACGATGTTTTCGGCGGCAGACTTCTTGCCGTCGTACATGATCGAATTCATGAACTTGGTGACGATGATGTTCCCGAACTTCGGATCCGGGTTCACTTCGCGCTTTTCGGCAGAGTGGCGACGAGACATTGATTCCGCTCCTGCTTACTTCGGACGCTTCGCGCCGTACTTCGAACGGCGCTGCTTGCGGTTCTTGACGCCCTGCGTATCGAGGACGCCGCGGAGGATGTGGTAGCGCACGCCGGGAAGATCCTTCACGCGGCCGCCGCGGATCATGACCACCGAGTGTTCCTGAAGGTTGTGGCCTTCACCCGGAATGTAGCCGATGACCTCGAAGCCGTTGGTCAGACGCACCTTGGCGACCTTACGAAGCGCGGAGTTCGGCTTCTTCGGAGTCGTCGTATAGACGCGCGTGCAAACGCCACGCTTCTGCGGCGACTGCTGCAGCGCTGGCACCTTCTTGCGCGACTTCTGCGCTTCGCGTGGATTCGCGATCAGCTGGTTGATCGTCGGCATCGTTCGCCTTCACCCTTGTTCGCGCGAAACCTTCTCGGCTTCGCAAATTCGTTCGGAGCAACTGCCCCACTCGCTTCACGTCGGCCCCGACCATCCGCCTCGCACGCAAAGATTCAAAAGACCCGCGCGCAAAACGAAATCGCGCCACCCATTCATCGCTGAATGGAAAGCGCTTGACCGCCACAGAGGATCGCAATCGAAACCGCGATCATGCATCCGAGACTGAACTCATAAGGCGCGCGAATACGCGGTGGCCCGAGAGATCAATGTTGTCCTGGCATTGCCTGGCTAGTGCCGACAGCGTTTGAGCGACATCCGTCGAGGTTGGTGCCGATCCATTCCCGGACAAGGTCGCGGGGCTGAAAAGGTGATCCGTTCCGACGCAGGGAAGAACAATTGTCACACCTACTGCAATTGCTTGTGTAGTTACTTGGCTAGACATCGTAATGCCTTCTGCATAACCAACACCACCCAAACCATCGCTTATAAACACGCC
>Ga0123398_1087926_pt1 | contig 15408 bp, 8 predicted proteins | sample T5LHNO3metaT_FD_89926 | JGI IMG/M metagenome (GOLD analysis project Ga0123398, IMG submission 89926) | Methane-oxidizing artificial microbial communities from Washington, USA to study methane cycling - T5-LHNO3 metaT (Metagenome... | ecosystem: Engineered > Modeled > Simulated communities...
AGGTAGTAGGTTTTTGCCTGATAGTCCACGGCAAACTGTTTGATGAAACGCACATTCGCGCCGCCAAAAGCATAGATGTTTTGATCATCGTCACCCACCGCCAACAAGGACAATTTATCGTCCTCGCTATTGATGGCTCTACCGGCCAGCGCGCTGATTAGCTCGTAATGCTCGGCGTTGATGTCCTGATATTCGTCAACCAATAAATAACGCAAACCGGACAGCAAGCGGTCACGTTGGATGCCCGGCCCAAGTTCGTCGCCCTGCTCCGCTTGTTTTAACAGCGCGGTGGCGTTTTTGATCACCGCTGAAAAATCAACGCTCTCACCATGTTCGGCAGCCACCGCATAACTGGTGCCGGTCAAGCGCATTGCCAAGCCGTGCAAGGTTTGCACCGTGACGCCGGAGGCATCGGCACCAATCAAGGCCCACAAGCGTTTGCGAATTTCAAGCGCCGCCGAGCGGTTGTAACTCAGCACCATAATATCTTCCGGCAACACCATGCATTCGCGCAGCAACCAGGCCACCCGATGCACGATGACCTTGGTCTTACCGGAACCGGGGCCGGCCAACACCAACTGACTACCCTCGGGCGGCGCAGCAACGATGGCTTGCTGATCGGGATTTTGCAGATCGGTGAGAATGCGCCGATGCGCGGCTTCGGTGGTGGCCATTTCCAGAATATCCTGGCGGCCTGCAAAATAGCGGCGCACGAATTCGGGTCTGTCCATGGCAAAGTAATCGACGATAAATGCCATCGCCGCCTGAATCTTGCCCAGCGCCAGCCGGGCGTATTCCGCCATCACATGGACCTGGATAATCTTGTCCTTGTAGTGCAAAGCCAGTTCGGCGTAATCGGATTTTTTAAACTGTCGGCGCCGGGCTTCGGCATTGAGCTGGATACTCATCGCCGCCCGAAATACTGCCTTGCCGCGTGCCAGATGCAAAACTTCATTGCTGTCCAGATAGATTAGCGCTGCTGCCAAAGCCACCTGCCAATCACGCACCTCCAGATCCTGCAAAGTCAGATCGGCTTGCAAAGCCACCTCCAAATCGCCTTGCTTGCAGGTGACGAGCAAATTATTGCCTTGGCGTTGTGCTAGAAAATAATTCAGCAAGGCCTGAGCCAGCCGCATGCGTTTGTGCCGAATCAGGTCGATGTCCTGCCAGCTACGCAGCAATTTAAGATAGCGGTTATCCTGACCGAACGGACGCAACGCGAAAAAACCACGCTGGCTGCTACTATCGCCAAAGGCTTCGGCAAACGATTTCATCAAGCGGGTCAATTTGTCCGGCGTCAATTCCACGCCGGCATCGCGCCGCAAGGTATCGCAGAGCCGTCGCACATTCAGAATCTGCCATTGCTCTTGGTCGGCATCGGGCGCGGCCTCGCGCATGCTGGCGATCAAGGCGTCTTCCAGCTTGCGCAAGTCCGCCAGCCTATCGACCGTGTCGGGATCGCGGTACAGGGTCACGCCGATTTCGGTATCGTTGGAGACCAGCTTAAAACGATCCAACTCCCGTAACATGCTCTGCACTTCGTGAGAGTTGCGGCCGGTAGCCAACATCAAGTCGTCGGTACTAATGCCTTCGTCGTCTTCGCTGTAAAATAACTGCGACAACAGCGCCATATAAGGCTCGATATTGGTATTCGGACCCAGCTTTTTCTGCAGCAAAACCTGGGCTTCTTCGAGACTGGCAACCTGCAAGCTACCCGGAAACACCCGGGTATGATTTTCCTGACGCTCCAGCAAGCGCGCTTCTTCCAGCCAGGCCACCGCAATGCGGACTTTGGTGTCGGCATCGGCGGCGTCGGGATCGATGCCGTGCTTGTCCGGAATCTCCAGCAATATTTCGCCGCTGGTGACTACCACCGAACCTTCGCTGCGGTCTTTGCGCTCGATGCTGCGCAGCGCTTTTAAAATCGCGGAAATATCGTGTTGCGTCAGCTTGGAATTACGCAGCAAGCGAAACTGCACATCCAGGTCGGCATCGTCATACAGCAACACACAACGCGCAGGATCTTGATCACGACCGGCCCGACCGGCTTCCTGCAAATAGTTTTCCAGCGAGCCCGGCGTATCCAAATGAATCACCAAGCGCACGTCGGCCTTATCCACGCCCATACCAAAGGCATTGGTGGCGGCGATTACCCGAAGCTCGCCGGCGATAAAAGCTTCCTGCACCTGACGCTTTTGCTCGGGCTGCATACCGCCGTGAAAATAGCCGCAATCCACACCGGCCTGTTTCAAAAATTCGGCCGTTTCCTCCACGGTTTTCTGCCGGGCGCAGAACACGATGGCACCGCCCTCGTCGCGCAAGCTTTGCTCCAGCAAACGCAGCACTTCCGGGTATTTGGCTTGGGCCGGCACCGCGTGTACTTCGTACAGCAGGTTTTCGCGGCTGACGCCGCCGGTCAAACACGCCAGCGTAATACCCAGGCGCTTGCGAAAATGCTCCACAATGTCTTGCACCACATCCGGCTTGGCGGTGGCGGTAAAACAAAACACCGGTGACGGCTTATCCTTTTGCCGGGTTTTTATAAAACGCGACACGTACAAATAATCCGGCCGAAAATCATGACCCCATTTGGATAAACAATGCGCTTCGTCGAATACCCAAGCGCCGACTTCACGATGCTGTAAGGCTTTGGCAAATGCGCTGCTGCGAAATTGTTCCGGCGCGACAAAGATCAAACCCAAATCGCCCAAGCGCAACTTATCCAGCATCACCTGCCGTTCCAGTGGATTCAGCAGACTGTTGATGTAGCCGGCGCAGGTGATGCCCCGCGCTTCCAGGTTATCCACCTGATCCTTCATCAAGGATTGCAGCGGCGAGACAATCACCGTCAGGCTGCCGTTGCGATAAAAACGCGCCAGCGCCGGCAATTGATAACACAAGGACTTGCCGCCGCCAGTTGGCAGAATCGCCAGGGTCGGAGTGCCGGCAAAGCCGTGTTCGACGATGACTTGTTGCAAGGACTGACCGTCCTCGGTAGTCGGCGTCTGCCGGAACTGGGTGATGCCAGGAAAATAGCGCGGCAACAATTGCGACAGATCATGCTGCTCCCGACACCAGTCGCACTCGGCATCGCCACAAGGCACATCGCGCAAGGTCGCGATTAACTCCCGCGTTTTCGGGAAGGACAAACTCACCCAGGGCGGTAACACCGAATTGCCGCCCGCTACTCGCAGCCAGGCCAGCACATAAGCCAAAGACTTATGCCAAGCAGGATCGGGCAAATAGTGATTGACGATTTGTAGCTGCCCAGCGCGGCACGCCTTACCCTCGGTAGCTCGTTGCCAGGCTGCTTGGGCATCAGGCAAGGAAGGCCGCAACGCGGCGCGCAAGCTGGCAAAAAAATTCGCCACGCCCTTTCCGTTTTCCGGCGCCAATAAAAAATGCAGACACAGCGCTTCGTCAGGCTGATCGGCCACCCGCTGTCGCAAGGCGCCAGCCTGATCCAGAAACAGCTCGTAAGCCAGTTCCGCGTCCCGAACCGGATCGTTGCGGGTGGTGGTACAGAGTTTGTAGTCCTTCACCAGGCGGTGATAGGGATTTTGAGGAAAAGCCACCGGCGACAGTTCCAGCGTATCGACCAAGGGCAAACGATGCAGCACCAAATCCGGATGCAATACCGATAGAGCCGGTTGATCGAAGGCAATCACGTTATGCCCCAACACAAACGCCGCGCCTTCGCTGATCTGATCCAGCTTTTGCCGCAAGTCGGCAGCTTTACCTGATAAGCGCAAGCGGGCATCGGTGTCCGGGCGATACGCACCAATCTCCCGCAGCTTTAAGCTATCCTGCCGCGCGGTTTCTATGTCGATGCAAAGGCACTTGGCTCGAATTCTGTCGGGTGGTTGAGCCATTGTGTCGAGGAATGGGGATGGACTTAGATGTTTAGGTTAGCGACGACTGATAATTGCTTAGTGCTATTCGGCCAACCCGCTAGACGAAGCTATTGGGCCGGAGGAAGCGGGCATTAACCATAGCGCAACAAACGGGTCTTGCCTAGCTTAGCTTAGCCAATCGCGCTGACATCCTGACTTTTCCAGAATTCTTGCCTAAAAAAGTGGGCGTAGACTGTTTAATGTAATCAAACAAATTCGAAATGATGCCTCTCATTTAGTACTACAGCATCCCTCAAAATTAAATTGCCTCCATCGAAAGCGTGATTTTTGATCTCGCTGATTAAGAAACCCCATGCTTCAAAACCAACGAAGCCAGTAAAAAAACCAAGCTTACCAACACGATAGCGAAAGACTGATTGCTACTACGTCTGGCACTTGCCAGTTGGTTTTGCAAGGCATGGCTTGTAATCACTTCGCCCTGATCGTAAAGAGCAAAAATACTGTTCAATGTCCCCGTGGCGGTGTCAAAGAAGGCCACCGGATCGATCGCCGGCTTATCCACAGTCAGCAATTTTTGTTCGATATGGCCAATTAAACTGGTAATGTGCACATGAACCGCAGCCGAAGACTGCTGAAAGCGGTTATCGGCAACCATGGATATATCGGCGTTGCCCATGCCGGCTTCAACCCGTTCGATGGCCTGGCGGATACGCGTAATCAGAAAACCCAGCTTGATCCTATCAGTGATCCGACAGCGGCCAGCCGCGGCCACGCCGGTGCCGATAGCGCGTGCCTGACCTATCGCCTCCGCGGTATCCGGCAATAGATGCCATAGAATTTCTATAAAGCTGAACGGACAAATACTTTCCTGATGTAATTGGCTATGCTCCGCTATATCTCTTATCAAATTGAGAATAGTACCGGCCAATAAACAGTGCCGTTCGAAACTTACTTCCTTGGTCAGATGCAACGCGGAAGGGTGTAGTTGCTTCCAGGCATCGCGAATGTCAACGAACGACTGACACGATTCCGGCGACCGCTTGAACTGCCCAGAGAGTTGATCGAGCTGCCGATCAATGCCGGATTGCAAGACCGCGATTTTATATTTAAAGCTCAGATCGCCGTTCAAATAAGCGCTCACCATGCCGCGATGTTGTTGTATCTGCGTCAATAGGTTTTTCAAAGCGCCGGTGATTTCCAGACTATGCAATTGCCCACGTAGATGGTCAAGGCGCGTCTGGCGATTTTTGTAGCACATAAATGCAGCAGTACTGGCGATCACCGCCGCCAATAAAAACAATTCAGAAACATAATCGGGCACGTCTAATTCCCCTTTATATTGGTTAATGAGCGACGATTTGCGCCAATTTAGCCAAATGCCTGGCTATTTCCGCTGATTCCTGGGCCGCATTGCTGTTTTGTTCAACGCTTTGAGCAATCGTCTCGATGTTGCGGCCGATTTCCTGGCTTACCTGGGTTTGCTGTTCGGCGCTGGTTGCTATCATCGTTACGTTATTTAAGGCTTGATCCGCATACTGCCGAATCTCGGCCAGCGATTGTTCAACTTCGAAGGCTTTGTCAATGCCTTTTTCCGTTTGATCCCGAGTGGCGGCGATGGACTGCGCGGCCAGATAAATTTTTTCCCTGACGGCTTCGGTGGTACCGGTTATTTCCTCGGCCGATTGCCGCACCCGTTGCGCCAGCGAGCGAACTTCGTCGGCCACCACGGCAAAGCCGCGACCGTATTCCCCGGCTCGTGCGGCTTCTATCGCCGCATTCAGAGCCAGAAGGTTGGTCTGATCGGAAATGGCTTTAATCACTTCCGAGATACTGGCAACCTGCTGTGAATGCAATTCTAGATTCTGCATCAATTGAGCCAAGTCCTGAATTTCGCCGAACAACGCCTTCATATCGGCAATAAAGCTTTCGATGGCGCGATGGCCTTGCTGGGAAAGCTGCTGCGTGGTCGACGATATTTTTTCAGCGTCCCGGCATTGCCCCGCCACGCCCATGATACTGGCTGACATTTGTTCAATGGCCGCCGCCATCATCGTGGTTCTTTCGCGTTGGTTATCGAGTTTTTCGGCGACGAAACCGGCACCCTGGTTGAGTTGGTCGGCGGCATAGGTCACTTCTTGAATAGACGCATGCACATCGCCTAGGCGCCGGCCCAACGCTTTGGCGGTTTCGTTAAAACCGCTATACAACTGCGACAGCTCATCCTGACCGGTAAGCTGCAGACGCATATTGAAGTTGCCAAGCTCTAACTGCCTGTGTGCGCCGATCAATGCCGCAATCGCACCCGATAGGGAAGAATACATTGCTAACAACGCCACTATCCAAGCCAGATTAGCGGAGACTATCACCAGCCATTGTGACCCGGAAATTGACAGACCCGCATCGACGAGCATAATCAGGGTCAGCACGCCGGCCAAAACAATCAGCGTAAATATCAGCGCAAATTTACTTTTTAGCTTGAAGCGACCGAGAAACGAGTTAATCAGCAATACGGACATTTTGATGCGCCTTCAGTTGAGACATGCCGATTTGCCAGCAATTTTCTCGCCAGCGATATTGCTCAATGCCGCCCAAGCCAAATAGAGGCGCGACGCACCAAAAGGACGAACTTCCCGTTGGAGTTCACAAAAATACGCACCAAGTTGACTCAAAATCGACAGCGAGTTGACCAGGGCCAGGTACCGAAATCCATTCGGTGGCTTATTAGCCCACACTCCAAGCCTCACTGAGTACCTCGGCTTGCTTTAGACACAACTCAACCGCTTCGTCGGCTTTATCGGGTGGATACTTCCAGCGCCGCAAAGCCCTTCTGACCAGATTCCGCAATCGGGCCCGCACGCTATCGCGTTTGGCCCAATCGACCGTCGTGCTATTGCGTAATTGCTCAGTAATATATTTCGCCAGTTCGCGCAGGTTGTTATCACCCAATTCCCGCACGGCCGATTCATTTTGAATCAAGGCCCGGTAAAAGGCGATTTCGTCCGGATTTAAACCCAGTTTTTCCGCTTGCGCCAAATCCGCCTGCATGTCTTTGGCAATCGCAATCAGCTCTTCAATTACCTGAGCGGTTTCGATGGCGCGGTTGTGGTATTTGCGCAAAGACTCCAGAATGCGCTCAGAGTATTTTTTCTCGGATACTACATCGGTTTTCATCCGCGCGTTCACTTCATCGCGCAGCAAACGTTCCAGCAAATCCACCGCCAGATTTTTTTCCTTCAGTTGGGCGACATCATCCATAAATTCTGGCGACAGCAAGCCAATATTGGGCTTGTCCAAACCCACCAAGCTAAAAATATCATCAACGCCATCGGCGACAATCGCGTTATCAATGATCTGCTTTAGCGCCGAGTTTTTCTCTTCATCACTTAAGCGTTTATCCACTGTGGTGTTTTTAGTTAACGAGGCTTTCACCGCGCTTAAAAAGGCAATTTCCATTTTAAGCGGGGCGACTTCATCCAGCGTGCTGCATAAGCTATACGCTTTGACTAATAAGGTCATTACCTCGAAAAAACGCTTTTTACCGTCTAACTCACCATTACTGCCTTGCAAACTCAAAATATGATTCATCGCGCCCGGCAATAACTGCAAAGCCTGGGTGGCAAAGGCACTGTAATCAAAGCCCTGCATCATGCCATGCACTATATCCAGTTTTTCGAGTAGCAGTGCATAGGCCTCATGGGTATCCAGCGTGGGTGCGCCTTTGCCTTTGGAATCGGTGTAGGTTTTCAGCGCCTGCTTCAGCTCGCTGGCAATGCCGATATAGTCCACCACCAAGCCGCCGGGCTTGTCTTTAAACACCCGATTCACCCGTGCAATGGCTTGCATCAGGTTGTGGCCTTTCATCGGCTTGTCGATATACATGGTATGGCAACACGGCGCATCAAAACCCGTCAGCCACATATCGCGCACAATCACCAATTGCAGCGGGTCGTTACTGTCTTTAAATCGCTTTTCAAACAGCTTTTTAGTGGTTTTGCTGTAAATATGCGCCTGAAGCTTGGCATGGTCAGAGGCCGAACCGGTCATCACAATTTTGATCGCCCCCTTGTTGGGGTCGGCATCGTGCCATTCGGGCTTAAGCGCCACAATGGCGTTATACAGCTCCACGCAAATATCCCGGCTCATGCACACAATCATGGCCTTGCCGGGCATACTGGCAACGCGGGTTGCAAAATGACACACCAAATCCTTAGCCACCTGCTCCACGCGCGGCGCACTCCCCACCAGCTTTTCCAAGGCCGCCCATTTAGATTTGGTATTTTCGCGGCTGGCGATGTCTTCTTCATCCTCGATGACTTCGTCCACTTCCGCATTCAAGGCTTCGATGTCTGCCGTGTTGATGTCCAGCTTGGCCAGGCGCGATTCATAATAAATCGGCACCGTCGCGCCATCATCCACCGCGTCTTGAATATCGTAAATCGACACATAATCGCCAAACACCGCGCGCGTATCTTTATCTTGCGCGGCAATCGGTGTACCGGTAAAGCCGATAAAACTGGCGCTGGGCAAGGCATCGCGCAAATGCTTGGAATAACCAAAGGTATATTGGCCTTTGGCATTTAGCTTGGCTTTATCGCCATATTGGCTGCGGTGCGCTTCATCGCTAATCACCACGATATTGTGGCGATTGCTTAATACCGGATGACTGGTTTCATCGGCCAGCAAGGCAAACTTTTGGATGGTGGTAAAAATAATCCCACCCGCTTGGCGTGCGGCCAACATCTCGCGCAAATCATCACGATCACCGGCCTGCACCGGGGTTTGTTTCAACGTTTCGACTGCCATGCTGAAGGTATTAAACAGCTGGCCGTCCAAATCGTTTCTATCGGTCACTACCACGATGGTGGGATTATTCATTTCCGGCTGCGCCAATAATTTACTGGCATAACACACCATCGAAATCGACTTGCCCGAACCCTGGGTATGCCACACCACTCCCGCTTTCCCAGAACCCGGCACCACCCGCTGTGCATAATCCGCGCGGGGCTCGGCTGAACGGTCGTCTATCTGCTGCGCAGCTATGACCGTGGCTTTTACCGCCTCGCGCACAGCATGAAACTGATGATAACCGGCAATCTTTTTAATCAATTGGCCGTCGTCCTGCTCAAACAAAATAAAGTAATGCAGATAATCTAAAAACAATTCCGGCTGAAAAAAGCCCTTCACCAAGGTTTCCAAACGATATTCAAACAGCGGCTTGTCGTCTTCATTTGCCAGTGTGCGCCACGGCAAAAACCGCTCTTTATTGGCGGTCAGCGACCCCACCCGCGCATGCAAACCATCGCTAACGACCAGTGCCGCGTTAAAGATGAATAAATCGCTAATTTCATCCTTATAAGTTTGCAACTGCTGATATGCCGCCCAAATATCGGCGTTAAGGTCTACCGGATTTTTCAGCTCCAGCACCGCCAACGGCAAGCCATTCACAAACACCACCACATCCGGGCGGCGATGGCCCTTGCTGCCTGCAATCGTGTATTGATTCACCACCAAAAACTGGTTATTGCTGACCGTGGCAAAATCCAGCAATGCCACGTAATCGGTTTTCTCTTCGCCGTCGATTTTAAAATCAACTTTCACGCCCTCTAATAACAGGCGATGAAACACATGGTTGCTTTTGATTAACACCGGCGATTCCGGTTTGGCGATTTGCTGGGAGACGCGCTCCAGTACATCGAGCGGAATATGCGGGTTGATTTTTTGCAGTTGACTCAGTAAACGGTCAAATAACTCTACTTGCCGGTAATCGACCCGTTCTGGATGCTCAGCATCGGGCGCAATGTCATAACCATTGGCGTAGCTATAGCCAATGGATTGAAACCAATCGAGGCAAAGCTGTTCCAGTTGGTCTTCGCTGATCATGACCATAACCTGTCCATAGGCACGGCAAAGCAGTTGGCCTGCTTCATGGGCAAACAATTACTTCCTGAATACAACAAAATCCCCCCCTTAAACTGTTCGCCTGCCTGTAAGGCCAGCCTGGCCAAACCGGCACCATCATTTTCATTAAAGCTACTGGCGCGCTTTACCTCAACCGCCCACACCTCGCGCCCGCGCTCAATCACCAAATCCACTTCAACCTGATCTTTATCGCGATAATGCGAAAACTTTAAATCGCTATCGACCCAACCCGCCTGGCAAATAAACTGCTGCACCACAAAACTCTCCAGCAGCCCGCCAAACTCAGTACTTTGAAACGACCAATCTTCCATTGCCAAACGATGTAACACCGCCGCCAATCCGGAATCGACGACATGGATCTTGGGGGTTTTAATTAAACGTTTAGCGTCATTGCGATGCCAGGCAGGCAAACGCCGCACTAAAAACAAACGTTCCAAAATACCCAAATACTTTTCTACCGTTTCGCGGTTGATGTCCAATTCGTTGGACAAGCCGCTGACATTCAACAAATTGGCCGTGCGATACGCCAACAAAGCCATCAATTTGGCCAGATCATCGGTAGATTTAATCGCCGTAATATCGTTAACGTCGCGCTGCATAATCGCGTTTAGATACTGCCTGTACCACTGCCGGGCTCGAGCGGGATTGCGCCGCAACGGTTCCGGGTAGCCACCGCTGCAAACAGCCTCGGCCAACCCTGGCACCACGGTTTGCTCACCGCTAATCTCTGTTTTAATACTGCCGTCTAATAGCGCTTGTAACAAGCAATAGTGGCCGCCCTGCTTTTCCATTTCCGACAAGGGCTGCAACAGCACAATCTCCATGCGCCCCGCCAGCGACTCTTGTACCTTGGGCAACAATAATAAATTGGCCGAACCGGTCAATAAAAATCGCCCCGGCGTCCGGTCTTTATCGACCGATGCTTTAATGGCCGTAAACAACCCAGGCACCCGCTGTACTTCATCCAGCACCACCGATGCAGGCAAGCCCGCCACAAAACCCACCGGATCCTGTTGCGCCACCGTGACCAAATTCGGGTCGTCAAAACTAATATAAGGCGTACTGGGCGCTACCTGCTGTGCCAGCGTGGTTTTACCCACCTGCCTGGGCCCCAACAAACACACCACCGGCGTATCGGCCAGCGCCGCCTGCAACACAGGCATCATATGCCGCACATACACACTCTGTTCCGCCACAACCGCTCCCAGTGCCAATCATTCCGGCCTATTTTACCGTCCAATTGCTGGTTAAGTCACCGTCCAATTGTAGGTTTAAACGCCGTCCAATTGCTGGTTAAGTCAGCGTCCAATTGTAGATTACCACTTGAAAATAGCGCGACCAAGCCTGAACAACCGTTAGGGATTATGACGCCTCATCTTGATTTGCAAGGGTGATTTCGCCGGAGAGGAGTTTGGGGAGTAGGGAATCCCTTAATTCAGTAAGCACATTAATTTCTTTGCAATTCTCTTTTAGCTGCATAAAAATCAATTGGATAGTATCTTCAAATTTAATTATTAAATCTTGAGGAGGCACGACAACAACCTGATTTCGGAGTATGTCTGTTTTTAAATTTGTAAATACACTTCCATTACCTTGGGCAATAAGTGCTTTTCTAATATCTAAAAAAAGCTGATATAAGTAATTATCAGTAAATAATTTCTTATTTGGAAAATGGAGCCACCCGTCATGAATACATGCATCTAACTCGAGAAACTTTGGCAACCCTGGTGTCGCGCTATTAGTTAAAATCAAAGTACCTTTTTTTAATAGAACTGTCTTTTTCAAACCTTCTTCTTTAATAAACTCTTTCGTACGAAACAGAAAGGGACTAGGTTCAGCTGTAGCATCGGCAATTTTTGTCCATGGCAATCCTTTTTCAACCATGTATTCATTTATTGGCCTTGGTGAGCCACCCCGCTTTATTTCTAAGTAATTACCTAAAGGCTTCGCTTCCCACCCCTCCGGCATTTCCCCCAGCTCAGAATCCACCAAGGCATCGGGGAATAAGGCGGCGGTGGTTTTGAGTTGTTTTAGGGTTTGCGGGTCGAGTTGGGCGAGTTGTTCCGGGGTTTTGCCGCTGATGGTGCAGATGGCGGCTTGTTCTATTTGCTCGGCAGTTGCGCCTGCTTGTTTGGCGGCCATTTTGGCTTTCACCGGCTCAAAATCGACAAACCAGCTTTTAAAAATGGCTTGGGCGATTTGTTCTAGGGTTTGGTTGGTTTGGCGGTTGAGTTCTATTTTTTTATCAAAAGACTCTAATATATCCGCAACCTTTTCCTGTTCATTTAAAGGCGGAATAACTATAGATAATTTTCTTTGCGAAGTGATTGGAACCTGATTTCTAGTCGTTTGACTCATCACGGATGCAAGTTGATTTTGAAATTCGCGACCAGAAAAATAAGCGGCAAGGTACTTAGGCAATAATCTCGTTATATCTAATCTATATAGAGTCAAAGATGTACCTATTAACACTCGTTCGTTTAGCATTGGCACCACAGCAACTCTTCCTACCGTTGCATTATGAGACAGTAAGACATCATCGGCCTGAATGAAACCAAAAGTAAATTTACTTGCTTTGTTATTATTTAATCTAGGAGCGTTTTCAATATCAATATTCCCGGAATCATCTAATAATTTAGCTGTAATAAAAGGCACACCTCTCTTACCAAACTCTGATGCTCTAGGATAATTAGAACCGTGATTTCCATCTTTGTGGGTAATAATAACTCCATCAGCTATTAAAGATTCAATAGTTGCATTTTTCCAACCATCAACACTCATAACCCAACCCCGCCAAGTTCTTTTTAATCTCGGCTTCCAACTTGTCACTCTGTTCAAACTGGCTTTTCAGCTGTGCGGTCAAGCGTACCATTTTGTCGGCAAAGGCTTCGCCATCGTCCACGGCATCGGCTGCGCCAACATAACGGCCTGGGGTAAGGACATAGTCGTGTTTTTGAATATCGGCCAGGGTGGCAGATTTACAAAATGCGGGGATGTCGGCGTAGGTTGGGGTGACGTTAGGAACCCCAACATCGGCTTCGGCATTCGTTGGGGTTCGTTCCTCACCCCAACCTACGGTTTGCCAACAATAAAAGGTCTCGGTGACTTTGTTTAAATCGTCCTGCGTAAAGTCGCGCAATACGCGGTCTTTCATGTAGCCCAGATTGCGGGCGTCGATAAACAGGATTTCGCCTTTGCGATCGCGTAAGGTTTTGCCACTGGCGGAGGTGCGTGGACCTTTGTTTTTGGTTAAAAACCAGATGCAGGCGGGGATTTGGGTATTGGTGAACAACTGGCCGGGCAAGGCGACCATGCATTCCACCAAGTCATTTTCGATCAGCGCTTTGCGGATTTCACCTTCGTTATTGGTGTTGGAGCTCATGGAGCCGTTGGCGAGCAGCAAACCCATGCTGCCGTTGGGCGCCAGGTGGTAAAGCATGTGTTGCAGCCAGGCGAAGTTGGCGTTGCCGCTGGGCGGTTTGCCATATACCCAGCGCGGGTCGTCGTCACTGACACCGGTATCCCACTCGCGCATATTGAACGGAGGATTAGCCATCACAAAGTCGGCGCGTAAATCGGGGTGTTGGTCGTTGGTGTAGGTGTTGGCGGGTTCTTTGCCAAAGTTAAAGTCGATGCCACGTATCACCATGTTCATGGCGGCCAACTGCCAAGTGGTGTGGTTGTATTCCTGGCCGTAAATCGACACATCGCCAATACGGCCTTGATGCTCGCGGATAAAGTTTTCCGATTGTACAAAAAAGCCGCCGCTGCCCATCGCCGGATCGTAGACGCGGCCTTTAAACGGTTCCAGCATTTGCACGATCAAGCTGACGATGGATTTTGGCGTGTAAAACTGCCCGCCTTTCTTGCCTTCGGCCAAGGCAAATTGGCCGAGAAAGTATTCGTAAACATGGCCGAGAATGTCTTTGCTGCTGAGGCTGGCATGCTTGAAGGGGATGGTGGCGATCAGGTCAATCAGCTCGCCCAGTTTGGCAGGATCGATTTGCAGGCTGGTATAGCGTTTGTTGAGGATGCCTTTGAGTTTGGCGTTGTCGTGTTCGATGGCTTCCAGCGCGTGGTCGATTAACTGCCCGACCGAGCTGATGCGGGTGCAAAGGCGTTTTTCGGTGTCATCTGCCGGCGCTTGGGTCAGTACGTCACCGGCTTTAGTCAGCCAAATGACGCTGTTAATGACGACTTTGTTCTGATTTTGCAAAAACTCCCAGCGCGCTACTTTCGGCACCCAAAATACATTGGTTTCGGCGTAGTAGTCGCGTTGTTCCAGTTCGGTGTTGATTTCAGCTTGGTAGTCGGCGCTGTCCTCGCCGCCAAAGTCGGCGGGGTCTAGGTAGTATTCGTGGCCAGGGTTTTTAAATTGCTCCGTTAGCTCTTGGCGCCGAATGTCAAACGAGTCGCTGACGTATTTTAAAAAGATTAAGCCGAGTACCGTGTGTTTGTATTGCGAGGCGTCCAGGGTGGAGCGCAGTTTGTCGGCGCTGGTCCAGAGTTTTTTATCGAGGTTGTTTAAAAACTGTTGTTCGTCGATGTTGACCATAGGCATTAGGTTTTTTAAATTATTTCTGGCGTCTTGTGGGGGTTATCGGTGTTTACCAATCACTACAAATAAGGTTGGACGAAACGTTTTACAGAATCCAACACATCAAGAAGGGAAGCTGTTAGATCAAGCGCCTTATTGATGATTTCTGCTTTGAGTTCAGGATCATCAGGGTAATCATGTGCAAAGGTGTTTCTGACTTCACGCAGCAACAACCAATCATCCGCTGATGGAATCGCACCAATTTTTTCAAGGCGATTCAGCTTATCAATAAAAGCTTTTAATTCCCCCGGTTCTTTTGTCAGCTCTAACACCGCCGGGAACAGCTTGGCGCCCATTGCATCCTGCAATTTCCCAAATCGGACAGAAAACTGATCCAAAACGGCAATCTCAGTATCGGTCAAACGACTTAAACCGTGTTCGTCAAATGGGGCATGGCATTGCAGTTGACTTACAGCCCACCGCAACCTATCGGCATGACGGTCACAGATTTTTAGTATCTCTTGTATGGCTGTAATCATTGCAACTTAATCCCGGTCTGTTTAGCAATTTGATAAATAGGTAAGTCAACCGAGCCATTGGCCTTACGCAACACGACGTCGATTTTTTGATCCCCGAGCCTTTTGTGTAAATCACGTAGAAATTTCAACTTACTATTGATCAAGTCCGCTGCCGATTGCGCTTGGACCTCAATATAAAGATCGATGTCGCCACCTTTTTCGTCATCCCGGGCTCTTGAGCCGAACAACCACACATGAGCATCTTCACCGAAGTTGCTTAAGACGCTTTCACGTATTGTTTGGGCTTGAGATTGTGATAACCGCATGGTTTATTGCTCCTTCAACAGCATTTGCAAGACTTTCAGCCATATACTCAGGTAAACGAACGGGTACTGTGATTTTAGTAGACTTTACCAGACATAAAAAACCCCGCGAAGTCTTGAAACTCGCAGGGTTCGGTACATCTTAGGACTTTTAATACTCATTCTTGGTGGAGGCGGCGGGAATTGAACCCGCGTCCGCAAGCACTCCGCCACAAGCTCTACATGCTTATCCCGCGCTTTTAATTTAACTGTTGACT
>Ga0123398_1096406_pt1 | contig 15373 bp, 15 predicted proteins | sample T5LHNO3metaT_FD_89926 | JGI IMG/M metagenome (GOLD analysis project Ga0123398, IMG submission 89926) | Methane-oxidizing artificial microbial communities from Washington, USA to study methane cycling - T5-LHNO3 metaT (Metagenome... | ecosystem: Engineered > Modeled > Simulated communities...
CCAATTGTCATCAAGATTTCATAATTCTGTTGCACGCTCGAGAAGCTAAAATTAGCCATGTCAAGCTAAATTTTCATGGCCTAGTGTGATTCAGTGCGCAAATGTTTGTCATCATGCATTTGCATGAAAAACGAAAATTTTTTCTTTGGATTTGGATAGCCAAAATGGCGGACGATGAAAAACTATCGCAGTTGATTGGAGTGCTTTACGAGACGGTGATGGCGCCAGAACGTATGACTGAAACTTTGGAATATTGCTCTGATTACATCGGCGCCAATGGCGCGCATTTATTGATAACCGATAAGGCTACCGGCAGGATACGCAAAGAATTTTATGGCGGCAGTTATATCGATAGTCAGGATTTTACTGCCTGGGTCAATGGCTATCTACTTGAAGACCCGCGCATGACATCGGGAATGATGGCTAATATCGGTGTTAATGAGTGGCGATTTTGCCACACATTCCTGGATGATGGCTTCGTGGCACGTAATCCGCTTTACCAGGAATTTTTAATTCCAATCGGCGTGCGTTATACGTTAGGCGGCTTAGTCGACGAAACGACTGACAGCAAGATCATGTTAGGCTTTTTTCGAGCGCAGGAACAATCGCCTTTCGGCATTCAAGAGCAAGCAGCCGCAAAGCGCATTAGCCCCCATCTGCAACGGGCACTCAGGCTAAATTCACACACGCAACACCTGCAAGCCAAAGCCGAACTGGGGGTGACTGCCATTGAGGCCCTGGCATGGCCTTTACTGATTGTCGATGGCGATGCTTGCATCCTGCACTTGAACACGCGAGCGGAACAACTTTTGACGGCGCATTTTGGCGGCTTGTCGTGCCGGTTTGGCCGCTTGCACTGCTTTGATCCCAGCGCCGCTGACGAATTGGCGGCTTTAGTCCGCCAAGCAACAAAACATCCGGCTCTCGGCGGCGGCATGTGTTTGCATGCCTTGCCGGGCGCCCGAATTTTGGTGGCACCGCTGCCAGCAGCAAGCCAATGGATCAAGGATTGGCAGAGGCCGTTGGCCTTGGTGCTGATTGCCGAGAATTCCGAGATGCTGAGCGGTTCCAAGCCGTTTGATCTGGATTTTGGCGATTGGTCCAAACTTGGCGTGGCTAAATGCGATCCGGTTGCCGGCTTTGCCAAAACGTATCAGTTGACGGGGCGAGAAACGGAAGTATTGCAAGGCTTGACCGACGGCCTATCGCCCAAGCAAATCGCGGAGCGTGACGACGTCAGCCGCAACACCGTGCGCACCCAGCTAAGCAGCTTGATGCAGAAAACCCATTGCCACAGTCAAAAGGATTTGATTCGGCTATTTTTGATTTCCAATAAGCTTGGATGACCGGCCGTCAGATATCTAACGGCTTTGGCTACTTGCCGATGCCTACAGACACAAATCCTGACTGGGTGGACATTGTTCCCGGCCTTTAATATCGTCGCTCCCGCTCAGGCGGGAGCCCAGTTTCTAAGCTAGATTCCCGCTTTCGCGGGAATGACCGCCCTGGGGGATTTGAGGGTTGGCTTAATCAACCCTCGCCCACCCGAGCTATGGTAAATAACTTACGCCAGTTTCCGGCCTCTTCTCCGCAAACCATTTACGCCCATGCCCAACAACGCAGTGCCGAACAACGGAAAAGCCGCTGGCAGCGGCACGGCCTTTACTTCGAAGGCCAGGAACTGGGTAAATTGGGTAGCGGAAAAGTTATTGTCCGAGGCCAGGATCAAGGTTGGATTGCCGTTGAAGGTTTCACCCCAGGTAATGGCTTCGATATTGTCCAAAGCCAAAGCTGTGCCGTCGCTGTTGGTCAGGGTGCTTAAATCTAGCAACAACTCCTTAGTCATGCTGGTGTAGACCGGCGCGTTGTCAAGATCGTCAACACCTATCAGGTTGCTGGCGTTGCTTAAACTGGTCAGGTACAGACGGATGTTGTTGCCGGTGCCGGGAATTCCCGCCGAAAACGAGCGTTCGACGGCAATAAAACTATCGCTCAAGCCCGGTATGTTCAGTAACTCGACTAAACCGTTGGTGGCAAAATTGGTGACTGGGTTTGGTACATCCACCACAGCGTCGGTCGTATAGACGTATTCACCAACCGCACTGCCAGTTGCGCGGTCAAACGCCAATACTCTGCTCTCGGAGCCGTTCAGAACGGTCGCCGGCAAGGCATCGTCTTGGGCCAACGAGTTTTCGGTAGCGGTGTACAACGTTTTACCATCGTTAGAAAAAGTCAGACTTTCAAACGCCAGGTTGTTGCGGATACCGGTATCGCCTGCATTCAGCGCGCTGACACTGCCACTGGGATTGTAGTAACTTGGCACGGCGAAATCCCGCACATAACTGCCGTTCAGATTCATTTCCCGGACGGTGGGGTTTTGAAAACCTGCTGTCGCCCGCTGACCCTCGTTGGTCCAGAACAAACTACCGTTATGCAAACGCATGGATTCAGGATCGACGGTGTTGGTCGCAAATGTGCTGCCGCTCGGCGTCAAAATATTTGTGACACCATTAAATGTCACGCCGGCCGCCCCCGGCGCCGAATTCTTGTTGAACTGAGCCAGGTTCAGGCCCAAGTCGTAGTATCTAGCTGGGTTTAAAGCCGAGCGATCATCGCTGATCGCCAAATATCTGCCATTGGCGCTGTCGTAATCGATCCCCGACAAACCGCCCACTGTGGTGCCGTTGAACACGGTGCCGCTGGCGACGATGTTTTGACCAATATAGTCCAAGGAAAAAGGTGCGGCTTGAGCAGTGTTGCCGAGCAGCGCTGCCAGAACGGCGGATAGGGTATAGCGAAGTTTCATATTGTTTCTCCGGATTAAATTAAGTTGGCTATTGATCTAAAAATTTCTCAATCGGCTGGCTGAGGAGGACTCCGATTCCGTTTAGTTAAGGCGCTTGCCCTTTTTAATGGGACCGGAGGATTTATTTATAAAATCTCCCCTGGCCCCTCTTTTTCAAAGAGGGGAAAGAACTGCGCAAACGTTTAACGAATAGACATACCCAGCCAACCGTCTAACTAGGCTTTTTTGCGCTTGCCGAACACCAAGCCCAGCAACGCACTACCAAACAACCAGGCCGCGCCTGGAACCGGTACCGGCTGCACGGGGGTCGGTGTAATTCTGAATTGGCTGACGATTTGCGGCGTGCGGCTGACGATGCCGGTCAAATCGTTGGCAATATCGCCCACGTTGTAGGCTGGAATGCCATAGGTGGTGACCAGCAACTGCTGAGTGACCTGATCGATTTCAAACTCGGTCCAGCCAAAGGTGTGCGTGGCGACGTAATCGCCTTGCAGCAATTCGGCTTGGATTTTGCCATCGGCGCTAGCCAGATTGGCATCCAAGCCCAGCGGGTCGTAACCCAGCGGCGTCAAAGCGCCATTGGTTACCGACTTGATGAAACTGTCTTTGGCGGCGATGCTGGGCAACGCGTCGTAGAAGGCTTTTTGTTGCGGAGTCAGTAAACCTACCGCAGCCGCCAGTTGCGCAACCGTTGGGCCAAACGGCGCGTCATAGGCTACGGAACCGGTGGTGATTTCGAAGGCATTGGTGGCTTTTTGCTCGCTAAAAGGCGTGACTTGGTAGGTCAGGTTATTCACCAAGGTGCCGTGGATGTCGGCGGACAGGAACACGACGTTATCGATTTTGTTGTCATCGATAAATTTCAATATCTCGGTACGTTCGGCGGCATACCCTTCAAAGCGGTCGCCGGCGCCAACCACCCCCAAGTTTTGCATCGGTTCCGGTACGGCGATGAATTTCCAGGTGACGTCATTTTGCTCCGCTGACAACAGGTCGGCTTTCAGATCGGCGACTTGCTGCTTGCCCAGCATAGTCCGGCTCGGGTCAAACGCATTTGCCAAAAAGCCGCCAACCGAAGCTTGACTTAACGGGTTCGCATCGGCCAATTCCTTGTCGCGGAACGAGCGCGCATCCAACACCATCAAGGCAGCATCATTGCCGAAAGTTTGGTTGCGGTACAACTTTACTTCGCCGGCAGTGCGAGCGTCGCCGGTGGCACCGTAAGTCTCGTTGCGAAGCGGATTGTATTCCTGAAAAGCCTGGATACCGTTATTGTACAAGGTACTGTCATTGATCAAGGTGCCGGCCGGATCGGCATTGAAACGCGCGTCGGTCGCTACGTCAGCGCCGCCGGCGAAGTCGTTAGTCACTTCGTGGTCGTCTATCGTCGCGAACACGGCGGTGGATTGGCGCAGATCGGCCAAGCCGTTCATGCCACCCTTGGCGCTGTATACTTCGGCATGCTTGTTACGATAGTCGGCCAGGGATTGGGCTTGTTGTTGACCGCCGTTGGCGTTGGAGGCCACGTCACCGTAAATGGTATCGCCCATCGCCACGAAAAAATCCAGGTTACGCTGACTAGCGTTTTTCACGGCTGGATAAGGCAGCAGTTCGCCGCGCCAATCGCCGGATACACCAAAACGCAGACCAGTAGTGTTTCCCAATGCCGCAGCGGTTTTAAACTGGCCGCTGGCGACCGCTCCAACACTATCAGTAGCGCGGTAGTAATAGGTGGTATCGGCGGACAATCCCGAGACATCCCATTTGACCGGCGCCAACGGGTCACTCACCGTTCTAAAACTGGAACCGATGACCTGGGTGAAAGCACTATCGGTCGCGTACTGAAAATTTAAATCGCCGATGGTATCGGACCGGCCCCACAGCACGGCGGAAGTTTGGCTGACATCGCCGGCAGCCACACCGTTAGGCAAGGCCGCTTGAGCTTTACCGCCCAGAACGACCAGCGTCGCGACGACGGTTAATCGAACTACTTTGAATTTCATGATGGTCTCCAAGGATTTAAGACAAAAAAACGTGACAGAGTTGGCAACTCCGGAGTCTAAAACCGCTCGGTGACAATTTGATGAATGGCGCAACCCTTCAAAAAGCCCGAGTGTGCTTTTATAACGACCCAAAATAGTCTGAGGACGCAATTGTGCTTATCTTTCAGTTGAATAGATTTCTGTAAAAACGGTATATACGGTTTATACTGTTAACCTCCCTCACCCGATAGGAAACCGTGATGAACACCAAGAAATCGAAGTCGGATAATAAAGCCAGTCAATCTACGCCGACAGCAGCCATTATTGAAGGATCAACAATAAATCCCGAACCCGAACTGATCGCCGAAACCATCGGTAGCGAAGAAAAACCTTTGACTAAAAAAAGCAAACCTCAAAAAACCAAAGTCATTCGAGATAGTTTTTCCTTCCCGGAACACGATTATCGGAAAATTTCGGAACTGAAAAAAACCTGCCTAGCGGCTGGAATTCATGTGAAGAAAAGTGAAATTCTCCGGGCTGGCTTGTATTTATTGACGCAGGCCAATCCCGACGAACTCAAAAAAGCCATAGAGAACGTCGAGAAAGTACCTACTGGACGGCCAAGTTCCTCGACCGATTAACAACCGGATTTTAGGAACTTACCGCCCACCTTGTCGATAGCAGCGCAGAAAGTGCCGATGCATATATACCAAGCACTTTTTGACCCAAGCTAACATTTAAGGAGCGATGTTTTTCTTAACAATGTGCTCTTCAAAAGAAAACACATTGGGATCGTGTCTATCGATATTAGCTTTCACCCAATGCGAATTAGGGTTGCCGAAGGTTTCGACACGGGTAAAGTTTTGCAGTCTTGGCGCGCTGGATTCCCAGGGCATGATGAACGGGAATTCACTGTCTTTAACTTCAGACGGCAATTTCGACGGCAACGGTTTGTCGATGCGGAAATAGTGACTGTCGCCATTGACCAGCACCACCGGCTTACCGAAAGCTTTGGTTTCGGCTGCCAAGGCCACGATGAAATCTTCATAGCCGGTCAGATTGGCGGCGGGAATAAAGTCCCACATATTAGCCTGCACAAACAACATCACGCCGGCGGCATGCTGTTCGGCGGCCAAGGCGAAAGAGTCTTGCAACCATTGCAGATTGGCGGCGTTACGTTGCGCATACTCTTGCTCGGCGGTCGCTTTAAAGTCGGCACGCGTGCTCAGACCGTTGTTGCTGCCAGGCACGTGTAGACCCACAAACAAAACGCCGCCATAGTTCCAGCGGATATTTTCCGGAAATTCGGCGCTTTGGCGTTCCAGCGGCAATTGTTTTTGCCCCATGCTGCGCTGATCGTTGGGGGAGAACAGGCTGCGCAGATAGCTTAAGCGCTCGAACGGGTTGTAACTGCCGGCAGCGGCTCTATGGCAATCCGTCCATTCGTTATCGCCGAACACGTAGAAAAACGGGTGTTTCGAATCGTTAAATTGCTTCACGCGCAATTGGTACAAATCGTCCTTACAAGGCACGCTGCCGCCTTTGAAATCGCCGTCATGCACCGTAAAGGCGATCTTGGCGTGATCCAGATCGGCCATCAAATTCACAAACTCGGGTTCTTGGGCCGGGGAATACGGCAGGTCGCCGATCAAGGCGATGGAAAATTTATCGGCATGCGGCGCTTCCCGGCGCTCATGGCGATTATCCGCATCCGCCATAACACAATTCGTAGTACCGAAAATCAGCACACAGCAGCCGAGTGCTTTAATAGTCTTCATCACTTACTCCAGAAACTTGTTTGTTATTGACCATCGCCACCTTAGCCAGGTGACTGCGACGGCTTATCGGGTAGCATCGGAGCAACATGACTCGCGCTACCCCAGCCAAGTTTATAAAGAGCGTGTGTAAGTATCGTGACAGCAGGTAAGGCCAAAAACTTGGGTTAACCCAGTTTGGCAAATTCGGCTTGTAACGTGGCCAGAAAGCTCTCACGGGCGACTTGGGCAATGCCGATTTGATGCTGAAGCCGTTGAATTTCGGCATCCACGATTTGCAAATTGGTGATTTGCGCTTTAGCGATCTCGCTAAGGCTGTCGATAGGGTGAGTTTTATCGCCTATCGTTAAAGTGGGGACTGTTGGGGTTTCGGTGGTCATATCAATTTGTGTTAATTACGCTTAAAAGAGCTTCTTTTTTAGGCAGCAATACCAATAAGTTCGCATAACCAGCGATTTATCTCTTGGGCTCTCTAAACTTTTAGGGGTCCCCATATCAATAAAGCTTTAACTTAAAGTTTTGTCTTCCAAAAGAAGCGGTGATGCTTAATCATGGAGGCAATTTTACCCGGCAATTGTTACAGTTTTTTAACAACAGCAACCAGCCTCACTACATAACTTCAGATCAGATAATGCGTTATTTTCCTTGCCGAATTAGATCCTGATCCGCAAGCTTGTAGGGACCAAAATACAGTACCTAACTCGAATAAATCAGACCAAGCGTTCGCTTAAAAAACAGACGCATCAACGCCCGTCGTTACCAATATTTTTTCAAAGGCCTTCGTTGAAATAATCAAGACACATTCTTCTCCTAGTATGTTCGCGCGGCATGGTGACGAATTAGCCGTAATCAAGCTGGGTTTGATACTAGGAGATTTAGATGCGTTTTCCTTCACTATTGTTATTCGACTTGGGCGGAGTATTGATAGAAAGCTCCATGTTCGAGCATTTGAATCGATTGCTGCCCAAGCCTCTCGAAAACTCAGCACTTAAGACGCGCTGGTTACATTCGCCAGCGGTCCAGCAATTTGAGCGCGGCGAAAGCACACCCGAGGAGTTTGCGGAGAGATTCATCGCCGAATGGGGACTACGGGTTACGCCACGGATATTTCTGAAAAAGTTTGCATCCTGGCCCCGGCAGTTTTTTCCAGGCGCGCGAAAAACCCTTAGCGATTTACGTACAAACTACAGGGTGGGCTGTCTAAGCAACTCGAATCCGCTGCATTGGCAACACTTTGGTGTGCTTGAGGACGATTTTGACATCACCTTGTTTTCGCATTTGCTCGGCGCTATCAAGCCCGATCCCGAGATCTTTGCATTGGCCTTAAGCCAGTGTGAGGTTGAGCCTTCTGAAGTCTATTTTTTCGATGATTGTTCCGCCAATGTCCAAAGCGCGCAAAACCTTGGCATCACGGCCTTTCATGTCGATGGCTTCGAATCGCTCCAAGACGTGTTAAATGTTCAGGGTTTAATGCCTTAGAGTCTGTTGGGTACGCCTTGAATTGACACCTTCCATACCGGCATAAGCAAACCATCTCGCGGTATAAGACCTGTTAATTGACATCTTTAAAAATGTCTTCCTCTGCATAGAAACGATTTTCAGTGATCACATCGGCAGAAATCTTCTTGGCAATTAAATCGTGTACATCCGCAGCAATCCGCTCGATAATTTCCAAGGTTTCACCTTGTTGTAAAGACTTCAGCAAGGCATTGCCCCAGATTGATACATGCCGGGTATTTATAACTCGGGTATCGTTATTTTTTGCCCATTCGCGAGAAATAGATAATCCCAAATCATCCATTTTTTCTTTCACTTCGCCTGCCAAAACCGGGTCTTTAATTCTCAGCAATAAATCTTGTTTAATATTATTCCAGCCACTGGGGTAAAGCTCCCACCCCTGATAAAAGCGTTTCACCCAGGTTAAGTATTGATCCAGTGTTTGACTATTAGTATTTACTACGTCCCGCTGGTATTCATTAAAAAAATAAGCATACCTGGGTAAATCATCCGGCCAAATCGGGTCTTTTGCCGTTAAGGTTCCGCAAGCCGGCAAGACCATAATCATTAAAATAGCCAAAAACCGTATTTTCATATGAATTACTCAGTGCCTGCGTCAAAAACTTGGTAAACACCAGCTCTATTAGACGCCATCTCGATAAAACAACCGCGCTTTGAGATGGCTTTGCCAGCGTGATTTTATTTAACATGAAAAATATTTCATCTATATTAAATAAATCACACCCCACGGCTAACCGAAGAATTTTATGCAACCCAACACTTAAAATAAATCGAATTTGGCAAAATAACCAAAATGGTCGGAAACGACAGGATAAAATTCATCATTAAAAATAATATCCATGGATTTGATTCTTAGCGGATGCCCATTTCTTTTAAAGATATAGTCGATTCGCTTGGGAGGGCTGTGTTTCCAGCCGTCTATCCTGCCGTGATAGCTGGGCTGGTAAAAATGGTGTGGATGCAATTCATAAAATTGATCGATATATTCCGCATTGCCTACGATATGGTTGTAGGCGTGCTCCCCGGCGGGGGCATTGAAATCGCCCACCATTAAATCGGCTCTAACACCGAAATAGCGGCGAGAATCGACTAGTTGTTTGAGTCGGGAATATTCCTGGAAAAACCCGTGATGCGCCCAACTCAAATGGGCGTTGGCGACATGCAACAAGCCGAACCAAGGCACATCAATGCAAGAAACGGTGACATTGCGCGACATGTAATTGTCTTTACGCCAATCGTCCGAGACATAGGCCGAATAGTTATGTCGCATCGGGTATCGACTCATGATGGCGGTGCCCTCCCGCCAGCGATGAAAACCGATATGACTCCAGTCTTGATGAATGTGGTACCAATGCCCCCACCCACGTAATTTCTGACAAATCCGGAAAGCCATATTGGAAGGCGATTCGCCATAGGGCTGAGTGATGGGGTCGTGCAAATACTCGCCCACCTCCTGAAAACATACGACATCCATTCCCAAGTGAGCTATCGCTTCAGCGATGATATGCACTTCTCGCTCATGCTGATGCATGGTGTCGAAACAGCAATGTCGGGGATGCTGCTGATAGGTGTGCAGGTTGAGAGTTAGCAGCGAGAGTTGCATGGCCGATCTATCATTCTTGATTTGTTGATCCGCCGAGATTGAACCTAAAGCCTTATCCTAGATAAGAGAAACCTGACTACTGACCGGCCAGATTTTGGTAAGGATAAAGGTTCGTTGACTCGCCGGAGCGCGGCTAATCTGCTCTAGCCCTATAACCTTCGTGATACGAACTCTGAGGCAGTCGATCAATTCGTCGATGGTAGCCGCTTCGATTTCAAACTGGTCGAATAGACTGCTGGTGGCTATCCAAGCAGCTTTATCACTATTCCATTCCGCTCTTATCTCTATAGCTTGCATATGTTCCGCTTAAAATGACTTTACCGGCCAAATTGCCGGCCAATACAACACATATCAACACCGTCGTCGGCTGCGACTAAACATCTACGACTTTTCTCGCTATTGATTCAACAAAAATATCCACCGATTATTTGGGTAGATTATGACGCGATGATGACGGGCAAATTTTCTGACTCTGCTATTCTTTTTCCATATTCTCTTTTTCCGAGGCAAGTGCTATTACCCGACTGCTGAGATATTCATCACTTAAGACAATATCAACCATGGAATCAATAACCAAGCGCAGCTTTACTGCGTTTAACCTGGAAAACGCATTCAATGTTTTACACGTTTCTTTATTCAAAGAAACTTTTTTTCTATCATCTTTTGTTTTTTCCGCCGACATACCAAGCTCCTGATCAAAGAAGAATATTACGTGAAAGTATCAGTAAAAAAATTAGTGGAGCAAGCCTGGTGTTTGCAAGAAAGCATCAGGCGATTAATTGAGCAAAATTGCAATCGTTGCAACCAAAATGGATTCTGCACCCCTCCAATACTAAAAGACCGGCTTAATCGGCTATTTGAAAAAGCCCACACTCGCTACAAGCGTCGGCTGCAAAAACTATGGTCTTAACGCAAAACCATCAACCTGATTTTTTCCGAGCGCGCGCGATACTTAAACATTACTCCCGGCTGAACACCGGTTGGAACTAATAAATTGCCGGTGCCACACACTAAAATCATTCCCCGGCAAAGGCTTGGCAAAATGATAGCCTTGCACCTCATGACAGTGATGACTGGTAACACATTCCAGTTCATCGCTATTTTCCACGCCCTCCGCGACAGTTTCCAGACCCAGGCTTTCCCCCAAGGCAATAATGGCGCGCACAATTGCTTCGTTGGCCGGTGTATTTTTGATATGTCGAATAAAGGACTGATCTATTTTGATTCGATCCAAAGGAAATTTGCGTAAATAGCTTAGGCTTGAATACCCTGTGCCGAAATCGTCAATCGCCAGTTTGACGCCCAAGGCCCGCAAATCCATTAAAGTTTGCACTGCGTGCTCTGCCTGCGTCATCACGACGCTTTCGGTTAACTCTAATTCCAGATACTGCGGGTCTATGCAGCCCTCTTCAACCAAGCGCTTTACCAGTGTGCAAAAATCCCGCTGCTTGAATTGCACGCCGGAAATATTCACAGCCATGCGCAGCGCCGGCAAACCCTCTTCTATCCAACTGGAATGCTGACGGCAAGCTTCCCTAAGCACCCATTCGCCAATGGAAATAATCAAGCCGGTTTCTTCGGCAATCGGAATAAAAGTGCTCGGTGGGACCGCGCCCAATTGCGGATGATGCCAGCGTAGCAAGGCCTCCACACCCACCACCGCCAGCGAGGGCAGTTTGATCTGCGGTTGATAAGACAAGGACAATTCGCCATTGTTTAGCGCCATGCGCAGTTGAGTCTCCAAACTCATGCGTTCGACTTTGCCATGATCCATTTTGGCGTTGTAAATCAGGAATGCGTTACGCCCGCGCTCTTTCACTTCGTACATCGCCGCATCGGCTTTACGAATCAAGCCATCAATGGTTCGATCGTGGTCCGGAAAAAAAGCCATGCCTAAACTGGCGGTGATTTGTATTTCGCGCTCGAAAATGGGCATCGGCTCCCGAAGCTTGTCGACAATCCCGGTCAACACGACAATGGCATCAGCTTCGCTTTCGAGATTCTGCAAAATAAGCACAAATTCGTCGCCTCCCAATCTGGCGACGGTATCGCTGCGGCGGATGCTTGCCGATAATCGCGCGGCAACTTCCAGCAATAGCCTATCGCCAAAGCTGTGCCCCATCGTATCGTTGATATATTTAAATCGATCAAGATCAAAAAAAACCAGGCCCAACATTTTGTGGTTACGCTGCGCATTGCGGCAGCCCTGCTCCAAACGATCATTAAATAACAAGCGATTCGGCAAACCGGTCAGTTGGTCATAATGTGCCAGTACGTAGAGATCACGCTGGCGGCGATGCGTAATATCTTCCAGTAGCGCGTGACCGGTTGCCATGCCGACATAGACGTCGTTCTCCAGTATGATGAAGCCGTTGACCATATGCCGCATGCCGGCGTCGATAATGATCTGCGCGACATCGTCGATGCCCGCGTTAATATCCACGATAATCGGCTTGGCATCCATAATCTCGACGACACGTTTGTTGTGCAACAAATCGCGGGAAAATGGTCTGAGGAAAATTTCACTGATCAGCCCGCGATCCACGATGCCAACCGGGGTCCGCTGATGATCGACAACCGCAACGGCCAGTAATTCTTTATCCTGAACAAAACGGTCCAGCACATCGATACAGCGTTCTTGGGTAACAACGGGCGCAACATAATGCAATAAGCGCCGAACCGATGGTGTTTCGGCATCGGACAGCTCTTTCATCGCCTGTAACTGGGGGCTGGCAACTTTAGCGTTTGCTTCTAGCATCTTGTCTGGCAAAAACATCGTAATGAACTGAATTAATGCAATGTAGGCGAATATGGCAAAACGCGTCGGAAAGTCCTTGCATAGCTTATCTAAAGATATATTTCTAAAGTTACAGTAAGATGACCTCGTTTAGCGCCCCTGAAAAAGATCACTCTGTAGTTTAAACAATACGCCGGCGATTCAGCTGGTAAGGCTTGAGAGGGAAATATTCGGAAACGCGCCCAGCGAATAAGGTACCTACGATGACACCTGAAAATAATGTCTTAGCCATGCCCCATATCCTGAAACACGTCGATGTCGAGCTTGACCGGCTACATCACTCAAGCGTGGATATGCTCAGCTTGATTTTGGTGCAATGGGAGTTGGTCATGGAAGCCATGGATGAGGCAAATTTGGAATCAGCGCTTGAGGTCATCGCCCTCAACAAAGAAATTCGCGCACGCGAGAATCAAACCCATCAAGCCATTATGCACTTACTTGCCCAGGAAAACCCGGTGGCTCGGGACTTGAGAGTGGTCTTGTCTATCTCTAAAATTTCCGGAACCCTGCTCTATTTCACGAATGAAACGCGAAAAATCGGCAAATTGATTCTGGCTCTGTATGAACCCCGAAGCGGCGTACCCAATGCGCAACTGGTCAGAGATATTGTAAAAATAAGCGATGACATCCGCATAGCACTGGAGCATCTGGTGTATGTGCTGAACAACCTGGACGCCAACAACGCTCACAGGCTACTGAAAGGCAATATCGACAGCGAGAATGCCACATGGGAAGCTGTCCGGCACCAACTAGGTTTTATCAATCAGGATCCACGTCAAGTCGGACCGGGATTAACCGTCCTGCAAATTCTGAACGCTCTTGAATCATGCCGGGACCATTGTAAAAACCTGGCCGAGTACTGCATTTTCATGATTGATGGTCAAGATGTCCGCCATACAAACCGTTTAAAAAGCTGGTCATGGGGCGGGATTTCCGACAAAGCCTATATGGGTTCGCCCTTGTAGAACTGATGCATCATGACTAATGCTTTACCCACTCATTCCTTCAACAAAATTGCGTCACCAGTCTCGGTAAGCGATTGTTCCGGCATATCATCTTTAAGAACCACGCCTGACAAGCCGCGTTGCAAGGCCTGTTCGCTCAAGTAAGCCAGCTTGGCTGCGGCCGCGTTATAAGATAGACCCGCCGGCGGACGAATGTTGGAGATGCAGTTGCGTTCGGCATCGGTATTGCCTGGCTTGGGTGCATAGGTTAAATACATCCCCAAACTATCGGCGGCACTGAGACCCGGCCGCTCGCCAACGATAATCACAGCCAGCCGCGCACCCAGCAATGCCCCAATTTCATCCGCCAAGGCCACCCGGCCATTAGACACCAGACAGATCGGCCCTAGCCGCAATCCGCGTTCGACATATGCCGTCACCACGGCTTGAAGCAAGGCCAAGCCATGCTCGTCCACAGCAGTCGAGGATAAGCCGTTGCTGACAATCAAAGCCACGTCGATAGCCTGGGTTGCCCGCGCGTCAAGTATTTCATGGCCGGATTTTGTCAAACAACGACCAAGATCGGGACGTTGCAGATACTGCTCGCGACTTACAACCGGCGTCGCCAACATCAGTGGTTCCAGCGCCAGCTTTTCCACTTCCCCGGCAAAAGCCGTCACATCCCAGACTTGTTGTACCGCATCGCGAGCGCTGGCATGCGCGAGTTGAAAATCCAGTAGTGCCTTGGTCGGCAAACTGCACCCTGCCCTACCTTGCGCAATTCTGGCTTGAGTAAATTGCCGTAAGGTAATCCACGGATCGTTCATCGTTAAGCCCTCGGCAAGCCATGAAAGTTGCTCAGCAATGGCGCAGCGTTGCGAGCAACGGCCAAGCGGTTTTGACTGTCGAAAATACCCATTCGCTGCAACCAGGCCTCGAATTCCGGCGCCGGCCGCAAGCCCAATACTTGCCGCAGATACAAGGCATCGTGAAACGAGGTACTTTGGTACGCCAGCATCACGTCGTCGGCACCTGGTATGCCCATAACGAAGTTGCAGCCGGCCACACCCAGCAGCGTCAGCAGGGTGTCCATATCGTTCTGATCGGCCTCGGCATGGTTGGTGTAACAAATATCGCAGCCCATCGGAAGACCCAGCAGCTTGCCGCAAAAGTGGTCTTCCAGACCGGCGCGGATGATTTGCTTACCATCGTATAAATATTCCGGGCCGATGAAGCCGACCACGGTGTTCACCAGCAACGGATCGAACTCCCTGGCTACCGCATAAGCCCGTGCCTCGCAGGTTTGCGCATCGATACCGTGATGGGCATTTGCCGACAAGGCACTGCCCTGCCCGGTTTCGAAATACATCAACTGGTGGCCGGCATTCCCGCGCCCCAAGGCTTCGGCCATGGCTTTCGCTTCGCGCAGCATTGCCAGGTCGATACCGAAACTGCGATTAGCCGCTTCGGTGCCGGCGATGGATTGAAACACCAAATCCACCGGCGCACCGCGCTGCATCAGCTCCATGCTGGTGGTGACGTGGGCCAGTACGCAAGACTGGGTGGGAATTTGGTATCGCGCAATGATCTCGTCCAACAAATTCAACAAGGTGTGGACGTTGTGCAGATTGTCGGTGGCGGGATTGATGCCGATCACCGCATCGCCGCTGCCGTACAGCAAACCATCCAGAATACTGGCGGCGATACCGCGCGGATCGTCGGTCGGATGGTTAGGTTGCAAACGGGTGGACAAGCGGCCCGGCAAGCCAATGGTGCTGCGAAAGCGGGTAACGATCCGGCAACGGCGGGCTACGGCAATCAAATCCTGGTTGCGCATGATTTTGCTGACCGCGGCCACCATTTCCGGCGTCAGCCCGGCAGAGATTGCCGCCAAATCGTTATCCTCGGTTAACAGCCAATCGCGAAATTCGCCCACACTTAAATTCGC
>Ga0123398_1073279_pt1 | contig 15345 bp, 13 predicted proteins | sample T5LHNO3metaT_FD_89926 | JGI IMG/M metagenome (GOLD analysis project Ga0123398, IMG submission 89926) | Methane-oxidizing artificial microbial communities from Washington, USA to study methane cycling - T5-LHNO3 metaT (Metagenome... | ecosystem: Engineered > Modeled > Simulated communities...
CTCGAACCATGCCAACAACGACGTTTTCATCCCGGCCGGCAGCATATTGACCGGGGTGTTGTTGAACGGCCTGGATGCCCCGACCGGCAAAAAAGCCAAGAAAGAACCCATGCCGGTACTGTTCCGGATCAAGAAGGAAGCCATTCTGCCCAACCGTTTTCATGCCGATGTCCGCGAGTGCTTCCTGCTGGCCGCGGGCTTCGGCGACCTGAGTGCTGAGCGGGCCTACTTTCGCGGCGAGACCTTTTCCTGTGTCCGGCAGGACGGTGGCGTGATCGAAGTACCGATGAATGCGTATGCCACCGGCGAAGACGGCAAAAACGGGGTGCGTGGCCGCGTCGTTTCCAAACAAGGTGCACTACTCGCCCAATCCATGATGGCGGGCTTTTTACGCGGCTTTTCCGATGCCTTCGGCCGCAACCAGATCCCGGTGCTGATGACCGGCGGCCTGGGGGCGCTTTCAGGAACTACACCGTTTCAAAGCGCGTTTTCCTCGCAGTCGATGGAAGGTGGTGCGTTGAAAGGCGCCGGTTACGCCATGGAACGCCTGTCACATTTTTACATGGACATGGCCGAAGAGATTTACCCGGTCATCGAAGTCGATGCCACCCGCCAGGTCAACTTCATCGTGCAAAAAGGCACGGCGCTGAAGCTGAAGTCGCCGAGCTGATTCTTTAACCCAACTCCAAAGGTCGTTATGACGCTACGCAAAATTTCTTTATTGATAGCCACGCTACTCGGTACATCCATCGCCCTGGCCGCCAATCCGCAAAAGCAGGCGGTCTCGGATATTGCCGCCGGTTTGCTATCGATCAAAATCGACGGCATGCAGGACTTGCCGATCTCGGGCCTGAAGATGGTCAAGTCCGGTGAGCAGACGGTGTTTATCTCCAGCAATGGCCGCTTTGCCTTTTACGGCGGCAAATTGATGGACATCTGGACTCAGCAAGAAATCAAGGAACTGGCGGATATCGACAAAATCGCCAACCGTATCGATCTGTCGCGGATGAAACTCAAGGCCGACGATCTAGGTGCGGTGACCGTCGGCCACGGCAAAGCCCAGGTACTGGTGTTCATCGATCCCCGGTGCCCTTACTGCGGCAAGGTCATGAAAGACCTGCAAGCCTTGCAAGACCAATACACCTTCAAACTGGTGATGGTGCCCATCCTCGGCCCCGAGTCGCAAAACATCGTCGTGCAACTGGCCTGTCAGTTAGGCGCGAGCGATACCAAAGCCAAAGACGCCGCGCGCGACCGCTTGTTGAAACAGGATTACGCGGGCTTGCCGACCGAACCACCGGTTCAGTGCAACAAAGAGCCACTGCAAAAAGCCGTGGTCACCGCCAAGTTATTCGATTTGAAGGGTGTGCCATTTCTGATCGCCCCGGACGGCCGCACCCACAGTGGCGCACCCGAGGTATTAGCCGATTGGTTGGCCGACAAACCCAAACCGTCGCCCAGTCTGGCAACGACACCCGCTACCAACGCCCAAAACACCAAAGCACAGGAGAAGCAGCCTTGAAATCCATGCATTCGAATTCCTTGACTTTCAGCAGCCTGTTGCTGATGGTGTTAACCACCGGATGCGCCACCACCGAATACGGCTGTAAAGGCATGCCGGACGAGCCCAGCTGCCTATCGACCACTCAGGCTTACCAGATCACCAATACGGCGATAACGGAAGCACCTCCGGAAAATAACCAAAGTTCGGAGTCACCCGTTAAACCGACACTCCCGCCCCCGTTACAACAACCCGTGCCCAAGATCGACGATCCCACACCGATTCGCACGCCCTCCCAGGTCATGCGCATCTGGATCGCGCCTTGGGAAGATGCCGAGGGCGATTTGATGGTGTCCAACTACGTTTACACCGAATTGGAACCCCGGCGCTGGATGATCGGCAAGGCGGCACCGACAGCCAATTCGTCGTTGATTCCTTTACAAATCGAGCAACGTCCGTCCGAGAAACGGCCGACCGTCGATACCCCTGAAGATGACAATCCGGAAAACCGATTAGGCAAACAATTGCCCTGATCCATCATCCCTTTTCACCGCAGGCCACACCCCCTGCGAGAGTGAGCGGGCATCCGCTTAACAAGCGCCGGAATTGCATTTCCGAGGCCGGACGGGCAACTGTTCTTTTCTAAACAATCGAGGTCGTTTGAATGAAATCGTCCACTCGAACCGGGGTCTTGGTGGCCCTGGCATCGTTATTTTTTATGTTGATGGCATCCGACGCCATGGCCGGTGCCGGCGGTACCGAGTTCAATAACGTCTGGACCTTGCTGACCGGCTGGGTCGAAGGCTTGCTCGGCCGCATCATTGCCATCGTGTTCGTCATCGTCGGCCTGGTGGCCGGTGTCGTGCGCGGCAGCATCATGGGCTTTGTGCTGGGGATTGCTAGCGGTGTCGGCCTGTTTGCGGCGCCGACCATCATCACCAACATCGTCACCGCGACGATTTAAGGTTGTCCATCATGACCGGTGACTTATCGGATACCGAGACTGCGATGGGCAACCGTCGCCCGTCGCGCTGCCGCAAAGACGGCAGAACCGTTCAGGTTCAAGCCGCCAATGGCCACCCGCTCAACCCCTGCCATCCAGCCAGGGCGCGAGAGTTGTTACGCAAAAAACGCGTGATTCGGGTTTGCCGACATCCCTTTACGATTCGCCTGCATGCCGAGCATCAGACTGAAACCATGCAACAACTGTATGCCGAGGAGACCACCTCATGACCACCGCGCAACCTCCTCGGGCCGATCAGTTGTTCCCGGTACTAGCTTATGAATACGACCATCATCTGTTTCTGATGGCCGATAGCAGTATCGGTTTCGGCTTTTTGTGCCGGCCGATGACCGGCGCCGATGCCAACGTTTCCGCGCGGGTCAACGTATTACTGAATCAGGACTGGCCGCCCGAAACGCTATTACAAGTTTCACTTTGGACCTCACCGGACATCGAAGAGTCGCTGGCGATCATGCAGACCCGGCGTTTGAAGCAGCAAAAGCCGACCTATAAAACCATGACCCAGGCCAGCGTCGAGTTTCTGCGGCGCGGCACCACCAAAGCCCCGGAAGCCATTTCGGGTGCACGTCTTAGGCGTAGCCATATTCTGGTCACGGTCAAATTACCGATGGCATTCCCCCGGCCGAGTGAAGCTGACATCCGCCGTGCCTGTGAATTGCAAATGGCCACCCAGCAATCGCTGGCGACCATTGGCTTATATCCTGAGGTGTTGGGTGCTGATCAGTATGTGCGCATCCTGAATACACTGCTCAATTGGCAGCCGGATGCCGGCTGGAAAGACCGGGTGGTACCCGAGTGTGATCCGACTCAACTGATCCGCGATCAATTATTGGATTTCGATAACGCCATTCGAACCGACGAGAAAGGCATTTGGCTTGGATCAAAACGGGTAAAAACCCTATCTGCCAAACGCACACCCGATCATTTTTACTTTGGCAGCGCCAAGAGTTACTTGGGCGACATTCTGTCCGGAACCCGAGGCATTCGGCAAAATGCCTTGCTCAGTCTAACCCTGCATTACCCCGATGCCGAATCGACGCGTACTCGGCAAGAAGGCGTGCGGCAATTCATCACCAATCAGGTCAATACGCCAATTGCCCGGTTTTTGCCGGTGCTGGTACAACGCAAACACCATTTCGACGTGTTGTTCGACGCTTACCGCGACGGCGACCGGCCAATCCGGGCGTATTTTGGCGTACTGCTGTTTTGCGACGAAGCCGAAGAAGCGGCGGCCGTTTCGAATGCGCGGGTGTATTTTCGGGAACTGGGTTTTCAGCTGTTGGAAGACAAGTATTTCTGCCTGCCGTTATTCCTGAATTGTTTGCCGTTTGGGCCTGACCGTTCTGCAATTGCCGATTTGAAACGCTACCGCACCTTGGCCACTCGGCATGCGATTCCTTTATTGCCACTGTTCGGCGATTGGGCCGGCACCGGCACGCCGACCTTGAACTTTGTGTCACGTAATGGCGAACACATGGCGGTATCGCTGTTTGATACCACCGGCAACTACAACCTCTGTATCGCCGCCGAATCCGGCAAAGGCAAATCTTTTCTGACCAACGAGATCATCGTCAGCTACCTGACCGAAGGTGCGCAGATCTGGGCCATCGATGTCGGCCGCTCCTATGAAAACCTCTGTGAGGTGCTGGAAGGCGATTTCGTCAAATTCACCCACGGCTCGAGCATTTGCATGAACCCGTTCGAGATCGTGCAGAACTTTGAGGAAGAAGCCGATATGTTAGCGGGATTGGTCAGCCAGATGGCCGCACCGACCGAGAAACTGACCGACTTTCAAACCGCCGGTCTCAAGCGGATATTGAAACAACTGTGGACCGATAAAGCTCAGTCCATGTCGGTGGACGACATTGCAAAATGCCTGTGTACCGAAGCCGATCAACGCTTGAAGGATGTCGGCGAGCAGTTGTTTCCCTTTACCACACGAGGCGAATACGGCCGCTACTTCAACGGTAAAAACAACGCCAAGTTCGCTCGCGACTTTACCGTACTGGAACTGGAAGAACTCAAGGGCCGTAAGCATTTACAACAGGTGGTGTTGCTGCAGCTGATTTACCAGATTCAGCAAGAAATGTATCTCGGCGAACGCAACCGGCCCAAGATCGTCATCATCGACGAAGCTTGGGATCTGCTCACCGAAGGCGATGTCGCCAAGTTCATGGAGCATGGCTACCGGCGGTTTCGGAAATACGGCGGTGCGGCGGTGACCATTACCCAGTCGGTGAACGACTTGTACCGTAATGCCGCGGGCCGGGCCATCGTCGAGAACTCGGCCAATATGTATCTGCTCGGTCAAAAAGCCGAAGTCATCGAAGGCATGAAGCAGGACCGACGCTTACCGTTATCGGATGGCGGTTATGAACTCCTGAAAACCGTGCATACCTTACCCGGTGCGTATTCCGAAATTTTCTTCATCACCGAGATGGGCTCCGGTATCGGTCGACTGATCGTCGATCCTTACAAACGCATTCTGTTTTCCACCAAACCTGAAGACGTCAACGCCTTGAAGCAATTGCGCCGACAAGGCCTAAGTCTGGGTGATGCCATTCAACAACTCATCGACAGTCGTAGCAGTAAGCCTAAGGAGATCGGTTATGGATCCTAAGTCCCAATGGCTCAGTACCGTTGTCATCTCAGCCTGTTTGGGCGGTATAGGCGGTTGGGTGGCTGCACAACATCAACTAGAACAACCCCTGGCACGCCTGAATCTGGTCACGCCAGTTTTCGTACTTGACCGGGGCAAGTTAATTCAATCGATACCGCCCAATGCCAGCCAGGAGCAAATGGCCAAAATAGTCGATGACTGGCAGGGTCAAGCCAAGAAACTCAGTGATGCGGGTTATCTGGTCATCGATTCAACGGCGGTGGTGTCTGCCCCGGCGGATGTTTATGTTCAGCATCACACCCGGTGAGTCTATGCAATCCAATCATTCGAACGTTGCTATCGCAAGAACATCTACTACCAAGCACAGACCCTATCAAACCCGAGCGTCATTTCTACGGTTTATCGGGAAAGCTTTACCGATCTTGTTGCTGGCACTGGCCGTCGAACGCTACATCGGGGAGCGCTTTCTGATTGGCGGTGATGATCAAGTCGATCGCTGTCTGCCGGACAAATGGATTTACCTGATCGATACCCACAACAAGGACATCTGGCGCGGCGATTTGATCGCTTTTCGTGCCGAACGCATGGCGCCTTATTTCAAAGATGGCCAGATCATTGTCAAAATCGCCGCCGGCGTCACGGGTGACACCGTCCATGTCGATCAACAGCACACCAAGATCAACGGTGAACGGGTTATTGACGGGCTAACGTTGGCCGAAAAACTCAAAAAGCCGGCCAACAGTTTTAAACGCCATGAAACTATACCAACTGCTGCCTATTGGGTGACCGGGAAAACCGACAAAAGCTTCGATTCACGCTACTGGGGCTATGTCTACGACCACCAAGTGATTGGACGGGCCTATGCGTTGTTTTGACCTCCTTCAGTTTCCTTGGCGGCAATCGGTGATCTGTCTGCTTTGTTGGGTTGATATGCACCCGGTTCAGGCTGAGGAAGCCTGGCTGCAACGTTCTCAGGCTATTTTGCAAACCTTGGAAGGACAGCCTCGACCCGACTGGTTGACCGGTCAGTCTGAACAACTGGACATGAAACACCAAGCGCAAAAAGTGTTGGAAGCGTCGCAGGCGATTCGAGCAGAGACGCTATCGACACAATCAACAACATTGGCAAGCGGTCCGCCAACAACGTCTTCGAACAAACCGCTCACGCTATTGTTTGTCTCCTTCTCGCTGGGTGAGTCCCTGCTGAAAAGTATCTTTGAAGAAGCCTCAGGTCGGGACGACGTGTTACTGATGTTTCGCGGGCCAAAGCCAGGCCAAAAGTTACCGGCATTGATGGCCGACCTGAAACGCTTGCTGAAAGGCATTGAGCCATTGCCGAACATTGTCATTGATCCCACCCGTTTTCAACGCTGGTCGGTGTCGTCCGTACCAGACATTGTCGTCGAACAGGAAGGCAAATCCCGTTTGCATGTTCGAGGTGTCAGCAGTCTGTCTTGGCTGAACGAGCAACTCAAAGCCGGCAAACAAGGAGAGTTGGGAACCTTGGGCGATGTCGGCGAGATTGCTGAAATCGACTTGTTGGAAGAGATCAAACTCCGGATGGCCGCCATCGACTGGAAACAAAAGCAGCAACATGCCATCGCTCGATTCTGGGAACAGCAAAAATTTGAAGACTTACCCGCCGCTCAGGCCGATCGTGATCGGATTGTGGATCTGACCATCACCGCCCCACGCGATCTAGTTGCTCCCAACGGTCAGCTGATTATCCATGCCGGACAAACCTTCAATCCCTTGGACAAAATGCCGTTTGGCTTATGCCTGATGGTATTCGATGCCACGGTGCCTGCTCAAGTTGAGCTGATTCAGCATCAGTCCTGCCAGGACAAACAATCTCGCGTGATGTATCTGGCCACATCGCTGTCTCGTCATAAAGGTTGGGAGATTTTAAAGCGTTTGGAAACGACGTTGCAGGCACCGGTGTATTTATTGACACCGGATGTGCGCAGCCGCTTTCAATTACAGCATGTGCCGGCTGTCGTTGAACAATCCGGCAATCGTTTGCTGGTTCATGAACGAAAACTGCCGGCCGCAACGGGAGAACGATCATGAAGCGGTTCGTTTTCCTTTGGGTGTTGGGCGGTTTGATAACCCTGGCAACTCCGTTGTATGCCGAGACCACCACCAGTAGCGTCGATCCGTTGTGCTCGGACGCCGAACTGTGGTCCGGCAAACTGATCACCGATATTTGCTGGAGCTGCCTATTTCCGATTCGAGCGGCCGGGTCGTCGCTGGGTGGTGGCAACGTACCGAGCATCGCCACCGACGAGAAGTTCTGTTTTTGCACCGATCCGATGGGCATTCCGGAGCTGGGCATGACCATGGGTCTTTGGAATCCGGCCCGGCTGATTGAGATTGTCCGCAATCCCTGGTGTTCACCGGCACTGGGCGGACATAAATTCAGCGCCTCGAATGTGCGCTTAATCGCCACTACCGGCAAAGCCGATTTCGATGCCAGCGAGATGTCCTTTTTTAACTACCACTACTTTGCGTTTCCATTGACCATTTTGCTGGACCTGTTCTGGGACGGCCGTTGCAACAGTGACGGTTATCGTGATTTTGATTTACTGTACGTCTCGGAATTGGATCCGACCTGGAATAGCGACTTATTGGCTTTTTTTACCAGTCCGGAAACGGCGTTGTTTGCCAATCCGGTGGCCATTTCAGCGTGTGTCGCCGACGCGGCGGCGGCAGCCACCGGCAATCCTTTGGACGCCTTGTTCTGGTGTGCAGGGGCTTGGGGGCATATGTATCCCTTATCTGGGATTTCGCCGACCAGTTACGGTACCGATCCTCGTATCACCAGTTTATTGGCCACTCGCGCCACGGCATCCTTGCATCGGCGTGGGCTAGCCTGGAAAACCTCGGGCAACGATGCTTTGTGCGGTGGTTACATCTATCCATTCATTCCCAAGTCGCAATACCGACTATCGATGTTTTATCCCGTTGCCGAAACCGAATCCAATCACGCTATTGGCGAAACCACGTTCAAGTGGGGTGCGGGCCGCACATATCCGGGGCCGGGCGAAGATCATCTCTACCTGCTGTGGCGTTGGCAGGACTGTTGTCTATTCTAGGGCGAACTGTTCACGATAAATCAGTCTAACACATTGATTAAAAATACAAATGTGAGATCAATTATGAACAGAGTATTCATCAAAGCAAGTGGTATCAACCCGATCATAAAAGTGTTCACACGATGGCCTTATCCATTGGTCAGCCGGGATTGTCCAATGAACATCTGTTCACAGTCATTTGTCGATCAGTAGGTGCACCGTGAACACTATTGTCCGATCAGCCATTCACCTTGATCAGCATCCGGCCATGTCCTCGGAGGTATTGGTATCCTGTGCGTTGCCAACGGGCTTTTTATTTTTGGTTGACGATGATACGGGACGTGTCATAGAGCCGGTATTACTGTATTTAATGGATCGATTCCTCATTCGTTACGGCAATACCAGGCCCAATACGTTGCGGGCTACAGTCTACAACCTGAAGGATTGGTGGGCATTTCTGGCGGAGTTTGCCAAACCCTGGAACGAAGTCAGTGAGGATGATCTTCGTTTTTACCGGGATGCCATGCTGCAGACCGTGTCACCCAAAACCCATCAACCCTATGAGGTCGGCACTGTCCGCCGTCGACTGACCACGGTATTACAGTTCTATGACTGGGCCCGACGGGCGGGGTTTTTCGGAGTGATTTTCGATTCGAAATCCACTCGCCAAATCGTCAGATCAATGGATCATGATGCGTTGGCGCATTTGCATTCAAATCCCGTACAGCGTACCACCTCTGATTTACTGCCGTTGCCGCGTCGGGGCGCCGATGATGCCGTTCACCCATTGACTGAAACGGAATATCGCGCGGTTGCACATTGTCTTGGGCCGCTACCGCCTGGCAGCACGCGATCTAACGATGATTGCCGTCCAACTTTGGATCGGCTGATTGCCGAAATTTCCCTCCATACCGGTATGCGTCGGGATGAAATTTCATCACTGAATCGTTGGCAAATTCTAGATCTGCGACCTGATGCATCCCAACCTTTCGGTGTGCTGAAACTACGGATCAGTAAAACCAAGGGTCTCAGGCCGCGTGTCGTGTTCATGCCCAATTGGCTGGTAACGGCATTGCACTGGTATATCGATCATGAGCGGAAGGACGCGCTGCATGCCGCCAAAAAGCAAGGCCAAATCAAAGAACCGAGCGCACTGTTTTTGAACGGTATCCATGCCGGACGTCATGTTGGAAAACCCATTCAAAATGGCAGTATCGATGCGCATTTTCGGCAGGCTCTGTTTGCCGCCGGCCTGACGCATACCGTACATAAAACTGACCCGGAAACAGGGAAACCGTATGCCACGCAAGAACCCCGTCATGTTTTCCACGACCTCAGACATACCTTTGCGACCTGGCTGTATTGGTTTGAAAAGTCGCAAGGTAATGCGGAACCCTGGAAAAAGATTCAGGCACGCTTGGGGCATACCTCGTTGGCGACGACCACCAATCTCTACTTGCGCGCCGTGACGGATTTTGAAGCTCAAGTCAGTGATACCACCATGAAGTTTTTCGAGGCGATGCGTCATGGCTGAGTCATTTTCTGATCGTCGCTCCCCACGCCCCAGTCGCTACGCACAACTCGTAGGTACGACGGTGGCGGACCTCGACGCTGTTCGCCGGGAACGCCTATCCTCGATTAGCGAAGAAAGCGATGGGGATGGCAAACGTCGGTTATTCATTCGTTTCCCGACACCGCACAGTCGAGAATCCATTCAAACCTTGGAGGTTTCAAACTGGATGATGGCGCCCGAGTTGGCCGTTGCCTTTGCCGAGATGGTCGTCGTATGGGGTGGGGATAAATCCGAACCAAGTCGGCAAACGTTTATCAACGATCTGAACCATGGGTTTTTCCAGTATCTGACTCGCATCGATAGGCCAACGCCCAGTCTGGAAACCCTTAACACGGCATTCATCAATGGTTTTATCGAATGGCTGGGACGTATGGAAGACGGCGCCTATGTGCTTGCGGCTTACACCCGTTTGCATTACCTGGGTGTAGTTCGCAGCGTGGTTTCTCACCTGAAAAAATCTAAGCAGTACCGTTCCCAATTAAGCAAGGATTTACATATTCGCCGCAATCCCTGGCCAGGGGCATCACGGCAAATCGCACATCCGACAAAAATCATCGAGCCGGCGGATTGGGTTCATCTTCATAGTATGTGTATCGAAGCATGTACGAAAATCATGCAAACCGTCGAAAAGGGCTGGATGATGTTGGCCGAAGAATCCCCCGAGCCCAATAGTCTGGAAAGCCATTTGCAAAGATTGGACGCGCTGTTTCCGACAGTGATTGGGTCTTTCGTCAAACTACAGCAACTCGACGCGTCATTGGCCCACCAAATTGGCACGCCGGAAGCACTGGCGACACTCAGAACCTACCTTCACCCCTCGCCAAGGGATCTGGTGCCGTTCCTACTGTTATTGGCCATGGTGAGCTTTTTCAGTGGCGAAACCCTGTTTACAACCCGCCGAAGCGACGTGTCCTATATCGAAATCCAGGGCACCAAACGCTTGGTTTGGCGTCCCTATAAATCGAGAAGCCGACGCCGACAGCACCGTAGTTTTCCTATCTCGGATGCCCCAGACAGTCCGACGGTGCTGATTCCGTTTATCGAGCGTTGGACAGCACGGATTCGTCCAGCAGCAACGCCGCGCCTGCAAGAGTGGTTGTTTATCTGGATTCCCGTGAACAAACCCTCTGAGCCTCATGGTTTCGAATCAAAATCGGGAGGCAGCAAAGGGGCATGGAAAAACCATTTGTCAGACTTTTTGATCGAAAACGAACTCCCCCATCTGACACTCAGGCAAGTTCGTACAACCGGCCTGGACAATGTCCATACCTGGTTTGACGGTGATCTGCTGGCACTACAAGCGGTCAGCGGCCATCAACATCCTGAGGTCATCCTATCGCATTACACGTCCGATGCAGCACGCAAACGCCAGGATGAGCGACTCGGCGATGTCATGACCTTGCGTAGCCGTTGGCGAGAAACCGATGGCACTATCGACCCACGCACATTGCCGCCTAACCAGGACTTGGCAGCCGCGACACCTGGATGGCGCTGCTTTGATCCCTATGACAGCCCGGTGCTTGGTCAGGACAAAGGCAAATTGTGTAGTGCTTACGGTGCTTGTCCAGGCTGTGCGTTAGCCCATTTGAATCTTCAGGACGGCTACGCGCTGGCCCGTGTCCTACAGCTCAAAGTCAAAATCGAACAGGCCCAAACCCTATTACCGGCTGCACGCTGGTTGACGGCGTGGGCACCGAGACTGCAACGCCTGATCGAATACTGGCTCCCGCGTTTCCAGGATGAAACGGTGATCCGCGAAGCCGCCCAATGGGATTTGGACGACCTGCCTGAACTGGAGTAATCGTCATGACATCACTCAATTCATTGACCAAACCCCAGATTCATTTGCTATCGGCCGATGATCTGAGCTCGCAACGCGTTTCACCCATCAGCCTCTGGAGTGACGCCCAATGGCGCCTGGAAAATCCGACCCCAGGACAACCTGATCATCGCGCCACCGTGAACTGGAATATCAAACTGCCGCACGGACAAAGCCTACTGGATCCGCAATGGGCCGGGTTACTCGACAGCTTAAGACGCTTTGTCTGGAGTTTACTGACCAATCCCCGTGAAGGTAAAAGCCTGAAAACCACGTCGATGGCGACCATTAGTCGAATGTTGGCTTATCTGGTCAACTGGATGGCCACACAGGATTTTCGAGCTATCCATGAATTGGACAACCATGCCAGTTGGGAATACGTCGAACACGTCGCCATAACGGGGAGCGATAAGCAATATTCCACCTTGCATGAAGGTTGGGTCTGGCAACGGCTCCATATTATGACTTTGCTGTATAAGCAAAGTGGCGCATTGCGGGAATCCGGCGTCAGCCCGATGCCGGAGCCGCCATTTGATGGCCGCAACCCCTTCGATGTTGCCAAACGCATCACGAATCGCCAGCGTGATTTCATTCCGCCCCTACCGGATGCAGTGGCATTGCCGATCATGACAGCAGCAGAGCGGTTGATCGGGGTACCTGCCGATGACGTCATCAAGCTTCAGGAAGTTTATCTTGCAGCGTATGCACAAGGCGGACCTGGCAATCACAAAGGGCCAGGCCACAGTTTGCCGGTTAGAACCGATGCCGCTCGCCGGGCTGTCAGTTCATTCCAGTTTTCGATGCTTGCCGGTGAATCATTACCTTGGCATGACGTCATCGACACTCAACCGCGAAGAGGCGCTGGGCAAGTTGATTTCGTTGCCGCCATCCGATTGCTGATTATGGATATTCGGATTGCCTGCATCATCGTGCTACAAAGCCATGTCGGTTTACGCATCAGTGAAGTGATGGGCCTAAAAGCCGGTATCGATCCCGATAGCGGATTGCCGTCCTGCCTGCATCAACGCCCGTCAAAAACGGGCTTGAATACCATTTTTTATCTCAAAAGCCTGGCCGCCAAAATCCATGGCAGACCGGTGGAATGGATCGTCGGCGCTCGCCCGGCCGACAGTCAGTATGTTCCTCCCCCGGTCAGAGCGTTAGTGGTACTCGAACGATTGTTTCGCCCGTGGCGTCAGTTAGGCGATTGCCAACATCTGATCGTGTCGTTTTGCGCTAACCGCGGGCTGCCGAAAAACCAGCGATCGGTTGGACGCCCTTACAGTGATAATGTCAATCTCGGCCAAAAGGATTTTCTGCGCCGCTATGTCGATTGGCAAGCATTACCGCCCAGCCCCGAACTGGACGCGTATCGGGATGGGCGCTCGCTACGCACGCACCAGTGGCGGAAAACCTTTGCCCTGTATGTCATCCAGGTGGATAGCCGTATGCTGCCGCACATTAGCCAGCATTTCAAACACCTGTCTCTGGCCATGACCGAGCAAGGCTACATCGGTCGCGATCCTGAAATCATTGAAGCCATGTCCGATGCTCGGGCTCGTTTGACCGTAAGGTTGCTGTATGAAGCCGCAACGGGTGATGCGACCTATGCCGGCAACATGGCGCCATGGCTCGAAGCCCATCGAAAATCGGTTAGAGCATCCATGCAGGAGAAGACACCGGAACAAATCCTTAGCTACCTGGAACACGAAGTCGTCGAGCACGATTTTAGAATTTGGTTCGCTGACCACGGGAAATGCCTGATCGAGCTGAAACCGGAATCGGCACGTTGCCATCAGATCGCCGGCACTACACATTGGGAGGACTCGAATCCGAATTTCCAATACCGCGAACCGTCGGTTTGCGTTGGCTGCGAATGTTTCCTGATCGACCGGGAAAGCGCAGGGTTCTGGCGCAAGCGCTATTTCGATAATCAACAAGCCGTGGAGAATGCCGAACGCATTAGCCGTGGTGACGAGTTTTATGTTGCCCGTCAGCGGGCGCGGCAAGCGGCGGCCATTCTGCACGCACTCGGTGAAGATATCGAGGAGAACGGCCATGACGCGTAACGCCAAAACACCACCGCCCATCGACCCGATCGAGCAAGACTTCCTGGACGCACTTGAGCGTCTGGAGGGCGGTGCACCGCTAGACCCAAAGCTCGCCAAACAAGCCCAGTTAGGCACGCTCAAAATCAACGTTTCGGTGGTTGCCCAGGAAGCCGGTCACAGCCGAACCCTGATTGGACACGACGGTTGCAAATACCCTCGCATCAGGACACGCATCATGGCATTGAAAGCACCAGTTGCGCCAACAACAAACGCCGAAACGGTCATCCGGCACCTGCGCGAAGAGAACGCCGATCTACGGAGAAAACTGGGTCAACGCGACACGGAAAATGCTGCGCTGATAGTCCGGCTCCGTCAATTGGAAATCGACACCCAACGGGCGCTGCGCAAAGCCGAACGCATGGCCAACCGATCCGAAAAACCATCAGATCAGCTTGCCGGCGCGAGCATTCCATCTGAACGCGGCGAAATTTTACCTTTTCCGACACCCCAGGAGGAGTGAGTGCAATTATTTATCTCATGTAAAGCATCAACCGGCTTCCGCCGGCACCGATCCACCGGCTATCATCGGTCTCGGCAAGTTCCCATGTTGGGATTGGCCCATGAACAGTTTAGATCCGGCACTTACTGCTGTAACCCATGCTCTGCAAGGGATACAGGTGTTTCGTGGACACCTTCGTCCAATAGAAACTGCTGCGTGGGTCTGTGATGGGCGTCAGGGAGTTATCCGAACCGCAACGTCGGTTTACGCAGACACTGTCTGTGATTTTGTGTGTGACCATGGCCTGGACACCGTTTGGTGTGTCCTGGGCCGATGCGATTCAGGTGGCCGGGCGTGATGGCCAACAACTCGGTCAGCAAGTTCTGGGTGGTTTTGCGTTTCCGCTCGATACCGGCAACGGTACGCTGACCTTAAATCCAGGGACGACTCAGGAGAGCGCCATTTCCATAGGCACCCTGTTTCCAGATACGAATAGCCCGTCATCCACGACCAGCGATTTCGCCAATCTCTACGGCAATAACCCAGGCACAATTGCTGCTGGATTGAGCGCGCAGACAACCTTGAACGGTGAAACCAGCTTCACCGGCGAAGCCTATCGCACCCTGATCGACAACGCCCACCAGTCGCATCCGGACTTACAAGCCGATCCGATCTGGCAGAGTGGCGATCAGGTATTCAACGACTTCACGCCGTGGGCACAGTCCTTTTCCGACTGCACGACCACGACGCTCCAAACCGAAACTCAGCAATCGGTGCGCGTGCCGGATTATCAGCTTTGCCTACGGCAACCGACGGTACCGCAAAGCTGCACGGCCACCCACCAAGTCAATGTCGAGCCCTTGATTCGCTTCGTCGGTGGGGATGGCGGGTTTTCCAGTTGCGGGCCGGGGTGCATGGATTTGTATGTCGGCCGGGTCGGTGACAACTATTGGTCGGCCGGATGCGCGGTGTTTACCTGGCAAGTGACTTATAACGTCCTGCATCCGGAAGCGATCGTCAGCGCGACACTGGAGGATGTGGAATTCGACGACCATGCCAGAGTCTATTACGGCGGGAATCTGATCTATACCGGTTCCACCGGCTGGGGTGGCTCATGTGAGCTCAGCAATAGCTGGGTCGACCATCCCAATCGCGACGTCACCTATGCCTTCAACAGTACGGGC